>Ga0208492_1001086_pt1 | contig 18790 bp, 23 predicted proteins | sample Subbioar_CSW14AB_FD_184820 | JGI IMG/M metagenome (GOLD analysis project Ga0208492, IMG submission 184820) | Serpentinite rock and fluid subsurface biosphere microbial communities from McLaughlin Reserve, California, USA - CR12Mar_CSW14AB (SPAdes) | ecosystem: Environmental > Terrestrial > Deep... | reverse complement strand
ACAAATACCACGAGAACTTGTCTCGCGGCGTGAAAAAGCCTGCGCCCGCAAGGGCCGGTCGAACGCGTGGCGGACCATAGTCGTTCGCCAAATCCTGCCCCAAGCGCAGGGTAAGCCCCGCACTAGCTTGGGTGAGCACGTTGCCGAGGGAGAACCCGGCGTTCGGAATCAAGTCGACGCCGAAACCGCTGCGACGCCATTCGGCGATCGCGCGCCATTTACGATCATAGGTGAGCACGAAGGCGGGTTCGTTGCGAATCTGATTGTCCCACCCCTTGGCCTCGTCGGCACCGACCAGATCATGAAAATTGTTTTGCACCCACTTTCCCCCCGCCGCCGGACCGACCACGCCGAGGTCCAGCACCAAGGTGTCGAGGGTTCTGCCCGAATCCACCGCGCCCAGAAAACTGAGGTGCAGCCACCCTGCATAGGGATGCTGATCAGGAAGCGCCTGGGTCGCCTGGGTATCGGCAGGCGTATAGATGTTGTGCCCCACGCCGATGCCGGCGAATACGGTGTCGTTCTCGTCAGCCCGCATTCCATGGCGTGCGACCCACTTGACCGGCGCGGGTGCGCCATTGGGGCCGCTGAGGTAAAAGAGATTCAGTCCATTGGTGTAGTTGCGGTCGGTGCCGGCAAACGTGTCGTTCTCGAAGACCACAGAGAGCGTTCCACGCTTGTCGGTGAAGGATGGCTCGGCCCTGCCCGTCACGGGCAGTGCGCCGAGCACTATGAGCAGAAGACCTGTCACATGCTGTTGGAAACGTCGCTCAAGTTTGCGCATTTTCTGTCTGGTCCTTTTCAGGCATGAACTCTCGTCTCAGATCCCTTGCTCACTCTACAGTGTGATTTTCAGCGCTTCCACGCCGGTTCGCCGAGGTCCACCTGCTTTTTCTTGGTCAGGCCGCCCGTCGCTGCACCCGCCGCGGCGCCAACCGCTGCGCCCGTGCCGACTCCCATGCCTGTGACAGCGCCGAGCGCCGCGCCGGCACCCGCCCCTATCCCAGCGCCACTTATGGCTCTCTCTCCGGGCGCGGTACCGCAGCCGACCAGAATGGTCAAAGGAATCGCCAGTATCGTATTTCGAAAATTCATCATCACCATTTACCTCTTCTATCATCGGTCATTCGGATTCACCGAATCAATGTTCGGCCATACGCTCTTTGGCGTCTCGAAGTCGGGCTTCGAGATCCTCCGCCTGTGCGTGTGGGAGATTTTCAATCGCGGGAAACAGGGCACGCTTCGCCGCACCCATGTGAATCACCCAGCAGCTGAAAATCTGATTGGCAATCCTGGCCGGGTCTCGGTTGTTCAATGCAGCGGCTTCCAACGCGCCACATAATGAAAGCAAGTGCGCGCGCCGTTTATAGGCGGCGCCAGTGTGGGTGAAGTGCGCAGGAATCATGGGTTCCATGACTTCTCTGAGCGGGGTCTCTTCCAGGGAAACGAATTCGCGAATCTCCTCGCTCACCGTGCTCGAATACTCAATGCGCTCATTGCGGTCACTGGCCATTTCCATGCGTCGCAATACACCCACCACCCGGCGATGCTGTTCACGCAGGAACTCGACGGGTCCCGGTCGGGATTCGTGCGAGTCGGGCGCGCGCGCAATGCTTTCGACACGGGTTTCCATATCGCCGCCTACGGCTGTACCGCCGACAGTTCGTCCGCGCTGATATAGCCGTCACCGTCCGCATCTTCCTTCTGGAAATTGCGCATCGTCTGCGCCTGGTGTTTGGTCGCAGGCATTCCCTGGCCCGGTTCTTCGCGTTCCGCACCTTGCGCGGTTGCGAAGCTCTTGAATTCGTCCTCACTCAGTTTACCGTCGCCATTGACGTCGGCGCCGTTGAAAACATCGTGAGCATTGGCTGGGTGGTCTTCTGCGGGTGCATTCTGCCAACCCAGTATGACGCACGCCGCAACCATTGCGATCCACGAGCCGGCATTGCGGTCACGCGAATGAAGCGATTGATTGATGTTGTTTTGCATGGCAGGTCCTCTTTTTTTGGACGTTGAGTCCAATGATGACGGGAGCAGGTTCCGTGCCAGCATCCGCGCAAAGGGCGTCCAGCGGCACGTGCCAGCTGTGCGCAACTTCCTGTCCGCGCGAATCTAATTCGTTGATCGCCTTCAGAGACTCACCATCAGTGAGAGTCTGTTGTCGACACTTATGACACCTTTCACTTGAATTGCGATTGCGCTGGCACGGTGCACTGCGGTCAGCGATTCCACGGCACCTATCAGGCTGACCACGCCGCCGGACGTCGTGACCTTGATGGGCGAGTTGGACAACATCGGATCGCCACTGAAGGCGGCCGTGATCTCCCGGGTAATCTGCGCATCGTCCATCGCTTCCGCGGGACGGTAGTTGCCTGCCACCTGCAGCAGTTGGGCCGGCGCGGCACCAATGTTCGAGTCGGGCAGCACCCTGAACTGGCCAAACACCGGGCGGTCGGGCGTGGTCGCACGCTTGCCATCACAGGCCGTGAGGGCACAGACAGGTATCAAGGCCAGGGAGTAAATGAGTGACTTATTCATGGATGAATACCCCTCATTGGCGTTGCAGTGGTGAAAGACGGGGTGCAAGCCTTATGCCATTGCAAATTTCACCCGCCTTCTACGCGGTGATGGTAAACCGTGCAAACTTTTCAAGGCCAAGCGGCGCGGATTACACGCCCGGGCAGTTGCCGACTACCGCTCGCCCTCGCGATTTATTTGCTGGAGCACGCGGCACGGTGTTTGCAACGGCGCTTGGCGTGGATTTCGGCACGTGAACCTACAATTAAGAGGCAGTCGGGATGGAGACGAAAGGGTGTGTCCGCGCTGCACTCGTCAATCGAGGCATGCTCGTCCCCAATCAGGAGTCGGGACACACGCTTGAAGGCCGAGACCACGGCACGGTGGTGGTCTTTGACAATGCACCGGAACGCCCGTGGGACGAACACGAGAGGGGCACGCTCGCGAATCTGTCGGAACGCCTCGCTTATCTTCTCGGCTACGAGTATCTCGGTTTGTTCGACCCGTCCAATCGCCCACGCGGACACATCTATTTTGTGCCGCGCGACACCCTGCTGACGGAACATGCTTCCCCTCTCGGCATACAGGCGCGCACGGATCTTTTCGGTGGAATCGTGCCCAATCGGGTTTTGCGCACCAAACTGATATCCCATCCGGTCGTCGATGAGCGAGCGCATCACCCCACGGGATGGAGTCATGCGCTTGCGCGCCAGACGTCGCGTGTCACCCTGCCGGGTTATTCGGCGTTTGAAAGGCGCGACCTGCGCCGTGCGGCGCAGATGCTGCTGCGGCGAGGCCCGGTACGACTGAAGCTCGGCACCGGCGTTGGCGGGCACGGCCAGACCGTGGCGCAATCCGCGCGGGATATCGACGCTGTCCTGGAAGGACTGTCGGATCGCGAGATCGCCGAAGGAGGCGTTGTCGTTGAGATCAACCTCGTTCGCTCATTGACCTATAGCGTCGGCCAGGTTCATTTCAAGGATCAGTGCTTCAGCTATTACGGCACGCAGCGTTGCACGATCGACAATCACGGCGAGGAAGTCTACGCGGGGTCCGACCTGCGCGTGGTGCGCGGCGATTTCGACGACCTGCTGAATCTACGCATCTCACCCGACACCAAACTCGCGATTCGACAGGTCAAATGTTTTGACTCAGCGATCTGCGAGACCTTTCCCGAGTTCATCGTTTCGCGTAACAACTATGACGTGATCCAGGGATGCGATCAGGATGGCCGCCCGTTCTCGGGCGTACTCGAGCAATCATGGCGAATCGGCGGGGCCAGCCCTGCCGAGATTGCCGCCATCGAAGCGTTCGAGGAAAACCCGCATCAACAAGTCGTCAATGTCTCGTCGGTCGAGCAATACGGCACTGTCGAACCTCCCAGGCACGCTCGAATTCATTACAGCGGGGTGGACTCGAGAATCGGCCAAATAGTGAAATTTACGGTCATTGAAGCCCATGAACACTCGCCTTCAGTCATTTACCATACCTGTTGATGGAGAGCGGATCTCCGGAACCATGCTCATGCCTGCCACGGCGTTGCCGGGTGTGCTGTTCGTGCACGGCTGGGGCGGAAGCCAGGAGCAGGATCTGGCCCGCGCGCGGGAAGTGGCTGGCCTTGGATGCGCCAGCCTGACGTTTGACCTGCGTGGCCACGAAAGCACCGCCGAGCGCTTCGAGTCGGTCAATCGGGATCAGAACCTGCGCGACCTGGTGGCGGCCTATGACTGGTTCGTGGGCCAGCGCAGCGTGGAACCCACCGCCATTGCACTGGTGGGGATCAGTTACGGCGGCTATCTGGCGTCGCTGTTGACGGCCTTGCGACCTGTCCGCTGGTTGTCGCTTCGTGCCCCTGCTCTCTATAAAGACGAGGATTGGACCAAGCCGAAACTCGCCCTGCACGCCGACCCCGACCTGCCGGCATTCCGGCGCAGAACGATCGAATGGCACGCAAATCGCGCGCTCACGGCGTGCGCCGCATTTCGTGGCGATGTGCTGCTTGTCGAATCCGAGCAGGACCACGTGATCCCCCATGCGGTGGTCGAGAACTACGTGAGCGCGTTCTCCGGCGCGCGCTCGATGACGTCACGCGTCATTGCCGGCGCCGATCATGGCCTGAGTCAGAAAAGATGGCAGCAGGCGTATACCAGCCACCTCATCAATTGGTTGAGCGAAATGATCTTTGGCGCGCGCAGTGAGGTGGCCACGGCCAAGGTCGACAAGCTGGAACTGAGGGAAGCAGGCGCCACCTAAGCGGCGAGTCACCGGTGTTGCGCGACCCTGCGCTGAGCCGGTAGCGGTCGCCCCGCTAGTCGGCCCGGGGTCGCACTTGCAAATGGCCTTCCCGGCGCTAGTCTTCCTGCGCTCTCATTTCCGCGTGTTCCTGACGATTCTGCAGTGCCCGTTGCGCTTCGAGTTCCCCTCGCTTGGTCGCGAGGTAGTCGTTTCGGTCCACCTCATGCAACTGCGCGTGATAGGTTTCAGTGAGGTCGAACCAGCGTTCAGCGCGCCATTGCTCGACCGAGACGGGATCGATCTCCAGGGCCTCGAGCGTCGCGACGATGGCAAAGTAGTAGCGGACTGCATTGCGTTCAATCATGCCGCGTAAGCCTTGCACATATTGCGGTGCGCCGTCCCGCTCACGTTTCACGACGCTGAAGCCAATTTTGTGCCGCCCGGCGGTGGCCAGATAGATTTTCAATGTCCGTTCGGCGATGGCTGAACCGCGGAAGACATATTTCAGCCGCACCTTGGTCGAATGCTCGTTCTCGGCGCTCGCCTCAATGGTGAAATGCTGCTCGCCAACCGACGGCGCGCCCTCGACGGTGCTCAGTGAAGCGGAAAAGCTGTTGTCCGTGTTGCGGACACTGTCGAACAGGTAGTCGACGGTGACTGCGTCCTCCAGCGCCTGACGGCGCTTTCGGCCATTGTAAACGCTCAATATCGTCTGCCCGCTTTCCGCTGCGCCGTGAACGCAGGCCTTGACGTTGAAATGAAGCGAAATTATCGAACACCAGGCCGCAGCTTGTTCCAAGAGCGCCCTGACTTGCGCATAGGAGAATTCCACAGAGCCGGTGATGTCGCCCTCCACTGCGCTGTCGGTCTCGGTCGAGCGGATTTGCAAGGGGAAGGCTTGGGCCGGCGATTCCTTTGCCGGCATTGGCACTGGCGATTCCTTGCCGTGAGATGGCCAGGGCAGGAGCAGCACCATCACCACCAGGCAACCCGCCGCGTACCCCAAGGGAAAGCGCCGCCTGTGCGAGGGACCTGTTGCGCGTGAATACAAGCCAAGCGGATGAGGCTCGCATCGCTGCCGGGCGACAGAGGTCGACACGTTCGGCGCCGAGCTCATCTGCCGTCCTCCGCGAGTGCATTCCGGCGGGCGGATGGTACCCGTCGCATGGCACGCGCTTTGCTGGAAATGCACATTCCCACCGGCGCCAGCGTCATGTCCCCGCCAGATCCCAATCGCGATACGAATGGACCCGCTTTGGCGCCGGCGGCGCTGGCCAACGGCCCACATCCTCCTTCGAATCTGGCGAACACTGTCATTGCGGTGGTGGTTTGCGTGGCCGCCATGCGATATGCCCGTGAGTTCTTGATTCCGGTGACTATCGCGTTCCTTCTGGCCTACACGCTGCAACCGATCGTCAATCGTCTGTGTGCAGTTTCCGTGCCTCGCAGCGTCGGGGCAGCGCTGGTGCTCTCCCTCGTGATGGCGGTGATATCGGTGGCGGGCGGCGCGCTGAGGGACGATGCGCTGCTGACATTGGAAGGTGTACCTGCGGCTGCCCGCCAGTTCAGCGATGCCCTCGAGGACCTTCACTCCGATACCGAGGGCGCGATGAAAACCATCGAGCGGATTGCGCGAGAGGTCAATCGCATCGCCAGACAGGCACAGGTGCTCTCCCTCGACCCGAGCGGCACGAGCGCACCCGTAGTGGTTGCGACATCGAGCAGTGTCAGCCAACTCGTCTTGAGCGGCTCCATTTCCGCCCTGTCGGCGATCAGCACGCTGGTCCTTTCGCTTTTGCTGGTGTTCTTCCTGCTGCAGGCCGGCGACAGCTTCCGGCGCAAGCTCGTGCAGGTGGTTGGCCCGTCGCTACGCACCAAACGGGCAACGATAGAGGTGCTGAACGACATCAATGACCAGGTTCAGAAATACATGTTCATGCTCCTGGTCACCAACGTACTTCTCGGCGTGCTGAGCTGGGCGGCCTATGGGGCCGTCGGTCTCGAACATGCGGCCATCTGGGCCATCGTCGCAGCCGTGCTCCATCTCGTTCCCTACGTGGGACCGCTCCTGTGTGCCGCAGTCACGGGCATGGCAGCATTTACACAGTTTGGCACGTTCTCCAGCGCCGCCTGGGTCGCTGGTCTGGGCTTGGGCATCGCGACCTTGGTCGGCGTCTTCATCGTGCCGTGGTTCAGCGGGCGACAGGCACGCATGAATCCGACTGCGATCTTTCTCGCGCTACTTTTTTTCGGCTGGCTGTGGGGGGCTTGGGGGTTGCTGCTCGGCATTCCCTTGACCGTCATCATGAAGGTGGTCGCCGAACGCTTCGAGACGTTCGCGCCAGTGGCCGCCCTGCTCAGCGAGTGAGTCGCATTCGGCGTTTTTACAATTTTCCAAGCACGCATGGCAGGCAATGCAATATTTGCCGGCTGCCCATGCACTAATTACCCGCATTGCGAAGCGATTTCCGGCGTCGACCATCGCGATTTCATGCCGTCGGCCTTCAGCACGCCATCGTGGTACCAGCCGGCATGGCTGTTGCTTTGTGATCGTCTACATCGTTCAAGACACCCGGAGAAACTCATGAGTCCCACACCCAGAAACGGACAGTCCGACGAAAAAAATGAGAACCAGGGCGAAGGCGACAAGAAATCTGCAGAACGATACAACGATATGCAGAAGGACTTCGTCAACTCCGAGCAAGGCCGTGATGAAATCGAACGCGCAGGGCAAATGAATCCCGGGGAACAGCGCGAGGCGGAAGCGGCCGAGCAGGAAGGCAAGAGCCGTGCGAAAGGCGAGGATCCCGCCGTCAAGCGCAAACCGGGTGGCAAGGGGTAGGCAGACTTTGTCGTAACGCAGGATCATGGCGCGTCCGCTCGAATCCTCTTCCTCCGTGCCCGACAGCGGTATGCGGAGCGAACATTTTTCCATGATACGCAGCTTCCAGGCGGCGGATTTTCTGACGCTCGCGAACGGCGGCTGTGGCTTGCTGGCGATTTTCCTTACCTTGAATTTCGCCGACTCGGCCGATCGCTCCGACTTGTACTGGGCTTACATGCTCGTCCTGCTGGCCTTGATGTTTGACGTCGCCGACGGCCGAGTGGCGCGGGCCCGCCGCGAGCATAGTGCGTTCGGGCGTGAACTCGACTCCCTGGCCGACATCATTTCCTTTGGCGCCGCGCCCGCGGCCATCGGCTACGCCGCCGGGCTGAACACTTGGCCGGACACAGTGATGTTGGTGTTTTTCGCCCTATGTGGCTTGAGCCGTTTGGCGCGATACAACATCAGTGCCCAGCATGCAGCTCCAAATAGCGGGGCGGTCGACTATTTCGAAGGCACGCCTATTCCCACCAGCATCATCCCCTTGGGAATTCTGATCGCGGGCGTCGCGCTGGAAACACTATGGCCCGTCGAGATCGGGAATGTGAAATTCCATTTGCTGGCGGTGCCGTTTGTCTTGTTTGGCTGCCTCATGGTCAGCCGAACCTTGAAAGTGCCCAAACTTTGATTCCGGCCCGGGATTGGCGACGTTCTGGTAGAGGTGTTCCATGTCCGGACGAACCCGCATTGCGCCCGTTTTCACCGATCCCACTGCCTATGTGCTTCAAATTCATCGTGCAAGCGGCGATACCTGGCACAGCTTTGCCTCCCTGCAGGCTGCGGCCGAGTACGGTGTTGAAGTATTGAATTCGGTGGTGGATGGTCGCACCTACCCGCTCGCGATCTGGCATCAGGAGCGCAAATTATGGAAACCGTTCGGCAAGAACGGAAAACTCCATGTGGCGTCGACAAAAGCCGCCCTGCTGTCCTTGGCCCGATCGTCTGAATAAAGCGAATGGATCGAAGAATCCGTGGGTTCAGTTCCCGAACAGGCCCGCATCAGACTTGCACAATCAGATCACTCTGGAGGGACCATCCATGGCGGCAACATACCCCGCTTCGACTTCGCCTGATTACTCGAGCAAAGACGAAACGATGAAACTGGAAATCCTCGAAGGATTATCGGCTCAGCCCAAGCGCATTCCCTGCAAATACCTGTACGACGAGCGCGGGTCGAATCTATTTCAGGCCATTACACGGCAGCCCGAGTACTATCCGACGCGGGCGGAAGTGTCGATTCTTCTTCGCTGCTCGGCCTCGGTAGCCGCTGCGGCGGGCACGGGAGTGACGCTTATCGAGTTCGGGAGTGGTGACAATGAAAAGGCACATCTCCTTCTCGCAGGTCTGGAGGCGCCCCATGCCTATGTCGCTCTCGACATCGATCCGGCCGCCCTTTCCAGAGGTCTGGGAAGGATGCGCCGACGCTGGCCCCATCTATCGGTGTCCGGCTATCCCGTCGACTTTACCGCGCTGGACGCACTTCCCAGCCACATTCCTCGCCACCGCCGCATAGGATTCTTTCCCGGCTCTACCATCGGCAATTTCGATCCGTTCGAGGCCTGCAATCTTCTGCGCCGCTTTCGGTCGCTGTTGGGGGCGGGAAGTGGGCTGGTCATCGGTGCAGACCTGCAAAAACCGGTAGCCCCCTTGTTACGCGCCTACGATGACGCCGCAGGATATACCGCCGCTTTCAACCTCAATCTGCTCGAGCGATGTAATCGGGAATTGAAGGCGAACTTCGATGTGGCCGCATTCGATCACGAGGCGCGGTTCATTGCCGAACGCTCGCGCGTGGAGATGCACCTGGTCAGTCGTGCGGCCCAGTCGGTGCGCATCGATGATCGGGACATCAACTTCGCCGCCGGCGAGTCCATACACACCGAAAGCTGCCACAAGTACCACGTCGAGGAGTTCGCGCTGCTCGCTCGAACGGGTGGATGGGAGCCTCAGCAGGTATGGCTGGACCGCGACAAGTTATTCAGCGTGCATTTCCTGCGCGCGGCTTGAAGGTTCGGGCATTGAGTTTCAGCTTCAATGCCTGGCCCGTGGATGCGAGGCGACTGTTGCCGGGTTCGACCCGCACTCCATCCACGCGAACATCCTCGCCACATTCGTTGATACAGGTCTTGAACCATGACCGGACATGCCCCCAATTGGCATTCGGCTGCACGTCCACATAGAGCCGCACCAAGCGAATTCGACGCCCAGCCAGTGAGAGTTGAGCGGCGCGTCTTCTAACCCTGACGCCGCGCGGGCGTACGCCCCACTCGAACGGCATGAGCACGCGGGGTTCCCCTGCGTCGACGACGAACCGAACTGGCGCGCGAAACAGGGTACCGAGGTACTGACCTACCGATTTGGAGGGTCGCTCAGGCCGCATGAACGAATCGAATATGCGGTCGACTTGCGGCGCGACCCAGGACGACATGGGGCGCCAACGGCGCGATCTGTGGCCCGCAGCTTGCGGCGCACACGAATAGGGAAAATGGCTTGTGCGCAGGAATCTCATGACATTCCTCCTCGAGCGTACAGCGAATCCATTGATTCGCTTGCCGGCGACGTGCCGGACTGCTGGGAGATGACTGCAAGACCTGGGCCACTGCTTGGCGAAGAGGGACCCGCAATGAGCGGAGAACTGGGGCTCGGCAGATACCGATTGCTGGCGTCTCTGAATCGATGCGCGAATTTACCCGATGACCATGAGGAAATGTCGCCTTTACATACCCTCGGCTTACTGTGACGCAGATCACTATCTTCCACGCTTTCGCGCTTGGGACACCGGGCGTTTGTCGTTTTTGCGATCTCGAACGTTTCCTTGTCGGTCATGGCCTATATTTTGTAAGAATCACTCTTACTTGTAAGACCGCACTCATCCGATGGGGATCGCCTGCTGACCCGGTGACACTTGTCCAGCGCCAATTAGCGTATAGAAGGTTTCTGGAGGGCATGCACATGAATACACCTGAAGCGGTGCGCGGCGTCGAAACGCCACACGAGTTTCCTCAGCTCGATGAGAAAACCTGGGCCGCACTCCAGAGCGGACTGCGCTTGGCCATTCCCGAGGACGACAAAGCGGAAGAAACCCTGCTCGGGGACGGCGATACATTGATCTGGGGTGAGTCGGCGTCGATGACCGATCTCATGGAGATGGTTGAACGGGTCGCGCCCACGCGTGCCAACGTGTTGCTCATCGGTGAAAGTGGCACCGGTAAGGAGGTGGTGGCGCAACTGGTGCACCGCCGCTCACAGCGCACGGCGAAGCCCTTTATCGCTATAAATTGTGGGGCTATTCCCGCCGGTCTCATCGAAGCCGAACTCTTCGGCCACGAGCGAGGAAGTTTCACCGGCGCGGTGAGAAGCAACAAAGGTGTGTTCGAACGCAGTGGTGATGGCACCCTGTTCCTGGACGAAATCACGGAAATGCCCCTCGAGATGCAGGCCAAGTTGCTGCGGGTTCTCGAGACGGGGCGCTTCTTCAGGGTGGGAGGCGACACCGAGATTGTCACCCGCTGTCGCATTATCGCGGCAACGAATCGTCACCCTGAGCAGGCAGTGATCGACGGCATGCTTCGAGCGGACTTGCTGTACCGCCTTGCCGTGTTTCCCTTGCGTCTGCCGGCACTGCGCGAGCGCGGCACGGACATTGATTTGATCGCGGACCGCTTCGTGGCTGAACTCAACGCCGAGTATGGGGCCAGCAAACACCTGTCGGCTGCTGCGCGGCGCTTTCTCCACGAGCACACCTGGCCGGGGAACGTTCGGGAACTCAAGAACTCCATTCATCGCGCCTACATCCTGGCCGATGAGGAACTTGAACTCGGTGCCGCCTCCTTGCCGCCCGGACCGCTGGTGAGCGACGAAGACAGCATTCTGGTTCGTATCGGCAGTTCCATCGCGGACATGGAATACAAACTGATCATGGCCACGCTCGCCCGTTGCGAAGGCAACAAGCGTCAGGCCGCCAAGATACTCGGCATAAGCCTCAAGACTCTCTATAACCGGTTGAACGACTATGACCGGTTTGCGCGCACTGCCGGGCAGTTCGCTGCTTGATGGAGATGCTCCTGGAAGGCCAGCCGACACGGAAGAGCGAATTTACCAGGGGGCTTTATGATTCGTGTACTAGTAGTCGACGACCACGCGGTAGTGCGCGCAGGGCTGCGCCAGTTCCTGAAGGATGTTGGCGACATCGAAGTGGCGGGCGAAGCATCGTCGGCGGACTCCGCGCTGCGGCAAATCCGCTCGGCCGACTACGATGTGGTGCTGCTCGACATCTCCATGCCGGAGAAGAACGGCGTTGAGGCCCTCAAGCAGATCAAACGGGATCGGCCTGGCGTGCCCGTGCTGGTCCTGAGCATGCATCCCGAGAGCCGCTATGCGGTGCAACTGCTTCGCCATGGCGCGAGCGGCTACCTGCAAAAGGAAGCGATGCCCGTGGACTTGGTCGCGGCCATACGCATGATCCACGGCGGCCGTCGTTATATCAGTCCTGCCTTGGGCGAGCTGCTCGCCTCCGGCCTCGACCGCGATGACGACAGACCTATCCACGAATGCTTGTCGGAACGTGAGCGCCAGGTGTTCATGTCACTTGCGAAAGGCGAAGCCGTGAGCGCGATTGCGGCCACGCTGCATCTCAGCATAAAAACCATAAGCACCTATCGGGCGCGGGTGCTCGAGAAGATGAAAGCGACCTCCAATGCGGATCTGACCTATTACGCTATTAAAAATGACCTGATCGATTGACGTACTCAGCCGCTTGGTCAAAGGCATGACCTCAGCCCTGTATTTGGGGAGATTTGAGGATGAAGGTGCGATTCGCACGGGCCGACGACCGGTGACTGGCGCCCCGGCCAACATCTCTGGGATTGATAGCTTGTCCGCTGCGGCCACACCATTGCGCATCTTCCTGGTGGAAGACTCCACTACGGTAAGAGACTTACTTACCGAGTATTTGCAAGATGTACCGCACGTCAGCGTCATCGGTGCAGCCGAGTCGGAAGCCTCGGCAGTGAATTGCCTTTTGCACCTACCCTGCGATGTCGTGATCGTCGACATCAAGCTCAGGGAAGGCAGTGGCATGGGTGTTCTGCGCGCCCTGCAGGAGAGGCATTCCGCTGAGCCTGACGCCATGATTCGAATCATCTTCAGCAACTACACTGAGCAGGAGTACCGCAAGCTTGCAGAAGAGCTTGGCGCCCTGCGCTTCTTCGACAAATCAAGCGATCTCATTCTGCTGCTGGGTTATATCCGCCAGCTCGCCAAGCGCTGACAGCGCAAGCTGCGTGCTGGCACCCGCCCGCCTTGTTCTGGCATAGCGTTTGCACCTCGTTCTACGCCTATCCATTTTCATACGCATGCAGGAGACCATCATGGAAACCAATCGCACCAGCGCCCCCCAGGATCCCGGAAAAATAACCGACAGCACCGAGTCCGTTGCAACACGTGTCTCGAGTGCGGCGCACGACACGATAGACCGCGTGGCGGATTCCGCTCACCCTGTGGTCGACAAGGTCGCACAGCGTGCCCATGACACCATTCAGCGCGTGGCGGAAGTCGCCGCGACGGCGGGAGAAGGCGTCAGCAGCCAGACCGCCCAGGTGCGGGAACTCCAGGAGAACTTTACGGCTGAGTGCCGCGAGTACGTACGCAACAATCCTCTGCGCGCGCTCGCCTATGCCGCCGCCGCGGGATTTCTCCTGACCCGCCTGCTGCGCGATTGACCGCAGGCTCCTGCCGTGGCGACGCCGAATGCAGATCCCCCGCCGGAACAACGCGCACCCACCACCGGGTTCGGTGAGCTTGTCTCCGAACTCTCGGCCACATGGCAGGAGCTGATCCGGGCTCGACTCTCCATCGCAACGCTTGAACTGCAGCGGGCGGCAGAAGCCTTCACGACGATGATCGGGCTTGCCGTCGCGGCCGGCGGACTGGGGGTGATGACCTGGGTCATCACGCTGCTGCTGGTGTTCAAATGGTCAGTGGCGCGAGGGATGACGTGGTTACCTGCGGGTATCCTCGTCCTCGCTCTCAACCTCGCCGCGCTGGCCCTCGTCGTCACGGCGTTGCGACGGGTCGCCCAGAAATTGCGGTTTCCCCACACCTTGCGGGAGCCCGACGCATTGCAGCCGGAGCGGGGGGCCTTATGACTCACACCCAAATCGAAATCGCACGGCTCGAGCAGCACATTGATGACTTGCGCATGCGCCAAGCCATCCTGAAACATGCCTTTCGCCGTACCCTGCGGGACCGCGTAGCCGCTCCGCGCATGATTGCAGGTGCTGTGGGCCTGGGGGCGGTTCTCGCCATGATGTTCCCTCACCACCGCGCGGACCAGCCCAAGCCCGGCAGCAGCCTCACAAGGTCTCTTGCCTGGCTTGCGGAACTGGCCGGCTCCCTCATGACGCTGCGCGCCGTTGCCAGGACCTTCGCGACAGAGAAAAGCAAGGTATAGGCGTAGACCGGCCCGCCCGTGGTGACGGTTTGCCGCCAGGGTGGAATCCACCGCAGTTGCCCGTGTTAGACTTTTTTCCGTTGCCCCGTCATTCCCTCGACTGCGATGAATACTGATCTCGTCAGGAATACGCTGCGGCTGACGCCGCCCCCCGTCGGCCTCATGATCATCGCATGTGTCGTGCTGGTGCTCGGCAATACTGCCCTGCTCTTCGTCAATGCGCGCGAAGTTGCCCGAGCCATGCACGCGCAGGAAGCGCTTGTGGGCCAGTACAGTCTTTTGCGGCGTATTCCGCTTCTGCTGCTGCAAGCGGAATCGGCGCGGGAGTTCTCCCGGCCCTCACCCGCCAGTGATGCGGTCGCCAGTGCATCATCGGCGACCGCGGCGCTTACGGCACTCGTGCCGAAGCTCCGCTCTGAACACCCCGCCGGTCATCAACTTGGCTTGGCCTATGAACGGCTGCGGGCTCTTCTGAACGGCCGGATACACGGTTTGTCCGAGGCTCCCCCCTCGGCATCGCCCCTCGCCCCGAATCCGCCGCAACCGACGAACGGTATCGCTACGCCGCAGGCGTGGGCCGAACTGGACGATGCGTTGTCGGCCGTTGAAGCGGCTTTGACGAGCGAGTTCTCCATGGCGGAAGAGACTTTGGCCAAGGTGCGCATCACGACCGTGGCCAGTATCGCCGTCGAGATAGTGACTCTCGTCGCGTTGACGGTGCTGTTCGTCAATCTCATGCGAAACGTACGGCGACGCCTCGATGCCGAGACCCAGCTGCGCTCCGCAACCGACACCCTGGAAACGAAAGTTGCGGTACGCACCGCGCAGCTCTCCCATCTTTCCCGGCATCTGCTGCAACTCGGCGAATCGGAAAAGGCCGCCCTGGCCAATGAACTGCACGACGAGCTCGGATCCAATCTCACCGCCATGAATCTCGATATCACGTCCGTGGCCACGCGCCTCGCGCGTGACAATCCCGAACTGGCCGAGCGGCTCAATCGCAGTTTGCGGCTCCTCCACGAAACCGTCGATATCAAGCGACGGATTATCCACGGCCTGCGGCCCAGCATGCTCGACAGCCTCGGTATCTGTGCCGCCATCAGGATGCATTGCGAGGATTTCACCCGACGCACCCATCTGCCCTGTGATGCCGACTGTCCCGAAGACTTTCCGGATGTCGATTCGTCCTGGTCCATTGCGATTTACCGGGTCGCGCAGGAAGCCCTGAACAACATTGCGAAATACGCCAGCGCCAAGCAGGTCCGCGTTGTCCTGCGTTCCGAGCCGAACGGCGTGGCGTTGCAGATCATCGACGACGGCGTCGGCATCGACCTGGCGGCCACCGACAAACCACTTTCCCACGGACTGCTTGGCATGCGGGAGCGCATCGCGCAACTGGGCGGACGCCTGGAGATACGACGAGGCGAGTCGGATGGCCGCGGCACCGTCGTCGATGCGTTCGTTCCGTACTCGACAGACACTTCGCCGCAAAACGTCTGAGCACTTTTTACAACGCCCCTGTGCCATTTTTGGCTTGAAATGCCGCTTGCGCGGTAGCGCTCGAGCCGACATCGCCGGGTTCGCTCGACGTTTTCTTCGGCATGATCATTGCACCCAGTCGAACAGGCGCCGCCGCCGCAGCAATGAGCAGCTATCGACGTGGGTTCACACTCCAAACATGTTCCCTGCCCACCGGCAATGTCGGCCGGCTCCAATGCATGTCGCACGACAGTCGCATGTGATGCGCACGCGCTGATCTTCATTTCGCTTCGCGCGGGCGGCGATCTCGGCGGCCGTGTTCGCACCGGCGCCGGCCCACACCCTCGCTCCGCCATTCATCACACGCCGGAACGACGTGCCGACAGCCGTTCGCGGCGCGACCCCTGTTCGCTGGTGAAAAAACGCGTTTATGCAACGCTTGTCGAGACGCGCTCGCCCCGTCTCCAGGCAGGACCCAAGTCACACCTGCAACGCATTCCCTCCACTCCAAAGATGGGGCCGCGCGCTCGTCACCGCGAGCCGCCGCTGGTTCCGCCGACGCTTCTATCTTCCCTGCTCCATGGGACATTACAGAAAGAGGATCAAGACCATGAACAGTAACGGCCACATTCCGCGATTACACAAGCAGGGCGGCAAAATCGGTTGGGCCCTGCTCTGGTTGCTGGGCATTCCCGTTCCAGTACTGGTACTGCTGTTTCTGCTGCGGGGTTGCACATAGGAGAACGTCGCACCGCTCCCTAATCACCTCTCATGCTCAAGGCTGGGCAGACGCCGGCAACTGGAGGCGCAATGGACGAGTCGATATCCCGTGGTGAAGAAAAGGTCGGCATCTGCGCACCACCTTCAGATGCCGCGCGACATCGATTCGGACTGCATTCCCTGTATCAGCGACTGCTCAAACGCGCCGGCATTGAAATCAATGGATCGAATCCCTGGGACATGCAGGTTTTCGATCAGCGTCTGTGGAAGCGCATCGCGCTGACCGGCAGCAGGGGCTTGGGTGATGCCTACGTGGAAGGATGGTGGGACGCCGAACGCCTCGAGCTCTATTTCGAGAAGCTGCTGCGGTCGAGTGTCGACAAGGCGACATTCAACCTGCCGAAGACCGTTCTGAAATATGCCGCGCGGTTCGCCAATCTGCAGAACATTCGCCGTGCGCGCCAGGTCGGCAAGACCCACTACGACCTGAGCCACGAACTGTATCGGGCCATGCTCGGCGAGCGCATGGTGTACACCTGTGCGTACTGGCCCAATGCCAGGACCTTGGACGAAGCGCAAGAGGCCAAGCTCGAACTGGTGTGCCGCAAGCTGCAACTCGAACCCGGCATGCGCGTGCTCGACATCGGCTGCGGATGGGGGAGCTTCGCCAAGTATGCCGCCGACCGCTACGGCGTGCACGTCACCGGCGTCACGATATCCGCTGAGCAGGCCAGTCATGCCAGAGACATCTGTCGCGGTCTGCCGACGGTCATTCTCGAGCAGGATTACCGTGAAATCACCGGCTCCTATGACCGCATCGTCTCCCTCGGCATGTTCGAGCATGTGGGACGCAAGAACTATCTGCAGTACATGCGTATCGTCCAGGACCATCTCGCTGTCGATGGCCTGTTCGTCATGCAGACCGTGGGCTTGAACAAGGAAAGTTCAGGCATGGACCCCTGGGTGCTGCATCACATCTTTCCCAACAGCGAGGTGCCGACGGTCGCGCGTCTGGCAGAGGCGTTCGTGGGCAGGCTTCGCCTCGACGATTGGCATAACCTCGGTCCTGACTACGAGCGGACGCTGCTCGCCTGGCATAGGAACTTCCTGGAGGCCTGGCCGCGCCTGAAGACCGGCTTCGATTCGAAGTTCTGCCGCATGTGGAACTATTACCTGTTGATGTTCGCCGGCGCGTTTCGCGCGCGCGATCTGGACGTCTGGCAACTGGTGCTGGCCAAACCAGGCCGGATGACCCAATTCCGCCGGCCCCTGCTCTGAACAGCATGGGGAATTCCTCCACTGCATACCGCAACACTGCGCGCATGCGGCGCTCGAGGCGGATAGTGAAAGGCTGACGAGCTTGACCTTCCTATGGTTGTTCGCACTGCATTGGTGTTGGTCTGGGCCGCGGCTCTCGCGCTGTTCTGCTTTGCCGTCGTCGAGTTCCTGCCCCTCGCGCGCGAGCTTGCTCCCCATTTCATCGCGTGGGTCGCCGAACACGAGGAACTCGGGATGCTGGTGCTCGGGCTGTGCGTCGCGCTCTCGGTCGTGCTGCTCCTGCCCGTGGTCGTGCTGAGTGTCGCGGCCGGCTTTCTATTCGGACTGATACCCGGCTCCCTGATCGTCGCAACGTCTTCCGTGACGGGTGCGTTCATCGCTTTCCTGCTCGGGCGCTCGGCCTTCCACACCCGAGCGGCGGTCTGGCTGGCAACTCGTCGCGATCTGCGCGACCTCAGTGAGGCGCTGCGCTCAGGAGGCTGGCGGGCCATCGCGCTGCTGCGACTGATACCCGTGTTTCCCTACAAGATGTCCAACTACGCGCTCGGCGCACTGCCGATCGCAGCCAGCGATTTCGTGCTTGGAACCGCGCTCGGCATCATTCCAATGACCGTCCTGAGCGTCGCTGCGGGCGTCGTGGCGCAGGACGTGACCAGCGCGACGGATACACGGTCCGCTGTGCACTGGTCGCTGCAGGTCGCGGTGCTGTGCGGCGGGATGATTGCGACTTGGGTGTTGGGCCGGCGCGCTTTCCTGATACTGCGCTCGCCTGCCGCGGAGAGGTCCTTTGCGAAGCGCGACGTGGATGGTCTTGCGAGGCACGAAGAATGAAATGGCAGCCGTGGCAAACCGTCTTGCGCCGTGCGGCCGCCGCGGAAGGCTTCGTTGACCCTATCGGGCTTCTTGCGCGTCTACGACAGTTCTCGCAACCCGCCGAGATCGAACATCCGATAGAGCTCCTGCGAGCGGGCGTGGTCATGCATGCCCGTGGCCTGCTCAATGCACGGATAGTCCAACACAACCTCGACTGGCGGTGGCCCTACTGGGTGCGTCGTCAATTCAACCCGCGGGATCCGTCGTTCGTGCCCCGTGCGTTTTCGCTGACCCATATCAATCTGACTCATCGCAATTGGACCGCCATCGGTCTGCCCGATGTCGCCGAATTCCCGGTGGTCGACCCCACTGGTCTTTTCACTGTTCGTTGGGATGGCTGGTCGCTGGATGTA
>Ga0208492_1001085_pt1 | contig 18817 bp, 19 predicted proteins | sample Subbioar_CSW14AB_FD_184820 | JGI IMG/M metagenome (GOLD analysis project Ga0208492, IMG submission 184820) | Serpentinite rock and fluid subsurface biosphere microbial communities from McLaughlin Reserve, California, USA - CR12Mar_CSW14AB (SPAdes) | ecosystem: Environmental > Terrestrial > Deep... | reverse complement strand
GAGGAGGAATCCAGAATGCCCGCAAGGCCACCCCGACCGTCGAAGATCGGCGCGCTGATGCAGGACACGTCTGAATGCGCCCTCAGGAAATGTTCTCCCCCGTAGACCTGTGCCGGTTGCCGGGTCGAGATGCACAGACCCAGCGCATTCGTTCCGCGCAGCTCCTCGGTCCAGACGGAGGCGGGAACGACCGCCTTGCCGGCATCGCTTTCCGCGAAGTCCGTGTCCACGAGCGTCTCCAGCACCACCCCTTCAGGCGAGCCGAGCGCGATCATGAAGTTAGACCCCGCAATCTGGTCGAACAGCAGTTCCAGTTCGGGTCGCGCAAAACGCACCAGATCGGCGTGGTGGTCCTGCGTCAGCTTGAACTCGGTATCGCTCAGCATCAGCTTTTCATGGCGCGCCAGCGGATCGAGCCCCAGGTCCAGACTGCGCAGCCAGCTTTCCGAGATGTCACCCGGAAGCGCGCCGCCCGGAAACCTTCCCTGGCTTTCGAGCATGTGGCGTGCGCGCTCGAGCGCGGTCGTACGGATTTCCATCGCCAAGTCACCTCCCGCTCCTCGGCACAGGCGAAATGGTGGATGTTCGGGCCGTCGAGTCAACCACGGCACATGATTCGCCGCCGGAATGTCCACTTTCTGGACAGTCGAAGGGGGCGCGGCCCCCGCCCTTTGAAGGGCTGTCCCGTCTCTGTCCGCAAATTGAACAGGTCGCACGGCCACCTGTAAGGGAGCTGTGCGCACCCTGCCCATGCTGCGCCGCAGCGTTTGCGACAGCCGCGACATGCACCACTGCTCTTTCCGTGCCGCCGGTATCGGGGCGGTCTTTCCAAGGCGCATGACGATGAAAGCACAGGTTCTTCACCAATACGATCCCGCCCTGACGGCACTGTCATGGGTGACGATGCAGGATGTTCCCGACCCAAAGATCCAGAAGTCGAACGATGTGATCGTCCGCATCGGTGGCGCGGGCGTCTGCCGCACCGACCTGCACATCATCGAAGGCATCTGGCGACCGCATACCGACCCGACCGGCACCGGCCTCTTGCCCCTCATCATGGGACACGAAAACGCAGGCTGGATCGAAGAGGTCGGCCCCGAGGTCGAAGGCTTCAAGAAGGGCGACCCCGTCATCGTCCACCCCAAGGTCACGGGCGGCACCTGCATCGCCTGCCGTCGCGGCCATGACATGCATGGCGACGGCAAGTTCCCGGGGCTGGACTCGAATGGCGGCTATGCCGAATTCCTGCACACGTCGTCGCGCAACCTGATCGCGCTGCCCAAGACACTGGCCCCCAAGGATGTCGCCCCCTATGCCGATGCGGGTCTGACGGCCTATCGCGCGGCGAAGAAGGCCGCGCAGCAGCTCCTGCCCGACCAGTCGGTCGTGGTCATCGGCGCGGGCGGTCTGGGCCATATCGGCATCCAGGTGCTGCGGGCCATGTGCGCGGCGCGGATCATCGTGGTCGACATTTCCGACCGGTCGCTGGAACTCGCCGCGCAGGGCGGGGCGGACCATCTGGTCAAGGCCGATGGCGGCGAAGTGGAGGCGGTCAAGGCGCTCACCGGCGGCAAGGGTGCCGAGGCCGTGCTGGATTTCGTGGGCGAGAAGGGCACCACGAAGAAAGGCATCGACATGACCTGCCCGGCAGGCAGCTACTACGTGATCGGCTATGGTGAGAACATCGTCGTCCCGACCGTGGACATGGTGATCACCGAGAAGAACATCATCGGCAACCTCGTCGGGACATGGGCCGAACTGACCGAACTGATGGCGCTGGCTGACCGCGGCCTCGTGGAGCTGCACACCAAGCACTACGCGCTGGCTGATGCGAACCAGGCGCTTCAGGACCTTAACAACGGGCTGATCAAGGGTCGTGCCGTACTCGTTCCCTGAGGTCGGACACCATCCACGACGGAAATCACTGGGAGGAGAGACGACATGACCACCAAGACCACCCTTCGGGGGGCACTGCTTGCCACGTCCGCACTGATGATCTCGGCCGGTGTGGCGGCAGCGCAGGACTACACGAAATACGGGATCAAGGAAGACGTGCCCGGCGCCTGTTCCTTCGCCTCGATCGACGCTAAGGATTACTCCGGCCGCACGCTGAACATCATCACCCATGCCATCCCCGTGATCGGCGAGCCGACCGCGCTTCACGCCCAGCAGTTTCAGGAACTGACCGGCGCGACGGTCAATGTGGTGCATGTGCCCTTCGGCGACCTCTTCCAGCGCATCATGATCCCGTTCCAGACCGGGCAGCAGGCCTATGACGTGCTGTTCTTCGCCTCGCTCTGGCTGGGCGACTTCAACCCCTACCTCGCCGAAGTGCCGCAGGCCTATCAGGAGGTTTCGGGGATGCAGTCGGTGACGCCCACCTACAAGGGCGTGGCGACGTGGAACGGCAAGATGCTGAACTACACGATGGACGGCGACCGGCACTATCTGAAGTACCGCTCCGATGTCTTCTCGAACCCCGAGATGCAGGCGCTGTTCAAGGAAAAGACCGGGCGTGATCTGACCGTTCCCGCCACGTGGGAGGAATACAACGAGGTCGCCGCCGTCTTCAACAACATGGACTGGGACGGCGACGGCGCGCCGAACTTCGGCACCGCCGAAGTGACAAAGCGCGACGACCTGATGTTCTCGGCCTTTATCAGCCGTGTGGCGGCCTATGCCAAGCATCCCGACGTCAAGGGCGGCTTCTTCTTCGACCTCGAGACGATGGAACCGCTGATCAACACCCCCGGCTGGGTCAAGGGCTTGGAGATGTTCGTGGCGGCGCAGGCCTCCATGCCGCCCGGCGGCACGTCCTTCGGTCTGGGCGACGAGATTTTCTCGTTCGGCGGGGGCCAGTCGCTGATGTCCTATTCGTGGGACGACGCCTTCATCCAGGCGATGCAGGAAGAAAGCCCGATCCGCAACAAGGTCGCCGCCGCCCCCCTGCCCGGCGCGACACAGGTCTGGAACCGCACCACTGGCCAGTGGGACAAGTTCGAGACACCGAACACCGCGCCCTACGTGACCTGGGGCTGGTCATCCGCCGTCGCCGCCGCGTCCGAAAATCAAGACATGGCCTTCGACTACCTGTGCTTCTTCTCCAACGAGGCGAACACGCTGGCTGACCTTCAGATCGGCCGCTTCGGCGTGAACCCCTACCGCGAGGCGCATTTCGAAGCGGCCTTCTACCAGACCGAACTGGGCTGGGACGCGAACGTGGCCACGACCTATACCGATACGCTGAAGGCCATCGACGGTGGCCAGAACCAGGTCTTTGACCTGCGCGTGCCGGGCGTGGGCGAATTCATGTCATCTCTTGCCGCAGGCGTCGCCCGCGCTCAGTCGGGCGAGGCGACGGCGCAAGAGGCGCTGGACGGTGTCGCCGCCGAATGGAAGGCGATCGTCGACCGCATCGGCGTGGACCGCGTCCGCGAGGCCTATGCCAACGTCGTGGCACTCGAAGACAACTGAGCCTGATGCAATCGGGGGGCCGTTCTCACGCGGCCCCCTTTCCTTCGGGGTGCCCCATGTATCGCCAGAAATACATCTTCCTGCTGCCAGGCCTGTTTGTCCTCGTGGCGATCATCCTCTTCCCGCTGCTGTTCACGATCCGCGTCAGCTTTTCGTCCTGGGATGTCTATAACCCGGGCCTGAACTGGATCGGTGGCGAGAACTATGCGCGGCTTTGGGAAGACGCCCGCTACTGGGAGGCGCTGACACGCCTCTCCGTCCTCACGGTCGGCACCGTCCTTCTTCAGTACACGCTGGGTTTCGCCCTCGCACTGCTCGTCTGGCGCGACATCACCGCCCGTCGCTTCTTCCGCGTCCTCTTCCTCGTCCCGATGATGACGACGCCCGTGGTGATGTCGGTGATCTGGCGGACCATCTTCCACGAAAGCCTCGGCCCCCTGAACCCCATCGTCGACGCAATCGGCATCGGCGCTCAGCCCTGGCTCTCGCAGGCAGGGCACGCCTTCGCAGCCGTTATGATCGTCGAAGTCTGGCAGTGGACGCCCTTCATGTTCCTGCTGCTGCTCGCGGGCCTTCTGTCGCTTCCCAACGAACCCTTCCTTGCCGCCAAGATCGACGGCGCGGGGCCGATCCGCACGTTCCTTTCCGTGACCTTCCCGATGATGGGCGCGATTTCCGTCGGTGCCATCCTGATCCGGCTGATCGAGGCATCCAAACTGATGGAGACGGTCTATGTCCTGACCTCGGGCGGGCCGGGCACATCGACGGAAACGACCAGCTATTACATCTACATCCGCGGGATGCGCGACTTCCAGATCGGCTACTCGGCCTCGCTCTCGCTCACCTACCTGATCGTCATGAGCGTGGCACTCACGCTGATCGCCAAGGCGCTGATCCGCCTGATGGTGAAGGACCGGACATGAGAACCTTCTACCTCGCCCTCAAATACCTTGCCGTCCTTCTGTGGTCGGCCTTCGTGATCTTTCCCTTCCTGTGGATGATCTCGACCAGCTTCAAGACTGCCAATGCCGTGACCGCAGGGGCGAAATGGCTGCCATGGCTGCAATTCGAACCCTCACTCGCGGGATGGCGGTCTCTGTTCGGTGGTGTCGGTGGGATCAACATCCTCAAACCCTATGCCAATTCCGCCATTGTCACGCTGTCGGGTTCGGCCATCGCCCTCGTCCTCGGGACGCTGGCGGCTTATGGCCTGTCGCGCTTCACCTTCAAGGCCGGGCCACTGCGGAACGCCGACATCACCTTCTTCTTCATCAGCCAGCGCATCATGCCGCCCATCGTGCTTGCGATCCCCTTCTTCCTGATGCTGCGGTTTCTGGGGCTGCTGGACACACTGCCTGGGCTGATCCTGATCTATGTGGCGATGCTGATGCCCATCGCAGTCTGGGTCATGGTGGACTTCTTCAATTCCGTCCCCCGCGGGCTGGACGAGATGGCATGGATGGACGGCTGCACGCCTGTCACGACTTTCCTGCGGGTGATCCTGCCCAATGCGCTGCCCGGTCTGGTCGTCGCGGCCATGTTCTGCCTGATCTTCGGCTGGAACGACTTTTTCTTCGCCTTCACCATGACCTTCACCGAGGTGCAGTTGCTGCCCGTGTCGCTCGTGGCGCTCAATTCCTCTGTCACGCCGTGGTGGTCGCTGTCCGCCGCAGCCATCGTCTCGGTCGCGCCGCTCGCCGTGCTGGCTTTCGTGGTGGAACGGTTCCTTTCTCGCGGCGGTCTTGCCGGGGCGGTGCGCTGATGCTTGAACTTTCCAATCTCTCTGTTTCCGAAGGCCGTGCTGAACATCTTTTCGATGTGACCGTCGGCTTCCGGAAAGGCCGCCTGACCACGCTTCTGGGCCGCACGGGCGCGGGTAAGACCACCATGATGCGGGCGATTGCCGGTCTGGCGGAAACCGACGGTGGCCGGATTGCGCTGGATGGCAAGGACTGGTCGCGCCTTGCGCCGTGGCAGCGCCCCGTCGCGATGGTGACGCAGCAGTTCATCAACTATCCGCACCTGTCGGTCCTCGACAACGTGGCCTTTCCGCTGGTCCGCCGCAATGTCTTGCAAGACAAGGCGCGCGAGGCCGCCCGCGACATGCTCGGCCGCGTCGGTCTTGGCACCATGATCGACCGCCGCCCCAGCCAGCTTTCGGGGGGCCAGCAGCAGCGCGTCGCCATCGCCCGCGCCCTGGTCAAGAAGGCACCTGTCGTCCTTCTGGACGAACCCTTCGTGAACCTCGACTACAAGCTGCGCGAGGGCCTGCGCGAGGAACTGGTCGACCTTCTGAAGGCCGAACGCGAAACTATCGTCATCTACGCCTCCACCGACCCGCGCGAGGCGTTGCAGATGGGCGACGATGTCATCCTGATGGCCGAAGGCCGCGCCATTCAATCGGGAGAGCCGCAAAACGTCTATGCCCGTCCCGGCACAACCCGCGCCGCCGAGGTGGTCAGCGACCCGCCCATCAACCTGATCGGGATGGAGGTGTCGGGCGGCCAGTTGCGGCTGGACCGTCTGGCCGATCTGCCCGCCCGTGCGCTTGGGCGCGACCTGCCTGCCGGGCGCTACACGCTGGGCCTGCGCGCCCATTCGATCCGGCAGGGGGGCGATCTCTCAGCCCGCGTGTCGCTGACCGAGGTGTCGGGGTCGGAAACCGTGACGCATCTGCAGGCCGCCGGTCAGGCGCTCGTCATGCTGGAACGCACGGTGACGAACCATGCCCTCGGCACCACCATCGCCCTGTCGCTCGATCTGGGCGAGGCGCTCGTCTTCGACGCGCAGGGCCGCCTGATCGAGAAGGAACCGGTCCATGGCTGAGATCATCCTCGAAAACCTCGCCCATGCCTACGCACCCGGCGCGCCCTATGCGCTCAAGCCACTGCACATGACATGGCGCAACGGCGGCACCTATGCGCTGCTCGGCCCGTCGGGCTGCGGCAAGTCGACCATGCTCAACATCATCTCGGGACTCCTGCGCCCGTCCGAGGGGCGCGTCCTCTTTGACGGGCAGGATGTGACGGCGCTCGACACAGGCAAGCGCAACATCGCGCAGGTCTTCCAGGTGCCGGTCATCTACAAGTCGATGACGGTGGGCGAAAACCTCGGCTTTCCGCTGGTCTGCCGCGGGGCGTCGCCGCAGAAAATCAAGGCGCGGGTGGAAACCGTGGCCGAACGGCTGGGCCTGACCCAGTGGCTGAAGCGTCCGGCCAATGCATTGACAGCAGACATGAAGCAGCTCGTCTCCCTCGGCCGCGGATTGGTGCGCGAGGATGTGGCAGCGATCCTCCTGGATGAACCGCTGACGGTGATCGACCCACAACTGAAATTCGACCTGCGCCGCATCCTCAAGGAGATCAACGAGGAATTCCGCGTCACCATGGTTCTCGTGACCCATGACCAGACAGAGGCGCTGACCTTCGCCGAAGAGATCGTGGTGATGAACCATGGCGAGGTCGTCCAGATGGGCAGCCCGACGGAACTTTTCGAACGGCCCGCCACAGAACATGTCGGCTGGTTCATCGGATCACCCGCGATGAACTTCCTGCCAGCAGTGCGCGATTCAGACAGGATTGTCGTGCCGGGTACGGCCCTGTCGGTCACGGTCCCCGCCGCCCTGCCCGACGGCGAACTCAAGATCGGGTTCCGACCTGAACATGCGACGCTGGCACATTCGGGTGGGGATCTGGAGGGAACGGTCGGTAGGATTTGGTTCGAAGGCGTGGATGAAGTGGTCGGGATCGATCAGGGCGCGCATCGCGTGAAGGTGCGTGTCAGCGGCACCAGCCCCGCCCGTACGGGCGCAACGGTCGCGGTCAGCGTGCCGGGCGACCGTCTTTGTGTCTTTGTCAACGGAAAGCGACTGCCGTCGGACTAGCCGAAGAACATAGGTCGACCTGACGGCACGACGTAGGACGGTTAACTTCGAGCGGCCGGCAGGCTTTCGTCCAAGTGGTAACCAGCAGCGCACGATTACGGGTGGCGTCAGTCTGGCGCTGCTTGAAGGTCCGAGGAACTAGACTGAACCGCGACAAAACTCTCTGGCCCGATCCGCAAACCGGGCCAGAGGCAAGGCGATCAGGCCGCCGCGCGCTTGCGCTGTTCGTTGACCTGATTGTCCACGCCACCGACAAGCTGGGTCAGATAGATGTCCCATTCGATCTCCGCAAAGGGACCGTTCAGGCCGTTCGCGTGGATGCTTGCCTCGTCATCGCGCTCGGTCACAGCAGGCACCAGGCCTTCACGGGTCGCATAGGCGAAGTCATCATTGATCAGGGGATCACCCTCGATATTGATCTGGGTGGTCAGCTTGCGGTGACCATCGGCGCTGACAAAGAAGTGGATATGTGCCGGACGCTGACCATGGCGGCCAAGTGCTGACAAGAGCTTTTCGGTCGGGCTTCCTAGCGGCACACCATAGCCTGATGGCAGGATGCTCTGGAACTTGTAGCGGCCATTTTCATCGGTAATAATCGTGCGGCGCATGTTGAAGGGCGCCTGCAGGCCGGTCGGGTCGAAATGGGAATAAAAGCCGCGGGTGTCGCAATGCCAAACCTCGACCTTGGCGCCGGGCAGCGGTTTGCCATCGGCATCATGCACTGCGCCATGCATGATCAGCGTTTTGCCTTCGAGATCGCGGCCATCATCAAGCCGGGCAAAGCCAACAGATTCCGGCGCGCCCGCCACATAGAGCGGGCCTTCGATGGTGCGCGGGGTCGGGTTGTCGATGCCAAGCTCGGCGTCGATCGCGTCGAGGCGTTCGTCGATATAATGGTCCAGCCCCAGCCCTGGCGAGATCAGCCCGGCCTGCCCGGCGGCGCCGATCTCGTTCAGCCAGGCGATGCCGGTCCAGTATTCATCGGGGGTGATGTTCAGATCGTCGATGGCCTTGAACAGGTCTGACATCAGGCGATGGGTGATCTCTTTCATGCGGGCATTGCCGCCCGCCGCGTTCAGACCGCTCAACTCTTTCAGGAAATCCTGAATATCGGGGCGATTGAAGATGGAAACAGTCATGATAGCTCCTCCTGGATTCGTATGGACTGGGGGGACCGGCCCCTCTGCCGGTCCTGAACCTGGCGTCAGCTGTCGTCGTCCCGGATCGAGGACGGATGGCGCAGCAGGGGCGTTACCTCGATTTCCATAAAGGGAAACAGTGGTAGACCGGTCAGGATCTGGTGCAATTCTTCATTGCCGCTGACATCAAAGATGCTGAAATTCGCGTATTCGCCGGCCAGCCGCCAGATGTGGCGCCATTTGCCGCTGGCCTGCAGCTGCTGTGAATAGGCCTTCTCACGGGCGAGAATTGCAGCGGCCTCGTCAGCTGGCAGATCCCTCGGAAGGCGAACATCCATTCTGATATGGAACAACATGGTGATCTCCTCAGGAGGCCGGGCGACGGTTCAGCCCGTCACGGGCGAAAAAGGCGACCCGGTCATCGTCAAGCGCGATGCCAAGGCCGGGGCCGGCGGGCACGGTCAGGGCGAAATCCTTGTAGTCCAGCGGTGTGCTCAGGATTTCTTCGGTCAGAAGAAGCGGGCCGAACAACTCGGTCCCCCATTGAAGATTGGCAAAGGTCGCAAAGAGATGCGCCGAGGCGATGGTGCCGACTCCGCCCTCCAGCATGGTGCCGCCATAAAGGCCGATCCCGGCAGCATCGGCGATGGCGGCCGTGCGCTGCGCGTTGAAGAGGCCGCCGTTCTGCTCGATCTTGATTGCAAAGACATCGGCACCTTGCACACGGGCGATCTCGAAAGCGCTCTCCGGGCTGGTCAGCGATTCATCAGCCATCAGTGCCAAGGGGAAGCGCCGCATCAGCCGCGCCAGGGCCGCGGCCGAAGCGACCGGCTGCTCGACCAGTTCGCACCCCGCATCCGCCAGAGCGGCCATTCCGAAGGCGGCGTCCTGCTCGCTCCAGGCCATGTTCACATCAACGCGGACTGCAGCCCGGTCGCCAAGAGCTGCCTTGATCGCGGCGACATGGGCAATGTCCTCGCGGATCTCTTTCGCGCCGATCTTCAGCTTGAAGATCCGGTGGCGGCGTCGGGCCAGCATCTCTTCAGCCTCGGCAATGTCCCTCGCGATATCGCCTGAGGCCAGCGTCCAGGCCACCGGCAGGCTGTCGCGCCGCCGCCCGCCCAAGAGTTCGCTGACGGGCAGCCCAAGCCGTTTGCCCTGCGCATCGAGAAGCGCGGTTTCCACGGCGCTTTTGGCGAAACGGTTTTCCTTCACCATCTTGCCGATGCGCGCCATCAGGGCCTGCACCTGTGTCGCATCCTGGTCGCGCATCGCCGGTGCGAAATAGGTGTCTATATTGACCTTCATGCTCTCGGGGCTTTCGCCGCCATATGCCAGCCCGCCGATGGTGGTGCCTTCGCCGATCCCGGTGATGCCATCGCTGCAATGGATCTTCACCAGCATCAGCGTCTGGCCATTCATGGTCGCGACCGACAGCTTGTGTGGGCGAATGGTCGGCAGGTCGACCAACAGGGTCTCGACCCGCTGGATAGTGGGAGTGCTGGCGGTACCGGTGGCGCGGAATGGGGCGGATGACTGGTTCATGCACAGATCATGCAGCGAAGTCCCATACCTTTTCTATAATCGGATGCGTCTTTCATAATACCCAAAAGGTATTATAGCTTCGCCTAATCTGGTGTCATGCCCGGGCTGCTGATCCCAAGCAGACCGTCGAAGCAACAGTCACAGGACGGATACATGCAGGCTCTGATGCGGCCCTGGGGGGCAATGCACTACCGGACCGACGGTCCCGAAGACGGACTGACCGTAGTCTTTGCAAATTCGCTTGGCACTGATCTGCGGCTTTGGGATCAAGTCCTCCGCCTGCTGCCGGGCATCCGGGCGCTGCGTTTCGACAAGCGTGGCCATGGCCTTTCGGACAGTGGCGGGCCGGACACAGCGGTCACCATCGCTGGATTGGCCGGGGATGCCGCCGCGCTGATCGAGGCCGAAGCACGCGGGCCGGTGATCTTTGCCGGGCTGTCGATCGGTGGCATGATCGGCCAGCAGCTTGCCCATGACCGGCCTGAGTTGGTACGGGCGCTGGTTCTGTCAAATACGGCGGCGAAAATGGGCAGCGCGGAAAGCTGGAATGCGCGGATCGCGGCGGTCCGGTCCGGCGGCGTTGCCAGCATCGCCGATGCCGTGATGGAGCGCTGGTTTGCCGCCCCCTTCCGCGCCACGCCAGAACTTGCACTGTGGCGCAATATGTTGGCCCGCACCGATGCCGCCGGCTATGCCGGGGCCTGCACAGCCATTGCTGCCGCCGATCTGTCCGCCACCACCTCGCGTCTGTCCCTGCCCACGCTGGTGATTGCCGGAGATCAGGACGGCGCCTCGCCACCCGATCTGGTTGCCGAGACCGCCGCGCTGATCGCGGGTGCCGCATTCCGCGTCATCCCCGGTGCCGGGCATCTGCCGCCGGTCGAAGCCCCGTCGGAATGGGCTGCGCTGCTGCGCGCCTTTCTTCACCAGCCCCTCAACTCGCACCCTGGAACCTTGATCCCATGACCACGCCCTGCATCATCTGTGTCGCCATCACCGGGTCGCTGCCGACCAAGGAAAATAACCCAGCGGTGCCGATCACCATCACCGAACAGATCGAATCCACCCATGCGGCCTTTGAGGCCGGGGCGAGCATTGCCCATTGCCATGTCCGCGATGAGGCGGGCAAACCCACGTCGGACCCAGCCCGTTTTGCCGCGCTGATGGAGGCGTTGCATAAACACTGCCCCGGCATGATCGTGCAGCTTTCCACCGGCGGGCGATCCGGTGCCGGGCGTGAACGGGGCGGCATGTTGCCTCTGGCCCCCGATATGGCCGCGCTTTCGGTCGGGTCGAACAATTTCCCCACACGGGTCTATGAAAACCCGCCGGATCTGGTGGACTGGCTGGCCTCGGAAATGCTGCTGCATGAGGTCAAGCCCGAGATCGAGGCCTTCGATCTGTCACATGTCGTGCAGGCCACGCGAATGCAGGCCGATGGGCGGCTGAAGGGGCCGCTTTATGTGCAATTCGTGATGGGTGTGAAGAACGCCATGCCAGCGGACGAGCGGATCCTTGATTTCTATATCGAGACGCTGAACCGGCTGGCGCCGGGCTCCCAATGGTGCGCGGCAGGGATCGGCGCGGCGCAATACCTGATCAATGAATGGGCGATTGCGAAAGGTGGCCATACCCGCACCGGGCTTGAGGACAATGTCAGGTTGGACCGCGAGACTCTCGCCCCTTCGAATGCGGCACTGGTGAAGCGCGCGGCCGATCTTTGTGCGCGATATGACCGCCCCGTCGCCACCTGGCAGCAGGCGCGGCAGATCCTTGGCCTGCGTCCGCCCGCGCAAGCAGGGCGTTGACCGCGGACGCGGCTGTGGCACACTGCGGGCCTTTCGCCGCGCAAACGGCCAGGGGCCGAGGGAGACGCGCTTGGATTTCAGACGGCTGAAGTATTTTCTGGCGGTGGCGGAGGAGCTGCATTTTGGCCGCGCCGCTACCCGGCTCGACATGGCGCAGCCCCCGCTTTCGCGCCAGATCGCCGCGCTGGAGGAAGATATCGGCGTCCTTTTATTCGATCGCAGCCGTAGCCAGATCCGGTTGACCCAGGCGGGCGAGGTCTTGCAAGATCATGCCCGGCAGATCTTCGAGCGGCTGGATGCGGCCCTGCGCGAGACCCGGCTGGTGGGCGCAGGCGGCGCGGGACGATTGCGGATCGCCTTTGTCGGCTCGGCCTCGCACGGGGTGCTGCCGACGCTGATAAAATCCTTCCGCTCATTCTATCCCGATGTGGAGCTGGCGCTTTCGGCGCTGAACAATGCCGAATTGCAACGCGCCCTGATAGCCCGCGAAATCGACATCGCGGTCGCTCGCCCCGAGTTGAAGGACGAGGAATTCCGTCGTGAACATCTGGTGCGCGAAAAGCTGATCCTTGCCCTGCCTGACAATTCGCCGCTGGCGGCCAGGCCCGAGATCCGCTTTGCCGATCTGGTCGACCAGACCTTTGTTCTGTATCCGCGCCGACCGCGCCCCGGTTATGCAGATGTGGTGCTTGGCATCTGCGAACGCGAGGGCATTGAACCGGCGAAGCTGGAGCTGACGCAGGATTTTCAGAGCGCGATCTCACTGGTTTCGGTGGGCGTGGGCCTGTCGGTCGTGCCGGAATCGGTGGCGCAGACAACGCGGCCCGGAGTCACCTACCGGCCCTATACCGGCCACAATCCCGGAACAGGGCTGACGGTCCACGCAAGGCTGGACAATCGCGCACCTCAGGTGATGAACTTCCTTGAAATCACGCGAAAATTCGCCCGTGTCTCGGATGCGGCCGAGACACGCCGTCTGCCTCACCGCTCGTGATCCACCGGCCGCAAGACGAAGTCAAACCGCAGCACCAGATCGGTATCGGCACCTTCGGGGGCGCGGCGGAATTCGCCCACCAATGCCTCTTTCACCGCGAAGACCGAATCGTCGTCCAGCCAGGCGCTGGAGGAATCATAGATCTGCGAGATCAGCCGGCGATAGCCGTCATGGCTGACCATGATATGCACATGGGCGGGGCGCATGCCGTGATGGCCCATATAGCGGATCAGATCTCCTGCCGGGCCGTCATCGGGGATCGGATAGGGCACCGGGCGGATGGCGCGAAAGGAATAATGGCCGTTGTCGTCGGTCTCGAACCGCCCGCGCAGATTATAGTCGGGCTGGCCGGGATCGTGGTTTTCATATAGCCCGTTCGGCGCATCTTCCCAGACATTGACCGTGGCCCCGGCCAGCGGGTTGCCCTCGGGGTCGCGGACATAGCCTTCAACATAAACGGTTTCTTGCCCCTCGAACCCCTGTTGCACAGTCGAGGCCCCTTTGGGCATCACCGGCGCATTCTCGCGGAAATAGGGACCAAGCACGGTGGAAATCGTCTCATTCTGTTCGACGGGATTCGAGATCATATCGACCAGCACCTCAACCCCCAGAAGATCGGCAAGCAGGATGAACTCCTCCCGCCCGCCTGCCCCGGCGTGGCCCAGAAACGCGCAGGCGTCGAGGAACTCGCCATGGGTCAGGCGCACCTCGCGGCAAAAGCCGTGCAAATGGCGGATCAGTGCCGCGAGGATCTCCTGCTGGCGCGGTGCGATGGGTTGCTTACGCCCCAGCGATGCAATCACCAGATCGGTCACATTCTCGACCGTGACATCACGCATGTGTCTTTTCCCTTGGTCGCGGGGGTCTCGGGGCTGGTGTGCCGCCGGGCCTCCTCCCCCGCCTTCCTTGTCCATCTGGGGCAGGCTTGCATGGGCGGCCTCGTCGGACGAGAGGGGGCAGGGGTATCCTGCAATACCGGAAAGGTTTGTCAGGCGGGCTTCCTATACCCAAGACGGGCGGAAATGCGGTCTGCGGCCTCGCCCGTGATATTGCGAAAGGCGCGAGGCTGGCGGCTGTGGCGGCTGGTTGGGGCCGCCATAGATAGGACGGCCACCGGGCGCCCGGTGTGGTCGCGGACCTGCGCGGCCAGACATACGATATCGTCATCCCCGGAAACCGGCCCAAGGGCAAAGCCCTCATCCGACAGCGCAGTCAGATCGCTGCGAAAGCGAGAGCGCGATGCAATGGGCCCGCCGGGCCTGCTATGGCTGTCCAGCCATTCCTCCAGCCGCGCATGGCTGAACCCGGCCAGATGCAGCAATCCGGGCGGCGCCTGATAGAGCGCCAGATGCGGGCCGATCACATCCCGCGCGACGCGCAATGGCCGTTTGCCCTCGATGGCTTCGACCAGCAGCAGGCGACCCTGATCATGCATGGTCAGATGCAGGGTTTCGCCATGATCGGCAGCCAGCATCTGCATCACCGGACGCGCGGCCTCGGCCAGCGCAGAACTGTCATCCAGCGCCCGATACAGCGTGGCAACCAAAGGCCCGAGGCGATAGCGCCCGCGCTCGACCTTGCTCAGCAACCCAATCCCGGCCAGCCCGTCGACCAGATCATGGGTGCCGCTGGTCGAATTGCCGATTGCCCGCGACAGGTCGGTGGTGCTGTGTTCCGGCTGCGTGGCGGTGAATTGCCGCAATACCGTGCCGATTTTCCGGATTGTCTTCATCTACTGCCTTTCAGATCCGAGTTCTCCGCCAGTTTTCCGGCATTACCGGAAAACTGCACGGTATGATCCGATACCTTCCGATGGGCGCCGCTTGGCTGCCAAGATTACCGCTATGGAGAGCGGCATCTGCCGCAGGGAGGTTCCGATGAAAGACCAGACTGGCGCGACGCTCGCGCCCTATACCGGCAATCAATTCCTCGACAGCATCCGCGACGGTCGCGAGATCTATGTGCATGGCGAGCGGGTCAAGGATGTGACCAGCCACCCCGCTTTCCGCAACTCGTCGCGGATGGTGGCACGCTGGTATGACAAGCTGCATGCCGAGAAGGCCAGCCTTGGCCGCCCCACCGATACCGGCAGCGGCGGCTGGACGCATCCGTTCTTCAAGGGCTCGAAATCGGCCGAAGACCTGATCGCTGGCCGCGATGCCATCGCCGCCACGCAAAGGGTGGCCAATGGCTGGATGGGGCGCTCGCCCGATTACAAGGCGGCCTTCCTAGGCACCCTGGGCGCGAATTCCGGCTTCTACGGCGAATATGCCGAGAATGCGAAGGCTTGGTACAACCGCACCCAGAACCGGCTGGACTACTGGAACCACGCCATCGTCAACCCGCCGATCGACCGCCATCTGCCGATTGAAGAGACCGGCAATGTCTTCATGCAGGTTGAGAAGGAAACCGACGCGGGGCTGATCGTCTCGGGCGCGAAGGTGGTGGCTACCGGATCGGCGCTGACGCATTACAACTTCATCGCCCATTACGGCATCCCGATCAAAGAGAAGAAATTCGCCCTGATCTTCACCGCCGCAATGGACAGCCCCGGCGTGAAGCTGATCAGCCGCGCCAGCTATGAGCTGAACGCCGCCGTCATGGGCACGCCCTTCGACTATCCGCTGTCCTCGCGTCTTGATGAGAACGACGCCATCCTGGTCTTCGACAAGGTGCTGGTGCCTTGGGAGAATATCTTCGTTTACGGCGATATCGAGAAGATCAACGCCTTCTTCCCGGCCTCGGGCTTCGTTCCGCGCTTCACGCTGCATGGCGCCACGCGTCTGGCCGTGAAGCTGGATTTCATCTCGGGCCTCTTTTCGATGGCGCTTGAGGCGACCGGATCGCGCACCTTCCGCGGGCCGCAAACCGCGGTCGGCGAGGTCTTGGGCTGGCGCAACATGTTCTGGGCCATCTCGGATGCGATGGTGAAAAGCCCGGTACCGTGGCAAGGAACCGACGGCTATGTGCTGCCAAATATGAACTACGGTCTGGCCAGCAGGATCTTCGCGCCCATGGCCTATAGCCGCATCAAGGAGTTGATCGAACGCCATGTCGCCTCGGGGCTGATCTATCTGCCATCCTCGGCGCTGGACTTCCAAAGCGAGGCGGTGCGCCCCTACCTTGACCGCTTCGTGCGGGGTTCGAACGGGATGGTGGCGATTGACCGGGTCAAGCTCCTCAAGCTCCTTTGGGATGCGATGGGGTCGGAATTCGGCGGACGGCATGAGCTCTATGAGACGAACTACGCCGGCAACTATGAGAACATCCGCATCGAGACCATGCTGACCGCCGAAGCAACCGGCGAGATGGAGGCGCTGCACGGCATCGTGCGCGACTATATGTCGGAATATGACCTGGATGGCTGGACCGCGCCCGATCTGATCAACCCCTGGGACGTGAACCGCCTGAAAACGGGCTTCCAGGGCTGACGGAACTGGCCGGGCGGCCCGCATGCGGGTTGCCCGGCCCCTGAGGGGAGGGCGCAAATGGGACTGGATTTTACCGGCTTGACCACCCGTATCGTCAGTGACCGTCAGCTGGACCTGCCCGGCTCGGTTCTGGCCATCGGGGCCTTTGACGGGGTGCACCGCGGTCATCAGGCACTGATCAATGCCACAGTGACCGAGGCCCGCGAACGGGGTCTGCCTTCGGTCCTCTGGACTTTTGACCCCCTGCCCAAGGTGTTTTTCGGCCGTGCAAAGGCGCTGATACCGCTGCGACAGAGGCTTGCGCTGATGGCTTCTCTGGGTTCGGACTGGATCGTGGTGGCGCCTTTCACCGCCCAATATGCCGCCCGCCCGGCGCTGGATTTCTTGGCAGATCTGGCCCGGATCAACCCGCAGCGCATCCATATTGGCGAAGACTTCCGCTTCGGCGCCCGCCAGTCCGGCGACCTTGCGCTCTTGGCGCGGCACTTTCCTGTCACCCCGGCCCCGACCATCACCTGCTCCGAGGGCGAGCGGATTTCATCCACCCGGATCCGGGCGCTGTGCGCCAGCGGTCGCGCCGAGGCTGCCGCGCCGCTGCTGCGCGCGCCACATATGTTCGGCAGCCCCGGCATCCTGCCGCTGACCGAGGATCTGCGTTTCAACGAGGACCATCATGACTGATTTCGACAGCCGCACGATGCGCGAAGCCTGCGGCAGTTTCGCCACCGGCGTGACCGTCATCACCACCAGCTCGGACGAGGGCGACCATGGCATGACTGCCAATGCCTTCATGTCGGTCTCGCTCGATCCGCCGCTGATCTCGATCTCGCTGGACCGCAATGCGCGGATGCTGGGGCGGATCCGCGCCTCGGGGCGCTATGCGGTCAATGTGCTGGCCGATGACATGGAGGCGCTGGCCTGGCATTTCGCTGGCCGCCACAACCCCGAACTGGCCGGAGTGCTGGAGCGGCGCGAGGGGTTGCCGGTGGTGCCGGGCGCGGCGTCAGTCTTCCTGGCTGAAGTGGCGCAAGAGGTTGAAGCGGGCGACCACACCCTGTTCATAGGACGGGTGACAAGCATATCACGCTGCCCCGAGGCCGCCCCCTTGCTGTTTTGCGGCGGCAAGTTCCACCGACTTCCCAGTTGAACAGGCATTTGGAAACCTCCACAGTGGCAGCGCCGGAGGAAGCAGCCGGGCGCCCGGGACAGCAGATATTAATTGTGCCGTATCTCAGCCACCTGCCACCGCTCGATACCCCGCGATGATATCCTCAGCTTTCAGGACTGCCTTCTGAACCGCAAGACGGCCTTCCTCAGTTTGTCCAAGTACGGCCAAGTCCAGGTTGATCGGTGTCGGTGCCAGCGACACAGCGGCACGCCGGAACGGCGCTCGCAACACCGGCTTCGGCTCGGAAGACGCTTCCGGTCCCTGCCCTCTTGCCCCTCCCTGGCGCACGGCCGGCAGTTGCTGCGCCAGTTTCGCGACTGCCTCCTCCGCTTGGTTCAACCTTGCATCGTATTGCCGCTTTTCGGCATCCGGGTACGCGAAGTGACCGGGCAGGGTCGGTTCCGCATGTGGAAAGCAGCGTGACGTTGCGCCCCTGTTTCAGCTGTCGGACTTCGGGATGTAGGTCACACTTGGCAGCCCCTCGAAATGAGCGTCGCAGGTCAGGAGCGCCGCGCCGCGGGAACGCGCGGTTGCGAAGATGATCGCATCGGCGGTGGCCAACTTGTAAACACGACAGTCCTCGGCCGCCATAAGAGCGATCTCGGTGTCGAGCGGGACGACCTGACAGACCTGGGTGAAGGCGATCACCTGATCCGCCTTGTCCTCACCAAGTTCACGGGTCAGCCATTTCGCAAGCTCCAACTGGACCATGGTCGGCACCAGCCAGTCGGACTGCTGCGGCAAATGCTCGGTGAGCCGGTCAGCCGTGCTTGAGCCGATCAGCCATTCGATCCAGGCGGAGGTGTCAACCAGGACCATCAGAAGCGGTCAGTCCGGTCACGATATTCCGTTGGCACAGCCCCACGCGCAAGGCCCTTCAGCGCCTCGCGTTTGGGGACTGGCACCAGCAGGACACCCGTACCTTTCGGAATGAAGGCAAAGGTAAGCCCTGCCTCCCAGTGCTGGGCCGAGCGGATCGCCTTGGGGATCGAGATCTGGAATTTCGAGGACAAAGTGGCGGTCTCGGGCACTGTCGTACTTTCTGCTGATCGTTTCTGAAAACGTAAGATAACCGATGTGGGATTTCAAGCCTTCGCCGCTCAGACCTGTTGCGGTGGTGAGCGCTGCCTTGTGTTCTCGTCTCATGGTTCAACGCGTGATCTCGCCTTCCAGAACCGCCTGGCCGTGAACAACCAGTGTCGCCGTGAACCTTGAGCAGCCGTGTTGGGTCGAGATTGCGAGCACCCTCGCGGCATAGGCGGCGGAACCGATGGCGCGACGCAGGTCGGAGGCATGGAAGTGCCGGTTGGTGATGGGGGCCGCCTTGATGATATCTAGAATCAATGTCTCCTGTGGCGTCGGATTGTGGCCAGCG
>Ga0208492_1001084_pt1 | contig 18827 bp, 17 predicted proteins | sample Subbioar_CSW14AB_FD_184820 | JGI IMG/M metagenome (GOLD analysis project Ga0208492, IMG submission 184820) | Serpentinite rock and fluid subsurface biosphere microbial communities from McLaughlin Reserve, California, USA - CR12Mar_CSW14AB (SPAdes) | ecosystem: Environmental > Terrestrial > Deep... | reverse complement strand
CTGATGGCGGACACTTCGGCTACGATTTGAGCGTCACTCAGGACACCTGTGCAACGTGTCCGCCATCGCCTGGAACGCTGTCCGCGATGGAAATGGAATCACTGTCCGCCATCAGTGGAATGCGCACGAAAACGATGGCTCACCAGTTTCCACCATCGTCAAAGGCGTCAAACGGGCAATGGCCGGCGAGTACAGCAGGGAGCTGTCATCAAAGGTCTTCGCGGGGCAATGCCGACTTATCGAGATGGGATTCCGACAAGGTGGTCCTGCTGGCTTCGGCTTGAGGCGTGTACTGATCGACCAAAGCGGCGCATCCAAAGGAGAACTCTCCAGGGGCGAGCACAAAAGTCTGCAGACCGACCGCGTGATTCTCCAGCCAGGCCCCACCGAGGAGGTCGAGACGGTCCAGAACATCTACAGATGGTTCATCGATCAAGGCCTGAGCGAACTCGAAATCGCCACGCGTCTGAATGCGGCTGGATGCAAGACAGATCTGAAGCGAGACTGGACACGCGCCACAGTGCACGAAGTGCTCACCAACGAAAAGTACATCGGCAACAACATCTTCAATCGCACATCCTTCAAATTGAAGAAGCAGCATGTCGTTAACGCACCCGATATGTGGATTCGAAAAGATGCAGCCTTCGAGGCCGTGGTAGACAGGGCCATGTTCTACACGGCACAAGGGATCATCAGGGCAAGGTTCCGTAGGTACTCCGATGATGAATTGCTTGCCCGCTTGAAGTTCCTTTATCAACAGCGCGGCTTCCTATCCGGCCTTGTGATCAACGAGGCCGATGGCATGCCTTCATCCACGGTGTACGCCCATCGATTCGGCAGCCTCATTCGTGCGTATCAGATGATTGGCTACGAGCCGGATAGGGACTACCGTTACCTGGAGATCAACCGCCTTCTTCGGCGGCTGCACCCCAAAGTGATCGCGGAGACCGTGTCCAACATCGAGGCGGTCAGCGGAAAAGTTCATTGTGACGCGGGGACCGAACTGCTCTACGTCAATCGCGAGTTCACCGTCTCACTGGTTTTGGCCCGCTGCCAGCAGTCAGAAAGTGGACGCCGCTTTTGGAAGATTCGGCTCGACACGGGGCTTTGTCCTGATATCACGGTCGCAGTACGTCTAAGCCCGGGGAACGAAGCTCCCTTGGACTACTACCTCTTGCCCCGCCTGGATTTCGTTCAGACAGGGATACGTTTGCGTGAGCACAACGCAATCGAATTTGAGAGCTATCGATTCGACACCCTTGACTACCTGTACGGCATGGCCTCGCACATCCGACTGCGCAGGGCAGCATGACAAGGACGCCGCAACTCGGTGAAGTGCGGATGATTCCGCTAGACCGTATCGAGGTTCTGAACACCCGCGAGCGTAATCAGGCCGTCTTCGACGATATCGTCGAGAACATCAAGCGCATCGGTCTCAAAAAGCCCGTGACAGTCACTCGAAGAAGCGGCGTGGACGGTGCAGAAGCGTACGTGCTCATCTGCGGCGAAGGCAGGCTGAAAGCATTTCGCCTGCTGGGTGAGACGAGGATCCCCGCACTCGTCGTCGACGCCACTGAAGAAGACGCCTACATCATGAGCCTCGCTGAGAACATCGCGAGGCGGAAGTACCGCCCCCTCGAGTTGCTTCATGGCATCAAGTTGCTCCACGAAAAGGGGTATGAGGCGCAAGCGATCGCCAAGAAGACCGGACTCACTACGGAGTATGTTCAAAGCCTCGTTGTTCTGCTTGACCAAGGAGAAGAGAGGCTCTTGGCAGCAGTGGAACGAGGGGCGATTTCCATCAACGCGGCGAGGGCGATCGTTGGTGCCGGGGATGACGACAAGGCTCTTCAAATTGCGTTGCAGAACGCCTATGAGTCGGGCGAGTTGCGTGGAAAGCAACTTCTCGAAGCACGGCGCCTGATTGAACGCCGGCAAATGCTGGGCAGATCAATCGGAAAGAACACACCTCGCCGGCGGAGTAGTGTCACCACTGCCAGCCTGGTTCGGACATACCAGCAAGAGGTTGAGCGCCAGCAGATGATCGTCCGCAAGGGATCACTCACTCAACAGCGGCTGCTCTTCGTCGTGGGCGCACTGCGTCGTCTGATCGACGATGAGAATTTCGTCACTCTGTTGCGCGCGGAGGGTCTCGACTCAATGCCGAAGAATCTTGGCGACAGAATTCACAGGGGGAGTTCGCGATGAACAGGATTGAGCTGGGCTTTATCCCAAAGCCGATTCTCGTCAGTTTGAGCAACATTCTTCCATCGAAGACGATTCCAGAGGCGATCGTCGAGACGTCAAAGTACCGGCAGATCATGGCATCCATAGAAGAAATCGACTTGATCGAACCGCTTTCGGTTTCTTCGGTCGATCGGAAGTCGGGTCAACATCTCTTGCTTGACGGTCACATGCGCCTGATCGCCTTGAGAGAGCTCGGACGGCTCGAGGTGCCTTGCTTGGTTTCAACAGACGATGAGGCGTATACGTACAACAACCGGGTCAACCGTCTGGCATCTGTTCAGGAACACATGATGATTCGACGTGCAGTGGAGCGCGGCGTATCACCTGAGAGGCTGGCCAAGGCTTTGTGTGTGAACGTCAGACTTCTACAACAGAAGATGACGCTGCTTGATGGAATCTGCCCGGAGGTGATCGAGATCCTGAAAGACCGCGAGTTCGCTTCCGAGGTCTCCAAGATCCTCAGGCAGATGAAATCCACCCGTCAAATCGAATGTGCGGAGTTGATGGTCTCAGCGAACAATTTGACCGTTGCCTATGCACGAGCGCTATGTGCTGCCACCCCGCCCAACATGCTCACGGGTGGGAAGAAGGCGACACCAGCTGGCCAGGCGACGCAGGAGCAGATCGCGAAGATGGAACGGGAGTCGGCCAGCTTGCACGCTACCTACCGGCTGGCTGAGCGCAGCTACGGCGATGATGTGCTTCAGCTGGTTCTGGCAAGGGGCTACGTTGCCAAGCTGATCGAGAATCCCGCGGTGGCGCGGTTTCTTGAACAACGGTACCCAGAGGTGTTGGCTGAATTCGAGGTACTGGTTCGCACCGTATCACTGGATCAATAGCCTCGGGGCGCTGACGGCCACCGGACCGCCCGCGCGCAAACCGCCGTAGGACCAAAGGGTAATCTACGCGACGGTGATCAAACCAGAAACAAACCGACGAGATCTGCAAGTGCTGCACGTGCTGCCACTACCCGCCCCACGATCTTGCTGCATCTGCAGCAGTGGGTAACTGGCGCCGCTTCTGCCGCGTCGCCCCTCCCAAAGCAACTGGGTGCTTTCCGGTCGTCGTACCCGGTTTTCCCTTGGTGTTCTTGCGCAGCTGCATTTGAAAGGCAATAGCGTCGGCAGGTTCCGAGAACTCCGGACCGACTTGTTCACCTGCCGAAACAGCTTCTCGCTCCTTTGAACTCATTGAACGTAGCAACATTTCCCGAGCGACCATCTGCATGCGCAGTTGGTCTCGAAGTTTTTGCTCGACCTCCAGGGCTTCACCGACCATCTTGAAGGGGCACAAAAGGTCCTGACGAATTTTCCCACCGCGGGTTCTGTATTCACGGAGCAGCTCTATCTCTTCCCTAAAGGCGAAGTAGCTCGAAGAGGAGTAAGCCTCCTTGAGGGATTCAATCGTGATCGTCACCTCGGGATTTGCTGGGCTTTTGTGACGCTGCGTCTTGTACGCTATACCCATAAGCTCGCGCATTGCACGCCCACCACCGCCCGTCAGCCACTGAACTGTGTCTGCATCGCGTGGCAGTTCGAGTGCACAGATTTCACCCATGGCTTCTTTATAGACGCGCAGTAGCTTGAGAAAGTCAGGATCGTCGGCGCAATTGGGTTGCACGATGTAGGGATCGTTCACTACACGCTGCCTCATTTGCGATGGCTGTGCAAGGATGCCGTGGCACATGCTGTAGTTGCCGACCACGATGACCGGGACGCCAAAGCCTCGCAAGTAGGCGATGAAGTTCACGAAGACCGCGCCTGCGGTCTTGCCACTGGCCATGGCCTGCGACTCATCAACAACAATGGCACTGCAGCCCTGCCGAAAGATCTCTTTACGGATGGCATCGACGTTGATCGAACTCGGATATGAGCCGGAGTTTGCTGTCATGCCAAGGTCTTCTGCCAACGATCTGAGGACATCGCCCTGCTTGATCTTGCCACTAACGTGCAAAAACAATACTCCGAGGATCGGTCGAGGTGCACAGTGCGGTGAAGCCTGGTAGATGGGCACGGCTTCGTTCAACACTCTCTTCAGTTGCGCGAGAAGTGCGGACTTTCCGGATCCTGCAAGACCAGTAATGATCCAGGTCGTGGGCTCGCGATCGAACTCAATCCTGCTCAAATTGCTGTTGCGGATATAGGTCGCCTCGTCCGCATAAGTGGTGCGCGCATGCGCGATTGCTGTGCCCAGGATTCGAACTGCCAACGCCACACTCTGCGATGTCGGCACATAAATTTTCTCGAGGCTTTTCACCAAGGTCTGCGCAGCATCGTCGGCAGAGAACAGGTGCAGATCACTCAAGGGCGCAATCCGGCTACCCAGCACTGTTCGAAGCGTGGAAGTCTCACTGAATGTCGACAGACGCGCCGTGAAGATCGTTTTTTTCCCCTGGGCAAACGTGGAGAGATGTGGGCTCATTGACTGTCCTTTCTTGTTTGGCTTCATTCACTCAATGCGTTCATGCAGCACGCATCGCGGCCAACTCTTGCCTGGCAGCCGGGGTTCTCACTCGGGCTCGACCGGTTTTCGTGATAGAGGCCATGAGTGGCTTACCCGTTAGCTCTTCGGCTTCAATCTGGGAGCGGACCGACTCGGCGTGACGTCTTCCTGCGGCGCCTGCGCGGTTGTCGCGGTACAGCTTGTGATGGGCATCCATTTCATGTTCCCCCATAAGGTAGACCGACTCGTGTTCGCGCACGTTGGGAATGGCACGGACCTCCACCAACTTCTTGTCAACAATGACCCACACCACACGGTTGCAAATTTCAAAGGAGTGCCCATTGAGTCGGTCCCCCTCATGTTTGCGAATCTCACGACCGAACTTGCATGCCGAAAACTCGGCTGACCGGTAAACCACCCCTTTGCGGGTGAGCTTTCCATCCTTGATCTCGAATTCGATCTTTGGCAAGTAGCCCGTGATGACGTCTTCGACGGCCATTTGAACGCCCTGCACCCTGCCTTCCTTCAGGTAGTGGTGACACAACTGCAGAGGGGACTTGATCCCGAGCGCAAGTTGTTCTGGTGTCAGACGGTTTGTCACCAACCGCGCACGATTTTCCGATTCGACCTCTTTCAATCGATGCTGAACCATCTCGATGGCGGTGAGCTTGCTGACGCAATGTGTAGGTTGGCCGCTGGATGAAGGACTTCGACGATGCTGCGCTTCCACGGGAGAGTTGCTCTGAGGGGCGTACGAGGGAGTCATGTCTCTGGAAATGCCTCGTTCTTGGTTCAATTTGGTGATGCTTTTCGCTGCACCTGCGCCCCTGTCAGTTTGGTCACCGCGTGGCATCAGAGTTATGGGCCAGTCCCGCTCCGACAGGGGGACGCCAAATACCTCTGACATGAGGCTCTTGGGCAGGGCCATAAAAGCCAACGCCTGCTTGTAGCCACTCTCGGCCTCTCCTCCCACAGCGAACGAGATTCCGACGGTGAGCCCTGTCAACCCGCATACCGCAGGAATCTCGTACAAGGGAAGTGATGGAGCGTTGAGGACGTAGCTGCGTGGGTAGTCAGAAAACGCGGCAGCGTCCGAGTACACCTTCTCGAGCACATCCTGCAGACCTTCACTGTAGGAGCCCTGCGTCGCCGCGTAGGTGTTTCGGTACTGCACCGCTCCCCACAATTTGCTCCACACAACCTCATGTGAAAGTACTTTCACCAGCCAGTAGTTGAATTGGCCATACGTCGGAAACGGATCACCTTTGGGATGAAAAATGTACGTTTCGTCGTCCCTTACTGCCCACTTGCAGCCCATCACTTTCACCAGGGTTCGCCTATACACGAAGGAAAGGCTCTTCCCTTTTCGCGCAAAGCGCTTGAACCCCTTGACCATCAGCGTCACCAACGCTGGGGTGACGTTATGTCCGTGTTGAGCTCCGTCTCTGTGTGGTCGGCCAAAGCGCTTGGCTGGGCCTTCGCACTTGTCTCGCAGGTACTTTCCTCGCCCAGCAGGTGCCGGAAGCAAAGCCCATCGGTTGCGACCGAATGCGATATACGTGATGAAGAACAGCCTAAAGCGCCCTGTGTTCTGCACAGGCTCGGCGCTCATCGCATACCTGTTGAGCGCGCGAATTGGATCGATCTGAGAAAGGATGTCGGCGCATTCGTCCACCGCATCGGCGACAAGGTCCACTCGCTGCCCTACGACTTTCCAGTCGGGCCACACGGCCCCGAGTTTTTCGTCATTAGAGGCAGGACTTTCATCGAACACCTCCTTTTCTCGGCTTTTGAGCCAAGGGGGTAGACGAGCTACATCCTCTCGCTCCAACAACTTGACCAGGCCTTGGCCGTTGGCGTAATCGAATTCTGTGCAAGTGAGATAGGTGAGGTGTGCCGCTGTTGGCTTTTCCGAGAAATGTGCAAACACCACACGGCCTTCACTTCGGTGCAGAAAGTGATAACGCACGCCTGCCTGCAAGGCTTTGAATCCCGTAGGGGCACATAGCTGCATTCCCTCGACCATGACATCACCTTGAAAACAAGTAGGAAAATTCGGTCAAGACATCTTTTCGTTCGGGGAGCAACGGACGATTCCAAATGACTGGTTGATTGAGGTCGACTCGTACTTTCCGTTGCCATACTGCGACTTCAAACAATGACTTGGCATAATGAAGATCTTTTGAACTTGAAACGATTCGTTTAGCTATTTCCCTTGGGGGAGTTCCTGCCCCAACACCATCTTGATAAGCCAGGACCAAATCTGCCATGGCTGTCGTGGGGAGATCAATTTCTGCGGCACTTGCTCTGCATAAGCAAACCAGCGTTGTGGCCAGGCTCGGCGGGATTTTTCCCAAGTTGAAGTCAACGATCCGACTTCCTAGTTGCTCAGCGTAGGCCGCACAGACGACCGACCTAGCCTTTGCTCTTGCGACTTCTATCGCGCTGAGGCGTTTTACGGGATCGCCACCGGGCCGGCCATGATCGTCAGTCTTCTGTTTCACATCCCAGAAGACGAGGTAAGGAGTTCCACTTTCGTCTTTCAGATAAAGCAGCAAATCTCCAATCCAGGAGCCAATTTCCCAAGTACCCTCAGAGTCGGAACTGGCAGAAGAGGCCGTCGTTTGGCCGTACCGCATGGCCATCGGGTGTAGTTGTAGTACATCCAACTTTTCAGCCAGGGCGAAAGTGCCCTCTGTGAAGGGCCAAGGGCGGTCAAGGTACAGCGGGTGATATGCCAATGGATGCTGCTTAGCAGTGGGGTAGAACACATGCTGATCGTGCAACTCGAACGGGTCCGCATATAGCGCCAGGGAAGCGGCGACCTTTTCCGGCCACGACATGGCATGGATGAAGCGGCCCAGGCGTGTCGCCGGCAGTGTGCCCGGACTGCTTCCAGGGGGTGCCTCCCCTTTAACAGCTCGAATAGCAGTCTCGTAATCTGGCCCCCATTTCACATCTGACTGGCGCTTTTTAAAACGCTCGAATCGAAGCAGTTGTGCACTGCTCTTGTCACTTGATGATTTGGAGGCCATAAGCTAAGTCTAAAATGATATGGTGTTTTAAAATTCTGGATTGCCGTCCAATTCAACGTCTAATCACCATTAATAAGTTTCAGACGAAACTGACTATTCAGAACTACTTGCTTGGCACAGAGAAGTTCTGAAAGCACTTTGTTTTTGCGTCAATGACGCTTATGGCGGACTGGATTTCTGGGAACTCTATCATTGCCTGCAGTTTTCGGCCTGTTTGGTAAGCTGTCGCCAAGTACTACTTATCATGTGAACCCATACTAGGGCTGAAAAAACGATGGAATAGCAAACTCGCCAAGAGGGAGAAATAGATGAGTTGAGTTTTGCGTATATCTCTTACGCCCAAAAATTAAATGGAAGAGATATCTGATACACCCAAATTTTGCTGATATTTTTTCCGAAAAATTAGGCCCAACTACTCTTTCACTGATCACTTTTGTTTTTATCATTAGCCGTATAAATGGCGCATGAGAAATGGAAATGTGATGGAAGAGCAGCCCGCTTTCCTGGCAGATTTACTGCCCCCGCTTTCTGGAGAGAGCATCTACAGCGTGTGTGCCCGTGTTGGGTCTAGCGCGAGAGCACCTGCCCGAGCAACATCGCTATGGCTGCTGGGTCATCCTGCGGGCGCCGCGCGCCACGAACTGACATTTGGACTGCGGCATCTCGAGAAGCGCTACGGTGGCACGCAAGGCCCACTGCCGCTTGGCCAGGACTTGGTGCGGCGTCGGACGGCACTGGGCGCGGTGTTCCCTTTTCTTTCGCCCGACACACGCCGCGAGGTGGTCGAGTCTTTGGGTGAACCGGTTGCAACGCGGCTTACCCGTCAGAAGCTGGGAGTGAGGGGAGGTCGTGAATCGTTGGGATTGGTTCTTCGACGGTGCCCCCTATGTGAGGCGAAGGACATCGCTGAACTCAACCTCACCTATTGGCGATCGGTTCATCAGTTTGCGGGCGTCTGGGTGTGCCCATGGCACCTGTGCCCCCTCGTGTACCTCCCAGAACGTGGATTGAAGATTCAAGAGTGGAACGTTGCGCATCGCAGCTCGAGTGAATTCCAAACGCTCTCTCTGGACAGCACGACACAAGAACTTCTGACAAGGGTGATGTCGTGCGTGATTTGGTGTGCGAGTCACGTGTCGTTGGGACACAGTGCATTGATCGGACTGGTACGAGCGCGACTTCAAGCCTCAGGGCTTTCGTGCCAGGAGGCAGTGACCACGTCCGCCGAGTGCAAAGACATCCATGAGGCCATTGCCGCCAAGCTTGCACGACACGACACTCCCCACTTTCGACAATTCTGCGACGAAGATTGGGTGCGCAAGACACTGACGGCGCGCGGGTTCTCTCACCCTCTGCGCTGGGCCGTCCTGATTGCCAGCACGTTGCCAGAAGCATGGCACCTCCCTGCATCCACCGCTAGCCACCGCGTCCACGACGGCGGATTTTCTGGGCACATTGATCTCGGGTTGGCGCTGCCTGACGACTTGGAGGCCGAGCTGGTACTTGCTTGGAGAAAATCTCCGCAACTGCAACTCTTCAAGGAAGGCACGCAGTTGAGGGCGCGTCACGCACCAACGTCGCTCTACGACGCGTTGAGCAAGGGCGCACCCCTCGCGGACGCCGCTAGCCAGCTCGGGCTGGATGTCATGAGAATCAAGCACTGGCTTCGAAAGGATCCGGACCTCGCACGTCACTGGCGCGCCCGAAAGACTTCAGCATGGGTCGCTGAGGCAAGGCTGTCAATTGAGCGCTTCCTGTCCGAGCATCCCGATGCACATCGCACTGCTGTCCTATACGCCTGCACTGGAGCACACCGGCTTCTGGAACGGTACGCGCCAGAGGTACTTCAGTCTTTGTTGCCGCCCGTGCAGTCGAAGTACTCAAGACAAGTCACCTTGCCGTTCGAGTGACGAGCCAGTCCTTTCAGGGGCGGAATACCTCGCGGTGAACCAACGCGCGGTCACAATCAGCGCCTCGTTTTCTCGACTGCAAGTTGTTCCATCGCATGTTCATTCCGCCACTTTTACCTGACGAACTCTTACTGGGCTACCGAGGGCGCCTAGCCAACATCCACCATCGCATTCGAACCGCTGACATTCATCAACAGCTGCGGGAAAACTTCGTGCCACCGCAGGATTTCGAGGGACGAAGCTTGCTGGTTGGCTGCCTCGCGACTGCCTTGAACACGTCGGTGAATCAACTCCTCCGAGATCACACTTTGATGCCTCTGATCGCTGCCTTTCCCGAAAGCGATGAGGAGTCTCCAAACAACGAAATTGACTTGGAGGATTCAAGCTCCAGCATTTGGCTGCGATTGACGAGAGCGCGCCTTGCCATGTGTCCCGACTGCATCGAGGATGACCTGAAACGTCTTCACTTTTCGTACTGGAGACGCAGTCACCAGCAGCCTGGGCTGTTTCGCTGTCATCAGCATGGCGGCGCTTTGATGTTCATAGCGCATCGAAGTTTCTTGTGTGAGAGCCCCGATGAGGTTCTTGGCCAATGCGACGAAGAAGACGCAGAGGCACTGGTGGCGTCAACGGAGAACGAGATTGTGGTTCGTGCGAATGCGCTGATAGGGGCGACGCTAAACAGCACAAGGTCGGCGACGCATGCCGCTGTTACTGAAAAACTTCAGGCCTTGGCGATTGTCCACAGCGGTGGACTTGACCTCAAATCGACGATCGACAAGATCAGTACAGGCGTTCTACGGGCTGTTTCTGAAGCCTGGCGGCAGGACCTCATGCCGACAACGGGTTTGTCTGATGACGCGAGCTCTAGGCTTGTCGGACGAGCGTTGCAGGCAGAGCAACCGCGGCTCCCTGCTGCTGCGATATGTTTTGTCACTGCCGTCTTAGTCCTATCAGTCGATGAAGGGCTCCGAATTCTGGGTGTTGGTTAGCATCCTTAGTTAACGATGCACCCGAAGCTTTGGGAGGTCGTTCCAAGGGCTGTTGTGGTGGCCGCGACACTAAGGCAAACGCAACCGGCGCAATAAACCCCTATGACAAAACAGTGGCGCTCGCCATCCGCCGGTGCCATTCCATAGCGCGGACTGCAAGCTACCATCATCTCCAACCTGCACTCATTAGTGTTGCAAGGTCACGCCGAGACAGGACTTCGGTGAACTCTCGCCAGTCTTTGTCCGGCGGCATCATCGTGCTGGTATAGCGCAGGTCGAAACCCGTGGCCGTTCTCTGCGCATTGATGTACTCGTCGAGCCTTTCGCCTAGTGTCTCGATTTGCTCGATCCAATCATCCTTGATTGTGTCAGGCAGCGAGCCGAAAAGGTCGTAGCGGTCTTTCATGCGCTCGGAGAGGCGCTCGTAGATCTTTTCGTCTACGGTTTGCTCAAACACGAGGTTCAGCATGTCAACGGTTTCACGCCTTTGCCCGAAGCGCTTGATGCGGCCGATGCGTTGTTCGAGACGCGTTGGGTTCCAAGGCAGATCGATGTTGATCAGCGTACCCAGGGCTTGCAGGTTCAAGCCTTCGCAGGCGGCATCGGTCGCCACCATGACGCGAACCTGGTGCTCGGCCACCATGCGTTTAAGCGTTTCGCGCTCGACACTCACGCTGTCGCCGCGCTGATACAGGCGACTACGACCTGCTCCTGCGTACAGGCCAATCGCTTCCTCGGGGTAGCGGGCGGCAAGCGAATCGGCCAGCCATTTTGCCGTGTCGTAGTACTGGCTGAAGATGATGACACCCAAGTCCAGCCACTTCTCCATCTCGAGGAAGTGGATCACGGCATCCATCTTCGGGTCGGCTTCCAGCCGCTCCAGTCGGTCGATCAGGCGTTGTAGCACTTCACGCTCTTCGCCAGTCTCGACCTTGACGTCACCTTCCTGTTCTTCGTCTTCCTCATGCATGGCGTCACCCTTCAACAAGCGCCGCGCCGTCGAGATGCCCGCTTGAATGCTGGAACAAATTCGCTGCTCCATCAGGTTCTTCATGAAACCGCTGCCCTTGCCGCGCTTGGCCAGTGCCTTGCCGAAGGCGCGCGCCTCGCCATATGCCTGCCGAAAGTCTTCGGATGTACGCAGCGCCTTGCCTTCAAACAACATATCGAAGGCACGCTGCTCTGACACATGCTCGCGCTCGGGATGGACGTCCACCCCTACAGGGGACAACAAGGGCTTACCGTCCCTGTCCTTGGCCTCTTCTAGTTGCTGGCGCTTGCGCAAAACTACGTGGCGCACCAAGGGATTCTCGCGTTGGAACAAAGTCGCCCCAGCGATGCGGCGATCAAGTTCCTCCTCCAGAATTTCGCGCGTCTCCTCTGTTAGCTCAGCCAGCGAACGGTTGGTTTGCCACTCGCCGTTTTGCAATCCCAAGTCTTGCCGGATAGAAGAAAACAAACGTCGGGCACGGGGCTCGGTGGTTGATTCCATGCGCGGCAGCGGTGATCGCAGTAGCTCCCACGCATGAGCCAACGTTTCCACCTCCACGCGACCGGCAAGGATTTCGAGCACCTCATCTGGTCGGTGCCACGGAGCAAGGTCGTGGCCGAGCACGAAGCGGCCTGGGCCTTGGTGCAGGATGCCCAGCAGGTCCCATAGATCAGCAGGGTTGGTCTGGATAGGCGTGGCCGTGCCCAGCAGCACGTGATCGGCACGCACGGCGATTACACGCATGAAGGCCAGCAGCTCGTTCGGTGTTCCGGCTTCCTTGCCGAAGCCCTGGCGGGTTCTGGCTTTGTGCGCTTCGTCGAGAATCACTACACCAAAGCGCATGCCGAGCAAATGCTGCTTTTCCAGCGAATCACGCATCATCAAGCCTGTAGAGACAATGCCGATGCGCAGCGGGCAACGGGCAATCTGCTCACGCCCAGCAGGCGACAGCACGCGCTCATCAGCATCCAGCCAGACCTTGCCCACGGTATCCCAACGTGCGGTGGGGATACCCAGCTTGTCCAGCATCTCGGTCTGCCATTGTTCGGTCAGCGTGGCAGGGGCAAAGATCACGACCGGACGGCGTGGTCCATTGTCCTTGTCGGACAACAGACATAGCGTCAGCGCGGCGGTCGCCAGCGACAGCGTCTTGCCCAGCCCCACTTTGTCGGCCAGCAGCAGGCGCACCGTTCCGTACAGCCGCTGATGGCGCAGACACTCAGTCAGAAACCCCTGCTGCCACGGCTGTAACTGCTGGCCTTCGCGGTACAGCGGCGATTCAATCAGCGCCGCAGGTGCAAGATTTTCGTCATCATCGATTTCGATGAACTCGATCTCACGCCGATAGCCGCGCCTATGCACCTCACGGATGACGGCCTGTGGAAACGGTTTTGCAGCGTTCCAGAGAAAGTCGAATTCCTCTTCGATCCACGCCACGCCCTCCGGGGATTCGTCCTCCCACAAGATTTCGTAGTGGCGCTGCCAGCCACTGCGCGTCTCGTTCATTGACCCGATGAAGCCCAGCCTGCGGCCATCGGCCAGGGTAATCACGCCCGCTTTCCCGTGCACGAAGCCGCAGATGTCGTCGGGCGCGATGCGCACCGCCTGCCCGTGCTTGGCGAGGAAGGCGTCCAAGCGCCGATAGCGTTCGCGGTTTAGCAGTGCCTCAGCCTCCAGTGCGCGCTCGTTCCAGCGGCCGAGCATCTTGCTCTCACGCAGTTGCGCCACTTTCAGATCGTCCGGGTGGATGTCCACGTTGCAAACGATCTTGACCTCAGGGATGTGCTCCAGCGCCGTATGCGTCCGGTCATCCCATCTTGACATGGGCCGCGCACAGATCGCCTAGCAAGTGATCAAGCCGCGGGTTTACAGCAACCTGCTTCACCACCGATCTGAATTGGTGGACAGGGAACAGATCCATACGAGCAGAACACACAGCAGTCACCAGCCTTTGGGCGCAAGACAGCGTGGCACCCTTCGCACTCATAGAACCATTGGCAGGCATCGGTGGGCATCTCTTCGGTCTTCACATGACCGCACTCGGGGCAGGTAAAGACCGAAGTCAGGATGACATCGCTCATGGATTTACAGACACGACAGTGGAGGGGAAGCCAGCGTTCTTGGTCGCACTGGTCAGGGCCTCAACCTTCACCTTGGCGCTGTCAAACACCACTGTGGTTTCCCGCTTGGGCAGATTGGACTTGACGTCGATGACCCCATCGATCCGGGTCAACGCCACTTTGACGGTGATTGGGCAGGTAGGGCAATTCATTCCGGGCACCGAGAGGACCGCACTCTGCTGGGCCGCCCAGCTCGGCCCGATGAGTAGCATTGCCGCCGCGGAGATGATCCATCGTTTCATTGCAGAACCCTTCATTCAGTAGAACCGGTGGGCGATCCAGGGGAACGCCAATGAAATTCCCAGTAACAGGACTACCAGCACGAACAGCACCTTGTAGGACCGTTTGACCATGGGGCGCTCACAGACCTGGCCCACCTCGCAGACTGCCGCAGGGCGCCATATCCGGCGCCCTGCAAACACCAAAGCAATCGCCGCCGCCCCCATGAACCAGGGCTGATATGGCTCCAGCAGCGTCAGAGAGCCGATCCAGGCCCCGGATATGCCCAGCATGATCAGCACCAGGGGCCCCAGGCAGCAGGCGGAGGCGAGCAGCGCCGAGATACCACCAGCAATCAGGGCCTTGCCGCCGCCAGTGGTCTGGCTCGGGTTGTCGGTAGAGGTTGTGGACATGGGATAAGCTTACTTCCGTACCAAAGTACAGAGTCAAGCGCCATGACCAATACCCCTTCGCTGCCCGACGGCGGCATGACCATCGGAGATCTCGCCAAGGCCGCCGGTGTGAACGTCGAGACCATCAGGTTCTATCAGCGCAAGGGGCTGATACCGGAGCCGGACCGGCCTGTGGGCGGCATCCGAAGGTATGGCCGCACCGATCAGTCGCGGCTCAGCTTCATCAAGTCAGCGAAGCGGCTGGGGTTCAGCCTCGACGAGACCGCGCAACTGCTTCAACTGGAGGACGGGGAGAGTTGTACCCAAGCTCGGCTGCGAGCGGAGTCCAAGCTGGCCGAAGTCAGGCTCAAGCTGGCTGATCTCCAGCGCATGGAGGCAGCACTGTCTGGCCTGATTCTGCTTTGCGGCTCTGCCAAGGGGAATGTGCGCTGTCCGCTGATCGCAGCCATGGAGGGGCACTAGATTCGATCAATCGGTTGAGGGATTCCAGCGATGCGGCAGCAGCTCGCCGATACGGCTGTTGGGCCAGGTAGGCAACTTATCCATCACGTCCTTGAGGTAGGCGTACGGATCGTGGCCGTTGAGCTTGGCCGACTGGATCAGGCTCATGATGGCGGCGGCTCGCTGCCCCGCCCGCAGGCTTCCAGCAAACAGCCAGTTCTTGCGGCCCAGGGCAATCGGGCGTATCTGGTTCTCGACCCAGTTGTTGTCGATCGGTATCTGCCCATCCTCCAGGAACCCGGTGAGTGCGGGCCAGCGCCGCAGGCTGTAATCCATCGCCTTGGCCGTGGCCGACCCACTGGGCACCTTCCCACGGTGTTCTGTGAGCCAGAGGTGTAGGCGATCGACCGCCGGACGGCTCTGCTGCTGCCGTATGCGCAGCCGTTCGTCTGTCTCTACCCCCTGAGCCTGTCGCTCGATCTCATAGATCTGTCCGATCAGAGCGAGCGCCTGCCCAGCAATCTGGCTCTTGTTGGCCGCGTGAAGCTCGAAGAACTTGCGCCTTGCGTGGGCCCAGCAGCCTGCCTCCTGGATCTCCCCACCCATGAGCTGCTTGTAGCCGGCAAAGTCATCGACCAGCAGGGTGCCCGCCCAGCCCTCCAGGAAGGAAGCGGCATGGCGCCCGGCCCGGGTCTCGCAGAAGTCGTAGACCACTGCCCTGGTCTGCTCGTGCCTACCCGGTGTGTAAGCCCACAGATAAGCCCGCTGGGTCTTGCCATCCCTCTGAGCGGCGGGTTTGAGCATCTGCACCGGCGTCTCGTCGGCATGCAGGACGGCGTGGGCAAGTACCTCGGCTCGCAGGGCGCTGGCCAGCGGTTGGAGTTGTACACCACAGCTGCCCACCCACTGCGCCAGAGTGGAGCGCGGAATCGGTACTCCGGCGCGGGCATAGATGGCCTCCTGGCGGTGCAGGGGTAAGTGATCAGCGTACTTGGCCACCAGCACATGGGAGAGTAAGCCCGTGGTGGCCAGCCCCTTGTCGATGATGTGCGCATCCACCGGGGCCTGCCTGAGCGTCTGGCAGCAGGCGCAGGCCCACTTGCCCCGTACGAAGCGGTGGACCGTGAAGACGCCCGGGGTGTAGTCGAGCTTCTCGGCCACATCCTCGCCAATGCGCTTCATGGGCTGGCCACAGCACTCGGTGGAGGCCGGCTCGTGGCGCAGCTCTTGGCGGGGCAGCTCTGGGGGCAGGGGTTGGCGCTTGGGCTGCTGGCGGGCTGACTGCTCAGCTACGGGTTGGCCTGCGTCGCCCATCTGTGCGATCTCGAGCGCCACCGCCTGCAGATCCTCGTCGAGGGCGTCCTCAAGGAGGCTGCGCTGCTCAGCGCTGAGCGCCTCGCTCCTGGCCGCGAACTTCATGCGCTTGAGCATGGCGTTCTCGAAGGTGAGCTTGTCGAGCAGCGCCTGCTTGTGGCGCAGCTCTGCGGACTGCTGCTGGAGTTGGCCCATCAGGCCCAGCACCAGTTGGCGCGTGCCCTCGTCCATGCTCTGCAGATCCACCGCATCGTTCATGGCAGTGATGATGACCGAGGCCGGTATCTATGCCCATTGGCACATTCACGAATTGAACCGAGGTGCTTGAACCAGATACTTACCCGTTCAAGATCACAGCACCGTGATGACGCCGGCCTGCCCGAGGCGTTGCCAGGGTAGGCCCGTGACCAGGGCTTGTAGCTGCTCCTGGCTCAGTGGCAGTCGGGGAGTGCTGGAATTGCCCCAGATGAAGCGGCCCTGATGGAGCCGGCGGGCAGCCAGCCAGACGCCGAAGCCATCGTGGACCAGCACCTTCATGCGGTTGGCTCTGGCGTTGGCGAACAGGTAGGCGTGATGGGGGTGGGCTGCGCCGAAGACTTGTACGACACGCGCCAGAGCGGTCTCTGTACCCGCTCGCATATCCAGGGGTTCACAGGACATCCACACCGCATCAATACGGATCACCGCAGCACCTCGCGCAGCAGGGCTCCGCAGTGTTCCAGAGGGCACTGGAGACTCACCATGAGATCCCCGCGGCGCAGTTGCAGCTCGACCGGTCTCGGGACAGGGGCAGCAGGCTGATCCGCGCTGACTGTTGGTACGTGGGACACGGCAGGACTGAGCAGGTCTAGCGGCACCGGTGTGAACCGGGGTTGCACCGGTGGTGCGATCTGGCTGCCCGGCATGACACCTGGCGATCGGTACGCAGCGCCGGCCTCCCTGATCCAGCGGTGGACCATGTTGGAGTGCAGGCCATGGGCCAGAGCAACACCGCCCACGCTCGCTCCGGGTTGGCGGCACTTGGCCAGTACCTCGGCCTTGAAGTCTTTGCTGTACTCGCGGCGGCGCGGCCGCCCTTCGTTTGAAATCTGTTCCATCGTCTCCACGATCCTCCAATCGTGGGGACGATGCCCGCTTCTCAACTCACATTCAAGATGGGTTCACCGGACGGATACCCAGCGCCTCGCCTGCCACCTCGAACAAAGAGCTGGTGAAGTAGCCTGCAACGCGCTTGTAGCTTCTGGCACCGGCTAGATGCTGCATCAAGAAGCTGGCATCCAGCGGATGGGTACGCGAAGAAAAGCGCCGAATACTCATGCCTCAATGCCTCAGTCGCCGAAGCGCAGATTCTTGAGGCGCGCGCCCAGTACTTCGGCGGCGGAGCGCACCTCAGATTCGGGTGCCTTGCGCTCGATGAATGCCAGCATGTCCACCAGCAGGGAGCGGACCTCCAAGAAGTCCGCCATCTCGACTCGCAGTCTTTCGACGATGACTTGAGCTTCGTTGTCCTCGAGCAGTTGCTGCAAGGAAATCATGAGCTGTCCCAATCGTGTCACGCCGATCTCGGTGACATCGGTCAGATCTCGCGAAACGTATTCCCTGACACGCTTGAGACGGGCGTTATTGGGTCGCATGTCGCCCATCACGCGGGTGTAGTCCGTAACTCGGAAGGCCTTGGCGAAGTTCTGATAGTTGTCCAGCTTGGCAGCGCCTGCGGTTTCCATGTCCATCATCCGCACCACGAATCGCTCAATGCCGGTGAGGCGCCCCCAGGTGTCAGCGGTAAGGCCCTCAGGAACCAGCAGGCTGGATGCGGTTTCCGCCGCCTGTTGGACGATTTCGTCCACCACGGTCACTTCACCACGTGCGCGCGGACGCAGGGCGAAGGTGGTGACGTCCTCATCGCCAATGCGTGTGTAGGCGGTCAGCACTTTGAGCGCTGCTGCGTACCCTGCCATCTGCAAGTCGGAGTCGCCCCACACCGGCTCGCCGTGGTGGGTAGCCACGGCGTTGTTTAGGTGCATCATGGTTTCGATCTGCCGGGCCACTTCCTGCCGTACGGCGGGCAGCAGGCGCTGCTTGAAGCCGGTGCGCTCGCCTGCAGCGCGCTTCTTGAGCATAAGGATGACGGTACCCTGGACGTAGCCGCCTTTCTTGAGCTCGGAGGTGGTTTCGGTGGCGATGTACCAGGCAGCGATCACTTGCAGACCCGCCGCCCAGAAGATGCCGATCAGGTCGCCCCACACGGCGGTGTCTTGGTGCGTGAACATTACGCACTGCATGCCGTTGTCGGGCATGTGCTCGGCCATCGCCTTGTAGGCGGCAACCATACCGCGCCTGAAGTTCTCGCCGGAGCCTTTGACCGCCAGAGCACGGCGCGAATCCCACACCCAGTCATCGAAAGGTTTGGGTGGGCTCTTGCGCAGCCAGGCGATGAAAAACTCAGCAATCTCGTGGTAATTCACCGCATCGGCATACGGTGGGTCGGTGATCCAAAACTCAGCGTCGTACTGGAGCGTGGAGGCTTCAGTATTACTGACGGTCATACGGCCCACGATGCTGCTCGCTGCATCAGTTAGGGAAGGTCTGCACAACGCTCGCGGCAATGGGCACTGATGCGCGATGTTTCAGATGGCGACAGACGCAGCGCGATTCGGGTCATTTCAGAGCCGATTTGCGGCCCGTTGGCGGCCTCTTGGGCCG
>Ga0208492_1001082_pt1 | contig 18857 bp, 17 predicted proteins | sample Subbioar_CSW14AB_FD_184820 | JGI IMG/M metagenome (GOLD analysis project Ga0208492, IMG submission 184820) | Serpentinite rock and fluid subsurface biosphere microbial communities from McLaughlin Reserve, California, USA - CR12Mar_CSW14AB (SPAdes) | ecosystem: Environmental > Terrestrial > Deep... | reverse complement strand
CCGAACGCGGCCCGCCGATGATGCCCGGCGCCATTTTGTTCATCATGTAGGCGATGGTGAGTTGACGGTCGGCATCGTTCACGATGAGTGAACCGCCCCAGCCGCCCCAGTAGGCCACGCGCCCGGCCGGCAGGCAGGGCATGGTGACGTCTTCCGGCAGGCCGTAACCGATGCCGAAACGCAGCGGAATGCCGAGCGCGAGATCGACCCCATGGGATTGCTCTTCGAAGATGCGTTCGATGGTGGCGGGTGACAACAGCCGCACGCCATCGAATTCGCCGCCGTGACTCACCACCGCCTGCACCCGTGCCACTGACCGCGCATTGCCGTGGCCATTGGCGGCACCGATCTCGGCGCGCCGCCAGGCGCTGGTCCAGGCCGCTCTCGGATCCGGTGCGGGGCCGGTGAAGGTCTTGTACATCACCGAGTCCTCATCGAGGCTGTCGAGATCGAAGGGCAGGGGGGGCGGCGGCACGATGTCGGAAACCCGCGCGTCATGTTCGGGCGCGAGGCCGATGTGAAAATCGGCGGCGAGCGGCGCGGCGAGTTCATCGGCGAAATACCGTCCTAGGCTTTTGCCGGTCACGCGTCTCACCACTTCACCGACCAGATGGCCCTGATTGAAAGCGTGATAGCCCGAGGCCGTGCCACGTTCCCACCAGCACGGCTGCGCGGCGAGCATGGCGGTGGATTTGTCCCAGTCGTAGATGTCGTCCAGCGTCACCGGCTGCGCCCAGGCAGAAACGCCCGAGGTGTGGGCGAGCAGATCGCGCATCAGCACGCCTTCCTTGCCATTGGCGCCGAATGCCGGCCAGTAGTCCGCGACCGGCGCATCGAGGGCGATGAGGCCGCGATCAGCCAGCACCAGCGCGGTGAGATTGGTCATGGTCTTGGTCGTCGACCAGACATTGGTGATGGTGTTCTCCGTCCACGGTCGCGTGCGCTCGCTATCCGCCCATCCGCCCCACATGTCGACCACCATGTGGCCCTCGTGGATGACGGCCACCGAGGCACCGAGATCCTCGCCCGTGGCGAGATGGCTGGCGAGAATCTCGCGCAGCGCGCCGAACGGCGCCGCGCACAGGCCTTGAACTCGAGACATCGTGTTCTCTCCGCTGGATTCTGTGTGTCGTTGCGACGGACCCTGGCTCACGACTTCACGGCGTGGCGCGCGGTCAGGATCTCCCGCCATTCGACCAGGATGTCGGCCACGTGCGCGGTCATCTCGGTATCGGGCTCGAGGTCGTACTCCTTCTCTTCGAGGCCATTCAGATACGCCGCAATGGTCTCTTCACTGGCCTCGTCACGCACCATGGCGAAGACCGTCGGCAGGAAATCGTCGTAGTCGTTGCGTGCCACCGGGCTGTTGGAAACACCGGCCGGGTCCCACACGTAGTGCAGCACTTCGTCAACGCGGCGATGGAGTTCTTCTTCGTAAGGGGACATGGCGTTTCCTGACAATTGATTTGAAAGATGGGTGCGGGTATCGACGACCTGATCACCTGCCACAGCAGCCGATCCGAGAGCGCGCCGCTCATGAACCGGGCAACGAGCGGGTGAATATCGATGTGTCGGGTGCAGACGTCGACGGCGCGGTCAGTCTGCCGACATGGCGACGCACGGCGCGCGTGCCGTCACGCCGCCACGGCCTCGGCATTCAATGCGCTCTCACTCGCCACATCGCCCTTGATGCGCGTGTGCATCATGATCCGTTCCTGACGATAGTCGTAGGGCCGAGCGCGGTGCAGCACACAACGGTTGTCCCACACCGCGACGTCGCCCGCTTGCCAGTAATGGGTATGGACGCGCGGTGCCTGGCAGATGAAATCGTTCAACTGCTGGATGAGCAGTTCCGCCTCGGCCTGCGCCATGCCGGGGATGGCGGCGGCGTGGCGTCCGACATAGAGCGCCGGTCGGCCGGTGACGGGATGCACTTTCACCAGCGGACGCAACGGCGATTCGCCGGCGAAGAAGCCATAGCCCGCGCCGACTTCGACCTTATGCCCGATCCTGGCCTGGGAGTAGAAATACGAATGATAGGCGGCGAGCTTGGCGATGCGTGCGCGCAAGGTGTCGTCCAGCGCGTCATAGGCAGCGCGGGCATCGGCCCATTCGGTCTGACTGCCGGAACTCGGGATCACGTGGGCCGACAGCACCGCGGCTTTGGACGCGAGACGCACATAGGAACTGTCGGTATGCCAGCCTTCGTTGCCGCGCAACAGTTTCATGCGATCGGAATCGGCTTCCAGCAGCGCGCCGTCGGCGGTCTTGTTGGCAATCGGGATGGTGGTCATGCCTTCGGCCAGCACTTCGATATCGCCGAAGCGCAGCGCGAAGTCGAGTTGCGCACGGTTGTCCAGATGCTGGCCGGGAAAGAACAGCACGCCATATTCCAGAAATGCCGTCTCGATGGCGCGCCACTCCGCGGCGGACAAGGCGGCGAGTCTGACACCGGTAATCACGGCGCCGAGCGTGGCGTCGGTGGGGCGCAAGGTCAGGGACATGGCGGCACTCCTTCGGCGGACCGGGTGGCTACGGGCGGGAGTATAGGCAGATGCATGGCCCGCCCGTCATGCCGCGATCGGGCAGGTGGGCGCGTCGTGCGCGGGTCGCGGCGCGCGATTGCCGCCTGACGGCGCCGCCGATCTGCGCTTCCAACCCGAGGGCATGTCCTGGTGTTTGCCCGCTCAGCCGTCCTGGCTGATGGGCGGTCCCGCCATGAAGATGCATGGCGGGACCGCCCATGAGGACGGATGCGCTTGCGCATTCGCACAGGTATAACCGCAACCTCTGAAGGCGTCGTCATGGCCAAGTTCATGTATGTGTTTCGCGGCGGAGCGTTCGTCGAGAAGGGCCTCGCCCCCAATGTGCTGCAGGAACATCTCAAATCATGGAGCGTGTGGGTGGGCGAACGGGCCCGCCAGGGCCACCAGCCGGGCGGTGACCCGGTGCAGGCCGGTGGCCGCACGGTGCGCGGCAAGGGCCGCGTGATCACCGATGGTCCCTACGCGGAATTGAAGGAGCTGGTGACGGGCAATCTCGTCATCGAGGCGGCGTCCCTGGATGCCGCCACGGAGTTGGCGCTGGGCTGTCCGATATTCGTCTACGACGGCTCGGTCGAGATCCGGCCGGTCGCGGCCATGTAGATGGACGGGCCCGGCCCCGTCACGCAGGACGATACCGGGCCCGCCGCGCTGGTCGCGAGTCTGTTCCGATACGAGTCGGGCAGGCTCGTGGCCTCACTCACCCGCCTGTTCGGCCCGCATCAGATTGAACTGGCGGAAGACGTCGTGCAGGAAACCTTGGAAACCGCCTTGCAGGCCTGGAAGTTCCGGATTCCCGACAATCCGCGCGCGTGGTTGAGTCGTGTCGCGCGCAATCGCGCGCTGGATGTGATTCGGCACGGCGGCATCGAGCGGCGCTACGCGCAGGATCATCAGGCGATGCTGAGTTCGGAATGGACGCTGGCGCCGACCGTCGATGAATCGCTGGCCGAAGCCAGTGCGACGGAGAATCTGCTGCGCCTGATGTTCACGGTCTGTCAGCCTTCGCTGAGTGAGGAAACCCAGGTCACGCTGATTTTGAAGTTTCTGTGCGGCTTCGCTCCGAGCGAAATCGCCGCTGCGTTCCTTACCAACGAGCGGACCATCGCCAAACGTCTGCAGCGCGGCCGCGCGGTGCTGCGCGATCTCGACTGCCTGGCGCCGGCGCCGACGGCCGATGGCGATGAGCCGCGTCTGGACGCCGTGCTCGCCGCACTCTATCTGCTGTTCAACGAGGGTTACCACGGCAGTCATCCCACGTCGCCCACGCGCGCGGTGTTGTGTGAGGAAGCGCTGCGCCTGTGTGCCCTGCTCACCGAGCAGCGTGACGGCGCCGCGCCGCGCGCCCATGCCTTGATGGCATTGATGTGTCTGCACGCCGCCCGCATGGCGGGCCGCCTGGACGCGCAGGGTATTTATCTACCGCTCGCGCAGCAGGACAGGACCTTGTGGGACCGCGCGCTCATCGAACGTGGGCTTGCCCATCTCGCACGCTCTGCGAGCGGCACGGAACTGTGTGTGTGGCATCTCGAAGCAGGCATCGCCTGCCAGCACACCCTGGCGCCCTCGCTGGCCGCGACCGATTGGCCGGCCATCGTCGAACTCTATGAACTGCTCTATGCGCGCAACGCCAGTCCGGTGATTGCGCTCAATCGCGCACTCAGTCACGCCTATGCGGGCGATGTGGCGACCGCGCTCGCCGAAGTCGACCTGCTGGCGCTGGCTTGAGTGCGAACGCGCGCGGCGCGTGCCTCATTGCACGCCGCCATGCACATAGATGCGCTCGCCGCTCACATAGGTGTTCTGCGGCGACACCAGGTAGCGCACCAGGTTGGCGAGATCCTCGGGTTCGCAGATGCGACCGAAGCCCATGTCGGCATTCAATTCGTGGATGTCCTGCTTGACGCCATAGACGGCCTTGGCGAGACGCTCGCCCATCTCGGTCGCGGTCAAGGGTGCGCACACGGTGTTGACGAAGATGCCATCGCTCTGCACTTCCTTGGCGAGCGTCGCCGACAATGCTTCGAGCGCCGCCTTGCCCATGTTGTAGGGCGCGCCGTTGCCGCTCATGTGACGGGTCGCGATGCTCGAGATCATGATGATGTCGCCGCGCGACTGGGTGCGCATGACAGGCACCAGCAGATGGCTCAGATAGAACGGTCCGAAGGCGTGGGTGCGCACCACGCGCTCCATCTCCGCCGGGTCGGTGTCGGCCACGCTGCGTCCGCGACTCGCGATGCCGGCATTGTTGATGAGTATGCTGACCGCACCCAGATCGCGACCGATGGCGGCCACCGCCGTGCGGCAGGCCTCCAGATCATCGACCGAAGCGGCATAGGCGCGTGCGCGTCGGCCCAATGCTTCAATCTTTCTGACCGTTTCCTGCGCGGCCGCCTCGTCGCGACGATAGAAGATGGCGATGTCGGCGCCGTCTTGCGCGAGGGCCAGTGAAATGGCCGCGCCGATGCCGCGTCCGCCGCCGGTCACGAGTGCAATTCTGCCGCTCTGCGTCATGGTGATGTTCCTGTGTGGTGCGATGGATGGAAGGGTTCGGCATGATTGTAGCGGGTGAGCGTGCGTGCGCATCGCTGTTCGACGCGTTGACTCGCAGGCGCATCCGGGCGTAAATCGAAGGCAAGACCGACGCGAACCATGCGTGAACAGAGGAGACCAACGATGGCGCTGCAGGAGCGTGACTATGACGATGGCATGGCCGCCATCACCACGCGCCTGCTGGCCTGCCTGCGGGGCTTCGAACAACTGCAGCAGGACATCGATTTCACCCAGCCGCGCGCAGCGCAGCAGCGCCTGTCCGATATGAACGATGACTTGTTGGCGGATCTGCCGGCGCGCCTCGCCGCCCTCATGCCGCCCGCCGCCTTGCAGGCCGCCCACCGCCAACTGGGTGCGGCGCTCGAGGTGTGGTCGCGTGCGGTGGCGCGTCTGCTGGCCGGCAGCGGTCCGGATTTCGGTCTGGCATTCATCGAGAGCCGCCGCCTCTGGTGCGAGGGCCTGGCGCTCGCCTATGGCGTGCGCGGCGAATTTCCGGCCTTGCAGGCCTACTGGCTGAGCGCAGACGCGCTGAGCCGTGTGGCAAGCATCGATATGCCGGCGGCGGACAACAGTCTGCCGGTCGGCGTGCAACAGGAAGCGGCGGGCGAGCGTCATGCGGCCTATGCGCTGTATGTGCCCGAATGCTACACGCCGTCCCGCGCGTGGCCGGTGATCGTCTGCCTGCACGGCGCCTATGGGCATGGCCATGAATATCTGTGGACCTGGTTGCGCGTCGCGCGCAGCGAAGGCTGCATCGTGCTGGCGCCGAAGTCGCGCGCGCCGACCTGGTCGCTGCAGGCGCCGGATGTCGACATCGAATCGATACGCGCGATGTTGACGGCGGTGGGCGAGCGTTATCACCTCGACGGCCGGCGCATCTTTCTTTCGGGCCTGTCGGACGGCGGCAGCTTCGCCTATCTGCTGGGCTTGTCCTGTCCCTCCACCTTCGCCGGCGTGGCGCCGATTGCCGGCGTCCTGCATCCGATCGCCGATCGACTGCTGCGTGCGAAGCAGGGTATCGATGTGCCCATGCTGGTCGTGCATGGCGCGCGCGACTTCATCTTCGACGTGCGCACCGTGCGCTCCAGTTGCGCCCTGCTCGACAAGCTCGGCTACGCCATCACCTACACCGAATTGCCCGACTGGGGCCATGCCTATACCGACGGCATCAACGAGCGTCTGGTATGGCCGTGGTGCACGGCCATCGGCGGCGCGGGCTGAGGCGACGCCGATCAGTTCTGCGCCAGGGCCAGCACCGCGCCGGCGCCGTCGGCGCCGATCAGCAGTCGACCATCGCTGCTCGCCGCGAGATCGGTAAAGGGCAGGAGCGGACCGGGCATCATGTCGCCCAGGCCGGGCAGGGTTTTCGGCACGACACCGGGCGCGGCGCCGACCGGCAGTTGTTCCGCCAGCACTTCCTTGTGGCCGCTGGCCGGCGTGTAGCGATGCAGATTCCTGGCCGCACGGTCGATGACGAACAGGCTGTCGTGCAACCACGCCACGCCTTGCGGTTCGCGCAGGCCGCTTATCACTGGCGTGGCCTGACCCTGGGCGATATGCACCACGCGTCCCGCGCTCGATTCCGAAACGAAGTAGCTGCCATCGGCCATCGCGACCACATCGACCGGCGCGCCAAGGCCACGCATGATGGTCGAGACGTTGCCATCGGCAATGCGCAGCAGCCGACCACCGCCGGTCTCGCATACCACCAGCGCACCATCGGCGCACAAGGCCAGACCGGTCGGTCGCTCGAGCCCGCTGGCGAGGGTGCGGGTCTCTTCGCCGCTGCGATAGCGCGCCACCGTGCCGGCGCTGGTGCTGAGGAAGCACACGCCATCGGCATCCACCGCCACGCCGCGGGCGAAGCCGGGAAAGCTGTGATCGACCAGCAAGGCGTGGCGCGCCGCGAGTGTGCCGTCGGCATGATGCACGGCGAGGCTCATGCCATCGGCGACATGCAGCCTGCCGTCGGCACCGCAGGCCAGACCGAAGGGACCGAGCATGCCGGCCGCCACCAGCACGCGTTCGCGGCCGTCGGCCTCGATCTCGGCCACGCCGCCATCGACGAAATGGGACACGAACAAACGGCCGTCGGGACTGAAGGCGAAGTTGTCGATGCCGGGCCGCACGCGCGCCACGGTGGTCCGCGCGCGGCTCTGCACATCGATGCGCGTGATGGCGCCCGAGGCGGCTTCGACGGTAAAGAGTTCACCGCGCGGACTGAATTTCACCGCGGTCGGAAAGGCCAGATCCGCGATGAAGCGCTCCGGCGTGCCACCCGCGACCGGCACCCGCCAGATCTCGCCGGCCAGCACCTGCGGAAAATACAGGCAGTCGTCTGGCCCCAAGGCCAGCGCATTGGGGAAGTTCAGGTGTTCGGCGATCAGCCGCGGCGGACGACCATCGTTATAGAGTTCGAGCACGCGACCATCGGGGCGGAACTCGTCCATGAAAATGCGATCACCATGGCTGGTGATGCCGTTCGCGACCGGCACCTGCTCGGCGATCACACGCACGCTGCCGTCGGGCATGCGCGCGCTGACCCGTTCGCTCATGACTTCGGTGATGTACATGACACCATGGCTGTCGAAGGCCAGATCGTCCGGCGCCACCACCGGGCCGCCGACCGCCAGCACGGTGCGTGCCGCGCCGCTGGTGGTATCGAGCGCGCTGACTTGCGAGCCGAAGGCCTGCGCCACATAGAGCTGGCCGTCGGGGCCGACCTTCATGCCGTTGGCGCCGTACAGCGTGCTGGGTGCAAGCACGGTGCTGAGCGTCCAGCCCGCGGCAATGCGCGGGGTGGTCGAGGCCGTGCTGGGGTATCGCCCGAATGTGCTCATGGTGACCTCGCGGTAGCGGTGGAGACGGTTCTTTGTTTGAATCAGCCTAGAGCAGCACTCCTGTCCGTGCCAGACGCCGATCGCGTTATGTCGCGCTTCCCTGTGCGGGTGTAAGCATGGGCCCGCAGACCGTATGCTGTGGTGATGGTTTCGTTACACTGCCTGTCATGAGTCGCTGGCGTCCGCCCGGCGAGCCGACCACGCCCTATATCACCGCCGGCGGCTATCGCGCGCTGGAAGCCGAGGCACGGGCGTTGTGGTCACGCCGCCGTGAGGTGGTGGTGCATCTCGCCGCCGCGGCCGCCGAAGGCGATCGCTCGGAGAACGCCGAATACATCTATCGCAAGAAGGAACTGCGTGAAATCGACAGACGCCTCGGTTATCTGCAACGGCGCATGCCGGCGCTGACCGTGGTGCGCAGCGTGCCGGAAGATCAGTCGCGGGTGTTCTTCGGCGCCCTGGTCGAACTCGAAGACGCGCGAGGCGACACACGCCACTGGCGCATCGTCGGCGGTGACGAGGCCGACGCCGGCCGTGGCGAGATCAGTATCGATGCGCCGGTTGCCCGCGCGCTGCTGGGCCGTGGTCTGGATGATGAAGTAGCGCTTGGTGGTGAGGCTGCGCCCCATGAGCGCTATGTGATCGTCGACATCAGCTATCCCGATCCTTCATAACTGCGAATTCATTCGCACATTCATCGCGGTGGCGCGCCATGGAATGAGCGCATGAATTCGCGCCGACGGGGGAGGTAGAATCCGCCGTCGTTCCTCCACCGCAGGACCTGCCATGCCGCTTTTCGATCGCATCGATTCCCATGCATCCCAGGATCGCCTTGAACGCCTGATCGAGAAACGACTCGCGCCGGGCGCCGACAAGCAGGCCATCGACGAGACCATCTGGAAATTGTTCGGTGAGCGCTGGGCGGTGATGTTCACCGACCTCATCGGCTTTTCGCGCAATGTCGCCGAGTTCGGCATCGTGCAGTTTCTCGAGACCATCCATATTTCCCATCGCCTGCTGGTGCCGTGCCTGGAGCGCGGTGCCGGCATCCTGCTCAAGACCGAAGGCGACAGCATGTTGGTGATTTTCCGCAGTCCCGCCGACGCGCTGCTGGCCGCCATCGACATGCAGCGCTGCCTGTCGGCCTATAACGCCGTGCGGCCGCGTGCCGAGCATGTGCTGCTCGGCGTCGGTGTCGGCTATGGCGATGTATTGCGCATCGGCGATACCGATGTGTTCGGTGCCGAGGTCAATGCCGCCGCCAAACTCGGCGAGGATACCGCCGGCGCCGGTGAGATCCTGTTGACCGCCGCGGTGCGCGAAGCGGTCGGCCACGACGGTTATGATGGCTTCGACACCCTCGATGTCGCGCCACCCGGCACCCACGCCGCCTATCGATTGCGATACCGCGTCTGAAGCGCACTGGATCCGTTCGCGCGCCCTCGGGCAGAATGGCCGATTCGGGCGATGATTATCGACAGGGGTGGGCATGACACTTCCAGACAATGGTCTGTGTGAGTACTGCGCGACGGTGGGTCGCGACTGGCTCGATTACAACGAGCACATGAACGTGGCCTTTTATCTCAAGGCCTTTGACGATGCCGGCGAAGGCCTGACGGTGGCCATCGGCATGGGTGCGGAATACACGCGACAAACCCGCAATTCCTGGGTCGCGCTCGAATCCCACATCACTTTCCAGAACGAAGCGCTGCTGGGCGATACCTTGCGCATCGAATCGCGCGTGCTGGATTTCGACGACAAGAAAATGCACATCTACCAGGAGATGTTCCGCGGTGAGGAACTGCTCGCCACCCACGAACAGCTCGGCCTGCACTTCAGCACCGAGGCGCGGCGCGGCAGTGTCTTCACGCCCGAAGTGCGGGCGAACCTCGAACGCCTGCACCGCGCCCAGGCGGCGCTGCCGCGCCCGGCGGCGGTCGGACGGGCCATCAGTCTTACGCGGCGCAAACCCGGCGCGTGAGTGTTCTGCCCCCTGCAGCCCGCGCACGGAGTCGGCCATGCGATTGAACACCCACGTGCGCCAGGCGTTCTGGCTGGTGCTGGCCTTGAGTGCGCTGCTCGGCACCTGGGCGCAGATTCTCGATTACCTGAAATTGCCCTTCATGCAGGCGCAGGTGAAATTCTGGCAGGACACCCTGCTGCATCCCGCCAGTCGCTTCGCCACCATCGATCTGATCTTCGTGTGTGTGGCCGCGAGTGTATGGATGCTGGCCGAGGCGCGCCGTCTGCGTATCGGCATGGTGTGGCTGTATATCGTCTACGGCTGCCTGATTGCCTTCAGTTCAGCACTGCCCTTGTTCATGTTCGCGAGGGAACGGGCCTTGACGCGGCGCTGGGAGGACGAACGCTCATTGTCGACGGGCGATCAGCTCGGCGTGGTGCTGCTGGTCGCCTTCGCCTTCGGTTATCTGTGGATGGCGAGTCGCGCAGCTTTCCCAGGCTGAGTGCGTCGCGCTCGCGTCAGAAGCGGCCGTTACGCAAGTCGTCGACCGCCTGCATGAGTTCCTCGCGGGTATTCATCACGAACGGGCCATAACGCGCGACGGGTTCGTGGAAGGGCTTGCCGGCCACCACGATCACGCGCGCACCGTCGCCACCGGCCACGAGGCTCACGCGTTCACCCGCCGACAACACCGCGAGGCGGCGATGACCGACCAGGGTCGGGTCGGCCTCGCTGACCGTCACCGCGCCCTGATAGCAATACACGAAGGCATTGTGCGCGCGCGGCAGGGCGAGGGTCTCGCGCGCGCCGGCCTTGAATTCGATGTCGACATACACGGGCTCCGCTTCGATGCCCTGCACCGGGCCACTGGCGCCGTGGTACTCGCCGGCGATCACCTTCATGCGATTGCCATCGGGCGTGGTGACCGTCGGGATCGCGTCCGGCGGGATGTCCTGATAGCGCGGCGCCATCATTTTCGAGCGCGCCGGCAGATTCACCCACAATTGAAAGCCCCACATGAGGCCGTTTTCCTGCTCCGGCATTTCCGAATGGAGGATGCCGCGCCCGGCCGTCATCCACTGCACGCTGCCGGCCTGCAAAAGGCCGCTGTTGCCCTGGTTGTCACCATGGCGCATGCGCCCGGCGAGCATATAGGTGACGGTCTCGAATCCGCGATGGGGATGCTCGGGAAAGCCGCCGATGTAATCGTCCGGATCGTCCGACACGAATTCATCGAGCAACAGAAACGGATCGAGTTCCGGCAAGGTCTGGCCACCGATGACGCGGAACAACCGCACGCCGGCGCCATCGGAAGTGGCCTGGCCCTGCACCACGCGGGTGACGGTTCGATCGGGGGAGCTTGGAGTCATGGGGCCGGCTTCCTTGGAGGGAAAGGGGGACGATACGCGGGCGGCGTGTTATTTCCAAATTCGAAATCGACGGCGGAATTCATTCGCGCCTAGCCAGGCAGCCTTCGGTCCAGGCGCTTGAATCAAACGCGCGAATGAAAGCGAACCTGGCGTTCGACAATGAATACCCGGCGGCGCGCTTCCTCACGCATGCCCGCTCTCGATATCGACATGGGGCGCGACGAAGGCCAGCAGGCGCGCGAGGTCGACGGCGCCGGACTGGCGCGCGACCTCGAAACCATCGCGCAATACCACCAGGGTCGGAATGCTGCGGATGTTGTAGCGGCTCGCGGTCAAGGGCGCGGCGTCGGTGTCGACCTTGGCCAGCAGCACGCGCGGCTTGAGGCGTGCCGCCGCCTGGGCGAAGACCGGCGCCATGGTCTTGCAGGGGCCGCACCAGGCGGCCCAGAAGTCGACCACCACCGGCAGTTCGCTGCGCGACACGAAACGCTCGAAATTGGCATCGGTGAGGGTGATGGGCTGACCATCGACGAGGGGCTGTTTGCAACGCCCGCAGCGCGGCTGGTCGTCCAGGCGCGCGGCCGGAATGCGGTTCATTTGCGCGCACTGGGCGCAGACCAGAAGTACGGCGTCGTTCATGGGGCCTATATGGAGCCGCCTGCAACGGTTTCAAGCGCGATACCCGGCCTGCGCGAACTTCGATAGGATGCCGGGGCCGTGGCGCAGCGCGGCCCGGCCGGCGCGCGACGCGTCCTTCATGGAATACAGAGTGAGCACAGTCCTTTCGCCCCTAGACCGTCGGCGTTCCTCGAGCAGCGCCGCGTGAACGCAGTGTCCTCCCTCGACAGCACGCCGGCCGCGCCGAGCTTCGCGGCGGCGCTGCGTTACTGGTTACGCCTGGGATTCATCAGTTTCGGCGGCCCGGCCGGGCAGATCGCCGTCATGCATCAGGAACTGGTGGAGCGCCGACGCTGGATCTCCGAAGGCCGCTTCCTGCATGCGCTCAACTACTGCATGTTGCTGCCCGGCCCGGAGGCCCAGCAGCTCGCAACCTATATCGGCTGGCTGCTGCATCGCACGCCCGGCGGCATCGCGGCCGGTGTGCTATTCGTATTGCCGTCCTTGCTATTGCTCATCGCGCTGTCATGGCTGTATGTCAGTTACGGCACGCTGCCGCTGGTGGCGGCGGTGTTCTACGGATTGAAGCCGGCGGTGACGGCGATCGTGGTGCAGGCCGCCCATCGCATCGGCACCCGTGCGCTGGCCAACGGCTGGCTGTGGGCGCTCGCGGCGGCGTCCTTCATGGCCATTGCGGTGTTGCATGTGCCTTTCCCTTACATCGTGCTGGTCGCGGCCCTGGTGGGTGCAGCCGGCGGACGCTGGGCGCCGCAACTGTTTGCCAAAGGCGCTGCCCACGACGCGCGCCGCGCGAGCCATGGCCCGGCGCTCATCGACGACGACACGCCGCGCCCGGCCCACGCGCGCTTCCGCTGGCCACGCCTGTTGCTGGTGGCCGCGGTCGGACTGCTGCTGTGGTCCGCCCCCATGGCCGCGTTGCACGTCCTGCGTGGCGCCAACGACACCTTGAGTCACATGGGGTGGTTTTTCACCAAGGCCGCGCTGCTGACCTTCGGTGGTGCCTATGCGGTGCTGCCCTATGTCTACCAGGGCGCGGTGGCGCACTACGGCTGGCTGACGCCGGCGCAGATGATCGATGGTCTGGCGCTGGGCGAGACCACGCCCGGGCCGCTGATCATGGTGGTGGCCTTCGTCGCCTTCCTCGGCGGGCATGGCGCGCTCGCGCCGGCAGGGGTGTCGCCGCTCACCAACGCCATCCTCGCGGCAATGCTCGTCACCTGGTTCACCTTTCTGCCGTCATTCCTGTTCATCCTGGCCGGTGCGCCGCTGGTGGAATCGAGCCGAGACGCGCTGCATTTCACCGCACCGCTGACCGCCATCACCGCCGCGGTGGTCGGCGTGGTGTTCAGTCTCGCGGTATTCTTCGCCCATCACACATTCTGGCCGGCCGGATTGAGCGCGCCGGCGGACTGGCCATCGATGGCATTGGCCCTGGCCGCCTTCATTGCGCTGTTCCGCTATCGCGTCGGCATCGTGCCGGTGCTGACCGTCAGCGCACTGGTCGGCATCGTCGTGATGCAATTGTCTTGACGGTCGCGGGCCGGGACCGCGACCGCTACGCTCATTCTGGAGTTTTGCCGTGAACCAAGCCGCCCCCGCCAGCACCGATACAGCGACGGATTCCGACCACGATCTGGTCACTCTCATGGCCGACAGCGCCGCCGATTTCTGCGCACGGGCCTTGCCGCGCACGCGCTTGCGCGCATTGCGCGGGGCCCATCCGGCCTTTGATCGCGCAACGTGGAAGGCGATGGCCGAGCTCGGTTGGACGGGGCTGGTGTTGCCGGATTACTGCGGAGGTCTCGGCGCGCCGAGCGCGGCGCTGCTGGCGGTGTGTCGGCACCTCGGCCGGGTCGCCGCGCCCGAACCGCTGCTGGAAACGGCGGTCGCGGCGGCCGCGCTGCTCGGCGATGTCGCGCCGGACGATGTCATGCTGCCGGCACTGTTGTCCGGCGCGCAGGTGCTGGTCGCGGCACTCGACGACACCGACGGTCAACTCTTCCATCGCCTGCGCGCGAGTGCCGGCACGCATGCCCATGCCTTGTCCGGCACGCTGGACAATCTGCCGCTCGGCGCCGATGCCGATGGCTGGTTGCTGCCGGCCATGCTCGGCGACAAGCCGGCCTGGTTTCATGTCGCGCGCGGCGCGGCGGGCGCGAGCGTCGAAGACCTGCCGCTCGCCGATGGCAGTCGCGATGCGCGTCTCGTACTGCACGATTGCGCCGCGCGTCTGCTCGGCAGCGATGAAGTGGCACGCGACGGCGCGCGCTACGCGCAGCTCATGGTCGAACTGGCGTCGAGTGCCTATCTGCTCGGCCTCGGCCATGCCTTGTTCGAGCTGACCAGCGATTACCTTGCCACGCGCAAGCAGTTCGGCGTCGCCATCGGCAGCTTTCAGGTGTTGCAACACCGCATGGTCGACATGTATCTGCAACTGCGTCTGGCCGATGCGGTGGTCGCCGAAAGCGCGGAACTGGTCGAGCAGGGCGGGGTGCTGGCCGCGCGCGCCGCGAGCCGCGCGCGCCACCGGGCCTGTCATGCCGCCCTGCTGGTCGCGCGCGAAGCGGTGCAACTGCATGGCGGCATCGGTTACACCGATGACTGCGATGTCGGTCTCTATCTCAATCGCGCGCTGGTGCTCGCCGCGCGTTACGGCAACGCCGCCGAACATCGCGCACGGCTGGTGGCGCTGCGCGCTGAACTCGCCGCAAATGTCGAAGCCGGCCGGAACGTCACGGTCGACATCGATGCGCCCGCGCCGAACGGCGATTGGAACGCGCTCAGCGATGAAGCCTTCCGCGCCACGGTGCGCGGCTGGCTGGAAGCCAATTACCCGGCCGCCCTGCGCAATCCGCCGGCGCGTCTGCGCTGGGTCGAATGTCGCGACTGGTATGCGCAGCTCTACGCGCGCGGCTGGGCGGCGCCGGCCTGGCCGGTCGAGCACGACGGCATGGGACTGAATGCCGACAAGCTCATGATCTTCACCGAGGAGAAGGAACGCCTGGGCGTGGCCCGCACGCCCGACCAGGGCATCATCATGATCGGGCCGGTGCTCATGCGTTACGGCACGCCGGCGCAGCAGGCCTGTTACCTGCCGCGCGCGCTGTCGGGCGAGCACATCTGGTGCCAGGGCTATTCCGAACCCGATGCCGGTTCGGACCTCGCCTCGCTGCGCACCCGCGCGCTGCGCGAAGGCGATGAGTACGTGATCACCGGCCAGAAGATCTGGACCACCCTGGCGCAGGACGCCACCCACATGTTCTGTCTGGTGCGCACCGATCCGCAGGCCAAACCCCAGGCCGGCATCAGCTTCGTGTTGATCGATCTGTCGGTGCCGGGCATCACCATCCGCCCGATACGCAACATCGCCGGCGATGCCGAATTCTGTGAGGTCTTCCTGGACAATGTGCGCATTCCGGTCAGCGCTCTGGTCGGACGCGAGAACGACGGCTGGACCATCGCCAAGGCGCTGCTCGGTTTCGAGCGCATTTTCGTCGGCAGCCCCAAGACCTGTCAGTACGCCTTGAACCGCCTCGAAGCGCTGGCGCAGGCCCGCGGCCTGCACAAGGATCCGGTGTTCGTCGACAAGCTGACGGGCTATGCGCTCGATGTCGCCGATCTCGAATCGCTCTACAAGGAATTCGCGGCGGCCTTGAAGCGCGGCGAGACGCTGGGCGCCGACGTCTCGCTGCTCAAGATCTTCGCCAGCGAAACGTTCTCGCGTTTGAGCGAGTTCATTCTGGAATGCGCGGGCCCCGCCGGCGCGCGCGTCGGGCAGGCCGCGTTCGGCGAACAGGCCATCGATGTCCTGAGCCCTTATTACAATGCACGGCCGACGCCCATCTACGGCGGCAGCAATGAGATACAACGCAACATCATCGCCAAGCAGGTATTGAATCTGCCATCACGATGAACCGCCTGCGACGCGCACGCAGCGAGAGGCACCATGAACAAAGACACTGAAGAGCTTGCCACCGACAACGTGACCTATGGCGATCTGCCGAGCGTCACCGGCGCGACCATGGCGGCCATCCGCCCCGAGGATCGGGCGATTGCGCGCCGCGGCGCGCAGATCCTCGCCGCCGCCTTGAAGGCCGAGGGCGTCGACAGTCTGTTCGGCTATCCGGGTGGCGCGAATCTCGAAATCTTCGATGTGCTGGAAGAGTTCGACATCCGTTGCTATCGCACCGAGCACGAGCAGGGCGCGGTGCATGCGGCCCAGGGCTATGCGCGCGCAACCGGTCGTATCGGCGTGTGTCTGGCCACGTCGGGGCCGGGTGCGTGCAATCTCGTCACCGGCCTCGCCGATGCCAACAGCGATTCGACACCGGTGGTCGCCATCACCGGCAATGTGCCCAGTCATCTGCTCGGCAAGAATGCATTTCAGGAAGCGGACATCTGCGCCATCACGCGGCCCATCACCAAGGCCAGCATCCAGGTCGAACGGGTAGTGGATATTCCGCGCGTGGTGCGCACCGGCTTCGCCCTGGCCGGCGGCAATCGCCCCGGCCCGGTGCTGATCGATCTGCCCAAGGACATCCAGCAACACGTGCCGCGCGATCCGGAAGGACGTTACGTCGCGCCGCGCATCCCGGCCGTGATCGACGCGCCCGAAGCCGGCGTCGGCGGCATCGCCGAACCGGTCTTGAAGCAATGTGTGCGCATGATCGCCGAAGCGGAACGGCCGGTGATCTACGCCGGTGGCGGCATCGTCAGCAGCGGCACCGAAGCCCTGCTGGTGGCCCTCGCCGAAAAGCTCGGCTGCCCCATCACGACCACCATCATGGGGCTGGGCGCGGTGCCGGCCGGACATCCGCTGTGGCTGCATGTGCTGGGCATGCATGGCAGCTACGCGGCCAATGTCGCGGTCAACGAGGCGGATCTCGTGATTGCGCTCGGCGTGCGTTTCGACGATCGCGTGACGGGCAACGTCGCGGAGTTCATCAAGCACGGTCAGATCATCCACATCGACATCGACCGCAACGAGATCAACAAGAACAAGGTCGTGACGCTCGGCATCGGCGCGGACCTGCGCATCGCGCTCGAACAACTGGTGGCGGCGGTCAAGCCGGGCGAGTGTGGCGCATGGCGCGCGCATCTGGATGAACTCAAGCGCGCGCAGCCGCTGGTCGCGCGCGAACGTGAGGCGCTCGGTGGCCCGGAAGCGATCGCCTTGCTGTCGGAGATGACGGCCGGCGAGGCCTTGATCACCGTCGGTGTCGGGCAGCATCAGATGTGGGCCATGCAGCACTATGCGGTCCAGCATCCGCGTTCATTTCTGTCCAGTTCCGGTTTCGGCACCATGGGCTATGGCCTGCCGGCGGCGATCGGCGCCAAGGTCGGCGCGCCGCAGCGCATGGTCATCGACATCGATGGCGATGGCTCGCTCAACATGAGCATTCACGAACTCTCCACCTGCCATCGCTATGGTCTGGGTGTGAAGATCGTGTGCATCAACAATCAATGGCTGGGCATGGTGCGTCAGTGGCAGGACATGATCTACGGCGGGCATCGCGCCGAGTCCTCGCTGGCCGATCCGATGAGCGTCAAGCGCCGTGACGACGCTGACATCTATCCGGACTTCGTCACCATCGCCCAGGGCTATCGCGTCACCGCCGAGCGCGTGCGCACGCGCGCTGAACTGGTGGCGGCCTATGCGCGCATGCTGGAGGACCCGACGCAACCCTATCTCGTCGACGTGATTGTCGATCAGGTGCAGAACGTCTATCCCATGATTCCGGCGGGCGGGAGTTACAAGGACATCATCCTCGAGCCCTAGTATCTCCCCGCAGGTGCGGGTTCATTCGCACCTGCGGAGCATCGCGCAACGCGAGTGCGCGCGTCTCGCCGTGACGCATGAGCCAGAAATCCGCTTCGCTCAAGTCCGCTGCGGCGAGCGCACGGCGCAAGCGCTGTGGCGGCTCGTCGAGCGGCTCGTCGGTCAGCACGAAGGTGCCCCAATGCATGGCGACGGAGTGGCGGGCATGAAGGTCCTTGTGAATCTGCACCGCCTCATCGGGATCGGTATGCATGACCTGCATGAACCAGCGCGGCGCGTAGGCGCCAATCGGCAGGGCGGCCAGATCGACCGGGCCCAGTCGCGCATGGATATCCTGGAAGTCCGCCGAGTAGCCGGTGTCGCCGGCAAAGAATAAACTGAATTGCGGATGATCGAGACGCCAGCCACCCCATAGCGAGCGATCCCTGTCCCAGGCACTGCGCGCACTCCAGTGTTGCACCGGCGTGAACGTCAGTGTGAGTCCGAGGCAGGAAAAGATCTGCCACCAGTCGAGTTCAGTGACGCTGGTCAGGCGCCGCCGCTTGAACCACTCGGCGAGCTTGAGCGGCACCATGTAGCGCGGCGGTCCACCGGCCTGACGCGCCAGCCGTGTGACGGTCGCTTCGTCGAGATGATCGTAATGGTTGTGGGAGATGAGAGCGATGTCGATATGCGGCAGCGCTTCGACTTCGATCGCCGGCGGCATCCAGCGCTTTGGCCCCAGCAGCTTGAGCGGCGAGGCGCGCGGCGAGAGATGCGGATCGGTCAGCACGTTCACGCCGCCTATCTGCAGCAGAAAGGTCGAATGGCCGAGCCAGGTCAAGGTCGGCTCACTGCGATTGGCGCGCAGCCAGGCGGTGTTCGGCACTTCGCTGGGAAACGTCCAGCCACCGGCCGGCGGCTTGGGCACGCCCTTGCTCCACCGTTCGCGTTGCCATGCCCACAGACTGCCGCGTCGCCAGCCATCGGGATGATTGTTGCGGAAACCAGTGTCGGTGTGATGGAAGGGGCGGGCCGGGCCGGTGTCGTCGGGGGCGTTCATGGCCGAATCATACGCCGCAGGGCGCCAGGTTGTAGGTGCGAATTCATGCGCACATCCATGGCCGCGGTGTCGTGCTTGCTGCCGCGATGCTCAGTGTGCGAATGAATTCGCAGCTACGGGGTCATGCC
>Ga0208492_1001081_pt1 | contig 18938 bp, 13 predicted proteins | sample Subbioar_CSW14AB_FD_184820 | JGI IMG/M metagenome (GOLD analysis project Ga0208492, IMG submission 184820) | Serpentinite rock and fluid subsurface biosphere microbial communities from McLaughlin Reserve, California, USA - CR12Mar_CSW14AB (SPAdes) | ecosystem: Environmental > Terrestrial > Deep... | reverse complement strand
CGAGCGCTCAACGGCCTGCAGGAAACGGCCATCAACCCGACGTTCAAGACCGTGGTGGGCGACTTGCGCCGCAGCCTGGAGGCCGGTGTGGACCTGTCTGCCGCGATGGCGCAGCACCCCAAGGTGTTCGACAACTTCTACGTCTCGATGGTGCGCGTGGGCGAGGCCTCGGGCCAGCTCGAAGAGGTGTTCAAGCGCCTGGCCGAGCACCTGCTTTTCGAGGCGAGCATGCGCCAGCAGGTCAAATCGGCGATGCGCTACCCCAGCTTCGTGGTCATGGCCATGGCCGGCGCCATCGGTGTCATCAACGTGATGGTGATCCCTTCCTTCGCTGGCGTGTTCAAGAGCATGGGGGCGGAACTGCCGATCCTCACCAAGCTGCTGGTGGCCACCTCGGACTTCACCGTCAACAATGGCGGCACCCTGATGGGCGTGGTGTCGGTGCTGTTCATGTTGTGGCGGCACTGGAAGAAGAGCCCGCAAGGCCGTCCCATCTGGGATCGCATGGTGCTGAGCTTTCCGTTGGTCGGCCCCATCGTGACCAAGGCGGCGCTGTCGCGGTTCGCTCGCTCCTTCTCTCTTTCCTTGCGCAGTGGCGTGCCGATGGAGCGGGCTTTGGTGGGGGTGGCGCAGACCGCCGACAACGCGCACCTGTCGGCGGCCATCGAATCGATGAAAGACCGCGTCATGCGCGGCGAATCTCTGGCGTCTTCCGCGGCCAGCACGGGGGTGTTCACTCCCATGGCGGTGCAGATGATCGCCATCGGGGAGGAGACAGGCATGCTCGACGACCTGCTCGACGAGGTGGGCGAGATGTACAACAACGACGTGCAGTACGCGCTCAAGACGCTGTCTCAGCAGATCGAGCCGATCCTGGTCGTGTTCATGGGGGGGCTGGTGCTCGTGCTGGCCCTGGGTGTGTTTCTTCCGATGTGGAATTTGGGGCAGGTCACCCTCAAGCATTGAGGACAACTGCCGAAACAGCACGTGAACGTGCAACTTTTACCGCCGGTCAGCAGGGCATCCGGCGTCCTTCGCAGAAAGAGGTCATCATGAAATCGTCGATCCGTTCCATTTCTCGCCGCGCCCAGGCCGGCTTCACGATGATCGAGCTGATCGTCGTCATCGTGATCCTGGGCATCCTGGCTGCCACGGCCTTGCCCCGTTTCATCGACCTGCGGGCCGATGCGTCGCAAGCCGCCATCGACGGCGTGGGCGGCAACCTGGGCAGCGCCATGTCGGTGAATTTCGCTGGCTGCTCGGCCAGTCAGAACGTGGTCACCCCCAATCGCTGCATCCAGGTCAACAACTGCAGGTCCGGCATCGCCCTGTTGCAAGGCGTGTCGAACGGGAACGTCGCCGCTGGCACCTTTACCCTGGGCAGCACGAACTACACCATCGACGACGGCGCCATCGCGGCCAACGCCGCCACGGTTGATTGCACGGTGCGCACTGGCACGGGCGGTAACGCCGTGAGCTCCCGCTTCGCAGGCATCGGCGCCGCGATCTGATGAAGGGGCTTCGCTGGATCGTGGATTCGGCGAAGTCGCCTCGACTGGAACTGCCATGAGGTGTGTGGCCAGGTCACGCGGATCCAGGGGCTTCACGATGATCGAATTGATCATCGTCATCGTGATCCTCGGTATCCTGGCGGCGGTTGCGTTGCCCCGGTTTTTCGACCTTGAAGCCCAGGCTCGGCAGGATGCCGCCATGGGCATGGCAGGCACGCTCACCAGCGCCATGTCGGTGAACTACGGCGGCTGCTCGGCCACAGGGCACAGCACCGCCGGTGCCAGCGCCGACCGGTGCCGGCAGGTGAGCGACTGCACCGACGGGGCCACGCTCCTGATGGGGGTCTCGGCCAACCCGTTCACGCAGGCCGGCACGACCTACACGATCACCGCGACAGCCCTCGGGGCCAACGGCTCGACCGCCTCTTGCGAGCTGACGGCGTCCCGGGCGGGTGGTGGGGCCGAGGTCGCACACTTCGTCGGCGTCTCCGCCGGCAACTGATTCCCCACGGCCTGGCTGCAGGCGTTATCGGGGGCGAACCCTGCTCACCGGCCTGGTCGCCGGCGGCAGGGCGCGTGATTTTCTGCACCGCTTTTTGCCGGACGTGAGCCATCGGCCTCAAGTCCGAAATTGTGTGGGCCGAAAATGTGACAAACGCATCCCCGATGTTGCAGCCGGAGTCACACCCATGCCCCACTTCACCCGGTTTCGCACCTGCCGATCCTGGCTCACCGCCTTGCTGCTGGCTTGTGCCTTCCCGGCCATGGCAGGCCTGTCCGTCTACACCAGCTGGAGCACGCTGCCGCCGGTGAGCGCGGCCAACCAGCGCTCCATCGATTTCAGCACCACCACGCTGGCCGGCGAAGGGGCTTCGCGCCTGTCGTATTCGTCCTCCGGCGACACCTGCCCGAAGTTGTTCGGCATCTGCCTGCTCGGCACCTCTTCAGGCGGCATCAACCTGACTTCGGTGGTCACCGGTCTGCTGGGCTTCAGCGGCAACACGCTGGGCATCGATTCCGGGCACAACGCGGGAGGCTCTTCGGCCCAGACAACGATCAACTTCGTGAACCCAACGCCTTACGTCGGCTTCATGTGGGACGCTCAGTTCGTCTCGGAAAGCACCCAGCTCGTCAACCTCACGCTGGAAGACAACAGCATCGTCACGCTGAAGAACTGCCGCTCAAGCGCGAACCCGCAGTGCGTGGGCGCCTATGTGTCGCCGAGTTGGATCACGGATGTCTACAACGTGCTCCTGGGCTGGGTGCTGGGTGACATCGTCACCACCTACCCGCTGTACGTCATGTACCAGCCCAGCGATGGCAAGAAAATCAAGTCGGTGCAGTTCGTGAGCAAGGAGTGCGTGGGTTGCGGCTTGCTGTCGTCGAGCACCTCCCAGACCACGCACATCGACCAACTCACCTACGTCGATGCCGCCGTGGTGCCTCACCACCTGCGCGTGAGCGCCAACTCCAACGCCAAGTCCGCCAACGAGGACGTGGGCTACACGGTGACCGCCTGCGGCAACGCCGACTGCAGCCTGCCCTGGACGTCCGGCGTCACGGGCACGCTGACCTTCAGTGGCGCTTCGCCGTCGACCGCCAGCCAGGGCTTTTCGATCCCTGCGGGCCCGACCAACAGCACCACGGTGACCATGCAGTACACGGGCTCGGGCACGGGCACGGTGGCCATGTCGGCCTACAGCCCCACGCCAAGCAACACGCCCAAGGTGTTCTGTGGCATGGGCGCGACCCCGACGAGCGGCGGCAGCTGCGCGATCACGGTCACGCCTCCCGTCGATCACTTTCAGGTGACCACGCCCGCTTCCAGTGGCCTGACGTGCGAGACCGTGACTTACACGATCAAGGCCTGCTCCAACGCCACCTGCTCGACGGTGCTGACCACTGGTGCCAGCGGCACGCTGAGCCTGGCCGGCGCCACGCCGGTCAACAGCGCCGGATTCACCACGAACGCTTCGGGCATCGCCACCGTGACCGTGCGCACCACCACGATCGGCAACGTGACCGCCAGCATCACCGGTGCCTCGCCGGCGCCTCAGAACGCCCTCCGCTGCGGCATGGGGGTGAGCGCCGGCGCCGGCAACAGTTGCGTCTACCAGGCCCTGGCAAGCAAGTTCAAGTTCGATGTGCCGCACCACGTGGGTGGCGTGGCGCAGTCGGTGGTCATCAACGCGATCAAGTCGTCCGAAGATGGCAGCCGCTGTGGCGCGGCGTTCGCCGCCACGGAAAAGAGCGTGATGTTCACCTGCACGTCGGCCAGCCACAGTGGCCTGACGGGCTCGGTGGCCTTGCAGGGCAATGGCACCGGCGCCGCGATGGGCGTCTGCAACGGGGCTGCCAAGTCGCACACGCTCAAGTTCGACGCCAACGGTCAGGCCTCGATGAACCTGAGCTACGCCGAAGCCGGTGAAACCAATGTCCTGGCCAGCTACACCGGCACGGGCGCCGAATCCGGCCTGAGCATGAGCGGCGACGACAACTTCATCACCGTGCCCAAAACGTTGTCCATGGTGGCGACCGGCCCTTATGTGGCCGGCACCACGGCCATCACCTCGCCGGCGGCGCTGACCGTGACCGCGTTGAACAACAACGACCAGGTCATGACCGCATTCGGCAACGAAGTGAACAACCCCGCGCGCATCACGGTGAGCAAGGCGGGACAGTCTCCCACGGGGGCGGATGCCAACGTGGTGGCACCGAGCATCGCCATGAACAACATGGCCTCCGGTCTGGCCACGGGCACCCTGCGTTGGGCCGAGGTTGGCACCTTGAACCTGGCGGCATCCTTGAATGCGGGATCGGTCTACAACAACGCAGGCATCCCTGTCAGCGGCAGCGTCTCATCGGTCGGGCCGTTCATCCCCCACCACTTCGATGTCGAGGTCACCCAGGGCAGCTCGGACCTTTGCACACAGGTCTTCACCTACAGCGGAGAGAGCTTCAAGACACAGGTGACGGCCCAGAACGCCGATGGCGCGAAGACGGTCAACTACGATGGCCGCAGCACCATGTCGGCCTATTTCGCCAAGGCCGTCACCTTGTCGGGCACCTCGTCGACCGGGGCGAGCGGCAGCCTGACCGGCACGGCCATTGCTGCCTCCGACTTCGCCAAGGGCGTTGCCACCGTGAGGCCTGTCTACGCGTTCTCGGCCAAGGCCACCGCGCCGGCCAGCATCACCCTGAGCGCGGCCGAAAACGCGCCGGGCACGGTGAACTCGTCGGCAGGCAGCGCCGGGGTGGCCAAGGTGCGCAGTGGCCGCTTGTTCCTGTCCAATGCATTCGGTTCGGGCCGAACCATCCTCAGGGTGCCTGCACAGCTGCAGTACTGGAGCGGCAAGGCCTGGGTGCTCAATGGCGATGACAACTGCAGCGTGATCCCGAACGACGCGGTGATCCTGGCGCGTTACATGGACAGCCGGGGCGTGGTGTCTGGGGCTCCCTGGGGCAACGTGACCGCCACCGGTTTCACCGCCTCCGCCGGCCAGGGCAGCATCACCCTGTCGGCGCCCGCAAACGGGGCCACCGGCAGCATCGACCTTGCCGTCAACCTGGGTGACACCAGCACCGATTCGTCCTGTCTGGTCTCGCACCCCAGCGGAGGCAAGGCTCAGCGCGCCTGGTTGCGCGGGCCGCATGGCGCGTGCTCCGGGACCGGCCCCTTCGACCCCTCCGCGCGGGCTTCGATGGGGGTGTTCGCGCCCGAGACCACGCGGGTGATGCACGCTCAGGACATGTATTGACCCGCCTGGTGGTTGCCTCGCACAGGCTGTCGCAGCGTGAAATCTGGCCGGCAAACGCCCCCTTTCATGCTCGATCCGGCCTGGCGGGGCTCAGCAAAATGGTGCCAGAAGAGGCCTGTGCCCTGGGCCGTCCTCCTTCACCCGGTTGCATCCACCCATGTCCAGCCTGACCGATCCCTCTCGCGCCCGCGGCGTCAGCCAGCGGGGTTTCACGATGAACGAGCTTGTCATGGTTCTCGTTATCGGCGGGATCCTTGCTGCCTATGTGGTGCCGCGGCTTGCCACCTTCTCGGGTGTGCGTGATGGCGCATGGCGTGACGCGCTGGCCAGTTCCATGCGAATGGCCCAGAAGTTCGCCGTGGGGCACCGGCGGCTGGTCTGTGCCACCGTCACCAACACCACGGTGTCCCTGCGCATCGCCAGTGCGAACCCGGCGACAGCGTGCGACACCGACCTGCCGGGCCCCGATGGCAATGCCGTCTTCGCCCGCGCGAGCAACAACCAAGCCACCACGGTGGTGAGCGCAGGAAACACGCCCGCTGGCGTGCTTTTCTTCCAGCCGGATGGCCGGGTCACCGTCGATGGCGCTGGCGCAACGGCCGTTGACTGGACCATCACCCCCACGGCGGCGGCGGTCATCAGCATCTTCGGGGAGACCGGTCATGTCGAGTGATCGCCGGCCCCGCTCCAGGGCGCGTGGCTTCACGCTGCTCGAAACCGTCATGGCCATCGTCATCATCGGCGTGGGTGTGGCCGGTGTGCTGTCGGTGTTCAACGTGAACGTGCGTCACAGCGCCGATCCGGTCGTGCGCAAGCAACTCATGGCCATCGCCGAAGAGATGCTGGAAGAGATCGCTCTGAGGCCGTTTGTCGGCCCCACCCTCGAGACCTCTGCTGCATGTGGGCGGGCCAACTTCGATGACTTGGGGGATTACCACCTCTACCCTGCCAACCACCGGGTGTGCGACGTCGAAGGCGTGCCCATCGCAGCCCTGGCCAATTACTGGATGGAGGTGCGGGTCACCAATGCGACGCTGGACTCCGTGCCTGCGCGGCGAATCGAGGTGGAGGTGCGCCAGGGCACCGAAACGGTCACCCTGGTGACCTGGCGCACGAACTTTGCCGAGACGACGCCGTGACAAGCCTTCAACGACGCTCCGCGGGGTTCACGCTGATCGAGTTGATCATCGTGCTGGTGCTGACCACCATCATTGGCGGGACGGTGGCGGTGTTCGTGCGGCCCGCGATCAGAGGCTACACCGACACCCGGGACCGCTCTGTCCTCGGGGACATGGGCGACACGGCCTTGCGCCGCATGGTGCGCGACATCCGCATGGCCGTGCCCAACTCGCTGCGCACCCCCAACGAGGCTTGTTTCGAGTTGGTGCCCACGGTGGCCGGAGGTCGCTACCGCATGGGGCCGAACACCGCCAACGATGCCTGGTGGGTCGACACCTCGCAGGCCACGACGGGCTTTGATGTGCTGTCGACGCTCTCGCGTCAGCCTGCGGTCGGTGACTTTGTCGTCATCAACAACCAGAACGGCAACGACGTCTACAGCGCAACGAACCGAGCCACGATCAGTGCCGTGGCCACGCCGACGGCCACCCAAGGCACGCTGCGGCTGACCATTTCTTCGCTGCAGGTCTCTCCTGGCTATGACGGCGGTCGCTTTCAGGTGGTCAATCAGAACGAGCGATCGGTGTTCTACGTCTGTGACGGTGCCGGCTTGAGTGCTGACGGCCTGACCGGCACCGGCGTGTTGTGGCGCATCCGACGTGATTTCAATGCCACTTACCCGACGGCTTGTCCGGGCACTGCTGGTGGCACGGTGCTGGCTCGCAACATCCGCAGTTGTCGCTTCGTCTACAGCCCCAACCAGGGAGCCACGCAGCAGAGCGGGTTCGTCTACCTGGAGCTGGCCATCACCCGCAACGGCGAGACGGCCACGCTCACCCACGGCGCTCACGTGCTCAATGCGCCATGAAGGGGTCGCCAATGCCGGATCGGTTGAAAAAGCAGTTTGGCCTGGGTGCTGTGGCGGCGCTGTTCGTGCTCGTGGTGCTCAGCGTGATGGGCGCTGCCATCGCTCGCCTGGGCTGGAGTCAGCAAATTGGCTCTGTTCAGGACATGGAGGGCGCGCGTGCTCAGCGGGCGGCCAACTCCGGGGCGGAGTGGGGGCTCTTTCAGGCCTTGACCGCGACCGGCATCTGGCGGAACTGCAATGGTGCGACCCAGACCCTGACTGGCATGCGTGCTGACCTGGGCATGAACGTGACCGTGACTTGCAACAGCACCGTGTACATCGAAGGTCAGACGGGGACGGGCGCCACGCCCGTCTTCACCGACGTGCCCGTCAGGGTCTATCGCATCGATGCGGTGGCCTGCAATGCCTCGAACGACACGATGACCTGCCCCGACGCCGCCCGCGTCGGCTCCATCGGCTACATCGAGCGCCGCCGCCAGGTCCAGGCCACCGACCGGTGAGGTTCAGCGGTCCGTCACCGGCTGGTGGCTGACCTGCTCGATCGGTCTCATGGACCGGGCGTGCGCTTGCAGCATGTCGGCGAAGGCCGCGGCGGGCATGGGCCGTCCCAAGTGGTAGCCCTGCACTTCGTCGCAACCGTGGTCGCGCAGGAACTGGGCCTGGTCCTCGGTCTCCACCCCCTCGGCCACGATGCCGACCTCCAGTCGATGTCCCATGGCGATGAGAGCGGCAACCAGGCGGCTGTCGCCCTGGCTTTGCGGCACGGAGCTCAGGAAGCTGCGGTCGAGCTTGAATCGGTCCACCGGCAACTCGCGCAGGTAGGAGAAGGACGAATAGCCCACGCCGAAATCGTCGATGGCGATGCCCACACCCAACGCACGCAATTGCGCCAGCACGTCGGCCGCGCGCAGCGACTCGCGCACCACGATGCTTTCGGTGATCTCCAGCTCCAGCGCGGTCGCGGGCAGGCCGGTGTCGCGCAGGGCGCGTGAGACGGTTTCGATCAGGTCGGGTCGGTCCAGTTGCAGTGCCGACAGGTTCACCGCGATGCGCAGTGGCCAGCCGCTGAACTCGCGCCAGCGCTGGGCGGTCTCACAGGCCTGACGCAGCACCCACTCTCCCATTGGCACGATCAGGCCTGTCTCTTCTGCCAGCGGGATGAACTCCGAAGGCGGCACCAGGCGACCGTTGTGCTCCCAGCGCAGCAACGCCTCTGCGCCGGTGATGTGGCCGCTTCGGCAGTCGAACTGTGGCTGGTAGTGCAGGCGCAGTTCCTGCCGTTCCAGCGCGTGGTAAAGGTCGTTCTCCAGCACCAGGGTGTCGACGCTTGAAGCGTCCATCTGATCACTGTAGACCTGCACTCGGTTGCGCCCCTTGTTCTTGGCCTGGTACATGGCCAGGTCGGCGTGGCGCATCAGGGTGATGGCGTCGGTGCCGTGCGCGGGGTACAGCGCCAGGCCGATGCTGGGCGTCACGCGAAGCTCGTGCGGGCCGATGCGGATCGGGTCGGCGAACAACTCCAGCAGCTTGGCCGCCACGCGCTCGCCATCGGCAGCCTCTCCCAGGCTGGTCAGCAGGATCACGAACTCGTCGCCGCCCAGTCGGGCCACGATGTCGGAGGTGCGCATGGCCTCACGCAGGCGACGACCGACTTCGATGATGACGCTGTCGCCGATGTGGTGGCCCAATGTGTCGTTGATCTTCTTGAAGCGGTCCAGGTCCAGGAACATCATGGCCATGGCGCGGTGCTCGCGTTCGGCCGACACCAGGCTCAAACGCAACTGCTCCTGCAGCATGTTGCGGTTTGGCAGGGCCGTCAGCGCATCGTGCATGGCCATGTGCTGAACCTGGTCCTCGGCTTCGCGACGCGACGTCACGTCATAGGCCATGGCCACGTAGCCGGTCAGCGAGCTGAACTCGTTGCTGATCTCGGTGACCAGCAGTTCGGCCACCAGCTGAGAGCCATCCTTGCGGTGCAGCACCCACTCGGTGGGCACGCTCGACGTGGCCCGCGCCAGATGAACCAGCACCTCTGTGGGCGTGATCTGCTCGCCCAGTCGCATGGACAGCAGCTGCGCGCGTTCGCGCAGCTGCTCTTCGTCGAAGAAGTGTTGTGCCGAGCAGCGTCCCACCAGTTCGTTGGCCTTGAAGCCGAGCAGGCGTTCGCCCGCCGGGTTGACCGTCTGGATCACGCCTTGCAGGTTCAGCACGAAGATGGCGTACGGCGCGTTGTGCACGATGACGCGGCGCATCTCATCGACTTCGTTGAGTTGCTTGTGGGCCTCGACGATGGCGCGCTCGGCCGCCTGCTGGGCGCTGAGGTCTCGCACGATGCCGATGTACTGCTTGCGACCCTCGTGCTCCATGCAACTGATGGCCAGGTCAAGAGGGAAGCTTTGGCCATTCGACCTTTGGCCCTCCGTTCGTCGGCCCAGCCCCGCCATGCCCACAGGCTGGCTCTGCAGGAAGGCCTCGACCCCCTGGCCTCCGTTAGCTTCGTTCGCGCCCGGTAGCAGCAGCCCCAGGTGCTGGCCGATCATGGCCGATTCGGGGTGACCGAAGATGCGGCAAACGGCCTGGTTGACACTGAAGATGGTGCCCGACGGGCTGACGGTGAGGATGCCGTCGATGGTGTTGTCCACCACCGAGCGCAGGCGGGCCTCGCTGTCGCGGGCCTGCTTGCTCAGGTGTGCGGCCATGGCGGCGGCTCTGGCATGACGCGAGGCCGCAGCCTGCAACAGTGCAAAGAGGGCGCCGCTGCCCAGCAAGCCGCCGATCAGCAGCGCCAGCGGGAAGGGCTGGGTCAGCGCTGCCACGGGCTGGCGCGTGTAGGTCAATGTCCAGTGCCGACTGCCCACGTTCAGGCTGGTGCTGCGCTGGTCAGCGGTGTCTGTTTTCAGGGCGGGCTGGAAGGTGCGTGGCGAGTGGATGCGGGCGCTGTCGAACAGCTCTGAATGGTCCGTGGCCAGCGTGTCGTCGATTCGCAGGTGCAGGTCGGCCCAGTCCTGTCCTGCCTGGGCCACCAGGTCGGAGATGCGGATCACCCCGCTGACCACGCCGGCGAAGGCGGTGCGGCGCTCTGTCTCGGTGTCGATCGGGGCGCCGTGGCGGTAGAGCGGCAGGCGCACCAGCACGGCCAGGGGTTCGTTGCCGCCCTGGATGAGGCGGATGGGGGGTGAAACCTGGGGCCGGCCGCTGTCGCGGGCATCTTCCATCACCCGGCGGCGCACCGGCTCGAACGCCATGTCATAGCCGAAGGCCGCCTGGTTGCCAGCCATGGGCAGGTTGTAGGTCACGGGCAGGTAGAACTCTCGCTCGCCTTCGGGCACGAGGCGATAGTGCGGGTAAAGCTTGCGCATCTGGTGCATGAAAGCGTCGCGCTCGCCATGCGAGACCAGCGGCGCGTACTGCACGGCTTGCAGCGCGGGGTATTCGTGGGCCACCTGCAGGGCCTGGTGGTGCGCCTGGAAGGTGGACAGGTCGACGCGGCCGTTGACGCGAAACATGGCCTGGAAGCTCACCAGCACGTCCATGTGGTGATCCACCACCTGCATGAGGTGGTGGGTGTAGGCGCGCGTGCGCCCCTCGAACGCCAGGTCGGCTTCCGTCTGAATGCGCTGTCCGGCATTCATCCAGCTCCACAGGCTCAGCAACACGCCCGCCAGCAGGACCCCCCACGAGGCCAGTTTCAGGCGCGTGGAGTCACGGCGGGTTTCTTGGACATCAGACTGCATCCGGTTCCTTGTTGGGCGGCCACGCGGGAATTCGCCACGCGGCGCATGTCGGGCTATCGGCGTGTCTGCGGCCTGCTTGATGCCTCGGCTCAGGGGGGATGCCCTTGTGAAGGCGGGAAGGTGTGGTGGATGTGGACTGCGTCACGGATCGCTTGATTCCGGCATCGTCCGAACGTCCGGGGCCTTGCGTGAAAAAAGCCCGCTCAAACTCGGCAAATACGCATTTCGTCGAATGCGCTCCGGTATATCCTGGGTTCATCGTGACCGGCTGTCGAGGTCACAAAGTGCGACGAGAGGGCGGCTGCATGGCTGGTGTTTCATGGGGTTCGCGCACCCGCCGCCCGGGTGCCTGGGCCTGGCAAAAGCGAGCGGGGGTGATCCTCGGCTTGTGTTGGCCGCTGCTGGGGCAGGCGGCGGCTTACCTGTTTCCGGGCAACCTGCCATCGGGTTGCAGCGGCAGCGCGGGGACCTACACCTGTGGCGCTGTCACGCTGGCCGCGGGCGACACGCTCAACATCGTGGCCACGCCCACCACCATCTCCTTCACCTCGCTGAACGTCGGCAGCGCCAGCATCAACGCAGCGGGCTCGGCCTCGAGCCTGACGCTCAATGTCAGCGGCATGCTGTCTGCCTCGGCAGGCGCGATCGTCAAGGCCAACGTCAACGCGGGCAGCGTTTCCAGCACGGGGGCGGTCAGCTATGGCGGCTCGCTGTCCACCACCACCGGGGCGGTGTCGCTGGGTGCGGGCACCACGGTCACAGGGGCCCTGACCACCACGACGGGCGCCATCACGCTGCTCACCGGAACGGCCGTGACTTACACCACCGTGGGCAGCATCTCGTCGGGCGGCACGGTCACCCTGAACTCATACAACAGCGTCAACGGCGACCTCGTTGGTTACCTCGTGTCGGCCGCGGGCCACAACAACTTCGGCGGCTCGATCACGTCCACGACCACCTATGTCAGCCTGGGCGGCTACGCGACGGTGGCGGGCAGCATCTACGCGCAGACCTATGTCGACACGGGCGGCAACAGCAGCATCGGTGGCTCCATCACCTCGGCGACGTCCTACATCGACACCGGTAACGCCACATCGGTCGGGGGCTCGCTGGCCGCACTGGGCACCTACGTGGACATCCATGGCAGCGCGACCGTGGGCGGCTCCATCAAGGCCGCCTCGTATGTGAGCATGACCACCAACAGCAGCGTGGGCAACAACATCACGGCGCAGACCACGGTCTACATGGGCGCGGGCAGCACCGCCGGCAGTTGCGTGCGTTCTCAGGGATCGGGCTCGATCACGGTGCCCTCGGCCACGGCTGTGGGTGGCGCCTGTTGCGGCGTGGGCAGCACCTGCAGCAACACCTGCGTGGTGGGCTCGCCCAAGCCCCCCGCCTGCGCCTGGCCTTCGAGCGGCCTGGTCGCGGAGTACCTGTTCGAGGAGAGCAGCTACAACGGCACGCATGGCGAGGTCAAGGACACCTCGGGCAGCAAGCGCCACGGCACGATGCTCGGGGGCGTCGCCTCCACGGCCAGCGGCCGGGTGTGTCGGGGCATGCAGGTGCCGCAGAACACCAGCGCCACCGTGCAAGCCTTCGACACCGGGCTGGACGTCAACAGCATCGGCAACGTCGGCACCATCTCGTTCTGGTACAAGTCGATTGCCACCGGGACCGAACACCGGATGCTGTTCGATGCCACCGAATCGGCTTCGGGCAAGTTCTACCTGTACCGCGATGACTCGGGCAGTGGCGTGGACCTCAACGCCCACATCACCGACAGCGGCGGCACCGTGCGAGACGTCGACAAGCTCAACACCGTCACGGACGGGGCCTGGGCCCACATCGTGGTGACCTGGCAGTTCAAGTCGGGTGGCGGGCCCATGAAGCTGTATGTCGATGGCAGCCTCCAGGATTCGCAGACCTACTCGGCCACCGCCATCAACAACGCCATTGGCAAGCTGGTGTTCGGCGACAACCGCAGCTCGTCATCCGTCGAAATCAACTCGGCTTACGGCACGATCGACCAGGTCCGCATCTACGACGCCGAGCTGACCGCGGCCGAAGTCTCTGCGCTTTACGCCGAATCCACCACCTGCACCGCCGCTGCGCTGCACCACGTCGAGGTGACGATGAACAGCGCCTCGGGCGTGACCTGCAAGGCCGAGACGATCACCGTCAAGGCCTGCGCCAACGCCGCCTGTTCCACGCTCTACACCGGCGGGCTGAATGGCACCGTGAGCTTCACGGGCACCCCCACGGTGACAGGCACGAAAACGTTCTCCATCCCATCGGGCAGCAGCTCGGCCACGGTGTCGGTGCAGGTCACGACCCCGGGCTCGGTCACGCTCGGGCTGAGTGGCCTTTCCACCGCGCCCTCGGCGGGTGGAACGCCCTACTGCGGCCTGGGCACCGCTGCCGCAGCGGGCGGCAGCTGCGTGTTCACCTCGGCCGACACAGGCCTGATCTTCGACGTGCCACACCACGTTGCGGGCGACACCCAGTCGGTCACCGTCAGCGCCGTTCGCAAGTCGGACAACAGCCTGATGTGCACGCCGGCCTTCGCCAGCGTCAGCAAGAACATCCAGTTCAGCTGTTCATACAGCAACCCCACGACGGGCTTCGTGCCAGTGCGTGTGGCGGGCACCGCGCTCAACGCGGGCAACAACGCCGCTGCGGCGTGTGATGGCACGAATCGCAGCGTGTCACTGGCCTTCAACGCCAGCGGGGTGGCCACAGCGAGCTTTGATTACGCCGATGCGGGCCAGGTGAACCTGGCCGCCACCTACACCGGTTCAGGCAGTGACGCCGGCCTGAGCATGACGGGTTCGGACACCTTCATCGCCGTGCCCGCGAACTTTGCGTTCAGTGGCGTGACTGCTGGCCCGATCAAGGCGGGAGCAGGTTTTTCGGCCACGGTGACGGCGCGCAACCGTGGCAACGCGGCCACGCCCAACTTCGGTCGCGAAACCCCTGCGGTCACCCCCACGCTGAGTTTCACCAAGCGTCAGCCCACGGGTGGAGGCAGCCAGTCGGGCACCTTCTCTGGCAGCCTGGGCTCGTTCAGCAATGGCGTGGCATCGGCCTCGGCCCTGAGCTGGACCGAGGTGGGCAATGGCGACCTGGCGCTCAATCAGGCCAGCTACCTGGGTTCGGGCATCGACGTCAGTGGCACCACCGGCAGCGGCGCGGTGGGCAACGTCGGCCCCTTCATCCCTTCTCACTTCACGGTGGAGGCCACGCAGGCCTGCACCTCGGTCTCGCCCTTCACCTACAGCGCTCAGCCCTTCAACATGACCGTGTGGGCACGCAACCTGGCTGGCGACGTGACCCGGAACTACGATGGAACGGGTGGCATGTCGCCAAGCTTTGCCAGGACCACGGGCCTGAGCGCCGTCACCAATGGTGGGCTGGGCTCTCTGGCGATCACCAGCCTCACGCCAGCGGCCTTCGCCGCAGGCGAAGCCGCCTTTGGCACGCAGAGCTTCACCTACACCAACAAGCTCACGGCACCTGCCGCGGTGGTGCTGCGGGCCATTGACACCGATGGCGTCACGTCTGAAAACAAGACCGAGCAGGGCCCGAACGTGCGCAGCGGACGGCTGCAGGTCTCCAACGCCTTTGGCTCTGGCAGAAACACCCTGCAGGTGCCCGTGTCGACCCAATACTGGTCGGGCAGGGCCTGGGTGATCAACGACGCCGACAGCGGTTGCACCGTGCTGCCCGCGGCCTCCGTGGTCAGAGCCACTTACCTGGACAGCAAGGGCTCACCAACCAATGCCTGGACGACCTCGGTCTCAGGCGCGGTGACGCTGAGCAACGGACGAAGCAGCATCGTGCTGACGGCCCCGACCAACGGCGGAACGGGGTCCGTGGACCTGAGCGTGAACCTGGGGACGACCACCTCGGACCAATCCTGCCTGAGCGCGCATCCTGCCAGCGTTGGGGCGCAGCAACCCTGGTTGCGCTCGCTCAACGGCAGCTGCGCCGCCACCTATGACCGCGACCCCACGGCTCGCGCCACCTTCGGGGTTTTCTCCCCGGAGACCCAGCGCATCATCCACACGCGCGACTTGTTCTGACGAATCGGCCGTCAGCTTCCGCGGGCCATCGCCATCAGGCGGGCGATGCGCTCTTCGGTGGAGGGGTGCGTCGAGAACAGGCCGCGCAGGCCACCGCCTGACAGCGGGTTCATGATCATCATCTGGGCCGTTTCGGGGTGGGCCTCGGCCGCGTGCAGCGGGATGCCCTGCGCGTAGCGGTGGATCTTGTCGAGCGCGCTGGCGAGGGCCGCCGGGTCGCCCGAGATCTCGGCGCCGCCGCGGTCGGCTTCGAACTCGCGTGCGCGGCTGATGGCCATCTGGATCACGCTGGCGGCCAGCGGGGCCAGGATGGCCACGGCGATGCCGGCGATCGGGTTGGCCGGGCGGCCTTCCGAATCGCGCCCACCAAAGAAGGCGGCGAAATTCGCCAGCATCGAGATCGCGCCGGCCATGGTGGCACTGATGGTGCTGATGAGGATGTCGCGGTGTTTGACGTGGGCCAGCTCGTGCGCCATCACGCCGCGCAGTTCGCGCTCGCTCAGCACATTGAGGATGCCGGTGGTCGCGGCCACGGCGGCGTGCTCGGGGTTGCGACCGGTGGCAAACGCGTTGGGCGCCGCCTCGTCGATCAGGTAGACCTTGGGCATGGGCAGCTGGGCCCGCTGGGCCAGCTCGCGCACCATGCCGTAAAAGCGCGGCGCCGAGGTTTCATCGACCTCGCGGGCGTTGTACATCTTCAGCACCATCTTGTCGGAGAACCAGTAGCTGAAGAAATTCATGCCGACGGCCACGACCAGGGCCAGCATCATGCCGGCGCGACCGCCCAGCATGCTGCCGATGGCCATGAACAGCGCGGTGATCGCCGCCATCAGGACGGCGGTTTTCATCATGTTGAACATCGTTGCGGGCCTCCTGACCCGTCAGGCAAATGAAGACACCACCCCATGGTGGCACGGTTGACATGTGCGGATGCTGCCGCAGGCTTTCAAGCCAATGAAGCGGGCGGGGGGCAGCTTTGCAGAAATTCACGCGTGGCCACGCGTTTGCCGCCCGGGCGTTGCAGGGTGTGCAAGGCCAGGGCCTGCTCACCACAGGCCACCACGAGGGTGTCGCCCTGGGCGTGCAGCACCTCGCCGGGCGTGCCGCTGGCCGGCACCACGCTGGCGCGCCACAGCTTGACGACTTCGGGGCCCTTGTCCGTGTGGAGCGTGAAGGTGCATCCCGGGAAGGGGTCGAAGGCGCGCACGCGGCGCTCGATGACGGCCGCCGGCTGCGACCAGTCGATGGCGGCTTCCGCCTTTTCGATCTTGTGGGCGTAGTTCACGCCTTCGATCGGCTGAGGCGTGCGCACCAGGGCGTCGGCCTGGGCCAGCGCTTGCACGATGAGCCGGCCGCCCAGCGCAGCCAGGCGGTCGTGCAGCACCGCCGTGGTGTCGTCAGGGCGGATGGTCTCGGCGCCGATCAGCAGCATGTCGCCCGTGTCCAGGCCCGCGTCCATCTGCATGATGGTGATGCCCGTCTCGGCGTCACCGGCCTCGATGGCGCGGTGGATGGGCGCCGCCCCGCGCCAGCGCGGCAGCAGCGAGCCGTGGATGTTCAGGCAACCCAGGCGTGGCAGGTCCAGCGTCCACTGCGGCAGGATCAGGCCGTAGGCGGCCACCACCATCACGTCGGGCTGCGCGGCCAGCAGGGCGTCGCGTGCGGCGGCGGCCTCATCCGGGTACTTGCCATCGAGCCGCAGGCTGTGCGGCTGCGCCACGGGCAAACCGTGCTGCAGCGCCAGTTGCTTGACCGGCGAGGCCTGCAGCTTCATGCCGCGCCCAGCCGGGCGGTCGGGCTGGGTCAGCACCAGGGGCACGGTGTGGCCCGCCGCCAGGATGGCGTCGAGCGCCACGGCGGCAAATTCGGGCGTGCCAGCGAAGGCCACGCGCAGCGGGGTGGTGGTCATCGGGGTGCGGTCACTCGTCGTCGCGGGCGCGCTTGACCAGCTTGGTCTTGATGCGGTTGCGCTTGAGCGGCGAGAGGTATTCCACGAAGACCTTGCCCAGCAGGTGATCGAGTTCGTGCTGCACGCACACGGCCAGCAGCTCGTCGCCTTCGAATTCGTAGGACTGGCCGTTGCGGTCGAGGGCGCGCACCTTCACGCGGGCGTGGCGGTCGACCTTGTCGTAGATGGTCGGCACCGACAGGCAGCCTTCTTCCCAGACGATCATCTCGTCGCTGGCCCAGGTGATCTCGGGGTTGATCAGCACGCGCGGCTCGTTGCGTTCTTCGCTGGTGTCGATGACGACGACGCGCACGTGGCGGTCGACCTGCGTGGCGGCCAGGCCCACGCCCTTGGCGTCGTACATGGTTTCCAGCATGTCGTCGACCAGCTGTTTGATGGTGTCGTCGACCTCGGCCACGGGTTTGGCAACCGTGTGCAGGCGCGGATCGGGGTAGCGGAGGATGGGCAGCAGGGCCATGAAAAAGGGTTCGTCCAGAGGAGGGAAGGCCCGAAGGCCAATGTGGGAGCAGCGCAACGAGGGCGTCGCCGAAGGGCGCGCCACCCGGGGTAACACGGCGCAATTTCCATTGCGACCGTGCGACTTTTGCGGGCAGAATCCTTCGATCCAGGGGTGGATTTTGCCGAATCCCGAGCCCCACTGTCCACGTCAAGGCCGAATTCAAGGCTGTCCATGGAGGCTGTTTCGATGTCCCAGCGTTCGCTGTCCCCGCGTTTGTCCATTCGCCGCGAGACGTTCGCACCGCTGGCCGCGGCCGCCGCCCTGTGCCTTGGCGTGTTGACCCACACCGCTTCTGCCGAGCCCAACTTCCCCATCACGGCCAAGCAGAAGGCCACTGCCCAGCAGGTCGCCGAAGCCGGCGTGCCGCTGTCCGAGCTCTCGCCCAACGCCCCCGACAGCCACACCGTCAAGCGCGGTGACACGCTGTGGGGCATCTCCGGCCTGTTCCTGAAGTCACCCTGGCGCTGGCCCGAGCTGTGGGGCATGAACCTGCAGCAGATCCGCAACCCGCACCTCATCTTCCCCGGCCAGGTGCTCTACCTGGACAAGAGCAACGGCCGTGCCCGCCTGCGCCTGGGTCAGCCCGTCAGCGGCGACGCCAAGCTCTCGCCACGCGTGCGCGAGGGCAGCCTCGACGACGCCATCGCCACGGTGCCCATCCACCTGCTCGAGCCCTTCTTCAACGAAGCCGTCATCTTCGAGTCCTCCGACGAGTTGCTGACCGCGCCCCGCGTGGTCGCCACCCAGGAAGGCCGCGTCATGCTGGGCCGGGGCGAAACCGCCTACGTCCGCGGCAACCTCGAAGGCCGCCGCGACTGGCGCCTGTTCCGCCAGCCCAAGCCGCTGCGCGACCCGAGCACCCGCGAGGTCCTGGGTTACGAAGCCGCTTACGTGGGCACCATGACGCTGACCCGCGAAGGCGCCGAGGGCACGGGCGCCGACGGCAAGCCGCTGGTCATCCCGTCCACCTTCACCGTCACCAGCATCCGCCAGGAAGCCGGCACGGGCGACCGCCTGGCCCCTGTGCCGCCACGCGAGTTCGACAACATCGCGCCGCACGCCCCGAAGGACCCGGTGGGTGGCCAGATCGTGTCCATCTATGGCGACGCCCTGACCGCCGGCCAGAACCAGATCGTGGCGCTCAACCGCGGCAGCCGCGACGGCCTGGACCGGGGCACCGTGCTGGCCCTGTGGCGCGATGGCGCCACCGTGCGCGACACCACCACCGAGAGCAAGGAGCTCATCAAGCTGCCCGACGAGCGCCATGGCCTGCTGTTCGTCTTCCGGGTGTTCGAGCGCATGTCCTACGCCCTGATCCTGAACGTGCAGGAGCCGGTCAAGGCAGGTGACCGCTTCACCCAGCCCTGACCGCCTGCCACGCACCTGCCCCGGGTGCGG
>Ga0208492_1001080_pt1 | contig 18983 bp, 19 predicted proteins | sample Subbioar_CSW14AB_FD_184820 | JGI IMG/M metagenome (GOLD analysis project Ga0208492, IMG submission 184820) | Serpentinite rock and fluid subsurface biosphere microbial communities from McLaughlin Reserve, California, USA - CR12Mar_CSW14AB (SPAdes) | ecosystem: Environmental > Terrestrial > Deep... | reverse complement strand
CTTGAAGGCGGAGGCGGCGGCGTCGAGTTCCAGCTTGCGGGGGGCGGCCGTGCCGGCGAGGCGGGTTATTTCGGAAAGTTCACGCGACAGGTCCGCGATCCGAAGTCCCAGGCGCTGGAAGCTGACCTCTGAGAAGTCCTGGGGGGAAAAGTCCTCGGGCTGGGGCGGGGTTTCCGCGCCAGGGCCTTTGTTTTCAGGAGGTTTGCCCCCACTCTCGCTCATTCGGGCAACAACCCCGTTCCGGGCAGCGGACTGAAATGGCCGCTCGCCAAATCGACTGACTTTCCCTAGGTAGTAACTCTGACAAGCGCAATGACGGGTTCCACAGTCCCGTCACCCGGATTTTTTGCATGGCCCGCCCTATCGCCATCATTGCTGGACTAGCCGGGCTGGCGGTTTTGCCCGGCTGCGCCGACCTGATGCAGCAGACCGCCATCTCGCAGATCGCGCCGGAATGGTTCGAGGCGAAGGCGGTCGAGGTGAAGGGCGAGGGCTATCCGAAGCTGTCCGATATCCCCGACGTGCGCCCGTTCGATGGCACCGAAAAGCAATGGACGACCGAGGCGGCCCAGCTGAAAGCGTCAGCCGACAAGCTGGAAGCCCAGCGCGCCGCCCCGTCCGAAATCCGGACGGCCGAGGACATCCGAGCTACCGCAGCGCAGTGGCGCGCCCTTGCCGAGGGTTCGGCTCCTCCGCCGGCTGCGAACGACTCGCCCGGCCAGTAGTCGTCTTCTGGTCAAACTTTCCCGATAGCTGCCGTTTCAATACGGCCTTACACAATGATTTACCCTGCGCCCGGCTGATTCCCGGCGTGAGGGTCCAGAACAGGTGAACCGACAATGGTGTTGGATTTCCACAAGATCAGGCGTCTTCCGCCCTACGTGTTCGAGCAGGTGAACGTCACCAAGGCCGGACTGCGCGCCAACGGGGCCGACGTGATCGACCTCGGCATGGGCAACCCGGACCTGCCGACGCCGCCGCACATCGTGGAGAAGCTGCGCGAGACCGCGCTGAACCCTGACGTGCACGGCTACTCCGCCTCGCGCGGCATTCCGGGCCTGCGCAAGGCGCTGGTCGCGTATTACGGTCGCCGGTTCGGCGTGAAGCTCGACTGGCAGAAGGAAGTGGTCGTCACGCTGGGTTCGAAGGAGGGCTTCGCCAACCTTGCCCAGGCAATCGCGGCGCCGGGCGACACGATCATCGTGCCGAACCCGTCCTATCCGCTGCACTCGTTCGGCTTCATCATGGCGGGCGCGAGCATCCGCTCGGTAGAAGCGCATTCGCCGGAGCAGTATCTCTCGAACCTCGGACGCGCCGTGCGCCACTCGATCCCGGCGCCGACCGCGATGGTGGTGTGCTATCCGGCGAACCCGACCGCGCAGGTGGTCGATCTCGATTTCTACAAGGAGGTCGTGAAGTTCGCGAAGAAGCACGACATCTGGGTGCTGTCCGACCTCGCCTACACCGAAATCTACTACGGCGATCCGCCGCCCTCGATCCTGCAGGTCGATGGCGCGAAGGACATCGCGGTTGAAGTGACGTCGATGTCCAAGACGTATGCGATGGCCGGCTGGCGCGTGGGCTTTGCGGCGGGCAACGAACGTCTCATCGCGGCGCTGGCGCGCGTGAAATCGTATCTCGACTATGGCGCGTTCACGCCTGTGCAGGTGGCGGCGGCGACGGCGCTGAACGGTCCGCAGGATTGCGTGGACGAGCAGCGCGAGATCTACCGCACGCGCCGCAATGCGATGGTAGAGAGCTTCTCGCGCGCGGGTTGGGAAATTCCCGAGCCGCAGGCGTCGATGTTTGCGTGGGCGCCTATCCCCGAGCCGTTCCGTGAGCTTGGCTCGCTGGAGTTCTCGCTGCGGCTGATCAAGGAAGCGCATGTGGCCGTGGCGCCGGGCGCGGGCTTTGGCGAGCATGGCGACAACTATGTGCGCCTCGCGCTGGTGGAGAACGAACAGCGCATCCGCCAGGCGGCGCGCAATGTGCGGAAATTCCTCGAGGCCAATGGCGTGAAAGCCAAGCCCGAGAAGGAAGCCAAGGCGAAGGCTGAGCCCGCGCCGATCAAGAAGGTAGTCGGATGACGGGACCGGGTAAGACGCTCAGGCTCGGCGTGGCGGGCCTTGGCACGGTGGGCGGGGGCCTGCTGAAGCTGATCGAGCGCCAGAACGAACTGCGTCTTCCGGGCAAGCTGGAAGTCGTGGCGGTGTCGGCGCGCAACAAGAACCGCAATCGCGGCGTCGATATCTCGAAATTCCGTTGGGTGGATGATCCCGTGGAACTCGCGCTGGCGCCGGACATCGATGTGGTCGTCGAACTGGTCGGCGGGTCGGATGGCCCGGCGAAGCGGACGGTTGAGGCGGCCTTGCGATCCGGCAAATCTGTCGTCAGCGCGAACAAGGCGCTGATTGCGGAGCACGGCATCGAGATTGCCGCACTGGCCGAGAAGCATGAGGCGCATCTCCTGTTCGAAGCCGCGGTGGCGGGCGCGATCCCGATCGTGCGGGCGGTGAAGAACTCGCTGTCCGGCGTGATCGTCAGCCGCGTGTCGGGCATTCTCAACGGCACGTGCAACTACATCCTCTCCGAGATGCTGCGCACGGGCGCGGCTTACGAGACGGTGCTCGCGGAGGCGCAGCGGCTTGGCTATGCCGAGAGCGATCCGTTCCTCGACGTGTCGGGCGGTGATGCGGCGCACAAGGTGCTGATCCTGGCCTCGATCGCCTTCGGCGCGCAGCCGGCGTTCGATCAGGTGCAGGTGGAGGGCATCGACAAGATCGAGGCCATGGACATCACGCTGGCCAACAAGTTCGAGTATCGCATCAAGCTGGTGGCGGAAGCTTTCCGCGCGAATGGCGGCGCGCAGTGTCGCGTGGCGCCGGTGCTGGTGTCTAAGGACCATCCGCTGGCGCAGGTGAACGGGCCGCTGAATGCCGTCGTGGTGGAGGGCGAGCCGGTGGGCCGCCTGACGTTCACGGGGCCAGGCGCGGGCTCGGGCCCGACGGCTGCGGCCGTGATGGGCGATCTTGCTCGGTTGTTCGAAGGGCCGGCGACGCCGCCGCTGGGCAAGCCGGCGCGTGACCTCGCGCCGATCATCGCCAAAGCCGACAGCGCGACCGATCAGGGCTCGTTCTTCATCGGCGCGAAGCTGGCCGACAAGCCGGGCATGTTCGCCGCGCTGACCGAGGAGCTGGCCGAGGCTGGCGTCTCGATCGACAAGCTGATCCAGGAGTCAGCCGGGGACACCGGCGCGGCGCCGGTGGCGATCATGACGCATCCCTGCCCGCGAGCGGCGGTCGAGAAGGCGCTGGCGCGCGTGGCGGAGATGAAGATCACCGCCGACGAGCCAAGGCTGCTGCGGATCGAAACGCGGGCTTAGGATGACTGCGGGGCTGCCGGGACGTTGAACACATCCTTCGAGACGATCGCTTCGCGATCCCTCAGGATGAGGTCTGAAAGCGTTGCGGCGAATTCTTCCGAACCACACCCACCGGCCTCATCCTGAGGGATTGGCGCGCAGCGACAATCGTCTCGAAGGATGTGTTCGGCGTCCCGATCTCAATCCCTGGCGGCCAGTTTCTCTTCGACGCGCGTGAAAGCCGATCGTGTCCCGTGGTCGCCGTCCGATACATTGGTTGCGAAATACGCGATACCCGTGCCTGTCGCGGGATCGATCCAGAGACCGGACTTCAGGCCGTAGGCGTCGCCTGCGTGGCCGACGCGGCGCACGCTGTCTCCGAAGGGATTGTCGCGGCAGCCTTCTACGGGTGTGGCCAGCGTTTGCGTGGCGAGGCCGTAGGCGCAGGTGAAGCCGCGGGAGGCATCGTTGCCGCTGTCGGCTTCGAAGGTCTGGCCGTTGGCGCCGTCGTAGGTCCATTGGGGCGTCAGCAGCTGGTCGACCGAGGATGGCGACAGCAAGCGCGCGCCATCGACTTCGCCGCGGCCCAGCAACAGGCGGCCGATGGTGGCGAGGCCGTTGGCGGAAATACGCAGGCCGCCTTGCGGCGAGAAGAGCGCGCCGTTGAGACCGGGCTTCCAGAGGGAGAGATCGCAACTGCCATCGCTGGCGGGTGTGACGGAGCAGGCTGGACGTGCGCCGTGATTGTCGTCGCGCACGGCTTCACCGTCGCGGTAAAGCACGACGGCGCGGGCGACTGCGTCGTCGCTGCATGTGTCCCAGTTGTAGCAGGCGTCGAGCTTCAGTGGCGCGAGGACGAGGCGGTGCATCAGGCGATCGAAGCGTTCGCCGGTGGCGCGCTCCATGACCGAAGCGACGACGGGGAAGTTGAAGTTCGTGTAGGCGAAAATGTCGCCCGGGCCATGGGCTGCGTCCCACGCGGCGGGATCGGCGAGTGCAGTTTGCAGCGAGGCGTCGAGCGGGAGGACGTAGCTGGTGTTATCCGTGAGGCCGGTGCGGTGGGAGAGCAGCAGGCGCAGGGTGATCGGGCGATCGGGGAAACCGGGGTGGCGGAGGGGCCAGCCGAGTTTCCTGGAGACGTCTTCGTCAAGCGAGAGCTGGCCCTGCTCCACCAGCCGCATGACGCCGATGGCGACGACGAGCTTGGAGATGGACGCGACGCGGACGGGATCGTCTGCGGTGACAAGACGGCCGGCGGCGAGATCGGCGTGGCCCGCAGCGGAGGATGAGGTGATACCGGCGCGGTCGAAGGAGATCCGGACTTCGGCGATGGGCGTGGATGGCGCGAAGGCGCACGCTGCGGTGGCGAGGGCGGCGAGAATGGTGGCGGCGCGGAGAGGCATGTTCATGCAGGGAGCGTAGTCGCACGCGGCGGGGTCGTCAGCCCGGTTTTGCGTTGCCCTTTGGGCGGGAGGCGGCGATGGTTCAGGCGTCCGAGTGGAGGAGTGCATGCGCCCTGTCCTGCTGGCGATTGCTGCGCTTGTTGCGGCGGCGTGCGCGCATGCGCAGCCGGTGAGCGAGATGGATCGCTCGGGCTTTGTCGATGCGGGAAGAGCCGTGCCGGGGCTGCTGGTCGATATGCGGTATTTCGGCGAGGAGAATTTTGTTGGGCGGCGGATTGCCGGTTACGAAGCGCCGGTCTGCCTGTTGACGCGAGAGGCGGTTGCGGCGCTGGCGCGGGTGCAGGCGCGGGTTGGGGAGTTCGGGCTGGGGCTCAAGGTATTTGACTGCTACCGGCCGAAGCGGGCGGTGGCGGATTTTGCGGCGTGGGCGCGCGATCCGGCGGACATCAAGCGCAAGGCGCAGCAGTATCCCGACGTGGACAAGTCGAAGCTGTTCGAGCTGGGTTATATCGCGGAGCGGTCGGGTCATTCGCGAGGATCGACGCTGGACATCACGCTGGTGGATGCACGGACCGGGGCGGAACTCGACATGGGGTCGGGCTACGACCTGTTCGATACACTGTCATGGCCGAGCGACCAGAGGCCCAGCGCGGCAGCGCGTGCGAACCGTATGCTGTTGCAGGATGTGATGGTCGCGAACGGCTTCCGGCCGCTCAAGGAAGAGTGGTGGCACTTCACGCTGAACGGCGAGCCGTATCCGGAGACGTATTTCGATTTCCCGGTGAAGTAGCTTTGCGCCTGTTTCCGCCGGGAAATTCGGCGAAAGAGCGCAAGTGTTAACTCTGCAGTAGGTTGCCATTAACACATAAAGCGCAGCATTCCCTTGATATGAGGGAGGGCATTCGATGAAGGGGGTGGTGTTCGTCGAGCTGCTGGCAATGGCCGACTCGGTCGTTGGAGAGGAAGCGGTCGACAAGGTGGTGGCGCGATGCCCGCTGTCGACCAAGGGCGCCTATACCGCGGTCGGCACCTATCCGGCTGAAGAACTCACACATCTGGTCGGCGGGTTCAGCGAAGCGAGCGGCGCATCGATCGACGTGCTGCAGAAGCGCTTCGGCCACTGGATGCTTGCGCACTTCGTTGAGACCTCTCCCGAACTCTTCAAAGCGCGGGCAGACGTTTTTTCGATGCTCGAGGCGATTGATGGCGAGGTTCACGCCGAGGTTCGCAAGCTCTATCCCGATGCCGAGCTTCCGCATTTCGAAACAGAGCGTGTCGGCGACGACACGCTGCGCATGATCTACAGTTCGCCGCGACGGCTCATGGCATTCTGCCATGGCCTCATCGAGGCGTGCGTCGAGTATTATGGAGAGCCGGCCAGCGTGACCTTTGTGGACCGGTCCACGCCATCGCTTGGCATCGCCGACTTCACCATTCGCCGGACGCCACGGCAGGCTGGCTGAAGACGATGGCGGACCCAGCAGAGGAAAAGGTTTCACGGGCGCGCTATCTGCGCGAGCGGGAGGCGCGTCAGGAAGCCGAGCGTCTTCTGGAAGTGAAGAGCAGAGAGCTGTTCGCGCTCAACCAGCGTCTCGAGGCCGAAGCGCGGCGGCTGGATGCTGCGGTATGCGATCGCACGCGTGAGCTGCAGGATGCGCTGGAGCGCGCAGAAGCGGGAACGCGGGCCAAGGCGCAGTTCGTCGCCAATATGAGCCACGAGATCCGTACGCCGCTCAATGGCGTTCTGGGGATGGCGCAGGTCCTGCTGCAGGATCAGCTGACGCCGGCGCAGGCCGAGAAGGTTTCCATCATCGTCGAGTCCGGCAGGTCGCTGACGACACTGCTGAACGACGTGCTCGACTTGTCAAAGATCGAAGCAGGAAAGCTCGAGATCTCCCCGGTCTCGGGCGATCTGGCCCAGCTGCTCCATCGCGCGCGCCAGCTGTTCGAGGCGCGTGCGGACGAGAAGGGTATCGCGATACGCGTGTTGCATCACCCCGGACTGCCGGCCCGGCTTGGCTTCGACCCGGTTCGTGTTCGCCAATGCCTCGACAATCTGGTCTCGAATGCGATCAAGTTCACGTCCACAGGCGAGATCGATATCGTCGCCAGCCTTGGGGAGCGTACGCCGCGCGGATGGATTGTCCGTGTCGATGTGAAGGACACCGGCATCGGCATGGCGATGGGCGTTCAGGAGCGCCTGTTCGAAGCGTTCACGCAGGCGGACAGCGAAACCACGCGGCGTTTCGGCGGGACGGGGCTGGGTCTTGCGATTTCGCGCGAGCTCGCGCGCATGATGGGCGGCGACATCACGGTCCGCAGCATGGAAGGGGTCGGGTCCACGTTTACGCTGAGCTTCGAAGCGGCCGAGGTCGCAGCTGAGCAGTGGGTCGCGGAGTCTGTTCCCAGCGCTGCACCTGCGCAGCCTGTCGCTCAGGGGCTTCGTGGCCTGCGCGTGCTGCTGGTGGATGACAACGCCATCAACCGGCAGGTCATCAAGCTGTTCCTGGCGCCGCATGGACCGGACATCGTCGAGGCATCCAACGGCGTTGAAGCACTCGACCAGCTGGCCCAGCAAGCATTCAGCATCGTTCTTCTCGACGTCCACATGCCGGTCATGGATGGACGCGAGACCATTCGCCGTATTCGTGCGAGCGTGGAAGCCTGGCACGACCTGCCCGTCATCGCGTTGACGGCGGACGCCATGGGCGGAGACCGGGAACGCTATCTCGCCATGGGGATGAGCGGATATCTGTCGAAGCCGGTGGACCAGAGAGATCTCGTTTCCAAGATCGTACACCTGACTGCAGGTCGAGGTGACTTGGCGATTGCATCCTGAATCGTCCGGCCTCAACGCCGGGGCGCCATGCCTGGATAGACTGGTTTTGCAGCGTTGATCCTGCCTTCCAGTGTGGCGCGTTCTGCTTCGGGCTTCGCGTTCCACCATGTGGCGACGTCGGCGTTCGGGATGATGACGACGTCGCCGTTGTATCTGGCGAGCTCCTTCGCGGGGTAGTCGCTGGCCTGACCCTTTAGGTGCTTGTCGAGAAAGCCCCGGATGAAGTCGTTCTGGGCGCTGATCATCGTGGCGCTGGGCGCGTCGCCGAAGACGGCGCCTTTCACGGTGTCGCCGACGAAGAGGGAGAAGTCGGACATGCCGAGGTGTTGGGTGTCTTTCAGCGAGATGCGGTATACGTCTGGACGCGAGCCGGCGGTGGCGATGCGCTCGTAGGAGAACTCATTGAAGCTGCGCGGGCCGGTGGCGGGGATGGGACGATCCATCTCGCGGTAGAGGTTGGACGGATCGGAGTGGAACATCAGGAAGGGCACGGGTTCGTCGGCGTTGGTGGACGAGAACGGGAAGTTGCCGCCATCCATGTTGACCCCTGCGGCGCAGCGCGTGTCGTACATGCAGAGTTCGCCCGCGATGGCGCCGCCGAAGGACATGCCGAGTTCGCCGACCTTGGCGAGATTGCCGGCGCGGGCGATCTCCGCGATCGCCGTTGGCGGGGATTTCTGCAGTGTGTCGTGCAGGAAGATGCGGTCGGCCATCCAGACCTTCGTGCTCTGAACTGCGATGCGGGAGCCGCTCTTGAGCGAGTATTCCTGAAAGGCGAGCAGGGCTTCGATGCGCTTGTCGAGCGTGTCGCCGCCGAGTGCGTCGGCTTGCGAGGGGCGGCCGGTTTCTTCGGCCGCGGTCTCGATCAATTTCGAGTCCATCGGCGCGACATCGCCATTGGGGAAGGCAGTGTCGGAGGAGTCGTAGGTGTGCTGGATCGAATAGACGATGTAGCCGTGGCTCGCGAGCTCCTCCATCAGCACGGTGTTCTGCTTGAGGTGCGAGGTGTAGCCGTGGCTGTAGATCACCACGGGCAGGTTTGTTGCGCCGGGAAGAAGCGGGGCGTCGGTGTAGGAATTCGTCTTCACGTGGCGGACATAGGTGAAGAAGGGCGGGAATTTCAGGAGCGTGCCGATCGAGCGCGCCGTGCTGCGCGCTTCGGCGTCGTTGAAATAGGGAGCGGGTTGCAGGCCGCTGACGTCGCCGGCTGGGTACCAGACGCTGACGAGCAGGCGGCGCGGTTCGTCAGGCTTTGCAGCGAAGACGCCCTTGCGGCTGGCGTCGTCGATCTCGAAGGTGCGGATGCCGACGGCGTATTCGCCTGACGGCTTGGGAAGGGGGTTGATCGGGAATTCGTGGATCAGGGCGATAGTCGCGATGAGGCCGATGGTGATGAAGACGCCGGAGAACCACGGGATGCCGCCGGTGCGGTCGGTGCGCGTGATACGGTTCTTCAGGACAACGCCGCCGAGGCCGAGGAGGAAGACGAGGCCGACGAAGGCGCCGCCTGCGTCCTGCCAGCGGTCGTCGACATAGCCGGCGACGCCGATGACGACGGCGAGGACGGCAGAAGCTATCAGGATGATGCGGCGGGCGGGTGTCTTGCGCACCCACCAGGCGCCGACGAATACGGCGAGCGCCGCGATCAGCAGGATGTCGGTCGCCGTCATGAATGTCCCCGAACGTTAGTCGAGCGCCTGCAGTACGCCGCGGATCGTGTCGACAATCTGGTCGATGTGCGATTTCTCGGCGATCAATGGTGGCGACAGGGCGATGATGTCGCCGGTGACGCGGATGAGGAGGCCCCTGTCGAAACAGGCGCGGAAGGCTTCGAGGGCGCGGGCCGTAGGTTTGCCGGCGCGGGGCTGAAGTTCGATGCCGCCGATGAGGCCGAGATTGCGGATGTCGATGACGTGGCGTGCGTCGCGCAGAGAGTGGAGGGCGTTCTCCCAGTAGGGCGCGAGTTCGGCGGCGCGTTCGAACAGGCGCTGTTCCTTGAAGACTTCCAGCGTGGCCATGCCGGCGGCGCAGGCGAGCGGGTGGCCCGTCATGGTGTAGCCGTGGAACAGGTCGATTGGCGTTTCGGAGGCAGACAGCATCGTCTCGTAGATGTCGCGATTCACGGCGACGGCGCCCATCGGCACGGTGGCGTTGTTGATCGCCTTGGCCATGGTGATGAGGTCCGGCTTCACGTCGAAGTATTGCGAGGCGAACGGGGCGCCGAGGCGGCCGAAGCCGGTGATGACCTCGTCGAAGATCAGCAGGATGTCGTGTTTCGTGCAGAGTTCACGCAGGCGTTGCAGGTAACCCTTGGGTGGGACGAGGACACCGGTGGAGCCGGCGACGGGTTCGACGATCACCGCGGCGATGGTCGAGGCGTCGTGCAGGTAGACGAGGCGTTCGAGCGCGTCAGCGATTTCGGCGCCGTGTTCGGGCTGGCCCTTGCTGAAGGCGTTGCGGGCGATGTCGTGCGTATGGGGCAGGTGATCGACGCCGCCGACCATGGGGCCGAAATTCATGCGGTTGCGCGTGATGCCGCCGACCGTCATGCCGCCGAAATTGACGCCGTGATAGGCGCGCTCGCGACCGATCAGGCGATACTTGTTCGGCTTGCCGCGCGCCTTCTGGTAGGCAAGCGCAATCTTCAGCGCGGACTCGACGCTCTCCGAACCGGAGTTGGTAAAGAAGATGCGGTCCATGCGATCCGGCAGGAGGCCGGTGAGGCGGTTGGCGAACTCGAACGCGAGCGGATGGCCCATGTTGAAGTTGCCGGCATAGTCCAGCTCGCCGGCCGTCTTGCGGATCGCCTCGACGATCTTCGGCTGGTTGTGGCCGGCGGCGACGCACCAGAGGCCCGACGTACCGTCGAGGATCGCGCGGCCTTCGGGCGTGTAATAGTGCATCTTGTCCGCGCGGACGACCATGCGGGGATCGGCCTTGAATGCCTTGTTCGGCGTGAACGGCATCCAGAAGGCGTCGAGCGAGTTGGGGCGGGGCGTGTCTGTCATAAAACGGAGTGTTGTGCTGGAGACGGCAGGTTCGCAAGTGCGTTCGGGATGGCGGGGAGCGCTGGCGCGGCGTAGAAGGGCCTGACGAGGCGCCAGTCACACATGGCCCCGCATGGGAGAGAAGCAAGATGAGACGCATGCATATTGCCGTTGCCGCGCTTGCCGGACTGATGCTGGGCGCCTGCAGCACAACGCCGGAAGCGCCGAAGCTGCCGACCTACAAGGCGACGCTGGCGCCGGGCGCAGGGATCGTGTCGAGCGGCAAGGGCTCGGGCGAGTTCACCTATGATCCGGCCACGCACACGCTGACCTACAACGTGACCTATGAGGGCCTGACCGGGCCGGGCGTTGCCGCGCACATCCATGGCCCGGCTGATCCGGGGCAGAATGCGGGTCCGGTGGTGCCGTTCGCGAACGCAGCGAGCCCGATTACCGGCACGGCGACGTTGACGGATGCGCAGGCGGCCGAGCTGGCGGCGGGCAAATACTACGTCAACGTGCACACTGCGGCGAACAAGGGCGGCGAGATCCGCGGGCAGATCGTCGCCAACTAGCGGCGTCGCGTTTGCGCCTGCCTCAGGGTGCGGCGCAGCATGAATGAGCGACCCGGCGGGCACGAATTTCCTTTTGCCCCCTGTCCGCCGGGCGTATGCCAGTGGCCAATGATTCGCGCCTCGCGATGAACGGGGCGCGCACTTGGCAGGAGCCAACACTTGGGAACACTGACGACGTCCTGCTCGACGCTTGGCTATGCCATGGCCGGCGCGACGATTGCGGCTGCGACGGCGGCCGAGGGCTGGGTCGGGCGCGGCGATGAGCAGGGCGCGGAAGTTGCGGCGGCGACCGCCATGCGCGAGGCGCTGAACGCGATCGCGTTTGCGGGGCGCGTGATCGTCGGCGAGGTCGATATCGCCATCCTCAACGTTGGCGAGGATGTGGGAACGGGATCGGGCGTCGAGCTGGATATCGCGCTCGAGGCGCTCGAGGGTACGACGCTGACGGCGAAGGCGATGCCGAATGCGCTGGCCGTGATCGCGGCGGCGCCGCGCGGCGGGCTGCTGCAGGCGCCGGACCTCTATATGGAGAAGCTGGCGGTGGGGCCGGGCTATGAGCCCGGCGTGGTCGATCTCGATGCTGATGCAGGCGAGAACGCGATCCGGCTGGCGAAGGCCAAGGGCGTCGACGTGCGCGAGATCACGGCGTGCGTGCTGGACCGGCCGCGCCACGAGAAGATCATCAACGACCTGCGCAAGGCCGGCGCACGGATCAGCCTGATCACGGATGGCGACGTCGCCGGCGCGATCAATGCGGCGATGCCGGACACGGGTATCGACATGTATGTCGGCCAGGGCAAGGCGCCGGAAGGCGTGCTGGCGGCGGCGGCGCTGCGCTGTGTGGGCGGGCAGATGCAGGCACGCTTCGTGTTCAAGAACGAGGCGGAGAAATTCCAGGCGCAGCGTAGCGGGCTGAAAGACCCGGGGCGGCGCTATGGTCTCGATGATCTTGTGTCTGGCGACGTGATCTTTGCGGCGACGGGCGTGACCAAGGGGACGCTGCTGGATGGCGCGGTGCGCAAGCGCGGGGCGATCGAGACGCATACGATGCTGATGTCGTCGGCCGATGGCGTGGTGCGGACTATCCGGTCGGTGACGCCGGTTCGCTAGGCTGGCCCCTGCAGCGTGCGCACGATCTTCAGCAGGGCGCGGCGGGGTGTCAGGCGCGTCACGACGATGAGCGCCTTGTTGCTGAGGCCGGTGACAACGACGCGCTTGTTGCGCTGGAAACCATCATAGCCTCTTTGTGCGACAGCCATCGACGTCATGGGTTTGGCGGCCTTGCTGAGGCGCGTCTTGTCGGTGCCGGCGCGGCCGTGGAATTTTGACTCGGTGGGGCCGGGGCAAAGGCAGCTGACCTTCACGCCCGTGCCGCGCGCCTCTTCCCAGAGGGCTTCGGTGAAGGACAGCACGAAGGCTTTCGAGGCGTAGTAGATCGACATCAGCGGGCCGGGCTGGAAAGCGGCTGTAGACGCGACGTTGAGAATACCGCCACGCTTTTTCGCGAGCATGCCCTTCCAGTAGATGTGCGTCAGTTCGACGAGGACGCGGACGTTGAGGTCCACCATGCCGGTCTGCGGTTCGATCGGCGTATCGGCGTAGGCGCCGGTGTGGCCGAAGCCCGCATTGTTGACGAGAACATCAACCGTGAGGCCACGCTGGGCGATCTCGGCGGCGAGTTTTGCGCCGGCATTGGGAACGCCGAGGTCCGCGGCGATGGGTGTGACTTTGACGTTGTGGGCTTTGGCGAGGCGGTCGGCGATGTCCTTGAGCGCGCTTTCGGTGCGTGCGGCGAGGATGAGATCGTAGCCACCGCGGGCGAAGCACTCTGCCAGGTCGACGCCGATGCCGGCGGAGGCGCCGGTGATGAGGGCTGTCTGTCCGGCGCCGGGTTTGCTGGCCATGGTGTCCCTCCGTTGTCGCGCGAGTGTGCGCCCGGGTGGGTGGAGGTCAAGCGGGGGCGATCTCAGGCGCGGAGCGTCTGAGGTATGGGGTGTGTGTCTTCAAGCATCGATAGGCATGTGGGCGGAGCGCGGGCGCGGCTTTGCAGCGAACAGTCGCGGCTGCCCCCTCCGTCGCGCGAAGACGCGCGCCACCTCCCCCGCGCTTTGCGCGGAGGAGGAAAGGCGCCGGCGCTTGCCGAGAGCGCGGTCTCTTTCCTCCTCCAATGCAAAGCATTGGGGGAGGTGGCATGCGGAGCATGACGGAGGGGGCAGCCGCTGCTGTCTGTGGTGAGTGTGATGCCCGCGGCGCGGGCGATCCGCTGGATGTGGCGGTGGATGTACTTGTCCGGGTTCAGCCGGAACTGCGCCATGGCGATGAAGCGTCGGTTCATGGCCTGGGGTGTGCGGGGGCAGACGCCGTAATCGTCGGGGACTGCGAGCGCGAGCTGGAAGTCGGTGCGATCATTGAGCGATCCGCCGGAGAGGACATGCTGGGCCGCGAAGGCGAGGATCTGGTCGCGATACCACTCCAGTTCGCGGAGGCCTTGCCAGTGATCGCTCCAGTTTGGCGGGAAGACTTTACGGCGCTTCATGCCGGTGATCGTGCGGATGAAGTTCGCGACCCATTGCACAAAAGCTTCGAGAGGCGAGAGCCGCGGGGCTTCGCCTGTCGTTTGTGCGCGAGGGATGATCGCGTGATCCATGCCCGCATTATCTGGTCAGGACATGCGGGGGTGGGATGGACGTTATCGAAAAACACGACTCTGGAGTGGTAGGGCCTTGGTGGTGTTTGGAATGTTCTGAAAAAGCCGTGTGCCAATTCCCGGGAATTGCGCGGGGTCTGCCGCTTTGCGGCAGCTGCCGGGCGGGGGGCCGGCGGTCCGGAGTGGCGGGGTTGATCGCATCACGGGTACAGCCCAAGTTCACCTGTGATTCTCATGAACAGCCCCTCTCATTTTCTCGGTGTTTCGCAGTCGCTGTCGGGCAAGGCCTGGCGGCAACGACCAACGGATGACCGGTTGGCGGCGGAACATGCGCGCAGGCTGAACGCGCCGGACCTGGTGGGGCGCTTGCTGGCGGCGCGCGGCGTGCAGCCGGATGAGGCGGAGCTGTTTCTCAATCCGACGCTGAAGGACCTGTTTCCCGATCCGTCCACGTTTGCGGACATGGACAAGGCGGCTGACGTGATCCTTGACGCCATCGTCTCGGGCAAGAAGGTCGCGGTGTTTGCGGACTATGATGTGGACGGCGGGACGTCGTCGGCCATTCTCTCGCGCTATTTCCGCGCGTGGGGGCGGGAGCTGATCCTTTATGTGCCGGATCGCCTGACCGAAGGGTTCGGGCCGACGCCGGGAGCGTTTCGCGCGCTGCAGGGGATGGGGGCGGAACTGGTCGTCACCGTGGATTGCGGCGCGGCGGCGATTGCGGCGCTGGACACGGCAAACGAGATCGGGCTCGATGTGGTGGTGATGGATCACCACCTGATGCACGACGACCATATGCCGAAGACGCTGGCGCTGGTGAACCCCAACCGGCCGGACGACAAGTCGGGGCATGGGTTTCTGGCGGCGGCAGGAGTCGTGTTCGTGCTGGTGGTCGCGCTGAACCGGCTGGCGCGGAAGCGTGGCGTGGCGCCGGAGGGCGGGTTGCCGGATCCGATGCTGTGGCTGGATCTCGCGGCGCTGGGCACGCTGTGCGACATGGCGCCGTTGAAGGGCGTGAACCGGGCGATTGTCACGCGTGGGCTCGCCTGCCTCGAGCGGCTGGAGAACCAGGGGCTTCGGGCGCTGGCGGAAGTCTCGGGCATCGAGGCGCCGAAGTCGGTTTATCATGCGACGTTCGTGCTGGGGCCGCGACTGAATGCGGGCGGGCGGATTGGCGATCCGTGGACGGCGGCGAAACTGCTGGCGACGGATGATCGCGCGCAGGCGATCCAGCTGGCGGAGAAGCTGAACTTCCAGAACGCGGAGCGGAAGGAAGTCGAGGCCGGCATCCAGAAGGCGGCGATGGAACAGGTGGAGCGGTATCTGGCGGTGAAGCCGGATGCGGCGATCCTGATCGTTGGCGGCGAGGGCTGGCATCCGGGCATGATCGGCATCGTCGCGGGACGGCTGAAGGAGAAATATCACCGCCCGGCGATCGTTGTTGGCTGGGGCGAAGGGTTGGGGCCTGTGGCGCGCGGATCGGGGCGGTCGGTTGCCGGTGTGAATCTGGGTGAGCTTGTTTCGGGCGCGGCCAAGAGCGGCATGCTGCTCTCGGGCGGCGGGCATGCGATGGCGGCGGGGCTGAGCATGGACCCGACGCGGCTGGATGAGCTCCGGGACTATCTCGAAGGCGCGACGCAGGGCACGACGTTCGAACTGGAAGAGGCGCGCGTGCTGGAGATCGACGGCACGCTGGCGCCGGGCGCGGCGGATGGCGCGCTGCTGGAGATGATTGAGCATGTTGGGCCGTTCGGATCGAACGCGCCGGAACCGCTGTTCGCCGTGCCCAACGTGCGCGCGGCGGGGGCGCGGCGCGTGGGCGAGAACCACATGGCGTTCGACATGATCGGCGAGGATGGTGCACGCGTACGGGCGATCGCGTTCCGCGTGGCCGATGGGCCGGAGGGGCAGGCGATCGCCAAAGGCGCGGCGATCCACGTTGCGGGTCGGCTGCGGCCGGACACGTGGAAGGGTCCGGGCAAGGTGCAGATCGAGGTGGCGGACGTGGCGCTGGTGTAGGGCGCATCCTCCCCTGCGAAGTGGGGGAAGTACGGCGTCCTTCGACTGGCTCAGGATGAGGGCCGGGATGGGGGCTGGCCAGGAGGGTATTGTCGCTTTGAAGAGAGAGTCCCCTCGGGATTCGCCCCCTCCGTCGCTTCGCGACACCTCCCCCGCTTCGCTGCGCTACGCAGGGGAGGACGGGGCTGCTGCGGATTCGCGGGCCACGGCCCGCGGCATGTCGGCGAACCGCGAAAAAGCCCGGAAATCGGCACGCGCTGGCCGCTTGCGCGGCCAAAAGGATGCAGCTATATCGCCCCCCTCCGCCGCGTGGTCCCTTCGTCTATCGGTTAGGACATCTGGTTTTCAACCAGGGAAGAGGGGTTCGACTCCCCTAGGGACTGCCAGCGGATTGTAGCGGAAGCGAAATTTCTGGCGAGCGGGGCTCGCTGTGAGACTTCTCCGCAACGCGTTGTTTGTTCGGGCGCCTGCTGGTTAATCGGTCGCGGATTATCGCGCTCGGGACAGTTCCCGGCGCGATTTGTCATGCTACAGTCATCGGGCTGGGGAGCCCGTGGTGCATGCAACCGCAAGAAAAGCCGACATCTGCTGATGAAACGCCAGAGGTGGTTGTCCGGGTCGAGGGCCGCGTAAAGTGGTTCGATCCGGCCAAAGGCTATGGCTTTGTCGTGCCTGATGGCGGTGAGGCCGGCGGCGGGATGAAGCGCGACGTGCTCTTGCACATCTCCGTCATGCGCAAGTTCGGGCGGGACAATGCGGCCGAAGGCTCGCGAATCGTCTGCCTGGTGGCGACGCGGGACCGGGGGTTCCAGGTCGACGAGGTGCTGGAACTGGCCGACGTGGCGCCCGAGAGCGGGGCCGAGGCGGAGGGGCCGCTGGAGGTGGTGCTGGTGAAGTGGTTCAACCGCACCAAGGGCTATGGCTTCGTGCAGCGCCGGGAAGACCCGGAAGACATCTTCATCCACATGGTGGTGGTGCGGAAGGCCGGGATCGAGGACCTGCAGCCGGGCCAGACCCTGCTGGCGTCGATCGGCAAGGGCCAGAAGGGCCGCCATATCGTGAGCGCCAAGCTGACGCCCTGATCCCGTGGCTGGCTGCCCCGACTTAAGCCTGACGACTTGGCTTTGGGCCGGGGGCGTTCTATCCGTCAGGCCATGAAACACACGCTTTTTGCCTTTGCCGCCACCCTGTCGCTCGCGCTGGCCGCGCCTGCCTTTGCGCAGACCGAGACCTTGACGATCACCAGCGGCGACAAGACCCACACCTTCACGGTCGAGCTGGCCGAGACCAAGGCCAAGGCGGAAGCCGGGCTGGCCGGGCGCGCGACGCTGGCCAAGGACGCCGGGCTGCTGATCGATTTCCGCAAGGTGGGCGAGCAGGTCGCGCTGACCATGAAGGGCGTCGCGATGGATCTCGACGTGCTGTACCTGGCGCCGGACGGCACGATCGTCGGCATCGTGAAACAGGCCCGGGCGGGCAGCCTGCGGCCGTTGTCGACGGGGCTTAACGCGGTGGCTGCGGTGGAGATTTCCGGCGGGCAGGTGAGCGCGCTGGGCATCAAGACTGGCGACAAGGTGCGCGCCAAGGCTACCGGCAATGCCGGCTGACACGCCGGAATTTTCTGCGCCGCCGGGTTTCGTCTATGTCGCGCGCGCGCCGTTCGTGAACCATGTCGGCCCGCTGTTCCAGGCGGAGCAGGATGCACCCGGCGAAATGACGCTCGGGCTGCAGGTCGAACTGGTTCACACCAACACGATGGGCTTCATGCATGGCGGGATGATCGCCACCATCTGCGACAGCGCGATGGCGCGCGCGGCGGTGTTCAGGCTGAACCGGCGGACGGTGACGCTGCGCATGGCGATGGAGTATTTCGACCCGGTGAAGAAGGGCGACTGGCTAACGGCGCATGGGCGGTTGGTCGGCCATGACGACGATGTTGCGCAGACCGAGTGCCTCGTGAAAGTCGGCGGGGAGTTGCGCGCGCGGGGGACGGGCGTGTTCAGGTTGTTGCGAGCCGCAAGATAGCGGACGCGGGACGGAGGGGATGGAAATGCTGAAGCGTCTTGTGGCGAGCCTGTCGCTTGCGTTGGGCCTGGCCGGGCTGGCGGCGTGCGAGACGGTGTCGGTGTCGCCGGAGCAGCTGCAGCTGATCAACAGCGGCACGCAGTCCGGCATCATCATGTCCTACAAGGAGCATGAGGGGCTGTGGGGCTCGACCATCCGTGTCGCCAATGTGAAGACGGGGCAGAGCTACAGCCTGTCGATGCATGGCGGCGACAACTGGGTGAATGCCGGGCCTGACATGGTGATGGCGCCGCCGGGCACGTATCGCGTGGTGGATGGCAGCGTCTACAGTTCGGATGCGACCGGGACGATGCCGCTGCTGCAATGGTGGTTCAAGGATTTCACGCTTGCGGCCGGCGAGGTGGTGGACGTTGGCACGCTGAAGATGACCGACATCAATGTGCGGTCGATCCCCTCGGATGAACTCGTGCAGTTCTTCCGGGCGCTGATTACGCTCGGCGATTCAAGCGACGTGTCGACCTATGTGATGTACGAAGTCGACTATTCGGACGATGCCCGCGTGCAGGCGATGCTGAAGAGCAAGTATCCGGCGCTGTCGGTGGTGCCGGTGAAGCGGCCGTTGCAGGTGGCGCTGGATCGCAAGGAATTCGAGCGGATCATCGTGGAGGCCTACAAGCCCGGCCCGGATGGCAAGTATCTCTCCTCCGCCGAGGCGGACGCGAAGGTGAACGTGCTGGTGCGGGAGTTCGTGGCTAAGAGCCTGATCGAGGGCGCGGCTGGAACGCCGGTGGAAGTCCCGGTTTCTGCGCCGAAAAATTCTGCGGAATAAAAGCCGGGCTCGCCCGTCAGTGTCCGTCGGAACCCTTCCGGCGGGACTTTGGCAGGTGGACAGGCATGGACCGGCTTATTCGCTGCGCGGTGTGGGGCGTCGTTGCAGGCGCGATCCTGGCGTTGGGCGCAATTGTCCTGATGGGGAATTACCAGCCGCCCGTGCGGTGATGTGCGGGCGCTGGGCTTACGCAGCCTGTGAGAACCCCGCCATCTGGTCGGCCATCGCGCGCTTGAAGGCGGGGCGGGCTTCGCAGCGCGCCTTGTAGGCTTTCAGCGTGGGGAATTCGTCGATCAGG
>Ga0208492_1001078_pt1 | contig 19005 bp, 21 predicted proteins | sample Subbioar_CSW14AB_FD_184820 | JGI IMG/M metagenome (GOLD analysis project Ga0208492, IMG submission 184820) | Serpentinite rock and fluid subsurface biosphere microbial communities from McLaughlin Reserve, California, USA - CR12Mar_CSW14AB (SPAdes) | ecosystem: Environmental > Terrestrial > Deep... | reverse complement strand
CATTGCCGCAAGTTGTGCATGCAGGTAAGCATAAGTTGCATCCTGAGGAAGATCTTTCAAAACTGTACTGACAAGAGCCTGTCCCACACCCATCCCTCTGAATTCTTTTAATACCGCAAAGCGCTCTAGTTTATATCCATTATCCGTTTTACGCCAGCGGGATGCTCCGGCAGGAATGCCGTCCATCAAGGCAAGGAAATGAACCGATTCTTCCTCATGCTCCCATTCAAGTTCAGGTGGGCACCCCTGCTCATCAACAAATACACGCTTTCTTATCGCAAATACCTTTTCGAGTTCATCCGCATCGTTAACTTTTTTTACTTCTATCATGCCGGGCATTATTAATTCAATTAAAAAGGGCCTGTTTAAAGGCCCCTTCTTTTATTAAATTCTTTCGTTTACATTCAAACAGTTCAGATCTCCGAAAGCATGCTTGAGACGCTGAACAAATGCATCTTCGCCTTTACGTAACCAAACCCGCGGATCATAATATTTCTTATTAGGGGAGTCCTCTCCTTCCGGATTACCAATTTGAGACTGTAAATAGGCTTCTTTAGATTTATAATAGTCTTTAACACCTTCCCAGAATGCCCACTGCATATCAGTATCGATATTCATCTTAATGGCTCCATATGAAATCGCTTCACGAATTTCATCTTGAGAAGAGCCTGAACCACCATGAAATACAAAATTAACAGGTTTTTCTGCAGTAATATTAAACTGCGATCTTACATAATCCTGAGAATTTTTCAGGATCACAGGCTGCAATTTTACATTACCCGGTTTATAAACTCCGTGAACATTACCGAATGCAGCTGCAACAGTAAACTTATCACTGATGGCACTCAACTCTTTATAAGCATAGGCAACCTCTGAAGGCTGGGTATATAACTTTGAGCTGTCTACATCACTGTTATCCACCCCATCCTCTTCACCACCGGTAACACCCAGTTCAATTTCGAGGGTCATACCCAATCCTTTCATTCTGGCAAGGTACTTCTTACTGATCTCTATATTTTCCTCTATTGGCTCTTCTGAAAGATCGAGCATATGTGAAGAATACAATGGTTTACCATGAGTTGCAAAAAACCGTTCACCATGATCCAGCAAACCATCAATCCAGGGAAGTAGTTTTTTTGCAGCATGATCAGTATGAAGAATTACAGCCACACCATAATGTTCAGCAAGAAGATGAACGTGCTGGGCAGCAGATACACCTCCAAGAATACAGGCATTTAAATTATCGTTATTAAGTGATTTACCGGCATAAAACTGTGCTCCGCCATTGGAAAGCTGAATAATTACCGGAGAATTAACAGCTTTCGCAGTTTCAAGCACTGCATTTACAGAATTGGTTCCAATAACATTCACAGCAGGGAGAGCAAACTGATGTTTCTTGGCAAGTTCAAATAACTCCTGTACCGCATCACCATGCAATACCCCCTTAAATTCTTTTAAATTCATGATAACAGTTTTTCAGATAGTCGAAATTATAAAAAATAGGCTCAAATTCAAGCAAAAAGGCTAATAAATCTGTTTCTATTTTGAATAAAAAAATCAATCTGCATTGATTCGCATTGCTTTCTTAAAATTTTTGTTTCTTTGTACGTTATTCAACTATCCAAAATGGCCTGGTTTAAGAGAGAAAAAAAAGGGATAATAACTTCAACTGAAGAAAAGAAAGAAGCACCTGATGGCATATGGAATAAATGTCCTTCCTGTAAAAAGCCGCTTCATTATGCAGAGCAGGTAGAAAATAAATATGTATGTCAATACTGTACCTATCATCTCAGAATTGGATCTAAAGAATATTTTGAAATTCTTTTTGACGACAATCAGTTCACAGAATTATTCCCTAACCTCCGCTCAGGAGACCCCCTGAATTTTACTGATACCAAAAAATATACCGACCGCCTGGAAGAAAGTTATCAGAAAACGGGACTGAATGATGCAATCCGTTCGGCAACCGGTAAACTTGCAGGCCAGGATCTGGTCATAGCCTGTATGGATTTCAATTTTATTGGAGGATCAATGGGGTCTGTTGTCGGTGAAAAAATTGCAAGATCCATTGACTACAGCATAGCGCACAAAATTCCGTTTATGATGATTTCAAAATCTGGCGGTGCCCGAATGATGGAAGCAGCATTCTCATTAATGCAGATGGCAAAAACCTCTGCCAAATTAGCCCTGCTAAGCAAAGCAAAAATTCCTTACATTTCTTTGTTAACAGATCCGACTACCGGTGGTGTTACAGCATCTTATGCCATGCTTGGCGACATCAATATCTCAGAGCCTGGAGCATTAATTGGATTTGCAGGGCCAAGGGTAATCAAAGAAACTATCAAAAAAGATCTTCCTAAAGGATTTCAAACTTCAGAATTCGTTTTGGAACATGGCTTCCTCGATTTTATCGTCGACAGAAGGCAAATGAAAGCGAAACTGGGCTCCTTCCTGAAAATGATCAATTAAGACTCTTATTCCGGACAATAAATTTGTCCTATACCAGATAAGCAAAAAGCCAATAACTGTGGTTTTTTGCTTATCTGGCATTTTCGATTCTGACTTATTTTTCTAATTGATTCTTATCCTGTTCAGTCAATTAATCATGGTCTTAAATCAGTTCTTACAGGCAAAACCTACCCTATGTTAAAAGACTAAATGATAAAACCTACATGGCTAACTCTTCGTATGCCGCAGTGAGACTCCTTTGTATTCCCTGTCCCTGAAAATCCTCTGCTCCAGGAATACTGTTCGCTTTCAAAATATCTTCTTTTGATTTGCCGGCTTTGATCTCAGACTTAACAAAAACTAGCAGTTTTTCCAGATAATTCTGCATAGCTCTCAGATCTTCCCTGCCTCCTGTCACCTTCTCCGGATCTGCCGAATGCCCGAAAACAAACAAAGTATCTTTATCAAACTCAGAGAGTGCCTTATCCAAAACTTTTATCCAGCTTTGAATATTCGCCCCGGCCGTCCTGTCAATAAACGGATAACGTCTGTTAAACATCAGGTCGCCCATATGCGCTATATTGGCATCTTCAAAGTGAACGATGATATCACCATTGGTATGAGCCGCACCAAAATAATGCGCCTTAATATTCTCTGATCCAACTTTAGCCTTCCATTTGTCTGTAAAAACCGTATCTGCAAATAGTTGTTTACTTTCCGATTTCTGAGCTGCGGCAGTCTTCTGGTGGTTAGCCAAACAATTCTGATGTCCAACAACTTTCCCGGCTATCCCCTTGAAAGCCAGATTCCCTCCGGTATGATCACCATGATGATGGGTATTGATCAGATAGTTTAAGGGCTTTTCAGATTGCTTCTTTAGTTCAGCAATAAGATGTGCCGCAGGATCCATAAACTGGGTGTCAACGACAACCATCCCTGCATTATTAGATAACCATGCAATAGTCCCGCCCTGCTCTGTGAAAATACCCACATTATTTCTCAAAGGAATAAATTTATAGCCCGGCTGCATAATGCTATCAGCAAATGATTTATAATCTGCCAGACTTAATAATCCAAATGTAAGTGCTGTATTCTTTAAAAATTTTCTTCTTTGCATGAATGATTGATTGTGGTATAAAACATAAATTAACAAAAAATCCCGCAATTGCGGGATTACATTGTACCGGGTTCATGATTGTACCCTATTGCATGAATATTAGTCCTACCATGAGAATGGTTCGCAAAGCTATAACCCCTAAATAAGCCTGTATTAGAATGCTTTTCACGTTGTCCGGCACTCTGCCCCTCTTTCAGATTAGGCTTCGCCGCATTTTTGGAAACATATTTTTTGGTCATAATATCCTCCTTTTTAAAGATCTGATATATAAATTTACGAAGAATTTAATAACAAATCAATATTTCAAAAGAGCAATATTTAACTGAAAATCAATAACTTAATTAAGAATTGCATAATTCTTTAAGCTTTGCAACCACATAATCTATTTCTTCCCGGGTATTATACTTACTGAACGAAAATCTTACTGCCGGGCGATCAGGATTAGCATGTATGCCATTCAAAACATGCGAGCCGATATTAGTTCCGGAGCTGCAGGCACTTCCACCTGAAGCAGAAATTCCGGCAATATCCAGGCTAAACAATAACATTTCTGCCATTTCCATTGCAGGAAAAGATACATTCAATACAGTATAAAGACTTTTTTCAGGATTCAGTTCACCATTGAATTCAACACCAGCTATATTCTTCAGCAATTCTTCCATCATGTATGATTTCAATCCCTGAATGTACTTCTGATGTTCCGGCATTTGCTCATAGGCAATCTGGAGCGCTTTGGCCAATCCCGCAATACCGTAAACATTTTCTGTCCCCCCCCTCATATTTCTTTCCTGGGAGCCGCCATAGATCATTGGGTTGATCTTAACTTTATGATTAATGTACAGAAAACCGACACCTTTGGGGCCATGAAGTTTATGAGCTGCGCATACCATAAAACTCACTTTCAGCTTTGAAAGATCGTGTGGGTAGTGTCCCATAGTCTGAACCGTATCGCAATGATAAAGGGCATGATACTGTTCACAAAGCTCGCCTACCCGCTCAATATCCGTTAAAGTACCCAGTTCATTATTAGCATGCATCAGAGATACAAAACTTCGTTCATTTGTTTTTAAAAGTTCTTCAAGATGCTCATAATCTATACTCCCCTTTGAATCAACATTCACAAAACTCAGACGAATAATTCCGCTTTTTTCCAATGCTTCTAAAGTATGAAGCACAGCATGATGTTCGATGGTTGTGGTAATGGCATGCTTAATACCATGATCAATGATTCCGCAACGAATGGCCATATTATCAGCCTCAGTTCCTCCTGATGTAAAGAAAAACTCGGAAGGAGATGCATGGAGCAATCCTGAAATAGTTTTACGGGCTTTCTCAACAATCGTGCGAACTTCTCTACCGTGTGCATGAATTGATGAAGGATTTCCATAATGATTTTCCATCACATCAAACATAGCTTTCATCACTTCCTTATCTATAGGAGTAGTTGCTGCATTGTCAAAGTATACACGCATTTTATATTATTTAAATAAAAGAATCTTGTCTGAGTCATTGGTTAAAACCCAGACATTAATAATTTCAGTGCCCAAAGCAGAGCTATAATTTATAGATGCAGGTATCAGGATATTCTGAGAATTTCCTTAATATCTGATATAATTTTCGCAGCAAGATTTTCAGCAACAGTTTCAGAACTGCCTTCTGAGTAAATCCGGATAATCGGTTCAGTATTTGATCTCCGGAGATGTACCCACTGCTTATCAAATTCAATCTTTAATCCATCTATCGTACTATGAGGCTGACTCTCATATCTTTTCTCCACTTCCTTAAGCAATGCATCAATATCCATTTCAGGAGTCAGAGTAATCTTATTTTTAGATATATAATATTCAGGATAAGAAGCTCTGAGTACTGAGATACTCTGCGATTTTTTTGCCAAATGGGTTAGGAATAAAGCAATTCCCACAAGGGCATCACGGCCGTAATGTGATTCAGGATAAATAATTCCTCCGTTCCCCTCTCCGCCAATAATGGCATTGGTTTCTTTCATTTTATTGACCACATTGACCTCTCCCACGGCCGCTGCATTATACGTACAGGCTGCAGCCTCGGTCACATCCCTAAGAGCCCTGGTAGATGATAAATTTGAAACCGTGCTGCCAGGTGTATGCTGCAGCACATAATCTGCAACTGCCACCAGGGTATATTCTTCCCCAAACATCGATCCATCCTCACAAACAAAGCATAAACGATCCACATCCGGATCAACAACAATTCCCAGATCGGCCTTGTTTGCAACAACCACTTTGGATATTTCTGTCAGGTTTTCAGGAAGCGGCTCAGGATTATGAGGAAACTCCCCGTCAGGAGTACAATATAATTCAAAGATAGTTTCAACGCCCAGAGCCTTCAGCAAGGCCGGAACATAAATACCTCCTGATGAATTAACGCAATCAATCGCAATTTTAAAATTTGCCTTTCGTATTGCATCTACATCCACTAATGGCAATGCAAGAACCTTATCAATATGCTTCTGAAGCCATGAATCATCAAATGTTACCTTACCGAGCTCATTTACTTCTGAATATTTAAGATCTGTTTGCTCTGCCATTTTAAGCACCAGCTGACCATCCATATCCGAAATAAATTCTCCCTTTTCGTTAAGCAGCTTAAGTGCATTCCATTGTTTTGGGTTATGACTTGCCGTAAGTATAATGCCACCACCTGCATTTTCATCAGGTACTGCAAGTTCAACTGTCGGAGTAGTGGATAAACCCAGATCAATAACATCAATTCCGATACTCTGCAAGGTCCCTACCACCAGATTCCTGACCATCTCGCCTGAAATCCTGGCATCGCGGCCTATTACTATTTTACGTTTGCCGGTATTATTAATCACCCAATGACCAAAAGCGGTTGTAAATTTAATGATATCAGGAGGCGTCAGGCCATTACCTGCAACGCCACCAATTGTTCCCCTTATTCCGGAGATAGATTTTATCAGACTCATTTATTAATTTAAAATTCAAAAATAACAATTCAAATGTATACAAAACTGTAAAACAGTAAATGTATATATTTGCGCTATAATTCTGATATCAGTATATGACTAAAAAGTGGTTTCACAACTGGTTTAGTTCCCCCTATTACCATATCCTGTATCATCAGCGAAATGACGATGAAGCCGAATATTTCATCGATAATCTCTGTGCCCTTCTCAAACCCGATATAAACTCAAAATTACTTGACATTGCCTGCGGACGGGGAATACATTCCGTATACCTGAATAAAAAAGGTTATGATGTTACCGGCATTGACCCTTCTGTTTCGAATATCCGGTTTGCTCAGCAATTTGAGCGTGAGAATCTTCATTTCTATGTCCACGATATGAGATACCGGTTCTTTATTAATTATTTTGACTTCGTATTTAATCTGTTTAGTAGTTTTGGACACCTTGACTCTGAAAGAGACCATATCAATGCGTTAACAACATTTAACAAGTCGTTAAAGAAAGATGGAATACTCATTCTTGATTACTTCAATACAGAAAAGATTACCCGAAACCTTTCAGCACAAGAAATAAAAACGATAGATGGAATTGATTTTTATATCAGTAAAAAAGTAGCTGATGGGAAGATTATTAAAAGCATATCTTTTGAACATAAAAACAAAGATTATGCCTTCAGGGAAGAAGTAAAAGCCTTTTCATATCGTGATTTTGAGAGAATGTTTAGTCAAAGCGGATTTACAATTTCACATCAATTCGGGGATTTTACACTCAATCCTTTTGATGAGAACAAATCTGATCGTTTAATATTTATATGCCGTAAATCAGATGCTTGAACAGCTTATCCAATTTGATCAGGATTTATTCTTTGCCATCAATCAGGGCTTAAGTAATCCATTTTTCGACTGGCTGATGCCTGCATTGAGAAATCGTTTTTTCTGGACACCGCTCTATCTGTTTATTATCATATTTTTCATCCGAAATTATGGCAGACAAGGCTGGTATTTACTGATCTTTCTCGGCCTGACCTTTGGGTTTACAGATTTCACCTCTTCTTCAGTAATCAAGCCCTCTGTGCAGCGATTAAGGCCTTGCAATGATCCTGAAATAAAATCGGAAGTCAATAGCAGAATAGCCTGCGGAACCGGATTTAGTTTCCCTTCTTCCCACGCATCAAACCATTTCGCCCTTGCAGTGTTTTTGATCATGATGTTTTATGAAAAATGGAAGGCAATTTTACCTCTCGGAATACTATGGGCAGGATCAATAAGTTTTGCACAGGTATATGTAGGGGTACATTATCCTGTTGACGTTAGCTCCGGGGCCATAATCGGATCCATGATCGGTTATATTATGGCATCAATTTTATTAGTTACAAAACCATTTAGTACATGGAAATCTGGGAACTGATCCTTCTTTTCAGCAGTGCATTTTTAGGTGGAACAGGTGTATTCTTTTTTAAAAAGGATAACCAAAACCGCTTAAAGCTTGTTTTATCATTTAGTGGCGCTTATCTGTTTGCTATAACCATTTTACATCTTATGCCTGATGTTTACTCTTCAGGTGATCATCAGATTGGCCTGTTTATTCTGGGCGGCTTTCTGCTGCAAATCGTCATGGAACAGTTTTCTGAAGGGATAGAACATGGGCATATACATAAACACAGCCATCAGCATTATGTATTTCCTTTGGGAATCATGCTGAGTCTTTGTCTGCATGCATTTTTAGAAGGAATGCCGCTGGCTCAGGGACAGCATAATGAACTGGTATTTGGTATTGCCCTGCATCACATACCTGCTGCATTTGCTTTAGGGAGTGTTCTTATGCAAAATAATCTCAGCAAGAGTTATGTACTGACATTACTTGTCATTTTTGCACTGATGAGTCCGCTGGGATACCTGTTAAGTTATCAGATCGGACAGGGATCGATGGGTAATATTGATATTTACTTTGATAATATCATGGGGGTGGTAATTGGAATATTCCTTCACATCTCAACCACAATCCTGTTTGAATCAAGCGTTGACCATAAGTTTAATCTCAAGAAAATGGCAGCGGTATTAATGGGTGTCGGAATAGCACTGATTGGTTTCTTCATGCACTGATCCATAGTTTATACTCAGAAAAGTACAACCCCACATCAGTTTTTGAGGATAACAATAGTTAACCTCTTAGTTTATCGAGTAAAGCACTCAGAACTCCGGCTTCTTCATCGCTTAAGTTATTTCCTAAAATTTCCTTTATTGACAATTCATGATCCAGCTTTTTTAAAATGTCCAGGCCTTCCTGACTAATTATTATATCAACTGCACGACGGTCATTCTTATTCACATAACGCCTTACAAGTCCCTTTTGAACCAGGCGCTCTACAATTCTTGAGGCATCAGACATCTTATCGAGCATACGTTCCTTCAGGAGGTTTATGGTAGACGGAGCAGGGTACTGGCCACGAAGAATTCTGAGAATATTAAACTGCTGCAGGGTTATTTTATGCTTGTGAAGCATTCCTTTTAAGATATTCGTAACCCAGCCATAGGTATAAATCAAATTTACAACGGCCTTCTGATGATTATCGTCAAATTTATTGCTGTATATTTCTTTCTCTATTTCCATTTGCTGTTTGTCCAAACAAAAATTAGTTCAATACCTATCCTGTAATATTAGCAAAAATTAAATTATTTCATCTTTCCTTTGGAAATTACGTTCTTTCCGTACTTCCACGGACAATGCCGGCATTTATTTTTACAACAGGTACCTCTCTTTAAATGATATTGCTCAGTAAAAACCAGATTACCATGCTCGTCCAGATAATAATCAATTTTTTCAACCAGCATGGTTTAACATTTTAATTTTCAGGGAATCTTTAAAGTGCTCCTTTAGTAATTTGCCATTACCATGCAAAGTCCAGACTTCCTGAGGTTTCACTTCAGAAACCATTTGCAGGATATCCTCCCAGTCAACATGATCAGAAATCAGGAGCTGAACATCATTACCGGCCTGTAATCCCTTCCACCCTGACGCAAATGCCCTGACCACATTTTTAGCACGGATATGGCTGTTAAACGTAAGAGGAGGTACTATATAAACCATATTCTGGCCGGCTATCTTCATTGATTTTCTATTATAAAGCTCATACTTCCCCGGCTTGTATCCTAAACTCTCATAAATCTTATTCAAACCAAAAATAGAATGATGGACAACAATGGTCCGCTCAGGGCAATATTGCGTAATCAGGCTGATCAACCGCTGTGCTTTTCCTAATGAATAAGCTCCAAGCAGCACATTATGATTAAAAGTATTGAGTTTTATAATTTCTGCTATTGCATCAGGATGCCTGATCTCCGGATCAGCAAATGTGGTTTCTGTAATCAGAACATCAGCTTTTACAAATTCAATCTTTTCGCATGTCAGATCTTCCTGTAATTTATAATCACCCGTATAAAGATATTTTACACCCTCATATTCCATCAGAATCTGCGCTGAACCAAGTATATGACCAGCCGGAATAAAAGTTATTTTAATCCCGTTTATAAAGAAACTTTCAGACCATCCATAAATGTTAAATTGCTTTCCCGCCTGCTTTCGGTATCGATGCTGCATGAAAGCTGAAGTCGCTGAAGTACAATAGACCATATCGTTAGCCCGGATGGCATGGTCTCCATGTGCATGAGAAATTACAGCATGTGCAACAGGAGCCTGAGGATCCAGATAAAAATTGCCTGCAGAACAATACAGGCCATATTCATTAATAAATAAAAAATCCTCAATAATCATTACCGAGCTGATGCTGCTTCAATAAACTGTTTGTGGAGCTTTATTATTTCCGGAATCAGTAAATGACTTTCATCATTCCTGAGAATATGAGTGGCGAGTTTCTGTTTATCTTCATCATCCCATTGTCTTTTCATCCGCAACTTTACCTCCTCTTCACTTATCCCATCCCTTTCCATTACCCTTTCAATCCTCAGGGCTTGAGGTGTCAGAACCAGTATGGTCTGATCACACATTTTGTAAGAACCACTCTCAAACAGTAAAGCGGCTTCCTTCATTACATATGGCGAACTGACCTGCCGGGATACCCAGGAATCAAATGCCCTGAAGACTGCCGGATGTACCAGACTATTGAGTTTTTGTAGTTCAACTTCATTCTTAAATACCACAGATGAGATATAAGACCTGTTCAACTCACCCGTTCCGGAATAAGATTCTGTACCAAACATACTGATGATCTGTTCTTTAAGCTGATTATCTGTGTGCATAATTGACTTTGCCACACTATCTGCATAAAAAACAGGAATACCCAGTAATTCAAAAATCTTACAGACGGTTGTCTTACCACTACCTATACCTCCGGTGATTCCGATTTTGAGCATTTATCTTTGAATTATAAAATCAACATTCTGGGGTTCAATCCTGATCAGTTTGCAATAATCCGGAAAACGATTTATATGGACAGGCAATTGTTTGTAACCATAATTCTTCCAATTATTAAGGTCAACGCTAAGTTCAAAATAACTCCTGTCAATTTTGGAATAATTACTCAGAGCAGTCAGAAAGGTTACCGTAATCTTATCGGGAAGAATTTTGACATTTCCATATTCTTTACTATTGATAACTTTTACAGGAACCTCAATCATTTTCTCTGTAAATTCATCAACCTTCAAGCGTGCATCAACCTCAGACGGATAAATACTTATGTTAGCATGTGTCGGTCTGCGAAGTGATATCCTTGTGTTCAGGTCGGAATTTAAATTCTTAAGTATCAATGTATCTGTTGACCAGCTTTTAATCTGATCCAGTTCCTTTCTCGGCCCGGTCACGGTAACATAATCCGGAAAAAATTTAACCGAATCTGAAATACCATAATGAGGCATAAACATAATTTTATGAACGAGTCGAACAGGAATTCTTTTAACACTTCGGGCTGAAAAATCAAAATATAGTGTGTCGGGTTTTATCTGAACCACCCTTTGACTGGACTCAAATTGCCGGTTTATCTTTGGCAGTTGTAAAGACAGATCGACGAATGTCTTTTTATTCAATTCTTCCAGATCAACATCAACCGATTGCGGGCTTATTCTCATTTTTGAAAATAAAAGCTGCCATCCGGTACCCTCAACCTGCAGTTTTATAGTATCAGACTGCAAGGGTTTGAACGCTTTATTCTGAGGGAAATTAACAAAGCGTACCAGAGTTTGAACCTGATAAATATACCTGTTCGATAAAGAAAGAAATATCCAGGCCCCTACAGCAACTAACATGCATATAAAGAACAGGGATAAACGTCGTCTTTCTGTTTTATTGAACTTGATAAAAGGCATATTTAAACAGCTTTATTAAACATTTTAAATAAAAACGCCGCCTCAAATGGAAGCGGCGCAGTATTATCTTAACGAGTTCTTACTTGCTTTCGGGCTGACTCAGAGCCTTGGAAGCTTCCAGAGAAATTGAAGATTTCTCAAATCTGATTTTGGTACCGCTTTCAACTTCGATCAGAAAAGTAGTATCATTCAGATCAACTATCTTTCCATGAATGCCTGATGTTGTGATCACCTTATCACCCTTCTTTAACTCTTCAACAAACTTTTTATGATCTTTTGCCTTCTTCATCTGAGGTCTGATCATGAAAAAGTAAAACACTACTATAATTAGCAGCATTGGCAAAAACTGACTGATTTGCTCCATTTCTATTTTATTTATTTATTATTTGGTTTGAATTTGTTCTTTAGCCAGTACACTACCTAAAATACTCAACTCTGTTAATGAGGGTATGGTATTGGCTGTTACCGTAACTATTTTATTTTGTACGCCCGGTCTTCCTTCGCTATTAAATACAACACTGATTACGCCCTCCTCACCGGGTGCAATAGGCTGCTTCGGATAATCAGGAACTGTACAACCACAGCTTGCAGTGGCACTGCTTATAATTAAGGGACTATTACCTGTATTTTTAAATTTAAAATCATAGGTGACCTTCTCGCCTTCATTAACCAGACCAAAATCATAAACCTCCTTCTCAAATTTAAAAACAGGAGCATTGGCCGTATCGACGGCAGCAGTTTCCTGAGCTTCGGCAATGGCAGTTGTTTCAACTGGTTGTTTTTGATTGTTACAAGCTGCCAAAAACGCAGCGCACATTAAAGATAAAATAATCTTCTTCATATATAAATTACTCTATTAATCCTTTTCCTATCTTCCTGACCTTCCCGGAAGCTTTAAGATCAGCTAAAATTTTATCTAAAATACCGTTTATAAACGAATTACTTTTAGGTGTACTGAATTCTTTTGCGATTTCAATATACTCATTCATCGTCACTTTTACAGGAATCGATGAGAAATGAATAAGTTCGGTAATCGCCATTCGCATCAACAGAGTATCCATTAAAGCAATTCGCTCGGAATCCCAGTTTTTAGTTTTCTGGGCAATCATCTCCTGATATTCTGTTTCAAAAGCAATTACCTTTTTAAATAAATCAACCATAAATGGCCGGTCCTCATCCCAGTTTGGACATACCACTGCCAGTTTATTTTCTTGAGGATCCTCACTTGAAAAATTCTTAAAAGTTTTGGCAAGCAAAGCCTGAAGAACTTCCTTATCAACCGGCCAGTTGATAAATTTTTCTTCAAAAATCTGCTCAATACCCGGCGATTTAAGAATCAACTTTTTGAAAATATACTTAATGATATCCTTATCAGACTGAATAGAATGTTCGGTAAGATTCAGGTATGAATGATACTCCGGAGTGGATTTTAAATTAATAAAAATCGACTTGCAGATTTCAGGGTCAAAATCCCATGAAATCTTATACTTTTTAACAGAGGACTGATATTCAGCATTTTGCCTTAATGCATTGATAAACAGATTATCATTCAGCTTTGCACTGGCTTTTAAATCTTCTTCAGATGGAAGATGCTTATTGGCACGTTCATCTGCATCTTTAATACTGTAATCAGCAACTTCGACAAGTAAAGAAAGTAAAAAAATGTACATTTCATTGACCTTGTCAACGCTTTGTACCAGGGTCTTTTCAAATGGACCAATCTCTTTTACTTCTGATTGCTGGTAAGAATACAATACCTGCAATACTTTAACCCTCAGATGCCTTCTGTTTAACATGTATAAGAACGATTTTATTTTTAATAACCCTATTTAATTAATAGGATGCTTTTATTTTTCTGATATCAGCAATACGCTTCTCAGCAATTTTATTCGCTGCCTCAATCGTAGGAATATTTTCTTCCTTTGATTTCTGAATTACCCTTCTGGTAGCTTCATAAATATTTTCAGCCATCTGAAGTGTTTTCTTTTTACTGAAACCGGCAATTTCTGAATAGCAGTTAATTAATCCTCCTGCATTGATCAGATAATCAGGTGCGTACAGAATACCTTTTTCAAGCAGCATGTTTCCATGTACCACCTCATCAGCGAGTTGATTATTTGCAGAACCCGCAATAATCGGGCACTGTAAACGGTTGATAGTTTCTGTATTAACCGTTGCTCCCAATGCACATGGTGAATAAATATCAATATCCAAATCAAAAAGACTGTTATTGGCTACTGCTTCAGCTCCATATTTCTTTGCAATTTGAATCAGACGATCTTCATTGATATCACTGATATAAACTTTGGCATTCTCATTCCTGAGTAATCCCACCAGATTCTCCCCTACATGACCAATACCCTGAACAGCGACAGATTTACCGGCAAGACTATCGTTTCCAAAATGCTCTTTCAAACAAGCTTTTATCCCCATGAATACCCCTCTGGCAGTTACAGGTGAGGGATCGCCACTACCACCAATAGACTCAGGAACACCCGTAACGAACTTAGTTTCCATCCGGATATACTCCATGTCTCTTGGGGTTGTACCCACATCTTCTGCCGTTATAAATGATCCATGAAGGTTTTCTATAAACCTGCCGAATCTTCTCATCAGGGCTTCTGATTTATGTAAACGGCTATCTCCGATAATTACTGCCTTTCCGCCACCCAGATTCAGACCGGAAATAGCTGCTTTATAAGTCATACTGCGCGACAAACGCAAAACATCCTGCAAAGCTTCATTCTCAGTCTTGTAGAGCTGCATCCGGGTTCCTCCGAGAGCCGGACCAAGCGTTGTGTCATGTATTGCAATTATCGCTTTTAATCCTGTATCCGGATCACTGCAATAAACTACTTTCTGATGTCCAAAAGCATTAAGCTGACTAAAAACTGAATGTTCATCAAACTGAGATAATATCATGTTACGTACCTGGCTTTACACTACAAAAGTAGTAAAAAATAAATATGATGTTCTTAATTCAAAATTCTTATCTGTTCATTCAATTCATCTGAGTCCTAATCTTTAAGTCAGACAATTACAATCCGGTTCATCAGAAAATCAATTTCATGCAGGTTTGAATACTGCAAGGACTGTATTATAAGTGAGCTTCTTCCATTTTCAGACTGATTATCTGATTAGTGGTTTTAATCAGAAATCCTGATCAGCCGGGCTGTTTCATTACCCCATTCTTCAAAACAGGAATTCAAGTCAAAACTTTCAACTTAACATCCAATAAGCCCGACTTACAAATAATAAACTATTTTTGCTCACTGATTGCACAATGAAAGAGCTTGCCTACCTGAATAAATTTTTCTACAAATACCGCTGGAGATTTCTGCCGGGAGTGTTTTTTGTCATTGTTTCTAATTTATTCGGGGTTTTACCAGCTCAGGTTATCCGTATAGCATTTGATCTGGTCAGTGAAAACATTGCATTATACCGGCTCTATGACGGATTTGAACGTCAAAGCCTTGTCGCCGAGTTATTCGGACAAAGTTTGCTGCTTTTCGGATTAAGCGTACTTGCATTAGCACTTTTAAGGGGTCTGTTTTTGTTTTTCATGCGTCAAACCATCATTCTGATGTCGAGACACATTGAATACGATCTGAAAAATGAGATTTATACCCATTATCAGAAATTATCAATGGCCTTTTATCGCAGGAATAACACAGGTGATCTGATGAACAGGGTAACAGAAGATGTGAGCAGGGTAAGAATGTATCTGGGACCGGCAATTATGTATACCATCAATACGATGGTTCTGTTTATTTTAATCATTGTGGCGATGTTTAACGTAAACGCGAGATTAACCATTTATTCCCTGCTCCCACTTCCCTTACTTGCGGTCACAATCTATTATGTTCATACCATTATTAACCAGCGCAGTGAAAAGATACAGGAGCAGCTTTCCTCTATGTCAAGTTTCGTTCAGGAAACATTTTCAGGGATAAGAGTGATCAAAGCCTATGTCAGGGAAGATGATGTACGCAAAAAATTCAGCATGGAAAGCGAAAATTACAAATCGCATTCCATGTCCCTTGTACAGATTCAGGCTCTGTTTTATCCTCTGATGTTACTTCTGGTAGGCTTAAGTACCATTATCACAGTTTACATTGGTGGTGTGGAAGTGATGAAAGGTACAATCACTTCAGGGAATATTGCAGAATTCATTGTTTACGTCAATCAGCTTACCTTTCCGGTAACCTCACTCGGATGGGTTACCTCACTGGTTCAGAGAGCGGCTGCATCCCAGAAAAGAATTAATGAATTTCTAAAAACAGATACAGAAATACATTCAGGCTCTATTGAAGATCATGTTCTGAATGGAAGTATAAAATTCGATAATGTAAGCTTCCGCTATGCAGACACCGGAATTCAGGCTCTAAAAAACGTATCATTTGAGGCTAAACCCGGAGAATTCCTTGCAATAATCGGTCGTACAGGTTCAGGAAAATCCACAATAGCCAATTTATTGATGCGTATGTACGATTGCGATTCAGGTTCAATCCGTATTGATGGAATAGAAATACAGAAACTGAATCTGCAAAATTACCGGCAGCAAACAGGTTTTGTTCCACAGGAGGTATTTTTGTTCTCAGATACTATCTATAACAATATTGCATTCGGATTAAACACAACTGAAGCCAGAAATGTTGAACAGGCAGCCAAAGACGCCGCATTGTATCACAATATTATAGCGTTTGAAAAAGGTTTCGATACCATGATCGGTGAACGGGGTATAACCCTTTCTGGCGGGCAGAAACAAAGATTATCTATTGCAAGAGCAATTATCAAAGAACCGCAAATCTTGATTTTTGACGATTGCCTGTCGGCCGTAGATACCCGCACCGAAGAACAGATATTGAACAACCTGGGCCGGATCATGAAAAACAAAACCAGTATTCTGATTGCCCACCGAGTTTCCACCATTAAAAATGCAGACAAGATTCTGGTAATGGAAGATGGTGAAATAATTGAACAGGGAAGCCACGAAGAGCTCATGGCTTTAAAAGGAAGTTATTTTGAATTATTTGAAAAACAGCTTCTTGAGGAAGAAACGGTCTGAGAAAAGAACCATCAGGTTCATTAAAGAAAAGACCAAATTACCCTGTTTTTTTACATTGTAACTAACTCTTCACAGCTCAGTCAAAAAAATAAGTTAAGAGCAAAAAAAATCAATTTGTTACTTTCCGAATATCTATTATATTTACCCCCAACAAAAAAATAAAACATGGGAGATTTCGACAACAAAGAAAGAGAAGAGGTTTTTTCGAAGAAGGTAAGAGCCGGGAAGCGCACCTACTTTTTTGATGTTAAAGCTACACGGTCAAATGATTATTACGTTACTGTAACTGAAAGTAAGAAGCGTTTAGAGGATGGTGTTTTCATCAAGCACAAAATTTTTCTTTACAAGGAAGATTTTGAAAAGTTTGCTGAGGGTCTGAAAGAAACAATTGACTATATCAAAGAACATCAGGATGTTGTTGAAAAACGTTATGAATTTTCCGAGAATCATTCAGAAACAGCCAAAGCTGAGGATGATTTCTCTTTTGATATCTGATCTGAACCGATCTAACTATTTCAAAAGCCATTGATAATCAGTGGCTTTTTTATTTATCCGCCAGAATTGGACTTTACTGTTTTTCAGTGATCAGACAGCACTTCTAAACCCGAATAGCCGTTCGCGTTGTCAATAAATTCAAATCCAGATCAGCCCTGCCCCTCCGGTATTTAGCAAGAACCCGGATTCTTCTCTTTCGTCGTGGTATATCAACCGAAGCCGGCGCTTCTATCGTTCTGAACAGTTTTACCTTGATTTTGCTGTCTTCCGGATAATTTAACTGCGATTGATCAAAAGGAATCTTTTTCTTTTTAAGCTGCAGTGGCTGATCGCTCATGAACTCCGCAATGGCCACATTCCAGGCTGAGCGAAAGCCCAGAACAGCTGCCTTAACACTGTAAACCTGCTTTAAACCCTTTTCTGCAATCACCACCCGGGCAAAAGAAACTGCATCTGCAAAGCGCCTCTGTTCTCGTTTCTGCCTTTCTGAATAGATTACTCTGCTCCTGTCAGGAAATTTAGAGACAATAGTCTGCCCTCCGCTTTGCCTGAAAAGCAATTGGCGGTTGACATTTCCACTGAAACCCTTAAAAATCGCTGAAGTTTGAATAGCCATATTCCTAATTACACATTTAAGTTAAGAAAAAATATGCTGATTATCAAGTACTTTTATAAAAATAAACTAAATAATTGTTTGAATACATCCTGATTTTTCCAGACAAAGCACAAGCAGGGCTAGCTGAGACGAAGCACGATCCGGGGACGCTCGCACTAGCTGATTATATGCTTAAAAACAAGATCCGGTAAAGCAGATTGACAGGTCTTAGACAGGTCTGAGGTTCGATTAGAGTATAGACATTTTACGTTCAGTTGTTCTTTAAACGCAGTTTTTGAAACAAAAAGCTTAAATGAAGAACTTAACTGGTAAAAAGCTTAAAGGGAGGATGTCCCATCTGGATAAACAGGTATCAGATGTATTTGCCCAACTCTATTTTCTCTGCTTCTGACCGGCTAAAATCGATGAGATGTCCGGAATCCTTTCGTTGATTTCTTTTTCTATTCTGATTAACCCTCAAAATCAATCCCATCCAAACAAAATCCGATTCCATTATTATGAATTCCTGATAAATTACTCTAACTTAAAATCTTATAAGCTAAACTCGAAAAAATGGAAAGCATTCAACGTAACAAACTTTTTGTGGCAAGCTGCCTCGCATTACTGGTTACTTCATTGTCATTTGGAATTCGTGCAGGAATCTTAAATCAATTAGGCACAGATTTTCAGCTCAATGCAACACAACTCGGAACGATCACAGCAACAGCATTCTGGGGCTTCCCGCTGGCTGTGGTTATTGGCGGAATGGTTGTAGATCTGATCGGCATGAAACGGCTATTGGTCATTGCCTTCCTCTTTCATCTCCTCGGCATCATTTTAACCATCACCGCACAGGGATACTGGAGCTTATTTATATCAACTCTACTCATAGGTATTGCAAATGGAACCGTTGAAGCTGCTTGTAATCCATTGGTAACGGCAATATATCCTGATAACAAAACCACAAAACTAAATCACTTTCACTTATGGTTTCCGGGA
>Ga0208492_1001076_pt1 | contig 19131 bp, 13 predicted proteins | sample Subbioar_CSW14AB_FD_184820 | JGI IMG/M metagenome (GOLD analysis project Ga0208492, IMG submission 184820) | Serpentinite rock and fluid subsurface biosphere microbial communities from McLaughlin Reserve, California, USA - CR12Mar_CSW14AB (SPAdes) | ecosystem: Environmental > Terrestrial > Deep... | reverse complement strand
CGCCAGCCCATCCCCGCATGCGTGAGCCCGGCCAGGCGCTGGGCTGATGTGGAGTGAATTTCGTTTTGTTAGACTGGCCTCAAGGTGATTTATCAACTTGAGTCAGCCAGTCTTTCAAAACGAAAGAGAGCGCGGCAGATCGCCTGGCCTTGTCTTTTGCCTACTTTTTGACCAAGAAAAAGTAGGAAAGAATACTAACCAGACAGGCGAAACAACAAAGAAAACAAGAAAGTAAAAAACAATTTTATAAAGCAAAAGTAATCACACCGCGATCATCCTCCGCCAGCCCATCCCCGCATGCGTGAGCCCGGCCAGGCGCTGGGCTGATGTGGAGTGAATTTCGTTTTGTTAGACTGGCCTCAAGGTGATTTATCAACTTGAGTCAGCCAGTCTTTCAAAACGAAAGAGAGCGCGGCAGATCGCCTGGCCTTGTCTTTTGCCTACTTTTTGACTAAGAAAAAGTAGGAAAGAATACTAACCAGACAGGCGAAACAACCACAAAAAATAAAAGACAATTTAATAAAGAGTTATCTCCTCCTGGTTAATCCGCTCTTCATTGATTCCTAAATCCTAAAACATTCAGATAAAATCAAAAAATCAATGTGTTATTCCTCTTCCGAAGCCTCCGCGTCGTCATCGCGGATATAAAGATCTATCAACCCTTCCGGGGCGTTAAAATAAAGTTTCCGGCCTTCTTCGTCCACTTTTTCTATAAATTCTTCCACAAGGGGAAGCAGCACTTCTTTCTCTTTGTACTGTACACTTAATAAAACCTGTCGGCCATTGTCACTCATACCAGTCACCGCACCAATCGATCCGTGTATCTTATCGATCAGCTCAAAGCCCATCCAGTCAAATTCATCTTCATCCTCATCCAATAAATTTGAATCAATGTAGACGGCTTTTCCCAGCAGCGTTTTTGCTTTTTCAACAGCCGTTATTTCTTCCAGGGCAATAATAATACCCCCGTTGGTTTCTTTTAATTCACTGATAAAATAAGGGGCTTTGCCGGTTGATGATTCTATAAACACGGCTTTCAATTCGTCCACAAAAAAATCCTTTTCCGCCTTTAAGATCAAATGACCCTTAACCCCGTGAGTTTTACTAAAATATCCTATCTGTGTTAAGTCCATTAATAAATTCAATTGAAAATGCAAAAGAGAAAACACATCTAACTTCTAAACTCTAACTTCCAACCTCTCACTTCTAACTTCCAAAATCAGTTTAACGCTGCTCTTACGAAGTTTACAAATAATGGATGTGGATTTTCCACCGTGCTTTTATACTCCGGGTGAAACTGTACCCCAATAAAAAACTTATGCGTCGGAATTTCGATAATTTCCACCAAACCGGCGTCAGGATTCACGCCAGACAATACCATACCGGCTTCTTTAAAAAGTTTGGTGTACTCATTGTTAAACTCGTAGCGGTGACGGTGACGTTCGTTAATATCTGCTTTGCCGTAGATCTTAAATGCAAGTGTTCCCTCTTCCAGTCTGCATGGATAAGAACCCAAACGCATAGTGCCTCCCATATGGGAAATATTTTTCTGCGCTTCCAGCAGATCGATCACCGGGCTATTGGTAGCCGGGTTCATTTCGCGGCTGTGCGCATCCTTTAAACCAAGAACATTTCTGGCAAATTCTATCACCGCGCATTGCATGCCCAGACAAATTCCCAAAAATGGAATGTTCTTTTCACGCGCGTATTTGATCGCCGCTACTTTCCCTTCAATCCCCCTGTTGCCGAATCCAGGAGCTACAAGCACTCCCTGCAGTCCCTTGAATTTTGTGTCAATATTTTCTTCGTTCAGGTTTTCGCTGTGGATCCACTCTACTTTTACCTTACAGTCATTTACAGCTCCGGCATGAATAAAAGCCTCGGCAATCGATTTATAAGACTCCTTCAGCTCCACGTATTTACCTACCAGTCCGATCGTAACCTGTTTTTGCGGATTGTGAAACTTATTCAGGAAATTCTTCCATTTTTCAAGATGAACTTCTGAACTGTGTGTCACATCCAGTTTTTTCAGCACGATCTCATCCAGTTTCTCCTGCCCCATTAATAAAGGAACTTCATAGATGGTGGAGGCATCCAGCGCTTCAATTACCGATTCCGGTGAAACGTTGCAGAATAAAGCGATCTTTTTCCGGATCTCTTTGCTGATCGCGTGCTCCGACCTGCAGATCAGTATATCCGGCTGAACTCCATACTCCAGCAATAGTTTAACGGAGTGCTGTGTGGGTTTGGTTTTTAGTTCTCCGGAAGTTGCGAGATAAGGTAACAATGTCAGATGAAGAACAGTGCAGTCGTGACCCATTTCCCACTTCAGCTGACGTACCGCTTCAATGTATGGCAACGATTCAATATCGCCCACCGTACCGCCAATTTCCGTGATCACAAACTGGTACTGGTCGGTTTTACCCAATAATTTGATCCGGTTTTTAATTTCATCCGTAATATGAGGGATCACTTGCACGGTCTTTCCCAGGAATTCACCTTTACGTTCTTTTTCTATGACAGACTGGTATATCCTGCCGGTTGTAACATTGTTTGCCTGCGACGTGCGTACATTTAAAAATCGTTCGTAGTGCCCCAGGTCCAGATCGGTTTCGGCCCCGTCATCGGTTACATAACATTCCCCGTGTTCATAGGGATTTAAAGTGCCCGGATCGATATTGATATACGGATCCAGCTTTTGAATGGTAACGGTAAACCCCCTGGCCTGTAGTAATTTAGCCAGTGATGCTGCAATAATTCCTTTTCCTAGAGATGATGTTACCCCACCGGTAACAAAGATATATTTGGTGTTAATTGACATACAGTTTTATTGAATTTCCTAAAAACTGTATGCGAAGGTACTGAAAAAAAGGGAGCGGCTACGGATTAATTTGATAAAATTCAGTAAAAACACAAAGTTTTCATCATAAAATCATGACAGTTAAGGTAACGCGTAAGTGGTCCTCAGGCCTCATAAAATTCAGCTTAAGAAATCAAGTAATTTCATAAGCGTGTGAAAAAAGCTAATCCAACTATCGTATTTATACATCATTCCGCTTTTTGAACAGCCTGTGCGTAAACGTTATGCTGTTTGAGGTTCGTCCGCCTCTTTTGACGAACCGAGTTCATAACGTTGGCATGAAATTACGCGGATTTCTGCTGAATTTTATGAAGCCTTGATTTCTTTTGTTACTTTTCTTCATCAAGGAAGAAAAGTAAGTTCTAAAAATAATGCTGTTCCCTAAAATAGATTAATTTTCATGAACTTCTATGAACTCTTTGCCAGAACTGGAACCAGAAACAAGAAACCCGCAACTACTTAAGCAAGCCCATCTTCTCCAACTCATCCAGGCTCACACGTTTCCCCTGGTAAAGAGCGATAATAAATCCTTCCTTCTGACCAGCCTTTACCACTTTTTTATTATGTTCAAGCGCATCTCCAAGAGTTTTAAAAGCGCCACCCACCGTGATCCGTACAAAACCATCGTTCAGGTTAAGTTTTTCCACTTTACCAAGTAGTTTCTGATTCGGGAGCTTTACGTTCTTGTCATTTTTTACAGCCGCAACCTGCACCCTGAATTCCATATCATTCGCGGTAACATCACTATACTTCTCTGTAAATTTGATAGCCTTGGCCTGTGGACCGTTTACGGGGACAAAGTCCTTGGCATATACAGAAGTAGCTGAGCCTGTCGAAGCTTTAGGCAAATTAAGCGGGGTAGAAGTTACCGGAGTCGCGGTAAAATCAATCACAGCGCTGCTGGTGCGTGTTTTCACTGCAGGAACATTGGCCGATGCCAGGTTTGTTTTTTCTTCTTTAACCGGAACCGGTTTTTCTGCTTTGGTTTCTTTTACCGGGGCCTTCGTTTCGGCAGAAGCTACAGGCTCGGCTGTTTTCATAGTTATCGGCTCCTCACTCTTTTCGGCTACTGAACTTGTCGAAGCAACCGTAGGAGTATTCACATGATTTACAACTTCGTCCAGCACCTTATCTTCCTTAGGTTCAGCTGGTGGCAGATTGGTCTTTTCCGTTTTTGCAGGAGCGGGTTCCTTGAGCGCAACATCTGCCGAAGCAATCACCTGGGTAGCTGTTTCAACAGCTACGGTTTTTGTTTCAGCGATCGCGGCACTGCCGGTTTTAGAAGCGATTAATTCAGGATCTTCTTTCTGCGGGAGTGCAGGCGTCGTGGTTTTGGAAGCAAGTACATCCGGCTTTTCTTCAAAGTTAACATCATATATTTTCTCTACATAACCGTTCAGATCCACGGCATTCACATTCAGTCTCTGGTCCGGCTGGTTTTTATAAGAATAGGTCAATTGATACGCCACGCCCGGAGGCAGGCTCACCAGGTATTCGCCGGTTTTGGAATTGGACTTAACCGTTTTAAATAATTTATTATTTTTTGAAGTAACCTCCACTTTAATGGCCGCTTCAATACCGGTACTTCCATTTCTTACCGAGCCTTTCACAAGATACAGCACCGGTTTTGACCAGTTAAAATTGGGTTCCACCTGGTAAATATCCTTCATGCCTCTTCCATCCTTTTTTCCACTGCTGTAATAACCATTGTTGCCACTGGCGCCCATCACAAAATAAATATCGTCAGAAGAAGAATTGATCGGATATCCCAGGTTCTCCGTCTTTTTAAAAAGAGAATCTTCAGATCTCATAACGGCCCTGAAAATATCATAACCACCCATACTAGTCCTTCCCTTTGAACTGTAATACAGGGTTATTCCATCGGCGTGAATAAATGGTGCATCGTCGTCATAAGGCGTATTTACTGAATCTCCAAGGTTTACAACATTTCCCCATACAGAATCGGGTAACATCAGCGTGGCACGATACAGGTCTCTTCCTCCAAAGCCTCCGGCACGTTCACTGCTGAAGTAAAGCATCTGTCCATCGGGAGAAATAGAACAATGCCCGTCCCAGGAATAAGAGTTCACTTCGCCTTTTAACTTCTGAGGTTTGCTGAAATGGTCTCCCTGCAGGAAACTCTGGTAAATATCGCCATGCCCGTCCCCGATGTCCTGGTAAATAAATAAGATATTCCCATCCTCGCTCAGCGATATCGCCGCGTCGGGCGAAGTTGTATTTAGGCTGTCCAGTGGCACCGCAGGCTGAAACACGTTATTTTCCTTGTACGAGATATAAATGTCCTCAAGAAAATTACCGTATTTATCAGGGACAAGGTTTTCATTCACACGTCCGCCAAGGCTTTTCGCCCCGGCATAGGTAAAGATAAGGGCCGATTCGTCTGCGGTAATTGCCGGAACATATTCATCATACTCGGTATTAATTGCCGGACCCACGTTCGTAACCTTCGCATTCGTAGGATTAGTCAGGTAATATTTGGCATATCCGATGTTCCGTTTTAAAGTTTCCGCGTTTTTTTTGCCTTCCGGACTCGTGTGCCTGTTGTTGGCGTATTGATCTATGTATTCAGTAGCTTCATCAAATTTATAATTGTAAAGCGCGGCCAGGGCCATGTCGTATTGGATGTCAGGCACTTTTTTATTATTGTGGTAAACCTCTGTAAAGTACTTATAGGCGTCCTCATGTTTATCCGAACGGTAAAGGGCGCATTTGGCAAAGCTGTATTTCAGGAATTCTTCCTTAGGGTGCTGGGAAAGAAGGTTCTCAAAAACAGGCATCGCGCGCAGGAACATTTTTTCATCAAACATTTCCAGCGCCTTATCCAGGGAATCCCGCTCCGAAGCCCGCCATTTACGCACGTTCATCAGCTGTGCGGAAACGGAAGTGCAGGTTGCAATAAGTATAAGAATAATTAATCGGGTTATTTTCATATGTGGTTATTACCGTTATTTATTTGTCATATGTATAGCCATCATTATATTTTTTGTCATTCATGAATGAAAGATGGCTATTTCATACACAAATATGTAAAAACCCTAAATATAATATTATTAAATGTAAATTCTAGCCCCTGTTTAGCTTGTTTTTTAACCTGCTCAGGTTAGGATTCTGAACGGCACTAAAAATAACAAATAATTGGGGATGGTTGAAATTCTTTATGTTATATGATCCTCAAAAAATTGCTTTATCAGTAGTCAGAATCTCTTAGGTAGATTTCACAAAGTCATAAGCCTGTTAACCAAAATTTTTATTCAGGCTTTCGTTTAATAAATAGAAGAAATTTTTAATTTATTGGGGGCATGTCCAAACTATAATAGCTTGGACATGTTACCTAATTGAGTTTAGATGAGAGTAAGTGTCTTAACTAACTAGTTGCCTCTAAATTATCTTTTTAAAAACACTTAGTCGCTTCTTATCCGAAATACCTACAAAGAAAATCAAAAATTACTAATTAAGTTGATTTAAAAATTACTTATAATTTTTTAAGGAATATATGTAGTTATTATAATATACATATTTATCACAATTTTTTAATTTCTCTTGTATATTTTTTGGGATAGTATTTACCGAAGGTCTTAAAACGACCAGGTAATCAGCGACTTTTAAATTAGTGTTTCTATTTATCGTATCCCTTTGAAAATTTGGATAAATCCATCCGAATCTTCTGAGAAAGGCCAGGCTACCATTTTGACTCCGATCGCCGATCACCAAGAATTTTGACTCTTTGGAAACCCCTATTGAATCAAGATAGTCATTGGCTCCGTAAAGCAGATATCTCGGAGCAGAAAAAGAATCAAAATTATTTGAATATCTCCTGTGTAAATTAAGTTTAGCATAATTTGCACTTAAAATTGTTATAACAAGAAGGGAGATATACACACATGAGAGAATTAATTTATTAGGGATGTTTTTCACAATACTTATTAAACTTAATGTTACAATAATAATAATTGCTGGTACGATAGCAATAAAGTAATAATCATGATGTATGAATTGTGTAAGAAACAAGGAAGCGTACAGTAAACTAAGGCTAATGAGAGAAAAAAACAGCACGAGATAAAGCGAAATCTTTCTTACGTAGAAAATTCCCAATAAAAAAGTCAAAAAGAAAAAGTGAAAAGTAGACTGAAAATAGTACTTGGAATACCAGTAATTGGAAATGAACCCAAGAGCAAGTGTTATCCGCTCCCTGGACTCTTTCCAGAAAGGTTTTGGACTCAATGTATAGTACCACGCATTATTAGCAAAGTTATATCTATTGGCATATACGTACCATGAAGCTATTATAATAAGGGATAAAAAGAAAAATAAAATATTCTGCCCATGTCTAATTTTTTCCCGTTTCGAAATTAAAAGGATCATAACTAAAAATATGCATCCATAATAAAAAAATGAAGCTTTTAATAAGGCAGATAGAGTGATGAAAATATATAATTTCAATAAATGCCTCTTTTCCTGAAATTTAAAATATAAAAAGAAATAATACAAACTAACCATTAAGAAACCGAGCGCATGAATGTCAGGAAGATAAAATGTGCCATAATAAAGAATCACTGTTGAAGTAAAAAAAAGCGTTGTCAGCAATACACTAAGTATAAGATTCTCACATAATAAGAATACCATTTTAACACAATACAAAAAACCCAGGAAAAGCATTAGAATGGTAATTATCTTCAGAGTCCAAAAATTAACCCCAAAAAATAAGTATAACAAACTTGTGATGTAATACATAATTGGAAATTCACTTGCGCATCGTCCATTAATAGACTCCAGATTAAAATTTCCTGGATGAAAAAAACCAGAGTGCTCTGAAAAATAGTAATAACTGTAAGAAAAAGAATCTATATGCCTTGAAAAATGAATCCCTTGTGGTGGAGACCAGAAATATCCGGGAATACCTGTTAGAACAAGGAGCAGTAAAAAGCAAACTCCGCTTGTAAAAAAGAGTACATGCGACTGTTTTATTCTACTGTATTTTAACGTTAACGGTTGCAAACCAGTTTTTTTATGTAAGTTGTTGAGTTGGTTTTAATCCTAAGTATGTAAATTCCTGATGGAACGTTATCAGAATCAATTTCAAATTCTACAGAGCCTGAATTTTCTTTTTGATAAAGAATTTGCCCATTTAAATCCACAATTTCAATCTTTTCCATTTTTTGATCATTGGGACTTTTGATGGTTAATTTAGATTTAAATGGATTTGGATAAACGTCGAAAAAAAAACCTTCTTTTTCTATTTTGTAAAGTCCAAGGTACTGACCAGTTCCGTTAACAAGTGAATCAAATTTTAGAACAAATATATCCGTCTGAAGCGCATTAAAGCTTTGGGTATATCCTGACAAAATATACCCATTATCAAAACAATTTGCGATTGAAAATACTTCCTCATCTTCATAAGAGCCAACACGTCCGCCATCGATGTAATATCCAAGATCACTAAGCAGTAAAGCTTTTGCATCCTTTTTAAAAGCAGATACCTCTTTTGTAGTATAACAAATCATCATTGATCCATAAGTAGATGTCGATTTTTTAACGCTATAAATTTCTTCATCCTGGGTCGCTATACCAAAAAAGCGATCCCACACCAATGAATAAGCACTAGTTAATTTTATTATATACGCGTCTTCTTTGCCGCTTGTGAAGCTTTCTGATCCTCCTCCTATTAAATAATTACCGGTTTTATCGATAGTAATCGAGTTACCTACATCCTTTTTAATACCACCATGCGTCATAAAAAAAACAGAATCACCCATATTGTTGAATTTAGCTATCCAAATATCCCCTAAGCTGTCACCATAACTCATCGTGGTTCCTGTCGCTATATAACCACCATCATTTGTTGGTATTATTTCTTTAAATCCGTCAGCCTTTGGGCCGCCGTACACTTTACTCCAAATAATTGTTCCACTGGCGTTCATTTTCATAATAAATCCATCCTTATCGCCCTTGCCATAACTATAGGTTTCACCACAAATTATTAAACAGTTATCTAAAGTTTTGTTAATTGAATAAGCAAAATCCCAATCACCTCCTCCATATGTTTTCTGCCATACCAGATTGCCATTCTTGTCAGCTTTGCATATATACGCATCATATCCCCCATTACCAAATGAGTTTGAATAACCTGCAATAATAAGGCTTGAATCAGATAACTCCACAACACTTTTAGCCACATCTGAAGAAAATCCACCAATAGTTTTCTGCCATTTTGATTGCATTATTTTATCCGTCCTGGTAATATAAATATCGGTTTGCACAGCCCCAAAACTGCTTGTTACTCCAACTATCGTAAAACCACTATCAAGACTCTGAATTATACAATTTCCCACATCATCCTCATACCCCCCAAAACTGGTGAAATAAAAATTCGAACTTTGAGAAACTGACTTTAGGGATAGAATAAACGCTAATACGGTAGTTAGCGATCTAATCTTTTTTAGGTTTATATCACAAAACTTTCTCATTTTAATTTCCTGGCTAAACTAATAAAAACTCCCTGCCCAAATGCGGTTTTGGGCGCAAAATAACCCTGCAGGCTATTGCTGCCCGCTCGTATAAACCAGCCTTTGCTGTTCCATGTAACCGAGGCGCCTACATTTAATCTTACATACCCCCCATAACCTGCATGCAGGCAAAAGCTCATGTTTTTATAATTGATCTCCGGTTCTAAAAAAACGTAAGGTTTGTAGTTGGCGTTGAAGATATACCTGAATCCTGTACCAAGACAGAAATTTCTTCCGAAATAGATCTTGTTGATCACCACCAGGTTCGTCGGAATATTCACATTAAAATCTTCTGTGCGCGCATTGGTAAGATCCCTCAGCAGGCTGTCGCTGTTGATCCTGTTAATGCTTGAATCTCTCAGATCACTTAAATTCCGGATGTTATAGCCTGTATACCGTAACGAAGAATCGCTGTTATACTGCACGCTGTTTTTCCACCAGTGTATAAATCCAATATTATTTGCATTCACGGTTAAAAGACATTTACGGCCTCCGCTGCTTTTATAGGTCGTTTCAAAAAAGATATCGGCGCTTGCGCCAATTCCGTTAAAACCGCCCAAACGCTTATTGTTGGTATCACTCAGCGCCATGTTGAAATTGGAATTAAAAATCAGCTCGCTGCCGTCCGGTGACGTGTAGAGTCCGGAATTTTTATTGGTCTTAATATAAAAAAGTTGCTCTCCGTTTATAAAAGAAACCGAAACACCTATTTTACCAACGGAATCAACATGGTGCATAATAGCCCCGAATTTTATTTCCTGGAAACGTAACGCGTTTAAGCTGCAATTGCTCAGGTCGGCCGTTTTACCTTTATACATCTGGTTCCCATAAAACATAAGGTTAAAAAAATCTTTGGTATAAGTGGCATTTAAAACCTCCTGTTCTTTTACTCCGATTAAAAAATCAAATTTACTGTTCCCTTTAATGAACGCATTGGCGCCATAATTTAAAAGCAGCCCGAAATTATTTTTTGCCTGCAGGTGTTTTGAGGACTGTGCTTTAAGGTCGTTATCGATATAACCGCCCCATACCAGCTTGTTCACGAGCTCACTGCTCATTCCATTACTTCCCGCTTCAAAATCCATGTTTACAGAAACGGACCTTCCCGTTTTACTGTAATTGAGAAAATCAGCGTTGTACTGGGAGTTACTATTTTTAGCTGCTAATATGAAGATCACGAAAACGATAATCCTACGATAATTTATATTTTTTAAACCACATTGGATTATCAGATTAACTGGACAGGTAAATACAGATGCCATATGTTCTTTATATTTTGTTTCCGTATTCATAAACTAATGTCTGTCTATATATGTAGTTAATTTTTTTGTTACGCACTTTTTTTTAACCACATAGAAACATAGTATCTACTGGGCCGGTAAACATAGATCCACATAGGATTTGAAGCTTCGCTTCAAATCCTATGTGTTCTTTATATTTTGTTTCTGTATTCATAAACTATCTGCCTTTGTATCTATGTGGTTAATTTTTTGTTGCTCACTTTACTTTTAAACCACATGGGAACATAGGATCAACTGGAATGGTAAACATAGATCCAGATACATTTGAAGCTTCGCTTCAAATGTATGTGTCCTTTATATTTTGTTTTCGTATTCATAAACTATCTGCCTATGTATCTATGTGGTTAATTTTTTGAACTTGACCTATGACTGTTTCAAACTCTTAAAATATTCATTTACATATGTTCTTTGTCCCTCATTAAAAATATTGGAACAATTAAAATTAATTAAAATCCCTTTTGGAGCCTTTAATAGTTTCATATATGTAAGGAGTTGCGCCTCAGAAAACAAAGCTACCTCGTTAACGGCTTTAAGTTCAACAAGGATAGAACTTTCAACAAATAAATCACATCTGAAATCGAGATTAAGGGTTTTGTCTTTATATATGGTTGGAATTTTAAATTCTGTTAAAAACCTGATTTTGCGAAGAGCCAATTCATGTTTCATACATTCGTGATAAACACTTTCCAACAAACCCCGACCCATTATTTTATGAACTTCTATGGCAGCTCCCACAATTTCATAAGTTAATTCATCTAAATATTTTTTTGTCAGGCTTTGAATCATAAACCAATTGTTTTTATCAATTTAATAGCATTCTTTCCATTTTTCCTCAAAGGCCAAATTTAAACCACATAGGAACAACTAAACGCAATAAATATAGATGCAAATACATTTGAAACTTCACTTCAAATCCTGTCTGCTCTTTATCATTAAAATTGCTATCCATAAACCCATGTCTATCCATATATTAATGTCATTATTCTTTTTATTCCTCCCTTTATTTTTAACCACATAGAAACATAGGATCTACTGGACCGGTAAACATAGATCCACATAGGATTTGAAGCTTCGCTTCAAATCCTATGTGTTCTTTATATTCTGTTTCCGTATTCATAAACTATGTCTGCCTATGTACCTATGTGGTTAATTTTTTTGTTGCTCACTTTATTTTTAACCTCATGGAAACATAGGTACACATACATTTGAAGCAAAGCTTCAAATGTATGTGCTTTTTTTAACCGCTTATTCATAAACCCGTTTCAACTATCTCCCTATGCGGTTTAGATTTACCCGGATCACTTGCAAAACCTATAAGGTCTTGCCACCGCTCCCTTAATTCCCCAATCCCACATTGTAATTCAAATTTGCCACCACGTTCACCTTCACTTCGTAATGCTCAAGGATCTTAATATCCGGCGGATTCAAAGGCATAATAAACCTCGAAACAACTTTTATATTTTTACAATTCCTCAGGTTCCTGATTTTTGATCCATTTATCGGGATCGCTATTTTTTTCTCTACCGGTGTAATTACTTCATTGTTCATATTCAAAACTCCTCCGTCAATAATATCAGAGCCCGGTACAAATAAAGAATCCAACAGGAGGCCATCCACATCGTACATGTACCCCTGCAGTTTTACTGCAAAAGGAAAACCATTCTTTGCCACGATCTGGAGATTTCCATAGTTTACTTTATCCAGTTGTTCAATGTTCGAGAAATCAGTTTCCGCATCTGTCCGTAGTTCAAAATAATCTGCCCTGAACTTGAGGGGGATACTAATGTTTGCAAGAATTCTGATCCCCGTATTATAAAAAGCAAAGTCGTTGTATCCCGAAATATTTCCCAGTGGATTTACATGTATACTTCCTTTATACGTTAACTTATCAGGCAGGTTGGAAATAAAAGGAACGATGTTGCTGTTCGAGGACGTAAAAGAAATGAGTTTGACACTCGGGAAAATCGTAGCTCCGGCTTTGGTTGCCCTGTTTACATTAATATTTGCAAGCTGGCTGGTATTAAGCGTTATAACATTGCCATTAGACGTATTAATAGATTTATTGTTTGCAAGCGTGCTGCTGAATTCGGCCCCAAACTCATTCAGGATCGAAAAATCCATCGTAGCATCGCTGAGTAAAAAATTAGACGCTTTAAAATTATCCGACAGGCCAATGTGCGTGGTATCCTGCGCAATATCTATGGTTTGCTGCCCGAAATATCCTTCCACATAACCCGGAACAATACCCGAATAGGTGATTTCCACCCTGGCGCCCTCTCCCCCCTTTAATTGCAGCGAAGAAGTTGCCGTCGTGCTGAGGGCAAAAGTATAGGTCTGAACGATTGTATTGTATACAAGTCCCGATATTCCCCTCATCGTTAGGCTGTATCCCGACAGGTCATAGGTTTTAATAAGAGGTTTGGCAGAATCTACCGGCACCGTTTCGGAGATGGTAAGAGGAACGCCGTTTTTAACCGCGCTGCTTATCCGGTATATAAGATCTACGGGTTGCGAAATATAATTAACGAACTTTACAGTCATGGTACCTTTGTATACATCCACTCTTTTGAGCGCTACCCCGTTAGAGATATTAAACTTGAGTTCTGCAGCCGGAAAAGCGCTGATAGCCTCGCCAATTTGAAGATTAAGAGGAAAAGGAGATTCATTGATGAATTTTTTCGGGATCGTGGTATCCGGCAGCGAAATGATGGAATCGAGTTTAATAGCCGCTACTTCGCGGTTAAGTTTTACATAAAGCAACCCGGTATTGTCTGCCTGAAAAAAGGAATCGCTCACAAAATTTTTGATGTTCAGCACACTATTCACCACTGGTATAGCCAGATCCACATCCCAGTTTGCATCGGTCGATTTTCTGCATCCAAAGAACAAAAGAAAAAGAATACAAATAAGTCCCGTTTTTTTAAATAATACCATGTTTTACAAATGTAATTTATTTTTCGGGTATCTGAGTACCTAAAGCACGGACGAAAGAATATTTTAGCACTGCTTAAATGCGGGAACCCATCTCAAAAAATAACTCAGCAAATTCCAAGCCAGAAGATGCGTTCACAGAGATTACCCCACATGACCCTGCATGGCCCTGCTTACCAAATTCTAACTAACTCCGGCAAGTTTATTTTTTATCATTTTTTACCTCTAAACCCTCATTTTTTTTGCTACATTTGCTTTGAAAATTATAATGAAAGTAGGCCTTAGATTTTACCTCTCGTGGATTTTTTCCGCAATCGTCATGTTCAGCTTATTTTATGGATGGCATGGCATTTTTTTAAACGACTTTAAACGCATCCAGTTCCCCTTAACCTGGTTTGTTACCTTCGCCGCTTTCACGTATCTGCTTTTCGGGGCTGGTATTTACTTTTTATACGAAAGCCATCTCATGAAAAGGTTCCGGAATTTTTTGGTGCGGGGACTCATTTGTGGCGCCATTGCAGGATTTTCCTTATTCATGATCGCCACTATTGTTAACATCTCATTAACCAGGCATTTAAGCATCCAGCATCTTGCGATGGACTGCATCTGGCAAATGACCGAACAAATGGTTGGTGGCATGGTAATTGTGCTCTTTAAAGTAGTTATTCACGAGCCACAGACAGAGCACGCTTAGGTCTCATTTATAAACACAACACGCAGGCCGGTTATGCAAAACCTTTTTTTATTCTTAAGATCTAAGCAATTTTTTATCCAGCTCTCCGTAATCCTGGTGCTTATTTTTCTTATCATATTTTGCACATTAAAATGGTTGTCTTCCTATACAAATCATGGCGAATTTGTGACCGTTCCTGACTTTAAGGGCCAGGAGGTGAATAACCTCGACGTCTTTATAAAGGATAAGGGCATTACATATCAAATCATTGATAGTATCTATGATCCAAAGGAAAAGCCGGGAATTGTGCTGAGGCAGGATCCTGAAATGAAAATCCAGGTAAAGCACAATAGAACTGTTTACCTTTACGTTACAGGTAGGGTTGCTCCACAGGTAACAATGCCAAAACTGGTAGACAGGAGCGAAAGACAGGCACGTTTGATCCTGAGCAGTTATGGTTTAAAAGTTGGAAGGATAACCGAAAAAGATGCCGACTGTAATGGTTGTATTTTATCTCAACTAATGAATGGCAGGGAAATTGAGCCTGGAAAAGGGATAAAAAAAGGCAGTGTTATTGAACTTGTTGTTGGTAAGAAAGATAATTTTTATCGCGCTGAAACAACGGATAGCATTCCCGTAGAAGAAGAAATTAATTTTGATTAACTGAATATGCTGACTCGTTTCTCCGCTATCGTTGGATGTATCCTCTTAAGTTCCGCGCTTTTTTCCCAGGAAGGTCTCAGGCCCCTGGGCTCAAACCTCGGCTACATTTATCCAGCCCTCAGGCCGGGTTCCGAAAAAGTGGAAACTCCCATGATCCTGCAAAAGCCGGCAGCCCCGGTTTCTTTTTCACTTCCGTTCACAGAAGATTTTTATTACTCTCCCGTTAGTAATTATCCTGACCCGAACAAATGGGAAGACTCCCTGGTGTATGTGAACTCAGGCATGGCCACCGCTCCTCCCAGCATCGGGGTGGCCACGTTCGACGGTCTGAATAAACATGGATATCCTTACAACCCAACGCTCACCAATTTAACCTTGTCCTACCCCGCTGACAAGCTTACCTCAAAACCCATTAACCTTTATCTTTCGGGAACACAAACTCTGAATCCCAATGCAGATGTGGCCCTTTCATTTTATTACCAGGCCCGCGGCAAAGGCGATGGCCCAGAAGTGTCAGACAGCCTTGTGGTGGATTTTTACAAGCCTCTGACGGTGCAGGATTCCGCCCAGCCCGATGCCGGCTGGCAGCGTGTCTGGTTTGCAACCGGTAATGTTAACTCGAATACCAATGACAGTACTTTTAAACGGGCATTTATAGAAATTAAAGACACCGCGTATTTTCACGATGGATTCCGGTTCAGGTTCCGCAACTGGGCGTCTGTAACCGGTAATTTTGATCACTGGCACATAGATTATATATACCTCGATAAAACCCGCGGCGATTCTCTTTTTGACACGGTTCGTAATGATCTTACGTTTGGTGACATCCCGACTCCGTTTTTACGGGATTATTCCGAAATGCCCCTTCAGCAGTACGCCGCATTTGAACTGGCTCAAAACTTACATGCAAAAATAAGGAATAATGGCGCCAACCAGTTAAATATGGGTTATAAATATAGGGTGTATGACCAGCATTACAACCAGCTTATAAATAGTTACGATGGCGGACTTTCCAACCTCAATCCTTTTTGGCCTAATATCTTTACTCCACTGCATCATGGCTACAGCAATTATGCACCACATGCACATCCCCCGGTACAATTCAGCTTTACACCCAGCTCAACTAATGGAGCAGAATTCCCTATTAGGCACTCAGTTTTCGTAGATCAAAATAGCAGTAGTTCAGATATATTTCCACAAAACGATACCCTTACGCAATACCTGCGCTTCAGAAATTTTTATGCCTTTGATGATGGTAGTGCCGAAGCGGGATATTATGTGAATTCTGTCGGCGCACAAATAGCCGTTAAGATCCGGCTTAATGTAGCGGATAGCCTGGTAGGCCTGAGGATCTATTTTGATCCGGTGGGGAATGTAAGCAGCATTTCGAATACGGCCACCTCGGTACATTTTTTTACGATCAATGTGTGGGCCGCAAATAACGATGGTACACCCAACCCTTTTGTTATTTACAACGACAGTGTCAAACAGGTGCCTTCTTATTTAAGCGGGGGATTTAAAGAAGTGCCTGAATTCAAACTGAGGCGTCCGCTTCTCCTTCCGGCCGGCACTTATTATATTGGGATAAAACAGGCTGCGAATAGTGTTACGATAGGATACGACAGGAATTACAACCATCAGGCCAGTTTATATTTTGATTCCGGAAATGGATGGGAGCAGTCACAGGAAAAAGGTTCCATCATGATGCAGCCGGTCTTCGGCCATTACAGGGCCATTGTGGGGATTGACGAGAATGGCTCACCTGAAAAAAACAGTTTGTTTGTATATCCCAATCCTTCATCCGGGCAATTTACGATCCGGTCTTCCAGCCACGACAATACCGGCTACCGGCTTTTTAATGCCCTGGGCCAATTAGTAGGTTCAGGAACCATCGAAACGAACGAACATTCTGTTTCCACAACTAACCTTGATGCCGGCTTGTATATCCTGGTACTGGAATATAACGGGCGCGCTGTACAACAACAAAAAATAATCGTGCAGCATTAAATCTGTGATGGCTGAATTTGAAGAAGAACAGGACGAATTAAGTCCTGACGAAGAACAGGCGCTTTTTGAGCACCACAATATAAAGGTCGAAAAAGGCCAGGTAACCATGCGTATTGATAAATTTATCATGATCCGCATTGCTAATACCACCCGCACAAAAGTACAGAACGCCTGCGACGCAGGATTTATCCTGGTTAACGGCAAAGCTGTAAAATCAAATTACAAGATCAAACCTTTAGACGAGATCTCCATAATGCTCACAGTACCTCCCCGTACTTCGGAGATCCTTCCTGAAAACATTCCGCTTGACATTACGTTTGAGGACGATTACATTGCCCTGGTCAACAAAAAACCGGGCATGGTTGTTCACCCGGCTTATGGCAATTATACAGGAACACTGGTAAATGCGTTGCTGTACCACTTTAAGAACCTTCCCACAACAAAGACAAGGCTAAACAACGATATCTACCTGGACAGGCCGGGTTTGGTTCACCGCATCGACAAAAACACTTCCGGGATCATTATTATTGCCAAAACAGAATTGGCAATGACACGCCTGGCAAAAGATTTTTATGACCGCACCATGGATCGTAAGTATATCGCCATCTGCTGGGGCGATCTGAAGGAAGATGAGGGCACCATCATTGCCAATGTGGGCAGGGATCTGAAGAACCGGAAAGTAATGTATGCCTTTCCGCCGGATAGCGAACATGGAAAACATGCCGTGACGCATTATAAAGTACTGGAGCGTTTTGGTTACATAACCCTGGTGGAATGTAAGCTGGAAACCGGCCGTACACACCAGATCCGCGTACATTTCAAAAGTATCGGACACCCTTTATTTAACGACAATGAATATGGGGGTGATGTTATTTTAAAAGGGATCAATTCCGCGAAATACAAACAGTTTATCCAGAATTGTTTTGACCTTTTACCCCGTCAGGCCCTGCATGCAAAAACGCTGGGCATCACGCACCCTATAACCGGTGAAAAATTGTTCTTTGATAGCCCGATCCCTGACGACATGCAGGCAGTACTTGAGAAGTGGAGAAAATACACGAAAGACAAATCTCTTGAATAATATTAATTTTGAGTTGCAGGATTTAAGCTGAATCTTTTCTGCGCCAGGGATTGAGCCATTTGCTTGAGCTCCTTTTTATTAAGCCGGGGGCAGTGAATTCACAGAACGGCTTGATAAAAAGAGCGAGTGGCGAAAGCCCGACCCTATGAAGTGAAAGCAAAATAAGTTACACCCTGGCTTTCTGCTTCATGGGGAGGCGCCCAAATAATTTGAAATGAAATATTGGTTCTTTCTTTACCTGGCAATTATCAAACGCTTTACTACTTTCTCAAATCCATTATTAACCTCCACAAAATAAATACCCGCAGGCTGCCCCGACATATTTACATCAATAACAGTTTGTTTTACCTCTTCGGTCTTTTCACTGTGAACTATTTCTCCGAGAAGATCATACACCTGTATCGAAATACCCTGAGGATACGGCAAACGTGTTACAATTTTAAAATTACCAGCAGAAGGATTAGGAAAAAGATCAATGCTGTTATAGAAGACCGGGTTCTTTTTAATGCCCACCGGACCACATTCTATGATGGGTAAAATAGCAAGGTTAAAACTCCGTGTATTACCATAAACCGTTTTCATATTATGCCAGGTATCATCATTCCATTTTTCCCAACCTGTATTGGAAACAGCTGTATTCTCATCCATAATAACCGCTGTATCGCCTGGGGCGCTGGGCAGTACCACTGAAGCATAAAAACCACCGGATTGAGGAACAGATATTGGTGAAGTAAAATTAAATTTATACGGCATAATTAAAGGCAGATTAAACGCCAGCGCCGGGTTGCCGCAATATGGAACACCCGTGGTATTAGTTGTTGCCGCAATGGTAGAGAGATTTTCGGTTACTGATCCTAAAAGGTTTCCGGGTTGCGAATTAGCGGAGGTACCACTGTAAATATTCATGCTGACATTGCCGGTACCGTCGGTTCCCATATTTCCATATTGAAAAAAGAGAACGATCACCCCCGTTACCTGCGGGTTCGTCACATTGCCGTATTTTGCAGTGCTTATAAATTCCGCTTTCTCCTTGTCATCATAACAGTTTGTGCCGGAAAGATATCCTGCTTTAAACTGACCCTGCGGACACG
>Ga0208492_1001075_pt1 | contig 19150 bp, 14 predicted proteins | sample Subbioar_CSW14AB_FD_184820 | JGI IMG/M metagenome (GOLD analysis project Ga0208492, IMG submission 184820) | Serpentinite rock and fluid subsurface biosphere microbial communities from McLaughlin Reserve, California, USA - CR12Mar_CSW14AB (SPAdes) | ecosystem: Environmental > Terrestrial > Deep... | reverse complement strand
GATCTTGACCGTGGACCCCTGTTTGTAGTCGTCGGGCGTGAAGAAGAAGCCCCAGACAAGGCCCACGAACAGGAAGGCGACGGTCAGCCAGACCGCCCAGGGCAAGGCCCAGGCCGAGGTCTGCATGAACTTCTTCGGGTTCGCGTATTCCCAGATCGACATGGCCTTCGCCTATCCTGTTCCCGTTTGTCCCTCAACACACCATCGCGCGAGAGCCTCAGCGCAAATTGACGCGGATCGCACTCGCGGCCGCGAAGGGGAGGAGCGCAGCCGCGCCGAGGCTGATTGCGGCCAGAAGCGCAAGCGGGGTCGCAAGCGCCATACCTTCGGCCCCACGGCGCACGACCTCGCCACCGAAGATCAGGGTCGGGACATAAAGCGGCAGCACGAGAAGGCTGAGGAGCAGGCCACCCCGGCGCAGGCCGACGGTCAGCGCCGCCCCAAAGGCCCCGATCACCGACAGCGCCGGAGTGCCAATGAGCAGGCTGAGGACGAGCCAGCCATACCCCGCAGGCGGCAGGTTCAGGAAGATGCCCAGGACCGGCGCGATCAGGGTCAAGGGCAGGCCCGTCGCCAGCCAATGCGCCAGCGCCTTCACCGCGACCACCGCCTCCAGCGGGATCGGCGCGGTGGCGAGGAGGTCAAGCGAGCCGTCTTCATGATCGAGGGCAAAGATGCGGTCGAGCGAGAGAAGGCAGGCCAAGAGCGCGCCGACCCAGAGGATACCGGGGGCGATGCGGCCCAAGGTGCTGCCGTCCGGGCCGACGCCCAACGGGACGAGGAGAGAGAGCAGGAAGAAGAAAGCAAGCCCCAGCCCGAAGCCGCCGCCCGACCGGAAGGCCAGGCGAAGGTCGCGGAGGAGAAGCGCCTTCATGTCCGGCCCCGCATTTGCTCTTTTCCGAAATACTCCCGCCGGAGGCACTGACGATGGCGGCCTGCGCAAGTGGTCATGCAAAGGCCTCGTCAAAGCCAGTGCTTTGAATCACTCTGGCGCGGTGCGGGTCAAGGTCGAGGACCGTGGCCTCGGGCAGGCCGAGGTCGGTGTGGGTGGCGATGACGGCGAGGCCGCCCTTTGTCAGGTGGTCGCGGACCAGATCGGCGAAGAGCGCAACGGACGCCGCGTCAAGGCTGACGGTGGGTTCGTCCAGCAACCAGACCGGGCGGCCCGTGACCAGCAGGCGCGCAAGACCAAGGCGGCGTTTCTGACCGGCCGAAAGCTCGCCTGCCCGGCGGCGGGTCAGTTGGGCCAGGTTCAGCGCGGTCAAGGCGTGGTCGACGGCGGGGCCGCCGTAGATGCGGGACCAGAAGCTGAGGTTCTCCTCCACCGTCAGGGTCGACTTCAACCCGTCGGCATGGGCGGCATAGGCGACACTGTCGGGAGGCAGGTCGAAGGTTCCTGCGGCCGGGGGTTGCAGGCCTGCGAGCGTGCGCAGAAGCGTGGTCTTTCCCGAGCCGTTCGGGCCGCGCAGGATCAGCGCCTGTCCGGGCTGGACAGTCAGCGTCAGGCCCTGCAGGACCGTGACGCCGCCCCGGGCCACCGCGAGGTTCGACAGGCTTAACATGCGGCAAGGCCTAACGCATGCGCTGCGGCGCGAAAAGGGGATTGGTCAAGGCCGCCGAACCCCAGTTGCCCAGAAGGACGTTCCGCGTGACCACCTCGACGGGTCGTTCGCGGGCGATCAGGCCCGCGACCCACTCACAGGACCCGGCATTGAACACAGCACCCTTGCCGCGACGATACTCGACCATGCACCCGTTGCCCCGGCTTGCGAGACCGAGAGTTTCCGGGGTCAACTCGCCGTATTTGGTGCGGGCGACTTCTTCGGCATCCAGATGGCCGACGAAGAAATCCTCGTCTTCGGGGCCGGTGTGATGCGCAAGCGTCGTCGCCAGGGACAGGCCGACGATGGTGAGATCCCCTTCCAGTCCGGTGTCGGCGGCGGCAAAGGGCACGCCATGGCGGGTTTCGTAGTCGATGCCATCAACCTCGTAGCCGAAGATCCTCGACGCGGCCCCAAGGATATCGCCGTAGCCAAGGCCAGTGCCCTTCAGCGACCAGTGGTCCGGGCGATAGAGGGTGAAGCCGCCCGATCCATGTGCGGCGCAGCGGCTCCACCCGGCATAGACGCCCATGCTGCCGGTCAGACCCATCGTCGCCACGGCCGGGCGACCGGCCTGCGGATGGTCCCAGTAGCTCGTCAGGCGGTCGGTAGCACCGAGAGGGTCCTCGGCCTCGGCCCGGGTCTTGTAGCAGGTCTGGGTCACAAGGTCCGGCGAGAGACGGGTCTGCCAGAAGAAATTGCCGCCGAAGCGGGCCAGCTGGCCGCCCCGGTCAAGCCAGGCATCCAGATGGTCGCGCATCTCCCAGGTCCAGTATTCATCGTGGCCGACGATGACGGTGCGGGAGTAGGCGTCGAGGAGATGCGGGTCGGCGTGGAGGTCGTGCTGGGTGACGTAGTCGAGCGCAATGCCCTGCTCTTCGGCCCAAAGCGCGAAGGGGCGTTCAAAGGCAGGCCAGCCGGAGGAGGCGTATTTCTTCGAGATGCCGTTTGCGCGGGCGTAATCCATGTGGGGATAGCGGGGCCGGGTCAGAAGCGGCGAGGCATGGGGGATGCGGGGCGCATCATCGGGCCAGCGGACGAAGCCGGTGGCCCAGGGGCGGTGCAGGCTGACATTGGCGGCGAACTCGCGGCCCGAGGGGCCGGTCAGGCCCTGGTAGTGGTTCGACCCGCCCCAATCGTTGTAGGCGCACCAGGTGCCGGTGCAGAGGACGATGGCCAGCTTGGCGGTGGGCTTTGCGGGTTTCAGCACAAAGATCGCCTGGCTTTGATGGCCGTCGATGGCAAACGTCACGGCATAGACGCCGGTCGGCCAGTCCGGCGGGATCGTGGTCTGGAACGCGACGGGCCAGCCGCAGCCCGTGACCGAGCAATCGTCCGGGGTCGGGGAGAATTCCGTCGGGATCGTGGTTTCCAGCACCGTCTGCGGGGTCAGCCCGTCGCGGGTGATGGTCAGCCGGGCTGTGGCGGCCGAAGACATCGCGTGAAGCCGCAAGGTGTCGCCGGGCGCGTAGGACAGGGCGGAGGTGTAGCCCCAGACCTGGGGGCGCAACGGATCGTCCGAGGCCATTTCGTAGTAGTGGCCGGTCACCGGGTCACCGTCGTCGAAGGGTCCGGCAACGAAGAAGCCTTGCATGTCTTGCTCCGAATTTTCTGGCAGCATCGGCGGGCGGGCGCGCAAAGGCAACGGGCTTGCGCACCGCTTGGGCCTTGAAATGCGGCGAGGGCTGTGCCCCTCTGCTGGGCAAAACGGGGGGCTTCATGCGGATTGGCGACGTGTCGTTCTGGTATGCCGATATCGGGCTGCCCTATCCCCGTGCGGCCCTGGCAGGCGATGCGACAGCGGACGTGGCGATCATCGGGGCGGGGTATACCGGGCTTTGGACCGCCTATTACCTGAAGCAGGCGAACCCGGGGCTTGACGTGCTGGTGATCGAGAAGGATTTCGCGGGCTTCGGCGCCAGTGGCCGCAACGGCGGCTGGCTGACCGGCGGCTTTGCCTGGACGCACCGGCGCTACCTGGAAAGCTCGTCCGATCCGGCGGTCCGCGCCATGGTTGCGGCGATGAACGGCACGGTGGACGAGGTGATCCGCGTCGCCGAAGCCGAGGGGATCGAGGCCGACATCCACCGCACGGACGAGCTGGCGGTGGCGACAAAGCCCGCGCAACTGGGGCGGATGCGGGCCGAGGTCGCGCACAGGCGGCACTGGGGCGAAGATGGGCGGGTCTTCGAGATGTCGGAGGCCGACGTGGCCGCGCGGGTGCGGATTCCCGGGGCCCTGGGCGCCATGGTCGTGACCAACGTGGCGCGGGTGCAACCGGCCAAGCTGGTGCGGGGGCTGGCGAAGGCAGTCGAGCGGATGGGGGTGCGGATCGTGGAGGGGACCACGGTCACGGGCTATGAACCCGGCGCGGTGACGACCGACCGCGGGACAGTGCTGGCGCCCGTCATCCTGCGCTGCACCGAGGGGTTTACCGCCGGTCTGCCCGGCCACAAGCGGGAATGGCTGCCGTTGAACTCGGCCCAGATCGCGACCGAGCCGCTGCCGCCCGAGGTCTGGGACAAGATCGGCTGGGAAGGGCGCGAGATCATCGCCGATTTCGCCAACGCCTATTGTTACTGCCAGCGCACGCGCGAGGGGCGGATCACCGTGGGCGCGCGGGGGGTGCCATATCGGTTCGGTTCGTCCCTGGACGTGAACGGAGCGCCAGACCGCGAGACGATCCGGCGGCTGACGGCGATCCTGCACCGGCATTTTCCTGCCGCACAGGGTGCCAGGATCGATCATGCTTGGTGCGGAGTGCTTGGGGTGCCGCGCGACTGGTGCGCGACCGTGGGCCTGGACCCGGTGACGGGCCTAGGCTGGGCTGGGGGCTATGTGGGGGTGGGGGTCTCGACCTCGAACCTGGCGGGGCGGACGCTGGCCGACCTGGCGCTGGGGCGGGAGACCGAGCTTGCGCATTTGCCCTGGGTCAACCGGAAGGTGCGGCCCTGGGAGCCAGAGCCCTTCCGCTGGCTGGGTGTGCGCGGGATGTATGGACTGCTCAACGCCGCCGACCGGCGCGAGGACCGTCCGGGGGCTGGTCCGTCGAGGTTGGCGAAACTGGGAAACTGGGTGACCGGGCGGGGTTGAATGGCCCGGTGGAAACGGTTGCGCGGCCTGCACGCTCATGACACAAACCCAGCAATCGGGGAGGACAGAATGACATTTCGCCGCCGTCAGCTGCTGGGGCTTTCGCTTGCAGCGCCCTTCGCTTTTGCCTGGAAGCCCACACTGGCCGCCGGTCGCGCTGATGTTTCGCGCGAGGTGCTGCTGACCTGGCACAAGCTGATCCTGGAACTGGTCCGCCACACCGCGACCTACATGCCCCCGGTGGCCGCCCGCGGCTTTGCCTACATTGGCGTCACCGCGCACGAGGCGCTGGCGACCGGAAATCCGGGCTTGCGCAGCCTTTCCGGGCAGCTGACCGACTTGCCCCCCCTGCCCGCCCGTCCCGGCGGAGAGTTCGACGAGCCCTGTGTATTGCATGCGGCGCTGGAAACGGCGGTCAAGGCCCTGTTTGCCAACACCGGCCCGACCGGCCAGCGTGCGATGCAGAAGATGTCCGAGATCATGGGCAAGACGGCAAGCGAGGGAATCGCAGCCGAGATCGTCGACCGCAGCGTGGCACACGGACAGGCGGTCGCCGCACATATCCTTGCCTGGGCAGCAGGCGACGGCGGCGCGGTGATCGACAACATGGGCTTCCCGCGCGACTACACGCCCGGCACGCGCCCGCAGGACTGGGTGCCGACCACGCTGATCCGCTTGCAACAGGCGCCGCTTTTGCCCGGCTGGGGCAAGAACCGGCCCTTTGCCATGCCCGACACCGCAAGCCTGGATGCCCCGCCGCCGCCGGATTACGATGAAGCGCCGGGATCGGCCTTCCACAGCTTTGCGAAGGAAGTCGCCGAAACCGGTCGCGCCCTGACCGACGAGCAGAAGTTGATCGCGCGCTTCTGGTCGGATGACGCGATGCTGACCCCGACCCCGGCCGGGCACTGGATTTCCATCGTCATGCAGATCGCCGAGCGCGACGCGATGCCGGTCGAAGTGATCGCTCCGACCCTTGCGAAAATGGGCGTGGCGCAGGCGGATGCGTTCATTTCCTGCTGGTCGACCAAGTTCAAATACAACCTTCTTCGCCCCGTCACCTACATCAAGCGTCATATCGACAAGACCTGGGAGCCGCTTTTGATCACCCCTCCCTTCCCAGAATATACGTCGGGCCATTCCTGCCAGTCGGGAGCTGCATCGACCGTCCTGACCGCGATCTTCGGCGAGAATTTCACCTTCGACGATGCAACCCACCAGGCCGAGGGTCTGCCCGTCCGCAGTTTCCCGTCATTTGCGGCTGCGGCAGAGGAAGCTGCGGCCTCGCGGCTTTACGGTGGCATCCACTTTCGGTTCGGCAACGAGGCCGGGTTGGCGCAAGGCCGCGCAGTCGGGGCCATTGCCGCAAATCTGCGGACCGAAGCATGATGCGCGCGCTTGGTTTGTGCCTTGCGCTTGCGGCCCCGGCCTTGGCGGAGCCCGTGGTCCCGAAATTCACCGACGAGACCGCGACGGCCGGGCTTTCGACCGTCTTTGCGGGCGATTGGGAGTACATGGTCGGCGGCGGGGTGGCCACATTCGACTGCTCGGGCGACGGCTTGCCCGAGGTGTTCCTGTCCGGTGGGGCGGGGCCTTCGGCGCTGTATCTGAACCGCAGTCCGGTCGGCGGGGCGCTTGCCTTCGAGAAGACCGATGCCGTGACGATGGACGCGGTGCTGGGGGCCTATCCGCTGGACATCGACAGCGACGGGGTGATGGATCTTGTCGTCCTGCGGCAGGGCGAGAACAAGCTTCTTCGCGGAACCGGAGCCTGCAAGTTCGAGGTGGCGAACGAAGCCTGGGGGTTTGACGGCGGGGATGCCTGGTCGTCGGCCTTCGCCGCGATCTGGGAGAAGGGGCAGTCCTGGCCCACGCTTGCCATCGGCAACTACATCGACCGGAAAGAGGAAGCCTTTCCCTGGGGGTCCTGCACCGACAACTGGCTGCACCGGCCCGACGGCCAGCGTTTCGGCGCTCCGATCCCGCTGACGCCGTCCTACTGCGCCCTTTCGATGCTGTTCACCGACTGGAATCGCTCTGGCTATCCATCGCTGCGCGTGTCGAATGACCGCGAATACTACAAGGGCGGCCAGGAGCAGATGTGGCATCTGGAGCCGGGCCAGCCGCCGAAGCTTTACACGGAAAAGGACGATGGCTGGAAACGCTTGCGCATCTGGGGAATGGGAATCGCATCCGCGGATGTGAACCTCGACGGCTATCCGGACTATTTCCTGACCTCGATGGCCGACAACAAATTGCAGGTCCTGAAGGACGCAACCAGCGGCAAGCCGGACTACGCCGACATCGCCTTCAAGTCCGGGGTCACCGCGCACCGGCCCTACACCGGGGGCGACCAGAACCCCTCGACCGCCTGGCACGCGCAGTTTGCCGACGTGAACAACGACGGGGTGCAAGACCTGTTCGTGGCCAAGGGCAACGTGGCGAAGATGCCGGATTTCGCCGAGAAAGACCCGAACAACCTGCTGTTGGGGGTGGGTGACGGCACGTTCGTCGAAGCCGGGGACAAGGCGGGCGTGGCCAGCCTGGCCATCGCGCGCGGGGCGCAGGTGGTGGACCTGAACCTTGACGGCGCGCTGGACATTGTGGTGCAGAACCGCTGGTCCGGCCCCGAGGTCTGGCGGCAGGACGCGGACCCGGCAAGTGCCTGGGTGCAGGTGCGATTGTCGCAAAGCGGCGCGAACCGCGATGCCATCGGCGCGGTCGTGGAGCTGCGGCGCGGCGACAAGGTCGAGCGGCACGAGGTCGTGTCGGGTGGAGGGCATCTTTCGGGGTCCGTCGGCTGGCTGCATTTCGGGCTGGGTCAGGCCGATTCCGTCGAGATGCGGGTAGTCTGGCCGGACGGGTCCGAAGGCGACTGGATGACGCTGCCTGCGCGCACATTCCAGATCCTGCGGCCCGGTCAGGCAGCGGAAGGCTGGCAGCCTGGATGATCCGAAGGCGAATCACCTGCCACTGAGACGTGCCGGAAGTCTATGCAACCTGGAATTGTTTCCAGCGCGATTGCCAGCAGCCGGGGTCGCAGAGGCCGACGCAATAATGCAAGGAAACGACGCATCCCACTGGGATCCTTGATGAAATTGTCACAGTGCCTGGCGTGCGACCGCCCGGAGAGGCAAGTGGAGTCCGCGATGAAACTATTCGCATTTTCAATGGCTTGAAGCGATTTTCGTCTGTTCCGCCTGGGCGGTTGGTAGCCTTAGCCCCCCTGCGACCCGGACCTGCAGATTTTCCCAATCTCCCGAGAGGTTTGCGTCACTCGCCGATCACGGACTAGAATGTGTTAACGGATGTTCGCCGTGTCGGAGTTGAGGCCGAAGCGGATTTACCCGGGTGAAAGTGTTGTCGTTCAGTATTGCGCGCAGCGACTGGTCGCGGGCGCGTCTGGTGTTGTGAGTGGCCTGACAGGCAGGTGTGAAGTGACGCAAGGTCCGACGCAGATCAGCAATCAGCTCGAATCCGAGCTGGGCCGGGTTGACCCCGATGCCTTTGCCGATGACCTGAAGCCCGGGACCGAGCTTCTGGGCGGGCACTATACCATCATCGGGTTTCTCAACAGCGGCGGTTTCGGGATCACCTATCTGGCGAAGGACAGCCTGAACCGGACTGTGGTGATCAAGGAATGCTTCCCCAATTCGCTGTGTCGGCGGTCCACAAGTCTGGTCCGCGCCCGGTCGCGCAAGCATCAGGATGATTTCCGCGGCTTCGTCGAAAGCTTTGTCGCCGAAGCGAAAAGCCTCGCGCGGCTGGTGCATCCCAACATCGTTGGCGTGCATCAGGTGTTCGAGGACAATGACACGGCCTATATGGCGATCGACTTCATCGACGGGCGTGACCTGCACGATATTCTGGACAGCACGGATCAGGCGTTTACTCCAGATCAGGTAGTGGGGCTGCTGAAAAAGATGCTCAGTGCTGTGGAGTTCATCCATCAGGCCGGAATCCTGCACCGCGACATTTCGCCGGACAACATTCTGGTCGACAAGACCGGCAACCCGATCCTGATCGACTTTGGCGCCGCCAGCGAACAGGTCGTGCGGGCAACCCGGGTCCTGACCGGGCGTCGGGTCATCAAGGAAGGCTATTCGCCGCAAGAGTTCTACCTGACGGGTGCCGAGCAAGGCCCGTCGAGCGACCTCTATTCGCTGGGCGCGACGTTCTATCATGTGATCACCGGCAAGGCCCCGCCGGAAAGCCAGCGTCGTCTGGCGCGGGTGGCCGAGGGTGAGAAGGATCCCTATGAGCCGCTGGCGGGCCGCTTTGCCGGTTACCCGCCCGGGTTCCTTGAATCGATCGACAAGGCGGTCCGGGTGATGCCGCGCGACCGTATCCAGTCGGCGGGCGACTGGCTGGACTGGATCCGGATCAGCGAAGAAGGCGGCCCGCTTCCCGGCAGCCTGACCGAGAGCCCGGCATCGGTGAAGTCGCGCAAGGTCTCGGCGCAAGCGTTGGCGGAGCAGGATACTGCACGGATCAAACGGGGTGTCGCGATCGGCGGAGGGGTGTTGCTTGTCGCAGCCGGCCTGGCCGCGATCTGGTGGGCATTGCGATAGGACCGCCGACGGCTAGTTTGCGCCTGCAAGCGGGGTCACGCTGACGCCTGCGACCACTTGGTCCGAGGGATGCAGGACCACCCGGTCCCCGGCCTGCAGCCCGTCAAGCACTTGTGCGTAGTCTTCGTTCCGTTCTCCCAATGCAATCTTCTGCAGGCTCGCCCGGCCAACGCGGACAAGATATGTCGCCCAGTCCGGCCCATTGCGGAACAGGGCACCGACCGGGATCGTCAGCACGTCATCCTGCCGCCAAAGCGCAATCCGGGCGACAACCCGGAAGCCGTGACCAAGGGCGCGCCATTCTTCGGGCGGGCCCGACAGCCTCAGGATCACTGTAACACGCTGTTCATTGATCCCGAGGGCAGAGACACGGGTCACCGCCGATGGCTCCACCCGATCGACGACGGCCGGAAGCGCCGCGCCGCCCCAGCCCGAGACAGTCGCCAGAGCGCCTTTGGTGACGCGCACGGCGTCGCGGGACAGAAGGTCGACCACGATCTCAAGATTGCCGGGATCGCCGATTTCAAGGATCGGCGCGCCGGGCAGAACCACCTGTTCGCTTTCGGTCAGAACCCGCAGCACCCGGCCCGACACCGGGGCGAGAACTTCCACGCAGCAGCGGCTGGCGCTGCCCTGGCCGTCGGGTCGCAGCACGGCAAGCGCGCTTTCCAGCTCTTTTTCCCGAACGGACAGGTTGGCCAGCGCGCTGGCAACTGCGGCCTGGGCGGTCTTCTGGTCGCGGATCGCGTTGTCGTAGAAACGCTGTGAAACGGCACCCTTCTGATAAAGCGCCGTGGCCCGGTTCGCCTCGCTGGCCGCGAAGTCGCGGGTTGCTTCGGCCTGGGCAAGTTGCGCGCGAGCGAGTTCGGTCGCGGCCTGCGCCGCAGCCGCAGTCGCCTCGGCCACCGCGCGGGAGCGGCTGTCCAGAAGAACGGGAGCGGTCGGGCCGATCAAGGCGACGACGGTTTCGCCCTTGATCACGACATCGCCCGCATGCAGGCTGATCCGCTGCAGCTTGCCTGCGATGCTGGTCGAGACGGTAAAGACATCGCGGATCCGCGCTTCGCCCTCTTCCTCCACGGTCACTTCCAGCGGACGACGGGCAACTTCGGCCAGGTCAACCTCGACCGGGCGCGGCAGGAAGGCCCAGACGAAGAGGCCGATGATGGTCAAGGCAGCGGCGATGGGCAGAACGCGGCGCATGGGTCTACTCCCGTGTCTTCAGGACTTCGATCATGTCGAGTGTGTTGATGCGGCCCCGGATCGCGAGGGCCGAGATCAGGGCGGCGGCGCAGACCACGAGGCTTGCGGTGGCATAGACGTTGCGCTGCACGACAAAGGGCACACGGTAGAGGTCCGAGGAGAAAGCCGCCGCCATGGCGGATGCGATCCCGGTGCCGATCAACCAGCCAAGGGGCTGCGCCAGCAGGACCACGGTGCCAAGCTCTCCGAAGAGGACGCCCGACACTTCGGCGTTGGTGAAGCCGAGGACGCGGAGGCTGGCAAGCTCGCGGCCCTGTTCGGACAGGGCGATGCGCGAGAAATTGTAGACGACGCCGATCGCGATGATGCCGGCAAGGACCATATACACCGTCACCATGACCGTGATGTTCTCGGCCAGGGTCTGGCGAAAGCGGTCAAGCGTCAGGGTGGTGACGCTGATCAGTTCGGTTTTGGGCGCGGTCTTCGCGGCTGCGTAGAAGGCTTTGCTTGCGGACCGGTCGATCTGAAGACTGACGCCCGACACCATCGCGCCTTCCCGCATCAGCCGGTTCAACGCCCCGATTTCCATGGCAGCACCCAGGCCCACATAGCCGACCGATAGGCCGCTGACCGGCAGGGTGACAGTCGGGCGGCGACCCTCCAGCACCTCGACGGTGACGAGATCGCCAGGACGGACGTGGAGGGCGTCGGCAAGGGCTTCGGACAACAGAAGTCCCGCCTCGGGCATCGGCATCGGCGCAAGATCGGGGTCGAGGACGCGCGAAAGGCGTGGGGTCTGTGGACGCCCGGTTATCGACAGCTTTTTCGAGACGGCGCGGTTGCTGATCCGCACAGACACCTGCCGGAACGGTTCGGCCAGCATCACTCCGGGAAGGTGGGCTGCGGCAAAGGTGGCCGCTTGCGGTAGCGGGGCACCGAAGAAGATCTGGGCGTCATGACGTTCGGTGCGGAAGAAGGTGATGTCGATCATCCGGTTGATCGAGCCGAAGGACCAGAGCGAGGCGACAAGGATCGCCACCGACATGGCGACGCCAAGCGTCGAGGAGGCGGTGCGAAACGGCCAGCGCATCAGGTGACGCGCGACCATCACCCCGGTCTGGCGCAGCCGCAGAAGGCGACGCAGGCCGCCCATCCTTTCGCGGTATGCGGCAGGGGTGGGCGGGGCCATGGCAACTGCCGGGGGGAGGCGGAGAACGGACCGGACCGCGTAAAGTGCGCCACCGACAGCGGCCGCGAGAGTGATCAGCGCCGCAAGTCCGTATAGCTGCGGGTCTCGGGTGAAGACGAGATAGGGGAACGAGAAGAACCTCGCGTACATCTGCGCGAGGCCCGCCCCAAGCCAGGCCCCTGCGGCAAAGCCGATCAGGATACCCGCCGCCGCGATCAGGATGACGAACTCGACATAGTGCTGCGCCACGGCCCGGGCCGAATAGCCGATGGCTTTCAGAAGCCCGATCTGTTCGCGTTCCAAGGTGATCAGCCGCGACAGCGTCATGTTGACCAGCATGGCCGCCACCGCCAGAAAGATCGGCGGCAGGACCTTCACCATGGCCGAAAGCTGTTTCAGCTCGGCATCCAGAAAGGCATGCGAAATCTGGTCCTTGCGCGCCGTTGCCCCAGCGCCGCCGTAGCGGGCGGTCAGCCGGTCCAGCGTTTCGATGACCCGGTCGGGATTGGTGCCCGGGGCCAGTTTCAGGACGACGTTCGAGAACGCGCCTTCAAGGTCGAATGCGGCCTCAAGAGAGGCTCGCGGAGCCCAGACCACGCCAAAGCGGCGCGGGTCGGGCATCATCTGACCGGGGCCGAGGGCGTAGATGAACTCGGGAGAAAGGGCGACACCGGTGATCTTCAGGTCGCGCCGCTGGCCATGCATCAGGACCGGCAGCAGGTCGCCGGGGCGAAGGCGATGCGCGGTCGCAAACCCCTCGGACACAACGATTTCCTGCGCCGATTGCGGGTCGGGCAACCGCCCTTGCCGCAGATACAGCCGGTTCAGCCCGGCCCCGTTGCCCCCGGGCAGCGACACGAAAAGGACCGAGCCCGGCTCCACCATCCCCGGCAGATCTAGAAGCCCAAGCTTGACGATCCGCGCCTCGGCATCGAGGACGCCGTCGATTGCCTCGATCTCGGCCAGAAGCGCGCGGGGGGCCCGGGTCACGTCGGCGAAGATGTCGGCAAAGCGGTTCTCTTCATAGTACCTGGCGCGGGTCTCGTGCAGGGACGAATAGGCCCCGTTGCCAAGGATCAGTGTCGCGACCCCGGCGGCCAGCACCAGCGCAATGGCCAGCACCTGCGCCCAAAGGCGCCGGAGGTCGCGCAGGACCTTGCGGCGGAGGGGCGGGATCACCATGCGACCTCGGCAGGCAGTTTCTTGGTGGCGTTGACGGTTTCCTCGGCGATCCGGCCATCGGCAAAGCGGATCACCCGGTCGGCAATGTCGCGGATCGCGGCGTTGTGGGTGATGACCAGGGTCGTGGCCCCGACGGCTCGGTTCACCTCGGTCAGGGCCTGAAGCACCTTGATGCCGGTCGCGCTGTCCAGGGCCCCGGTCGGTTCGTCGCACAAGAGGACCTCGGGGTTCTTGGCGATGGCGCGGGCGATGGCGACGCGCTGCTGTTCTCCGCCCGAAAGCTGTGCCGGGAAATGGTTCGCCCGGTCCGACAGGCCGACCAGAGCCAGCGCGTGATCGGCCTGCATCGGGCGGCGTGCAATTTCGGTGACCAGCTGGACGTTCTCGCGCGCGGTAAGACTGGGCACGAGATTGTAGAACTGGAAGACAAAACCGACGTGGTCGCGCCGGTACTGGGTGAGTTGCGCCTCGTTCAGGCTGGTCAGCTGGTGGTCCTCGAACCAGACCTCGCCGTCGCTTGCCCGGTCAAGCCCGCCAACGATGTTCAGGAAGGTCGACTTGCCCGACCCGGAGGGACCGAGGATAACGATGAACTCGCCCTTTCGGGCCTGAAAGTCGATGCCGCGCAGGGCCTGAACCTCCAGCGCCGCATTGCGATAGACCTTGGTCAGGCCGGTCGCGCGGAAGACGATGTCGCTTGAGGCTGGCATGGGGAGATCCCTTCTCCCAACCTCTAGCAGACCGATGCGCGCCTTGCGTTGATCCGGATCAAGACCCGCCCGGACGGAGTGTCGTCGCGGTCATTCGTGGCGCAGGGCGTCGATCGGGTCCAGCCGGGCGGCCTTGCGGGCAGGGAAATAGCCGAAGATCACCCCGATCAGCGCGGAAAAGCCGAAGGCGAGGATCACGACATAGACCTGCGGGGCGAAGGGAATGGCCATGAAGATCGAAGCTGCGAAGGCCAGCCCCAACCCGACGATCACGCCGATGATGCCGCCGACCAGCGACAGCACCACCGCTTCGACGAGGAACTGCGTCAGGACCTGCCGGCCCTCGGCCCCGATGGCCAGGCGGATGCCGATCTCGCGGGTGCGTTCTGTGACCGAGACGAGCATGATGTTCATGATCCCGATCCCGCCGACCAGAAGACTGACGGCCGCGACCGAGGACAGCATCCCGGTCAGGACCGAGTTGATACCGGTCAGGACCTGGGCGATCTGGGCGCGATCCATGATGCTGAAATCGTTCTCCGCGCCCGCCGCGATCCGCCGCCGGTCACGCATCAGGGCTTCGATCTCGCGCGCGCCGCGCGTGGCCGAGACGTCAGAGACCAGTGCCAGCGAGATCGAGCCGACGTCGTCGTTTCCAGCCAGACGCCGCTGCACGGTGCGGATCGGCATCAGGACCACATCATCCTGATCCTGGCCGAAAGTTCCTGCCCCCTTGGCCTGCAGAAGGCCGATGACCTCGCAGGAGATATTGCCCACGCGCATCTGCTGGCCGACCGGATCGGTGGTGCGAAACAGTGTTTGCCGGATGGTTTCCCCGATGATGCAGACAGACGCGCCCGAGCGGTCCTCGGCCGAGTTGAAGCTGCGCCCGCTGCGGATTGTCCAGCCGCCGACCTCAAGATAGCCCGAGGTGGCACCGGTAATGCTGGTGCCGAGGTTTTCGCCGCCCGCAACCACGGTCTGCCCCGAGGAGACGGTCGGCGAGACGCGGGCGATGACGGAAAGATCGGCCAGCGCCTCGGCATCGCGCAGGGTGAAGGCGCGGGCGGGTCGCGATCCGGTGGGACCAAAGCCGTGCGTGCCCGGACGCAGGGACAGCACGTTTGTGCCAAGGCTTGCGACGCTGGCGGTGACCGACCGCGACGAGCCCTGCCCCACCGTGACCATGGCAATGACGGCGGCCACGCCGATGACGATGCCCAGCATGGTCAGCGCGGACCGCAACTTGTTGCGGCGGAGCGCCAGGAGGGCGAGGCGGACGGTTTCCCAGATCATACCGGTGTCCGTTCGAGAGACCGTTCCGGCACCGGTTCGTCGCGGGTGATCCGTCCATCGGCAAAATTGACCAACCGACCGGCATAGGCGGCGACGTCGTCCTCGTGGGTGACCATGACGATGGTGATGCCGTCAGTCCGATTCAACTCCTGCAAAAGCTTCATGATCTCGTGGCTGCGGTGACTGTCGAGATTGCCGGTGGGTTCGTCCGCGAGGATCACCATCGGCTCGCCCACCAGCGCGCGGGCGATGGCGACGCGCTGCTGCTGGCCACCCGACAGTTGCGAGGAATCGTGATCCTCGCGCCCGTCAAGGCCGACCTTGTGCAGGGCCTCCCGCGCCCGCGCGATCCGCTCGGTCCGTGGCATGCCCTTGTAGATCAGCGGCAGTTCGACGTTTTCCAGCGCCGAGGTCCGGGGCAGCAGGTTGAAGCCCTGGAAGACGAACCCGAGAAAATGCCGCCGCAGCAAAGCCCGGCTGTCGCGGTCAAGATCCTGCACTTCCACCCCGTTGAAGAGGTAGCGCCCCGATGAGGGCCGGTCGAGAAGCCCGATCGTGTTCATCGCCGTCGACTTTCCCGATCCGGACGGTCCCATGATCGCAACGAACTCGCCCCGTCGGATGATCAGGTCGGCGTGGTCCAGGGCGCGGACTTCGGTCTCTCCCATGCCGTAGACGCGGGACACGTCAGCAAGCTCGATCAGCGGCGGAATCATGTCAGCCGCCTTCGGACTGGTCGATGATCACGAGGTCGCCCTCGGCAAGGCCTTCGGCAGTGATGGCGGTCAGCTTGCCGTCGGTATCGCCGGGGATCACCGCAACCGCGCTCGGGGCGCCGTTGCGCAGCACCCAGACGGTTTGATCGTCCGATGGACCCCGCGTCAGGGCCGGGGAAGAGGACGACCGCGGCATGATCATACCGATCAGCCCGCGACCGCCGGACCCGCCATCGCTTTCGGCGGCTTGCGGCGGGGCATAGCGCAAGGCGGCGTTCGGGACGCGCAAGGTGTCGGCCTGCACGGTCACGGCAATCGTCGCCGTGGCCGTCATGCCGGGGCGGAGCAACCCTTCGCTGTTGTCGACAGACAGGATCGCCTTGTAAGTGACAATGCCGTCAGTCGTCTCGGGCGCATAGCGGACGGTGGTGATCGTGGCGGGAAAGCTGCGGCCGGAGAAGGCGTCGACGGTAAACTCCGCCTCGTTGCCGACCGCGACGCGACCGATGTCAGCCTCGTCGACATCGACGCGAAGCTCCATCCGCGCCAGATCCTCGGCAAGGGTGAAAAGGACGGGGGCATTCAGCGAAGCCGCGACGATCTGGCCGGGCTCGGCCGCGCGTTTCAGGACGACGCCCGTGATGGGCGAGCGGATCACGGATTTCTTCAGTTCGGTTTCGGCTTCCGACAGCCGCGCCTTTGCCAGCGCCACATCGGCAACCGCGCCATCGACCACGGCCTTGGCCCGGTCGCGCGCCACCTCGGAGGCGATCATCTTCAACCGCGTGCTTTGGCCGCGCTTGTCCAGTTCGGCCTGTGATTCGTGGATCGCGGCAGCCTCGCGGGCGGCGGCTTCGGCCTGTTTCAGGCTGGCCTCGGCGGCTTGCAGTTGGGCGCGGGCGGTCAAGACAACGTCGGACAGTTTCGTGTCGTCCAGGCGCGCAAGAACCTGACCGACCGCGACCTTGTCGTTGAAATCGACACTGACCTCGGCCAGGGCACCGGAAAGCTCGGAAGAAACGTCGACCTGCGTCGTTGGCTGGACCGAACCGGTCGCGGTGACCGTGACGATCACCTCGCCGCGCGTGACTGCGGTCGTTTCATAGCGCACGTCGCCCGAGGGTCGGGCGAAAACGAACCATCCGACGACACCCAGCCCTGCGATGAGAAAAATGCCAAGCGTGACCCAAAGCCACCGCCTGCGCGGGCGGCGCGCCCTGGCCAGGATGCGCGCCATCTCGTCGGCCGGATTGGCCGCCTGGTTCGCACCCGGACCTACCGACATCGTCTTCTCCTTCGCAACCGACCCGAAAGCTGCCGCGCCACCCGGTCCACTATTCGCATATGTAACGTGGCGGCCAGGAAAGTCCGTCGCGGTCACGTCATTTTGCGGGGCTGGTGGGCGGTGAGGGACTCGAACCCCCGACATTCTCGGTGTAAACGAGACGCTCTACCAACTGAGCTAACCGCCCCTGCCCCGTGCCTAACCCGCAGGGGGTCGCGTGGCAAGCCCCGGGCTTGCGCAAAAGGCGCGCCGGTCGAGGCGCGCCTTTGGGGTCATGGTGGGCGATAACGGATTTGAACCGCTGACATCTTCGATGTGAACGAAGCGCTCTACCGCTGAGCTAATCGCCCGAAACCAGTTCGTTGCGGGCGTTCTAGCTATCCTCGCCGTCCTCCGCAAGGGCCAATCCCGCTGCCTTCGCCCCGTCCGCAAGCCGCAGCTTCAGGGTCAGCGCCGGGCCCTTGTTCTTGACGACGCGCAGCTTGCCCAGGGGCGGCACTGCAAGCGACTTTCCGGTGGCAAGAGCCTCGCCAAGGGCGTGAAGCGTGGCTTCCACGGTCTTCTTGACCTCGGGCTTCTTCGCGCCGGTGGCCGCGGCAACGATGTCGATCAGGTCCTTGAGCTTGACCATCTCCTTCGCCTCGGTCGTTGCGACCGGTTCGACGACCTTCAGAGCGGGCTTGGCAGCGGCGGCATTCGCCTTGGCAGAAGGTGCGTCGGTCTTCACGGATTTGGCGGGCTTCGTGGCCGGGTCCTTGCCAGGGGCCTTGGGGGTGCGCGGTGCCATGGGGGCTGTCGGTCCTTCCTGTTCGGTTGGCCGTCGAGGATAAGGTGGCTTCGGCGGCAGGGCCAGCCAATTCCCCGCAGTCCAGCAAAAAGGCGCGTCCTTGCGGGCGCGCCCTCCAGAGTCTGGTCCCGCGGATCAGTGCGCGGTCTGGCTGGGCGGAACCGCCCCACCTGCCGCCCGCGCCGCTGCAGCTGCCTCCTCGGCCGCCTCGTCCCATTCCACCGGCTCGGGCTGACGGACCAGCGCCTGGGCCAGGACTTCGCGGACATGGGTCACCGGGATGATCGTCAGGCCGGTCTTCACGTTCTCGGGAATTTCGGCCAGATCCTTGGCGTTTTCTTCCGGGATGAAGACAGTCTTGATCCCCCCGCGCAAGGCCGCGAGCAGCTTTTCCTTCAGGCCCCCGATCGGCATCGCATTGCCGCGCAAGCTGACCTCGCCTGTCATGGCGATGTCCTTGCGGACCGGGATGCCGGTCAGGACCGACACGATGGAGGTGACCATCGCCAGGCCCGCCGAAGGGCCGTCCTTGGGTGTAGCCCCGTCGGGGACGTGGACGTGGATGTCCATCGTCTCGAACTTCGGCGGTTTCACCCCGATCTGCGGGCTGATGGAGCGGACGTAGCTGGCGGCGGCGTCGATCGATTCCTTCATAACGTCGCCCAGCTTGCCCGTGGTCTTCATCCGGCCCTTGCCGGGCAGGCGCAGGGCTTCGATCTGCAGAAGATCGCCACCGACACTGGTCCAGGCCAGACCGGTGACGACGCCAACCTGATCATCCTTTTCGGCCAGGCCATAGCGGTGACGCTGGACGCCCAGATATTCCTCGACCTTGGCAGGATCGACCGCGACTTTCTTGGTCTTGCCCTTGAGGATGTCAGTCACGGCCTTGCGGGCCAGCTTGGCGATCTCGCGCTCCAGGTTCCGCACGCCCGCTTCCCGGGTGTAGTAGCGGATGATGTGGTTCAGCGCATCGTCCGAAACCGAGAACTCGCCTTTCTTCAGACCGTTCGCGGTGATCTGCTTTTGCAGCAGATGCTGCTTGGCAATCTCGCGCTTTTCATCCTCGGTGTAGCCCGCCAGCGGAATGATCTCCATCCGGTCCATCAGCGGGCCCGGCATGTTGTAGGAGTTCGCCGTGGTGATGAACATCACGTTGGACAGATCGTACTCCACCTCAAGATAATGGTCGATGAAGGTGTTGTTCTGTTCGGGGTCCAGCACCTCGAGCAGCGCGGACGCCGGGTCGCCCCGGAAATCCTGGCCCATCTTGTCGATTTCATCCAAGAGGATCAGCGGGTTGGTCGTCTTGGCCTTTTTCAGCGACTGGATGATCTTGCCGGGCATCGACCCGATATAGGTTCGCCGGTGGCCACGAATCTCGGATTCGTCGCGCACCCCGCCCAGCGAGATGCGGATGAATTCGCGCCCCGTGGCCTTGGCCACCGACCGCCCAAGCGAGGTCTTGCCCACGCCCGGAGGGCCGACCAGACACAGGATCGGACCCTTCAACTTGG
>Ga0208492_1001072_pt1 | contig 19216 bp, 15 predicted proteins | sample Subbioar_CSW14AB_FD_184820 | JGI IMG/M metagenome (GOLD analysis project Ga0208492, IMG submission 184820) | Serpentinite rock and fluid subsurface biosphere microbial communities from McLaughlin Reserve, California, USA - CR12Mar_CSW14AB (SPAdes) | ecosystem: Environmental > Terrestrial > Deep... | reverse complement strand
CGAGAGATCGACGGCGGCGATGTCGGCCAGTTGCCCGCCCGTCAGCGGCACGGGCATCACGGCACCGCCAGCGTCATGGAAGCGCGCGCCCAGCGCCTGCAGCATCCCCGCCCCGCCATCGACCGTCGCCGACCCACCAAGGCCTACCACGAAGCGGGAGCGGCCACCCGCGAGGCCCGCCAGAATCATCTGGCCAACGCCATAACTGCTGGTGATGAGCGGCGATCGTCGCGCCGCGGGGACCTTGTCGAGTCCGATGGCTTCGGCCACCTCGATGACGGCGGTCAGCCCGTCGTCGAGTACGCCGTAGTGGGCGATAAGCGGCGCACCGAGTGCATCTTGAACTTCGACCGTCTCCAACGAAGTCTTGTGCGCGTCGGTCAGGGCCGCCAGTGTGCCTTCGCCACCATCGGCGATGGGGACCGTCACGATCTCGGCATCGGACAGAACTCTGCGCAGCCCATCGGCAAACGACGCCGCCACCTCGGCAGCGCCGAGACTTTCCTTGAACGAATCGAAGGCGAGCACGATTTTCATGCAGGCAATGTAAACCAGCCGCGATGACGATGCGTGACCTCATGCCCGCGACACCCGGTCACGCTGGGCGATCGCAACGCGGCCGCGGGAGGTCAGAACAGTCGTCGGCGCGAGCGCAATCCCGGCTGACGCGGCGTGAGGCCGCCGATCAGAGCGGTACGCACCCGCAGACCGGTGGCCGTATCGAGGGTTTTCAGGAACCGAATGTCCGCGCCGGTCTTGAGCGCCACGGCTTCACCGCCGAGCAGGGCAATCCCGAGATTCGACTGCGCAGGGATGCGCGCCCCCGGCACAGCGCTGCCGATGAGATTGACCGGGTCAACCGCCGCCACGCGCGTGATGCTGTCGCCATCGACGCGCTTGGCGCAGTCCCGCAAGGCCGCGACTGCGTCCGGCAGCGCGTACTGTTCGCCCGTCGCACCCGCCACGAAGCGCCCGCCGCGGATCTCCCCGGAGGCCTCCATCGTTCTCAACGCACGCAGCAGCAGACGCCAGGGCGGCAATGCCGCCTCGCGCTCGAGCACGCGTCGAAATACCACTCCATAGCGCCGTAGCAGCACGCGCGCGATGGTCTCGACGGTGTGCTCGCTCAAGCCCTCGTCACGCTCATCGCCACTGCAGACCGGTCGCGCCAGCCGATCCCAGCGACCGGCATCTTCTATGCCCGACAAGGTAGTACGCCGCGCGCGCCGCCCGAGGGGATTGCGACGGGCCAGGGGCGTGGTCAAGGCGCGCAATCCAACGAAACTGTCACAGGTAACGAGTCCGGCGGCGGCCAACTCGTCCAGCGCGTTCTCGACCTGGCTGCGCAGCAGGCCGCGCGCACTGACGATGTCGTCGAAAAAAGCGGCGCCGCGTTGTTCGATGTGCTCCAGCACCTGGCGCGCGCCACTGCTGACCTGCAGGCCGTCGTCCGGGCCCGCCACCGCCAACCAGGCCTGCAACTCGCTGCGCGCGACCAGACTCACGGGCGTGGTGCGCAGGGTGCCGGCCAGCCGCGGCGCAGTGCTGCGCTTGGGCGTCAGGCGCAGCCATACAAAGCGGCCAGCGCGTATCGCCTCGTCCAGCATGCGACTGTCATAGCCGCGCACCCGCGCCGGCAGAATCTCGCTTTCCCATGCCGCGACGGGCGCCTCGAAGCCACATAGCTGACTCAGAACCGCGTGCAGGCCGGCGCTGCCCTCCACACGGGTGGCGGGCGCCAGGGACTGCCACTCGAGCAGGAAACGCATGAACACCGCGGCGGGTACCGCCTCGATTTCCTGGCGCAGTCGATTCAGCGTGTAGCGATGGATGCGCGCCAGCAGCCGTCGTTCACACCACTGCTGATCGGTGAATTCGTCGCTGAAGTGACCGCGCATCGCGATGCCGCCCTGCTCGAGGGCCAGCAGCGCCTGTTCCACTTCGTGACTTGCGCAGGGCAGCACGCCGGCCAGCGTGGCGGCCGTGGTCGGGCCGGCAATTTCAAGACGCGAGCGCACCAGTGACTTGATGGCCTCATCGCGGGCAGGCACGCGCGCACCGCCATAGGCCGCGGCGGTCGCGCTCATACGCAGGCGCGCCTGCGGTTCCAGGGCCAGCAGTTCGTGACGCCGTTCAGTGGCCAACCAGGCCGGCGTTGCAGCGTCGAGCTGCACCGCCCGACCGCGCTCGAACAGCGTGCGCAAGCCAACCTCGAGCCACGCCCCGTCACCTCCATCGCTTTCCGCCAGACGCGTCAACTCGTGCGCGGACACGATGCCGAGCAGCAGCAGCGCCTCGTGCAACTCTTCGACGTTGCGCGCGGCCGGCCAGACTTCCTCGCGCACACGGTCTATGGCGGCCGGGTCGAGCGCGGCGAGATCCTTGGTCGTCGAACTGTCCAGCCAGCGCCGACTGCTGACTGCCTGCGTGCGACGCTCCTCCAGCGGTGCGTCGTCCAGAAAGGCATAGGGATTGGCATTCAGCACCTGCAGGGCAAAGGGCGAGGGCTCGGTCAGATCGCGTGCCACCAGTTGCTTGCGGCCCGCGGCGATATCGCGCAACAAGTCTTCCAGGGCGACGATGTCCATCGCTTCATGCAGGCAGTCGTCGATGGCCTGGTTGACCAGGGGATGGTCGGGCACTTCGCGCCGACCGCCGAGATTCTCTGCGCAGGCGAGTTGATCGGGGAACACCAGTGCAGCGAGGTCGTCGGCATTCATGCGCAACAGACGCGGCGGTGTCTTGCGCCCCGCGCGAAAGCGTTCTATCGCCAGGGCGCAGCCCGCCACCCACCGCCAGCGCACCGTGAAAAGCGGCGCCGTCAGCACTGCTTGTATCAGCACATCGCGCACGGTGTCGGCATTGAGATAACGCCACACGTCGGCCAGTGCGAAGCTGTGCACCGCACCGAGCGACAACACGATCGCGTCCTCGACCGCTGCGGCCTGCAACTCGAAGTTGAAGGTGCGGCAGAAACGCTTGCGCAGCGCGAGGCCCCAGGCCTTGTTCAGGCGACTGCCAAAGGGTGAGTGGATGACCAGCTGCATGCCGCCGGATTCGTCGAAGAAGCGTTCCATCACCAGCGTGTTCTGGGTCGGCATCGCACCCAGCGCCAGATAGCCCATCAGCAGATATTCCGCCGCCTGACGCGCCGCCACCGCGCCGACGCCGGCAATCGCCTCGAATCCGCTGGCGAGTTGTGCGACGTCGCGCACGCCGCTGTCGATCAGAATCGCGGTGGATTCACGCAGGCGCGCGACCGCATGGGACAGCTCGGCGCTGCGCGAAGGCGCCTCGCCCAGCCAGAAGGGCATGTTGGGCGGCTCGCCCTGAGCGTCCTCGACCCGCAGCCCCGCCGACTCCACGCGCAGCACCCGCCAGGAGGTGTTGCCCAATTGAAAGATATTTCCCGGCAGGCTTTCGATCGCGAAGTCTTCGTTGACCGTTCCTACTTTCTCGCCCTGCGGTTCGGCGATGACATCGTAGTCGGCATTGTCGGGAATCGCGCCGCCACAGGTGACGGCCGTCAGCTTCGCGCCGCGTCGCGCGCTCAGATGCCCGTTCACATCGTCGAGGTGCAGATAGGCGGAGCGTCGACCGTGACCGAAACTGAAGCCCTCGGCCAGCATGCGCACCACCGCGTCGAATTCGGTGCGCGCCAGCGCGCGATAGGGCCAGGTCGCACGGAACATGTCATAGAGTTCCTCCACACCGCGCTCGCCCATCGCCACTTCCGCGACGATCTGCTGCGCCAGCACGTCGCGCGGCCCCGGCGGAACGTCAATCGTATCGAGTTCATCGCGCGACACCATGTCGAGCAGCGCCACGGACTCGATCAGTTCGTCGCGGGTCTGCGGAAACAGTCGTCCGCACGCGACGCCGTCGACCGCATGGCCCGAGCGCCCCGCTCGCTGCAGGAACATCGACAGACTGCGCGTCGCGCCGAGCTGGCACACCAGGTCGACATCGCCGATATCGATGCCGAGTTCCAGCGACGCCGTGGCGACCAGTGCTTTCAATTTGCCCTGCTTGAGGCGGGTTTCGGCATCCAGCCGTCGCTCACGCGACATGCTGCCGTGATGGGAACAGATGTCCTGGTCGCCGAGTTCATCCGCCAGCGCACGCGCCAGACGTTCGGCCATGCGTCGCGTATTGACGAACACCAGGGTGCTGCGGTGCTGTTGAATGAGTTCAATCATGCGCGCGCGGATTTCACCGGAGACCTCGGCCGAGACCACCGTCTCGAGCGGTGAGGTCGGCATCTCGATGGCGAGATCGCGGGCGCGTTTGTGGCCTTCGTCGACGATCGCGCACGGACCGCGCGCGCCCTCATCGTGTGACTGCCCGGTGAGAAATTCCGCCACCCGCGCGATGGGGCGCTGGGTGGCCGACAGACCGATGCGCAATGGCGGGCGCGTCGCGAGGGCGTCGAGGCGGGCGAGACTCAAGGCCAGATGCGCGCCGCGTTTGTTGCCGACCAGGGCATGGATTTCATCGACGATCACGGTGCGCACGGTGCGCAGCATCTCGCGACCACTGTCGCTGGTGAGCAGGATGTAGAGCGATTCCGGCGTCGTCACCAGGATGTGCGGCGGCCGCTTGCGCATGAGGGTACGGGCCGCATTCGGTGTGTCACCGGTGCGCACCGCGGTGGTGATGGCCGCCACCTCGCCGAGTTCCTCACTCAGCAAGGCCTGGATACCCGCAAGCGGACGTTCGAGATTGCGCTGGATGTCGTTGCTGAGCGCCTTCAGCGGCGAGACGTAGAGCACGACGGTCTCCTGCGCGAGGCCGCCACGACGGATCTGCGCGGCAAGATCACTGAGGGCACTCAGAAAAGCGGCGAGCGTCTTACCTGAACCGGTGGGCGCCGCGACCAGCGTGTGATGCCCGGCCTCGATCGCGGCCCAGGCACGGCTTTGACACGCCGTGGGCGTCGGAAAGTGGGCGTTGAACCAGCGCGCGACGGCGGGATCGAAGGAGGCACGGACCATGGCCCGAGGTTAGCGCGTTCGCGCGCCCCTCGCCACGCGCGCGCGACGTGGCGATTCAGCTCAGGCCAGGGCCTGTTGCAGGGCATCGATGCGAACGCGCGCTTCGCGGATGATTTCCATGCTGACGGCCGGCGTGATTTCGCTGCCCAGCACGCGCATGGCCTTGATGGTTTCGGGTTTCGGCAACTGCGCGGTCTTACGCAGACTGATGAGGCTGTGGTAGCGCGCGCAGATCACCACTTCCGCGAGGCGCACCTCGCCCTCGACTTCATACTCCCAGTCGGCCACGTGGCCAACCGCCTCGACCACCGCCTCGCCCAATTGCCAGTGTCTGCAGATGAGTTTGCCGAGGCGCGAGGTATAGGTCGCCAGGGCCCGCTCGAGACGGGTTTCGTCCTGCAACAGGAGCGGCTGGTGGGAGAGCCGTTCGAGCACCACATACGCACCGATGTTCGACAGCAACCCGGCGACCAGTGCCTGGTCTGCCGCCACACCCTTCACGCGCGACGCGACCACCGAGGCCGTGGCTCCGATGCGTACCGCTTCTATGACCAGTTCGCCAAAGCGCTCACGCAGTGAAGGCGAACTCGCATTGAACAAGTCCTTGAGCGAGAAGCACACCACCAGCTCGCCCGTGGTGAACATGCCGATGCGGTTGACCGCGTCGCGCAGGTTGGTCACCGCGCTGGCGCCCCGGCATAAAGGGCTATTGGCTATTTTCAGAATCTTGGCGGCCAGTGCCGGGTCGGCGGCCAGCAAATCGGCCACCTTGCGACTGTCGGCCGCCGCATGGGTAATCGCGGCCCGCACGCGCAGCGCATGATCGGGCAGGCTCGGGAGCTTGAGCCGATCAGCGGCGATGTCGCCTTCGAGATCGGCGAACATGCCACTGGTCTCAGCCAGGGGTTCACTGATTTCCTCGGCGCGCACCCGCGTCACGCGTTTGACCGATTCGCGCAACAGCGCCACTTCGCCGCGCGCCATCTTGGCGCACAACACCGGCCCCAGCGCGCGTACGTCGAACAATGCAGGACGCAAGGGCGCCAGGGCGTTGGCCGCTTCCGATGAGCCACTGGCGATAAGCTTGGAATTGCCGTCGGAATCGAGCAGCACCACGTTGCCGTCGAGCAGAAAGTAGTCGCTGCCATCCTCGCAGCCGCGCGTCAGGACCAGATCGCCGTCGCGGAAGCGTTTCAGCGCCGTGCGGCCCGCGGCGACGATGAGTTGTTCGGCCGACAGCTGCGCAAAGGGCGCAAAGGGGCGCAATCGCCCCGGCATGACGGATTCCTGGTTACGCTGTGGAAGCATCTGTTCTGGTGGCTTTATAGTGTGAGCGGCGCTTCTCAGCGCGAACGATTCCCGACATGCCCGTATCGGCATCAAGAGGGTCGACCTTTACTCCCCAACCCGGGTAAGCCGATGCCCCATGACCCTCCCATCGAGTTACGGCCGATAGGCGTGATCCGCACCGATGTGCCCGACGAGGAAGTGGCCTGGCGTCGACGCGAAATCGTTTCGACCGTCGAACTGTGGCCGGCCTACGCCGACGGACTGCTCGGCATCGAAGCCTATTCCCACCTGTTCGTGTTGTTCGCCCTGCATCGCGCCGCCCCACCGACCAGCATGACCGCCCATCCGCGGGGCGATAGCGGCCAGGCCGCCCAGGGCATCTTCGCCGCCCGCGGTCGCAATCACCCCAATGGCCTGGGGCTCGCCGTCGTGGAGTTGCTGGCGGTGAACGGCGCGACCCTGACGGTGCGCAAGCTCGATGCCTACGACGGCACGCCGCTGCTCGACATCAAACCCTATGACAGCTACGACGTCGTCAACGAACCACGCGTCCCCGAGTGGTGGCGACGTCGCGCACTCACGCCACGCTGAGAACTACGGTAAAGTGCGGCCTTGTCCGCTAACCAACGCATCATGATCCGCAAGCTTCGTTCCGTCCTGCTGTCTGCCGCCCTGCTCGTCACCGCGTTTGGCGCCCACGCGGAAGACACCGAACAGGTTTTCGGCAGTTGGACACTGCGCTGTTCAGCCGCCGCCGATAGCAAGCTCGATTGCATGATGTTTCAGAATCTGGTGCAAAAGACCGGCGGCCAGCCGGTGCTGCAATTCGGCATTGGCATGGCGCCCCCCGAGGGCCTGCCGACGGTGCTGGTCAGCTTGCCGCTGGGCATCTCCCTGCCGCCCGGCATCACCATCCAGATCGACAACGGCAGTCCGGCCACCTTTCCGGTCGAGCGCTGTGAGCCCGACGGTTGTCGGGCCGGTATGAAACTGCGCGACGCCACGGTGCAACAGCTCACCCAGGGCCGCCAATTGCATATCACTTTCTATGACGGCGCGCGCAAGCCACTCAAAGTGCCGCTGTCGCTCGATGGTTTCGGCGCCTCCTTCAAGGCCCTGGTCGCCGCGCAGCAGCCGGCGCCCGGGTCCTGAACGGCAACAATGCACGGTCACCCACCGCTATCCCGAGGGCGCGCGTCTCGCCGCCCCTGAGTTCGAGGACATAGCGCACCGGCTGCGAGGCGCTAATGAGCGCCAGCGAGCCGGGCGTGGTGTCAGCGGCAATCCACACCACCCGCCCCTGTTCGTCCAGGAACAGCATGTCCAGCGACAGCGACGTGTCTTTCATCCACATGGTCGCGACGGTCGGGCCCCGAAAATCGAACAGCATGCCGTGACGCGGCGGCAGCGAAGCGCGCGCCATGAGCCCCTCGCGCCGTTGTGCTTCGCTGCTCGCGACTTCCACCTCGAACTCGACGCGCACGCCGTCGGCGCGCAGCAGCGCGAGCTCGCGCGTGGGCGATGCCCAAGCGGTGCCGCCAAACAGAAGACCAACCACCAGCACGACCGCGACCCCAAGTCTCACCGCGGCAGGTCGGCATAACGGGCCAGGGCCTGCTGTCGTCCGACAGCGAGGTCGACCATCGCGGCCGGATAGCCCGCCACGCGCACGGCGGGATCGTGGATGGCTTTGTCGCCCAGACTCGCGCGCTCCGGCACCCAGCGTCGCAGGTAGATGCCCGCGGGATCGAATTTCCGGCTCTGGCTGACGGGATTGAAGATGCGGAAGTACGGCGCGGCATCGGCGCCGCAGCCCGCGCTCCATTGCCAGCCGAGGGTGTTGTTGGCGAGATCCGCGTCGACCAAGGTGTCCCAGAACCAGCGCGCGCCGGACAGCCAGTGCAGGCCGAGGTGCTTGCACAAGAACGAGGCCACCACCATGCGCACGCGGTTATGCATATACCCCGTATGCCAGAGCTCGCGCATGCCGGCGTCGACCAGCGGCATGCCGGTCATGCCGCGCTGCCAGCGTCGCAAGGCCTCGTCATCGTCCACCCAGGGGAAAGCCTCCCATTCCGTGCGAAACGGCTGCGTCGGCGTGTGCGGGAAATGATGCAGCAGGTGATAGGCGAATTCTCGCCACACGAGCTGCCGTGACCAGGCTTCGCTGGCACTCGCCTGTCCCGCGTCGCGCTCGCGCAGCGCCGCGGCGTGGGCCGCATGCCAGCAACTGCGCGCGCTGATCGCACCGATACACAGATAGGGCGACAGGCCGGCCGTGCCCGCCAGCGCGGGCCGATCGCGATCACGGCTGTAGTCGCGCATGCGTTCGTCGATGAATTCGTCGAGCGCGACGTGGGCTGCCTGTTCACCGGCCGGCCAGCGCGCGGCAATGCCGCCGGCCCAGGCGATGCGCGGTTCAAGTTCCAGCGCCGCGAGCGCAAGTGCTTGCGGCGCGGGCGCGGCGGCCGGCCAGCGGCGCGGCGCCGGCAGGGGTTCGGCCGGCACAGGCTGCTGCAGACAGGCGCGGTAATAGGGCGTGAAGACACGATAAGGCGTGCCGCCGCCAGTGCGCAGTTGTTCGGGTTCGAACAACAGATGGCCCTTGAAACTGCGTACTTCGCAAACATCAGCGAGGTCCGCTTCGAGCGCGACATCGACGGCGCTCCCGTGTGCCTCGTAACGGCGGTTGAAAAACAGCGCATCGGCACCACAGGCCTCACGCAGACGCGCGAGTTCGCGGCGCGCATCGCCCCGTAGCAGCAGCAGGCGCTGCCCGTGGCGCTGCAATTCGAGTGCGAGTGCCGCGAGATTCTCATGCAACCAGTAACGCATGGCCGCGCCCGGGCGCCACGGCCCCGCGGTTTCGAGCACATGCACCAGCACCAGCGGCGCGCCGCGCGTGACCGCCGCATGCAGCGCCGGGTTATCGTGCAGACGCAGATCCTGGCGCAGCCAGACGATGGTGGCCGCCATGTCAGCGCCTCACCGCTTGCCGCATCCACGGCCAACGGGCGCCGGGTTGGCCCGTCCTCGGTGAGCGATTACCATGCGCCGTCGGTCGCACCGTGCACCTCGCGGCTCGTCGTCCAGTCGGGCATCACCGCTGGCGCGCGCTTCATATCCATCGTTTTGTTCCTCGCTTGTGGAGATGATATCCAATGACACGTTCACTGCTGGTTTTCCTGGCCTGCCTCTTATACGTCGGTCAAAGCTTTGCGCACGGCCCGAGCCGCTTGAAAGTCGAGGAATCAATCGTGGTGAAAGCGCCGGCCGCCAAGGTCTGGGCCTTGATCGGAGACTTCTGCACGATCGACAAGTGGGCACCGGGCGTCGTCAAGTCCGACTGCCAGGGCGGCAATGAAGTCGGCGCGACCCGCGTGCTGACCATCAAGGAAGCCGGCGGCCCGCAGATCGCCGAAGAACTGCAGAAGTACGACGCCACGGAAATGACCTACAAGTACAAGATCACGAAGACGGCGATGGAGTTGCTGCCGGTCACCACCTATGCGGCATTCCTGAGCGTCAAGGACAATGGCGACGGCAGCTCGACCGTCACCTGGCGCAGCGGCTTTTATCGTGGCCATCCCAACAACAATCCGCCCGCCGACCAGAACGACGAAGCGGCAACCAAGGCCGTGACCGGCTCCTACCAGGCGGGCCTTGCCCGTATCAAAGAGCTGGCGGAGAAGTAGTCCGTTCGTCGCGCGGCGTGAACAGGGAAGCGATCATGAAGCACGGCGTCGCGGTCACCTTGCTCTGGGCGTGGTCCATCGCCGCGAATTGCGCTTACGCGGCGGACGAGAATGCGCTTGCCTTCATCACCAATCAGGGCGCGGACACGGTCAGCGTGGTGGCACTCGCGACCGGCGAGACCAGCAAGACCATCGCACTGTCGGAAGATCCCGCCGGCATCGCCGTCGACCCGCGACGGCGTCTGGCCTTCGTGACCAGCACCAAGGGCCACCAGCTGAGCAGCATCGACATCGACACTCTGGCGGTGGTGAATCATGTCGATGCCGGCATCACGCCGCTCGGCGTCACCGTCGACAGTCGCTCGGGGCGGGTATATGTCGCGGATTGGGACGGCGGCGTGGTGCGCGTCTTCGATGCCATGACACTCACCCCGCGCGGCGAATACAAGACCGGCGCCACGCCCTGTGGCGTGGCGCTGACGCCCGACGGCGGACGGCTGCTGGTCGCCAATCGCGACGATAACGACATCGGCGTGATCGACACCGTCAACGGCATGACCGAGGCGCGCATCCCGGTCGGCAAGGCGCCCTACGGCATCACGGTTTCACCCAATGGCCACTATGCGTTCGTCGCCAATGTGCAGAGCGACGAAGTGACGATAGTCGACCTCGAGGCGCTACAGCCCAGCGCGACCATCGCGGTGGGCGACATGCCCTATGCGAGTGTTTTCGATCCCGTGCGCGGACGCCTGTTTGTCACCAACCAGAGCGACAGCACGGTCTCGGTGCTGGACCTGGTCGACCAGCATGAGATCGCGCGCATCCCGGTCGGCGAATATCCGGAAGGCATCGATATGCAGGTCGAGGCCCGGCGCGTATATGTCGCCAATTGGATGAGCAATGACCTGACGGTCATCAATGCCGACACCCTCGAGGTCGAACGCAGTATCGCGACCGGCGACGGCAGTCGCGCCTTCGGCCGCTTCATTCTGCATTAGTGCCGGCCGCGGGGCGATCGGCGCAGCCTCAGGCCTCGTGGGTGAGCAAGGCGTCGAGGGCGACTCGGCAGTCGGGCCATTGCGGTCGCAAGCCCAGCGCCGCCCAACTCGCCGCCGAATCGCACTGTCTCGAACCGGCGCGCCGCCCACCTGCGCCGCCGAAGCGGGGCGCCGGCCTCGCCAGTCGCTCGGCCAGGGCGCGGTAATACGCGCCGCGCGACAGCGGCACACCATCGCTGATCAAGGCATACCGCAGTGGACTCGCCGCCGTGACGGTGGCCAGCATCGCGCGCGCCGCGTCCTCGATGTGCACCAGATTGAGCCAGTCCTGGTCCGAGCCGGGCAAGGTCTCGCCGCGCGTGACGGTGTCACGCCCGATGATACGCCCTGGCCCGTACAGCCCCGCCAGCCGCACCACGTAGCTGTCGAGTCCGGCGGACATCCATGCCTCTTCGATGGTGAGCAGCTTGGCGGCGCGGGCGTCGGCCTCTTGCACCGGGCTGGCGGCATCGACCCGGGCGCCCTGCGCGTCGCCATAGACTGCGGTGCTGGACGCCAGCACCGCACGGCTCACGGGCAAACCCCGAAGCAGCCCCATCACGCGATCGAGGGCCGGGCGGGGATCCTCGTCGCGCCAGGCCGAGGGCGGCGCGATGAGAAAGACCGCGCCCTCGAAATCGGCGAGCTGCGGCGCCAGCGCCCGCACCCCATCGGGGTCAGACAGGTCGCAACTCAGACAACGGACACCCGCGGCCGCCAGGACGGCATGCCGCAGCTCGCTGCGGGTGACGGCCGTGACCGTTGCGTGCGCCAGCTTCTGCACCATAACGGCACCGAGATATCCGCAACCTATCAATAGGGTGTTGGTGTGGGGTGCAAGTGTCATCACATATCCATGAGGGAGCGCCGTCGCGAAGCATCGATGATGGTCTGTGCGGGCATGTGCGTCCATCGCGTGCGGCTCACAGCGTCATGCCCGGAATCAACGTTCAATCGCGCCGCCGTCAGCGCTGCGAGCCCTGCTGTCCAGTTGCAGAGATCTTCGCAATTCACATAACATCACCGTGGCATTGCAGCATATTTCTTTGATGCGATTACGAAAGTCGGAGGCAGTTTGGTGACCGCTAAAATTACAGTTCCCGCCAATGGCGCGAAAATCACGATCGTCAACGGCAAGTTACAGGTTCCGGACAATCCGATTGTGCCCTTCATCGAAGGTGACGGCATCGGCGCCGACACCTGGCGCGCCAGCGTTCGCGTACTCGACGCGGCGGTGAAGAAGGCTTACGGCGGCAAGCGCCAGATCCATTGGATGGAAGTATACGCAGGCGAAAAGGCCAACAACCTCATGGGTTCCTGGCTGCCGGAAGAAACGCTCGACGCCTGCCGCGAATTCCTGGTTTCGATCAAGGGCCCGCTGACCACGCCCATCGGTGGTGGCATCCGCTCCCTCAACGTCGCGCTCCGTCAGATTCTCGATCTCTATGTGTGTCTGCGTCCGGTGCGCTGGTTCGACGGTGTGCCCTCGCCGGTCAAGAAGCCGCAGGACGTCGACATGGTGATCTTCCGTGAGAACACCGAAGACATCTACGCCGGTATCGAATTCGAAGCCGGCACCGCTGAGAACGACAAGTTCCTCAAGCTGTTCCAGGAAAACTTCCCCGACGCTTACAAGAAGATCCGCTTCCCCGCCAGTTCCGGCATCGGCATCAAGGCCGTGTCGCGCGATGGCACCGAGCGTCTGGTGCGCGCCGCGCTCAAGTATTGCGTCGAGAACAAGCGCAAGAGCCTGACCTTCGTGCACAAGGGCAACATCATGAAGTTCACGGAAGGCGCGTTCCGTAACTGGGGCTATGCGCTGGCCGAAAAGGAATATGGCGAGCAGACCTACACCTGGGAGCAGTGGGAGCGCACGGTTGCCGAGAAAGGTCAGAAGGCGGCCAACGAGGAGCAGGAAAAGGCCCTCGCCGCCGGTCGCATCCTGGTCAAGGATTCGATCGCCGACATCACCCTGCAGCAGGTCATGACCCGTCCTACGGATTTCGACGTCATCGCGACCATGAATCTGAACGGCGACTACCTGTCGGACGCGCTGGCGGCCCAGGTCGGCGGTATCGGTATCGCACCCGGTGGCAACATAAACTACGACACCGGCCACGCAATCTTCGAAGCAACCCACGGCACGGCGCCGAAGTATGCCAACCTCGACAAGGTCAACCCGGGTTCGGTCCTGCTGTCGGGCGAGATGATGCTGCGCTACATGGGCTGGACTGAAGCGGCGGATCTGATCATCGCCGCGATGGACAAGACCATCGGTCAGAAGACCGTGACTTACGACTTCGCCCGCCTCATGGAAGGTGCGAAGGAAGTGAAGTGCAGTGAGTTCGGCGACGCGCTGATCTCCAACCTGTAGCAGACGGTTGAAAAGCGCAGCGAGCGACGGCCGTTCGCATTCCGCCGGCGCGCAGGAACCGCGACGTATAGAGGTATACGTGCGGCTTCCGGGCGCCGCCGGGATGCGACATCCCGAGCGCAGCTTTTCAGCGTTGCCCTAGGGCGCGTTGCCTTGAACGCGGTCGAAACGCACTTGTGGGTCAGGCAGGCTGCCGCCGCGATCCACGAGGGCTTCGTCAACTACAACAATAATTTCCGTCGCATCACCCAGCGCGCGCGTGCACGGTTCGAGAGCCGCGACTGGGCCGGTGCGCGCACCGATCTCAGCGAGCGCATCGAACTCTACGAAAAGTCCGTTTCGCGCACGCTCGCAACACTGCGCAAACTGTTCACCGATCAGGTCGATCTGCTGCCGCAATGGCCGGCCATCCGCGCGATCTACTGGAGTCGGGTCGACGACATTCCCGACGGCGAATTCGCCAAGACCTTTTTCAATTCCGTGCATCGCGACATCCTGCGCGATCTGCATGTCGATCCGACCCAGGTCTCGGACACCGCCGATGTGGTCAATGCCGAAGCGCCGTTGCGCTACCCGGCGCGCCAGCATAACTATGTCAACTGGAGCAATGTGCGCGCCATCGTGCGGCGCCTGCTCGGCGACTTCCAGTTCAAGACGCCTTACATGGATGTCGAGGCCGATGTCGATTTCATCTGCGCCGAGATCCAGCGTGTGGTCGGCCTCGATGGCACGCCCGACGAATCGGTGCGTCGCCTGGAAATGATGCATGACATCTTCTACCAGTCGAGCCGTGCCTTCGTGGTCGGCAAGATGTTCTGGGGATCGCGCAACGCCCCCTTCGTGCTGGCGTTTGAAAACACCAACGAAGGCATACGCGTCGAAACGGTGCTGACCTCCAGCGACGACGTCAGCGTGCTGTTCGGCTTCACGCGTTCCTACTTCATGGTCGACGTCGAACCGGTGGAAGGCGCGGTGTATTTCATCAAGGCGATGATGCCGCGCAAACCGCTGGACGAGCTCTACACGATCCTTGGCCGCGCGCGCCAAGGCAAGACCGAGCGCTATCGCTCGTTCTTTCAACACCTGCGCGGTTGCGAAGACCAATTCATCCACGCCGCCGGCGATCCGGGCCTGGTGATGCTGGTCTTCACCCTGCCCTCCTACGATCTGGTATTCAAGGTCATCCGCGACAGCTTCGGCTACACCAAGAACATCAGTCACGAGGACGTGAAGAAGAAATACAAATTCGTCTTCAATCACGACCGCGCCGGACGCCTCATCGATACGCAGGAATTCCGCAACATCGAATTCCCGCTCGCCAAGTTCGCGCCTGAACTGGTGGAGGAACTGCTGACCAGTACTTCGCGAACGGTGCGCATCGAGGACGACCAGCTGGTCATCGATCATCTGTATTCCGAGCGGCGCGTGACGCCGCTCAATCTGTATCTGCGCGACTACGCGTTCGACGAGGCCCGCCTCGCGCTGCTCGACTATGGACAGGCCATCAAGGATCTGGCGATGACCAATATATTCGCCGGCGATCTGTTGCTGAAGAATTTCGGCGTGTCGCGCCATGGCCGCGTGATCTTCTACGACTACGACGAGTTGTGCCTGGTCACCGAACTGCAGTTCCGCGATTTGCCGGAGTCCGACAACCTCGATGACGAGATGAGTGGCGACAACTGGTTCTACGTCGGCCCGCGGGACATCTTTCCGCAGGAGTTCATCCGCTTCCTCGCCATCAATGACCAGCTCAAGGCGGCGTTTCTCGAAACCCACGGCGACATGCTCACCGCCGAGTTCTGGCGCGACATCAAGCGTCTGCACTTGAGCAATTCCGCGCCCGAAGTCGCGCCCTATTACCGCCTGGGCACGCGACGCGGCAAGGCTTGATGGAGATCAAGCACCGACGGCGCAACTCGCATTATATTGTTATTGCGATTAAGAATGATTACTATTTAGTCAATACCGGACCGTCCAGGCTCCGAGGTCGAGGACCCGACGCATCGTGGTGACCCTTTCGAATCTGCAACATGGCGACCGCGCGATCATCGTTTCCATAGACGCGGAGGATCCTCACACCACTGCCCGCCTCGCTGCCCGCGGTATCGTGCCGGGCATGACTTTGGGTGTGCTGCGCGCCGGCGATCCGGTGCTGATTGGCATCGATAACGAACGTTGGGCCATCAACCGCAGCGAAGCCGCCAGCATTCACGTTGATCTGGAACCGCGCCAACGACGCTCATTGTTCGGCCTCCTGCGCCGCGCATGAACACCACCCTTGCGAATCTGCGCCCCGGCGAAGCGGGCGTCGTGGAAGGTTTTGCCGATATCGACGAAAACGCACAGCGCCTCATGCAGATGGGCGTGGTCGAAGGCATGGAAATCGAAGTGCTGCGCTATGCGCCGGCCGGCGACCCGATCGAGGTGCGCGTGCTCGGCTATTCCTTGTCCCTGCGCGGCAAGGAAGCGGCCAACGTACTCGTGAGCCGCACGCGCTAATCCTTTCATGAGCGCACAGCCTTCGCCCGCCACGACGCCGGTCGTCGTCACACTCGGCAATCCCAATACCGGCAAGAGCACCCTCTTCAACTGCCTGACCGGGCTGCGGCAGAAGGTCGGCAACTACCCCGGCGTGACCGTCGAACAAGTCTCGGGCTACACCGATGTCGCCGGTCGGCAGGTGCAACTGGTCGATGTGCCCGGCACTTATTCGCTGGCCGCGATGTCGCCCGACGAGATGATCGCGGTCGATGTACTGCGCGGCGGTATCGTCGACATGCCGCCGCCGGCGGCGGTGATCATCGTGGTCGATGCAACCAATCTGCGTCGCAACCTGTTTCTCGCCAGTCAGATTCTCGAAGCCGGTGTGCCGGCGCTGATTGCGCTGAACATGGTCGATCGCCTCGCCACCGAAGGCGTGACACTCGACATCGAGGAGCTGTCGCGCCGCCTCGGCGTGCCGGTGGTACCGATTTCCGCCGCCAGCGCCACCGGCATCGATGCACTGAAACTCACTCTCGACGAAGTGCTGCGCGCACCGGCGGCGCCGCACCTGGTCCTCAACCCGGCACTCGAAGACGCCGTCGCGACCTTGACCGTGCAGCTCGCCGAACGTGGCGTCCAGGCCAGTGCCATTGAACTGCGTCGTGCCTTGATCGATGCCGGCGGCTATGCCGAACAAAGGCTCACGCAGCGCGCCGGCCCCGACCTCGAAGCCATGCTCGCTGCGCTTCGCCAGCAGGTCGGTGGTGGTCGCAACCTGGCCACGCTGGAAGCGCGCGATCGCTACAGCTGGATACAAGCGCAACTGAAGAACGTCGAGGAGCGCGGCCCTGCACGTCGCCGCGCCGGCGTCGAAACAGCCGATCGGCTGGTCAACCATCCCATCCTCGGCACCGCGCTTTTCGCACTGGTGATGGCGATGGTGTTCCAGGCAGTGTTCGCCTGGGCGGCGCCTCTGGTGGATGCCATCGACTATCTGACCAGCGCGCTCGGCGGCGCGGTCGGCGCCGCACTGCCGCCCGGCATCGTCAATCGCTTCATCACCGAAGGCGTGATCGCGGGTGTCGGCAGTGTGGTGGTGTTCCTGCCGCAGATCATCATTCTGTTCACCTTCATCATCATTCTCGAAGACACCGGCTACATGGCGCGCGCCGCCTTTCTCATGGACCGCGCCATGCGCGGCCTGGGCCTGTCCGGGCAATCATTCATTCCCATGCTGTCGAGTTTCGCCTGCGCCGTGCCGGGCATCATGGGCACGCGCGTGATCGCCAATCGTCATGACCGGCTTGCCACCATCATGGCGGCGCCTTTCATGACCTGCTCGGCACGACTGCCGGTCTATTCGCTGCTGATTGCGGCGTTCGTGCCGGAACGCCATTTCGTGGGCGGCCTGATCAATCTGCAAGGCCTGGTGTTGTTTGCGCTGTACATGCTCGGCATCGTCGGCGGTGCCGTCACCGCATGGCTGATCAGCCGCCTGTACTGGTCGCGCGCCAAGGCGCGCTTCCTGCTCGAAATGCCGCCCTATCGCATGCCCAATCCGCGCGCGGTGTTGTCCAAGCTGCTGTCGCGCGCCATCACGTTCCTGCAACGGGCCGGCACCATCATCTTCTGCGTGGCGCTGGTGGTATGGGTGCTGGCCTCGTTCCCGCGCGAAGAACAGGCACCGGCCGGCGTCAACAGCGCCGACTTCGCCGCGCAACAACTGGAAGACAGCTATCTCGGCCAGTTGAGCCGCAGCGTCACGCCACTGTTTGAACCGCTCGGTTGGGATTGGAAAGTGACCGCCGCGGTGATCGCATCCTTCCCCGCCCGTGAAGTGGTGATTGCCGCGCTCGGCACCATCTATGCCGTCGACGGCACCACCGAGGCCAACGCCAATACCACGCTGACGTCGCGGATACGCGCGGCCAAACATGCCGATGGCAGGCCGGTCTACACGTTGCCGATGGTGTTTGGTCTGTTGATCTTCTACGCCCTTTGTCTGCAGTGCGTGTCGACCATCGCGGTCATGCGTCGCGAGACCGGCACCTGGCGCTGGCCGCTGTTCGCGTGGTTTTACATGAGCGGCCTGGGCTACCTCGGCGCCTATCTGGCTTTCACCTTCGGCAGCCGTCTCGGCCCTGGCTGAGACGGGCCGTCGCTGGCGTCCCATGCGACGCCGCTTTATCATCCCCGGCCTCAATCGACGCGCCCCTGGAGTTCTGCTCAATGTTCCATAGCACCGACGACGAACGCATCGCCGGTTACCGACCGCTGATATCTCCCGCCATCCTGATGGAGGAGTTGCCGGTTTCCGAGCAGGCCGCCAATACCGTCGCCGAGGCGCGGCGCGCAGCCGAGGCCGTGGTGCGCGGTGAGGATGACCGCCTGCTGGTGGTGACCGGGCCCTGCTCCATCCACGATCCCAAGGCCGCGCTCGAATATGCCGATCGCCTGCAGAGCGCCAAACGCACGCTGTCCGATGACTTGTGCATCATCATGCGCGTCTATTTCGAGAAGCCGCGCACCACCATCGGCTGGAAGGGGCTCATCAACGATCCGCATCTCGACGGCACGTTCGACATCAACAATGGCCTGCGCGCCGCGCGCCGCCTGCTGCTGGAACTCGCCCATCGCGGCATGCCGGCGGGTTCCGAATTCCTCGATGTCATCACGCCCCAGTTCGTGGCCGATCTCATGGCCTGGGGCGCAATCGGCGCCCGCACCACCGAGAGTCAGATTCACCGCGAACTGGCCTCCGGTTCCTCGATGCCCATCGGCTTCAAGAACGGCACCGACGGCAGCGTGCAGATCGCGGTCGACGCCATCGGCGCCGCGCGCCATCCCCATCACTTCCTGTCGGTCACCAAGCAAAGCATCGCCGCGATTGTCACCACCCGCGGCAACGATACCTGCCATCTGATCCTGCGTGGCTCCAACAGCGGCCCCAATCACGACGCCGTATCGGTGGCGGCGGCCGGCGCCGCGTTGCGCGCGGCGGGCCTGCGTGATCGCATCATGATCGACTGCAGTCATGGCAACAGCCGCAAGGATCATCGCAAACAGCCCGAGGTCACACGCGAAGTGTGCGCCCAGGTTGCGGGCGGCTCGCAACTGGTCTGCGGCGTGATGCTGGAAAGCCACCTCAAGGAAGGCAAGCAGAATCACACCAACGAAACGCCGCTGGTCTATGGCCAGAGCATCACCGACGCCTGCATGTCATGGGAAACGACCGAGCCGCTGCTGCACGAGCTTGCCGATGCGGTGCGCCGGCGTCGCGCGGCGCGCTGAAAGGCGCGCTGTTCTTCGCGCTGCTGCTGGGCGCCGCCGTCGTGTCGG
>Ga0208492_1001071_pt1 | contig 19218 bp, 16 predicted proteins | sample Subbioar_CSW14AB_FD_184820 | JGI IMG/M metagenome (GOLD analysis project Ga0208492, IMG submission 184820) | Serpentinite rock and fluid subsurface biosphere microbial communities from McLaughlin Reserve, California, USA - CR12Mar_CSW14AB (SPAdes) | ecosystem: Environmental > Terrestrial > Deep... | reverse complement strand
GGCACAGGTGACTTTCGCGAACACCCGGTGAGCACGACCGCGGTGATTACCGCGGCGAGCGCCAGGAGCCGCGAGATGGGGCTCTGCATGGAACCCTCCTCTCTGGTTACGCGTCCGACACGGCTCGCCGCAGAGGCTTTGCCTCCGACGAACGAGCCCACGCGGTGTCACACTCTGGTCGCCTTCGGCGATGTAGCCGTCGGGCACGCGTGCCCTGGTAGACTATCTCGCGCAGATGCTCTCCCTGCGTGCGCTCACCATCGCGAACATCGATGAAGTGTTCGCTGTCTACGCGGACCTCCCGCGCTTCTTCACGCTACTCACGGGAGAGCCGGCAGTGCCACGCGCGTACGTCGAAGAGGAGATCTCGGTCGGCCCCCCCGGCCACGAGAAGATGTTTCTCGGCGTTTACGAGGGCGCCGAGTTACTCGGTGTCGTCGACATCTTGCCGAGCTACCCCACCGTCGGCCGCGCGTGGATCGGCGTGTTCCTGATCGCCGAGCGGCATCACCGTCGCGGTCTCGGACGCGCGGGCGTCGCGCTCGTCGAGAACCTCGCGCGCGAACGCGGCGCCCTCGAAGTGTCGCTCGGTGTCGAGCTGGTGAACACCTCGGGCCGTGCGTTCTGGGCTGCGTGCGGGTACCGACCGACCGGCGAGCAGTTCGAAACCGAGGTGCTCGGCAAGGCACTCCGTGCGGAGGTCCTGCGCAAGCAGCTGTGACACCGGGTCGCGCGCCCGCGATCTTCTCGCACGCGTCGACGCACGGACTGCATGGCTGCCGCGTGGGCCGCAGCGATTGCATGCCCGGCGCGACGCTTCGTCGCGGTTTCGGTGGCGCGAGCCATCGGACCCGATCTTGCGTGCCCTCCGCACGCGGAGTGGAACCATGAACAAGCTTCTTCTCGTCGCCGTTTCCGTGTCCGTTGGTTTTTCTGCTGGTGCGCTCGGGTTCGCGGCCGCCTCGTTCGCGGGCACGCCGATGCCGCTCGCGGCCATCCCGACACCCCCGGTCAAGCCGGCCGTTCCGCCGATCTTGCCGCCGGGCATCGTCATCAAGGACAAGCTCGTCACCGTCACCTGCCCCGCCACTGCGCCGGCGATGTTCGCGACGCTCGGGTCCTGGCAGCAGTTCGCGTGGGCCGGGACCGTATCGAGCGCCAACTACAGCGATCTGAGAAAGGAGATCGGTTGCCTCTACGTGATCAACAACGATCCCACCCAGATCGTCACGATGCTCACGCAGAAGGCACCGGTGAACGCGACGAGCTGTGCGGCCGACCAGAAGACCAAATCGGTCACGTGTGTCCTGCTCCTCAAGTGATCAGTTCGTGACCTTGGGTCGTGGGAAGGACGAGGACGCCGTTAGCGGACACCCTCGAGATGCGAGTTGTCGATCGGCGATGCGTCTGCGCGGTAGACGGTGGTCTCCAAGTCGTCGACGGTCGCGCGCAGCGTCGTCGTGATGGTCAACGACGCGGTGGGCTCGACATGCTCCCCGGAAAACTGCCGTTTGGGGCTGACGTCGTGGGCTTCCCATATCCCGTTCCGAGACGGCGAGAAATCGTGTGTCACAAGCCCCTCGAGCTTGCTCAGACACATTGACTACACGCCACCACTCCCTCATACACCGCCGCGTACCCCACGCCTGGCGCGTGTTTCGGGCCCGTCTCGGAGCCCACCCGGAGAGCCCATGCTCAGCTTCATTCGCCGTTCGTCCATCCTTCTCGTCTCCCTGGTCGCCGGTTGCGTGACGCCCTCATTCGAGGGGCGCGAGGACGAGGGCGGTGCCACGTCGGCCGAGAGCGCCGTCACCACGACCGTGCTCTTCCCGGCGACCTCCATCGCGAAGGGCGCGAGCAAGACGGGTGTGTACACGGCGACGGTAGCCGGCACGATCACGTTCCGCACGAGCGGCACCGGCGACGCCGATCTCTACATCAAGAAGGGTTCGGCCCCGACGACGACCAGCTACGGCGCGAAGTCCGACGGCTCGACGTCGACCGAGGCCGCGAGCCTCACCGTCGCCGTCGGTGACAAGGTCTATTGGCTGGTCTACGGCTGGTCGGCGTCGACCGCGAGCCTCTCGGTGGACACGCCCGATGCGCCCGTCCCCGAAGTGACCGTCGAGTTGTTCCCGTCGACCCCCATCGCGCTCAATGCGAGCAAGACGGGCGAATACACGGCCACGATCGCCGGTGTGCACACGTTCCGAACCCGCGGCACGGGAGACGTCGACGTCTACCTGCGCAAGGCTGGTCCCGCCTCGCCGTCGTCGTACGACGCCATGGGCGAAGGCTCCACCGCGACCGAGGACGTGAAGATCACGCTCCCCGCCGGCCAGAAGGTCCATTGGACCGTCTTTGGCTACAAGGCTTCGACCGCGAACCTGGTCGTCGCGCTGCCCCCCGCGCCGAGCTACGCAACGACGCTCTCGCTCGCGACGCTCAGCGACCCCTCGGCGTTCACCGCGTTCTCGACGTCGGGCGGTGGACTCAGCTCGTCGGGGCGTTCGATGAAGTTCCTCATCGACAACCGCACTCCCACGGCGCGGACGACGAACTTCGTCAATGGCAACTACAAGGTCTCGGGCGTCACCCCGGACTACGCGAAGTACCACTACTACTTTGCGCAGAAGCGCTACGGCATCACCGACAGCGTCGCGACCTTCAACAACTCGACGTACTTCAGCTCGCCGAAGCGGTTCTACGCGGGCAACATCCAGACCTACAAGCTCGGCGAAGCGACGGAGCCGGTCTACGCCATCCAGTTCTACCCGGACGACATCATCGCGGAGGCCGACCTCCTCGAGGGGCTCAAGACGGTCAAGGCCGCGTTCACCGTCCCCGGCGCCAAGCTGATCTTCGTCGCGACCGGCCCGCAGCAGACGTTCGCCACCATCGGCGCCCAGGCCGCTGCGCTCGGTATCGAGCTGAAGACGATCGACCAGATCCTCGGCGACATCAAATACGTCGCGCTCAACACCGGCGAGGCGTGGGGTTATCTCCGCATCTTCCCGACGAACGTCAACGCGCTGAGCCCGAAGGACATCCCGGTCTTCGACGAGCTCCCGCTCGATCTGTCGGTCGTGGCCGGCACCATCACCAAGGCCTACCAAGACATCAACTCGCACGTGAACCTCAAGGCCAAGGAGCGGAACACCCCGAACATGGTGCTCCGCGACGCGAGCCCGACAAATCCGCTGCTCGCGCCGTACGAGGGCAAGCCCGTTCACCTCGTCGTGCGGAACGACGGCTTCACCATCGAGCCGACGACCGACGCAATCATCCAGGAGAAGCTCGACGCGAAGCTCGCCGGGCCTTGGGTTCCGCTCCCCGTCGTCGACGCGACCGCGCTCGTCAGCTTCGACGAGGAGTGTCCGGTTGCTGCCTCGACCTGCTTCAACTTCGCGACGGCCTACGGCGGCAAGACCCAGGGTCTCGGCTTCCTCGTCGGTGCGCTCGGCCGCGCCGCGACGTCGACCTCGGCCTCTGCACCCTTCGGCTACGACCTCACGCCGCGCGGCTTCGGCATCCCGGTGAAGGCATATCGCGACTTCATCGCCGCGCCGGAGAACACGGCGATCAAGGCTGCGGTCGACGAGCTCATCGCGCTCGAAAAGGGCGGGGGGCTCTCGCCGCTCGACCGCGACGCCAAGGTCACCGCGCTGCAGAACCTGTTCTACAAGGGCAAGGTCCCCGGGACGTTGGTCGCCGACGTCACGGCGCGCCTCGGGGCGATCATGCCGGGCGTCGACAAGTTCAAGTTCCGCTCGAGCGCGACGTCGGAGGACGTGCCCAACTTCAACGGCGCGGGGCTCTACGACAGCTTCTCGATCGAGCCGGTGAAGGTCGACAACCCCGATCTGTCGTGTCTGATCGAGCTGGACACCACTTCGGTCGTCACCAAGCTCAAGGTCAAGCCGAAGACCGTGCAGTGCGGCATCAAGGCCGTCTTTGCGAGCTTGTGGAACTCGCGCGCCCTGGTCGAGCGCACTTTCGGTCGTCTCGATCACGTCACCGCCAGCATGGGCGTGACGATCAACCCGTCCTATGGCGACGAGCTCGCGAACCTCGTGCTCGTCACCCGCGTGGTCGGGACCGACGCGGTCTACGGCTACACGCTCTCGGTGCAGAAGGGGGAGAACCTCGTGACCAACCCGATCCCCGCGGACGATCACCGAGTTCGACGTCGCCTCGTTCTCCGACGGCACCCGCCCGCCGCGAATCTCGACAACGCGCTTCGCGAAGCCGACTCTCGTCGATCCGGTGATGACCACGAACATCCTCACCAGCGAGCAGATGCTGCAGATCGTCGAGATCGCGAAAAAGGTCGAGATCGCCTACTGCAAGACCAAGCCGACCTACTACCCGGGCGGCAACTGCAACACTGTCTTCCTCGACATCAACAAGCCGTTGTCGCTCGACATGGAGATCAAGATCCTCCCCGACGGGCACATCCAGTTCAAGCAGGTCCGCGAGTTCCACGGCCGCTGAACCTCGAGATCGTTCGCGCCGCCGCCGGCTTCGCTCAGTACCTGACGATGGGTCCGAGCTTGGTCGCGAACGGCCAGCCCTGGCTCTCGTCCAGGTGGATCGCCCAATCGAACGCGCCGCGGATGGTGGGGTTTGCAGCCTCGAGCTCGTTCCACGTGGGGACCGCTTCGCCGATCGACATGTAATTGGGCTGATCCCATATCCCGAACCCCACCACGACCTTGCTGGCACCGACGAGCGCGATCCACTCCTTCACGTTCTTGACGATGTACGACTGCTGATCGAGCCCCGGACCGTCGTAGTACTGCGGTGCGACGTAATCCATCGCACCGTCCCTGACCATCTCCGCGCAGAACGCCTTGTCTCGAGCGCTCCACGGGGCGGGAGGCGCGGTGACGAGGAACCCGGGGTACCGCCGCTTCAGCTCGAGGCTGATCCACTTCATCTCGGCGGTGTCCGGTGCCTGGTCTGCTTCGAAGGTGTTCCAGTCGATCCCGTCGAAGCCGCCGAACTTGTCGTAGAGCCCGACCACGCTCTCGACGAATGTCTGGGACTTGGTGCGGCTCGGGAAGGTCATGCCGTTTCCAGCGCCGCCGATGGACAAGATGATCTTCCGGCCCTGCTCTTTGCGGGCATATTGGACATCCGCATTGAAGTTGGTCGCGGCTCCCCGGCCATTGCCCGGTGGTGACCAAGCCACGGCACCTGTCGTCCCGGGGGCACCTCCGACCGGTCGGGCTGCGAACAAGTAGATGACGTTGTAGTTCGCGTTGACGTCACGAACCCGAATCGCCGATTCGGGCCAGTCGGGGTAGTACCCTGCAACGACCTTCGCGGGGAGCCCGGCGGTCGGAGGCGGCGGTGTCGTGGGCGTGGGGGTAGCCGTCGGCGGCGGGGTGACCACGACGCCGCACGACTTGGGGTCCCAGTACCAGGTGCTGATCGTCGGGACGTACCCGGGATTGCCGTGCTCGGCGACGTAGTGCTTGCCGTCCGTGTACTTGACGACGGCTCCCGCGCGGTACCACTTGCCTGCGACCCACGCCGTCGCCGTGCTGCAGGTCGTGCCCTCCGCGGCTCGTTCCTCCGGCTCCGGGCCTCCGTCGACCGCGCAGCCCGCGAGAAGAACCGCCCACGCAAGCACCGCCGTCTTCATGGTTCGATGCCGTGCGAACCCGGTGCCAGGGCGATCTCACGACAAACCTGCAGGTCTGGCGCGGACGTGCGGCGCCAGCGATCGACACCGAAGTGACTCTCTGGGGAGTCGAGTCGCCAGAGAGCTACCGAGTGCGATCCCAGAACCGGTGGAGCGCCGTGAGGACGCCTTCCGGATCTTCCACCTGAGGGTAGTGACCGACGGCGAGCTCCACGATCTCGAGGGTCGGTCTGAGCTCGCGTGCGCGAGCCACCATGTGGCCGCCGCTCACGGGATCGAGGACGCCGTCGACGAGGATCATCGGCACGTTCGAGCTGACGAACGCGCCGACCCAACGGTCGCGGTGGAGTCGGCGCTCCTCGATGTATCGAATGAGCCCGGCGAGGGCGAGCTTGCCTCCGTCGCGTGAGGAGAGCTCGAAGAACGCGTCGATCTGCGCCTCGGTCGGTTGGGTTCGCGGGCCGAACACCGCGCGCATGGAACGGGCGAAGGTGCGTCGCGACGAGAGCTGGGCGAGCAGCGGTCCGATCGGGCTCGCGAGCGCCTTCTGGATCAAACGGGCCCGGTGCGTCTCGGGGAACAGGCCGCCGTTGAGGAAGGCGATCGAACGCAGCCCGGGGAGTTGGCCGTCGGCGTGACGGGCGAGCAGCTCCTGACCGACGGTCACGCCGTAGTCGTGGACGAGCAGATCGAACTGCTCGATCCCCAGGCGCATCAACAGGGCCATGTGGAGGTCGGCCTGTTCGAAGATGCTGTAGCGATGGCCTTGCGGCTTTTCGGAGAACCCGAAGCCGAGCATGTCCAGCGCGATCGTGTCGAAGCGCTGCACCAGGGACGGCCAGATCTCGACCCAGTCCCAGCTCGCCGTCGGATACCCATGGACGAGGAGGAGCGGAGTGCCCTTGCCCTCGCGCCGCACGAAGATCCGTCGACCGAGCAGGACCTCCGTCGAGCCGAGCGCCTGCCACGCGGTAGGAGACGGTGGTGTTTCTCGCATCGCGGGCATCGAACCGGATGTAGCGCGCGAGGGCAACGCCGCAGCATGCTGTAGACTGTCTTCGTGCGGGCAAGGTGGTGCGGTACGCTCTTCGTCATGATCGCGCTCGGCGCGTGCAAGGGCGACGGGCACGAGCCCGAGCGACGTCCCAAGGACAAGCCGGCGGCGAAGAGCGCTCCGAAAGCTCCCGTCGTCGAATCGGCGGCGGCCGCCGTGACCGCCGAGCCCAGTGGTCCACGCTACTTGCGTCCGAACGCGCAGGGCGTGATGGTCGACGCGTTCTCGTTCGCGTCGGTGCCCGCGTCGATCGTCGAGCAACAGGTCGGCGCGGCATCCACACGAAGCGCCGCCGCCGGGGTCCTTCGCCGGTTCGGGCTCGGCCCGCTCGAGGGCAACACCGGCCAGGTGTGGATCGGCACGGCTTCGCTCGTCGATCGGCTCGGGCGCGAGCGCGTTCTCGTCGTGTCCTTTCGCGGCGAGCCCAACGGCGCAGGGCTGCGTGACGACGACGGGTGGATCGTGTTCCTCGGCTCCACCGAGGAGGACCGCGTGCTCAGAGTCGGCAGCGCGCGCGTCACGGCGCGGACGACCCTCGACGCGCCGGTCGACGTCGACGCGCGGGAGCTTCACTCTGCCAACGCAGACGACGTCATCGCCCGGTGGTCTTCGTGCGCGAAGCCTTTCCAGAAGGCATGCCACTCGGTGAGAGCGTGGACGATGCAACGCGGCTACCCGGAGCTCATCCTCGATGTCACCGGCGACACGGCGCCGGTCGTCACGGGCGCGTCAGCCCCGCACGACGTCCTCGTCGACGGTCGGGTGTTGAAGTTCGACGCTTCGACGTTTGCCTATCGATAGGCTCACTCCGCGCCAACTTCCGACGCCACCTGTCGCAACGGGTGGCCGATCCCGTTTTGACGCTGACTGTGTTTCACTGTGTCCATGCGCCGTATCGTGATCTGTGGGTTCCTCGCCGTGCTCGGATGCGGACGCGGGCCGAATGCGAAGACGCCGGCCACGGATGCCCTGGAGAAGCGCCTCCCTCTGACGGTGCGCGAGGCCACGCTGTCGAATGGCCTGAAGGTCGTGCTCCAGGAGGATCACGACGCGCCCTCGATCGCCCTCCGCCTCATCTATCGCGTGGGCTCGGGCGCCGATCCCAAGGGGCGTTCGGGGTTCGCCCACCTCTTCGAGCACGTGATGTTCGAGGGCTCGAAGCACGTCGCGCGCGGTGAGTTCGAGTCGCGCATGGCCGAAATGGGGGCGAGCTACAACGCCGAGACGGGCCTCGACTTCACCGCGTATCACGAGACCTTCCCGAAGAACCGGCTCGACACCGTGCTCTGGCTCGAGAGCGATCGCATGGGATTTCTGCTCGAGCGACTCGACCAGAAGATGCTCGACGAGGTGCGCGGGGTGGTGAAGAGTGAGTACCGCGAGCGCATGGAGTCGAAGCCCTACGCGGCGGTCGATCCGGCGATCGAGGCCGCGTTGTTCCCCGGCGATCACCCGTATCACCACTGGCCCGCCGGTTCGCTCCCCGAGCTCGACGCCGCGTCGCTTTCGGACGTGCGCTCGTTCTTCCTCCGCTGGTATGCCCCGAACAACGCCACGCTCGTGCTGGTCGGCGACTTCGACGCGAACGTGGCGCTCGCGCGGGTGAAGCACTGGTTCTCTGCGATCCCGGCCGGGCCGCCACCGCCGGTCATCCCGAAGATGCCGCCCCCGCGCCTCTCCGCCGACCTGCGGCTCGGGTTCGAGGCGGGCATCGAGCTGCCGCGCGTGTCGTTCGCGTGGGCCGTGCCTGCCTTCGGCGAACCGGGCGACGTCGCCCTCGACTCGGCGGCGAACATCCTCTACTCGCGGGCTTTCACCGTGCTCACCAAGGACAACGAGCTCGCCCACAGCGTGTCGGTCCGTCACCGGCCCGGACGCTTCGGAGGTGTGTTCGTGCTCAGCGCGCTCCTGTTGCGCGACGCGAAGGTCGAGAAGGCAATCACGGCGATGGACTCCGCGATCGACGACGTGAGCCGCTGGGCGCGTTGGACGATGGACGAAACGCGGGTGAAGGAGTCGCTCTACGGGGAGTTCGCCGGCGAGGTGTTCGACTTCGACGGTCCGAGCCAGCGCGCAGCGTCGCTCGCGTTCTATGATTTGATGATCGGCAAACCGCAGGGCCTCGCCGATCGGCTACGGGCGTTCGAGCGCCTCGACTCCGACGACGTGGTCGATGCCTACCGGACCTGGGTCCTCCGCAGCCACCGGGTGATCGCGGTGGTGAAGCCGACCGACGGCGCGCCAGTCGCCGGCAGATTGGTGGACGGGCCATGAGGCGCGCGCTCCTCTCGCTCTTCGCGTTGTCGCTCGCCTGCGGTGCACCGAGCGCGAAGACGCCGCCCATGCCGCCGCTCGATGCTCCGGTCGCGATGCGCACCACGCCCGACGACCCGATGCGCGAGCATGCGCCCGAGGTGGCGGGCGAGGCCCGTGCGACGGCGCCGAAGGTGGTCGAACGCAAGCTACCGAACGGCATCCGCGTGCTCTTCGTCGAGCGTCACCACGTCCCCGCGCTCTCCATTCGCGTGATCTCCGATCGCGGGGCCGATCAGGCCGATTCCGGCATCGGCGAGCTCTGGACGCGCGCCGTGCTCCGCGCGTCGACCGAGCACCAGTGGTGGGACGTCAACGACGCGCTCAACGATCTCGGCATCGAGTGGCGCGCCCGTGTCGCGCCCGATTGGTCGGAGCTGCAGTTCGAGGTGCTGTCGAAGCTCGCGGAGCCGGCGATTGACTGGCTCGGCGAGTTGATCTGCAAACCGGCCTTCCTGAACAAATTCCTCGAGCGCGGCCGGCAGCGCCTCGACGCCGATCTGCACATCTACCAGACCCAGGCCGCCGGGCAGCTCGAGCTGCTCGTGCACCGCACCTTCTTCCCCGTGGGGCATCGTTATCACTGGCCGTCGATCGCGCCAGAGAACCTCTACCGCATCGAGCTACCGTTGCTCGAGGCGTACCACCGCCTCGCCTTCACGCCGGCGCACATGACCATCGTCGTCGCGGGCGACGAACAGATCGACACCCTCTACCCGATGCTGGTCCGGGCCTTCGGCGGGCTCGCGGGACCGACGATCGGCGCGCAGGCGCCACCTCCCGCGCCCCCCGCGCTCGCCGACGAGCCTCGGTTCATCGTGATCGACGCGCCACAGGAGACGCAGGCGCACGTCGCTTTCGCGTGGCTCGGACCGCCACGCTACTCGGAGGGGTTCGTCGCGCTCGGCCTCGCCATCGAAGAGCTCTCCGACGCGATGTTGGCGAAGCTCCGCCGCGAGAAGAGCGTAACCTACGGCGTGCACTCGGCCGCGCCGCTCGGACGCGGGCACAAGCCCATCACGTTCGAGACCGCGCTCGACGACGACCGCGTGGGGGAGGCCGTGTCGGACGTGATGAAGATCGTCAAATCACGCGCGGTCGAGCCCATCTCCGCGGCGTCGCTCGCCGACCTGCGGGGGCAGTTCCTCTTCCAAGGCTTCGAGACGCTGCCAGGAACGACGGCGTCCATCGCCCGCCTGCCGATCTACGCGCGCCCGCTCGATTGGTACGACAAGGCGGAGGGGCGCCTCGCTGCGGTGTCGCCCGAGGATGTCCGCGTCGCGTTCGAGCGACATCTCCCGTTCGACCGCATGCGCGTGTTGGTCGTCGGCAACGCAGCGAAGATCTCGCCCCAGCTCAGCGCTCTTGGCGCCGGCACCGTGCAGGTGCGAAAGCGGATTGTGATGCTGCCCTGATCGAGACGGGGAGTCGCCCGACACGCCCGGGTGCTCACATCGTCTGTCCCCTTGGCGCTCGGGCGGTGCTACGACTGGTCCATGGGGCGGGATAAGTTCAGCTGGACGATGACCAATCTGCCGGCCTCAGGCATCCGCGGCCTGAAGCCCGAAGAGATCGGCGTCGTCTACCAGCCGATCGTCGAGATCGCGACCAAGCGGGTCTTTGCCCAAGAGGTGCTCGTCCGCTGCACCCGTCCCGAGTGGAAGGCGCCACCGGTCCTCTTCGAGACTGCCGTCAAGGAAGAGGCGTGTGGCCGACTCGGCCGGCTCATTCGGACCAAGGCATTCGAGGGTGCGAGCGGCGTCTCGCTGTTCGTCAACCTGCACCCCGCCGAGCTCAGCTCGCATTGGCTCGTTCAGCCCGACGATCCAATCGGGTTCCACGACAAGCTCGTGTTCCTCGAGATCACCGAGACCGCGGCGTTCTCGCACCACGAGCTGTGCATGAGCGTTCTGCGCGATCTGTGTCGGCGGACGGGAGCGTATCTGGTGATCGACGACTTCGGCGCGGGATACTCCAACCTCGAGCGCGTCGTCGATCTCGAGCCGGCCATCGTGAAGCTCGATCTCGCGCTCACCCGTGACATCCACAAGCATCGCCGCAAACAGGCCGTGGCGCGTCACGTCGCAGCGTTGTGCAAGGAGCTCGGATCGCGGGTGGTCGCCGAGGGCATCGAGTCCGCCGACGAGCTCGCGTGCATCGAGGACCTGGGGATCGAATTCGTGCAGGGCTACTACATCGCCCGCCCCGCTTCCCCGATGCCACTCCCCGAAGGCGTCTGGTCAAGCCCTGCTGCGGCGCCCGCGGTTGCGCCTCCGGTGCCCTCGACCCGACGCACGCGCCCGTCCCTCCGGGCCAAATCGCGTTCCGGACGCTGAACCTCGCGGGGGGGATCGTCAGGCGACCACGAGCTGGCTGGCCGCCAGCAAGGCGCCGTCCTTCATCCGCGACGTCATCAACAGGAAGCTCGCGACGTTGCCCTTCGCGACGCCGTCGGTGGCGTTGGACGTGTCGGGGGCACCGAAGCCCTTGTACTCGGGGTGACTGGCAAACACGTCATTGACCAGCTCTTGATCGAAGAAGAGCTGAGAGCTGAACGCCTTTCCGTCGACCGTCACGGTGTAATGGATGTGAATCGCACGACCGGGGTACCAACCCGGAAAGCAGCTGTCGAAGGCGACGCGCCCATCGGCGTCGGTGGTCTGGACACCACGGAAGTAGTGCCTGGTCGAATCGGACGGGTCTTTCAGGCACATGGCGTTGTTCGGCGTGTCGCCCGAGTAGCTGCCTGCCAGCTGCGTGTGCCAGATCTTCACCTTCGCACCCGCGAGCGGCTTGCATGCGCTGTCGACGACCCGGAGCGAGAGCCGCATCGGAAGGCCGCCGTATCCCTCGCTCACGTCGACACGCACTCGATCGGCCGCTTCGATGCACGGGCCTTCGGTGAGGGGGCTCGAAAGCACGCACGAGCTCACGGCGGTGGCGAACGGATCGGGGTAGCTCGCCTTGTCCGTCATCGCCTTGGTGCCTCCACTGGCCCACGCCGTCGCGGCGCCCGCCTCCGGTGCGGTGCCGGTGTCGCTCGTCGTGGGTTTGGGGGTCGCCTTGGCGCTCGTCTCGCCACCACGGCAAGCGAGCAGCGTCCCGCTCCCGAGCACCAGGAGGAGCGCGTTCGCGTCACGTCGAGACAGCTTGTGGGTCACCTGCCCATCCTCGCACGCATAGGCCTCCGTGGGGCTATTCCGGCGGCGAGGCGTTCGTCAGGGACTGCCCTTCTCGGTCGGGTCGGCGATGTGGCCCAAGAAGAGGATCGCGCCCGTCGGCTCGTCGACGATCGCCACCACGAACGGTCGATCGAGCTTCAGCGGCTTGGCTCCGGCGGAACGCTGGTTCCGCCCGAGAGGATCACCGCCGTCGCGGCCGCGGCCTCCACGCCGTGCTCGTCGACCGCCATCATCGCCTTGTGCACCACGTCGCCGATGAACAGCCGCTCGTCGCGCGGCGGTGCCTTGCACATGCCGAAGAAGTCCGCCTGCGGTTGGATGAACGGGACCTTCATCCCTAGCGCCTGCAGCACCGGCTTGAGCTTGACGGACGCCGACGTGAAGTTGAACTTCGGCAGACCGAGCGCGACGCTCTGCGACGTCATCTTGGTTCGCGCGTTCGCCCAGTACGCGGCGTCGAGGCTCGACTCGAACGTCTCGAGCTTGTCCTTCGGCAGCGCGACGACCACCGACATCTTCCCGCCCGACAGCGGAATCGCGGCGAGCTGCGCCTTGTCGTCCTCGAAGTACGAGTAGTAGCCCTTGTCGTTGAGGAAGTCGGCGGTCACCTTCGAACCATCGGCCCGGGTGAAGTCGCCGGCCTTGGTGAACGACTTCTCGAACGGCGTCTGCCAGGGCATCTTCAGCTGAATCGCGTTCACCAGCACCATGCGCGTGGCGTCGTCGAGCGAGCCGGCGGGCAACAGGTCGTTGATCTTCTTCTGTGTCTGCTCGCTCACCCAGCCATTGATGCGCACGCGTTCGATCTCGAACTGGTCGATGAAGTTGGCGAGGTACACGCCCGCGCCGTAGTTCTTGGCGAGCGTGTCGAGGAACGGCGTCTCCCAGGTGTAGCTGCGATCGCCCCACACCGAATTGACGATCTTCAGTCGGTAGTCGCTCGCCGCCGGCTCTGCGCCCCCCGTCTTCTTCGCCAGATCCTTCGCGTAGGCGAGCGCAGCGTCTGCGCGGGATTCGAGGGCGAGATCGAGCGCGTTGTTCCCTGCGTGTGCCGAAGGGCCGAGCTTGTCGAAGTGCAGAACCTTCGCCATCTCGTCGGCGGTCGACCCGCCCGCGCCCGCCAGGGTCATCGACAGGGCGAGCGAGATGCTCGTTGGTGAGACCACCGCGTTCTTCGCGGCGAAGTCGGCGCGCACCTTCGCGAACAGATCGAACGCGAACGCGTTGTCCGCGTCGGCCACCGCCTTCAGCGTGGCCTCGGGCACGGCCGACCCATCGTCACGCGCGAGCGCCGACTTCGCGACCTCCGGGGTCGCTCCCGAGTCCGTTCCCGCGTCGGAGGATGGCGACGCGGAGGGACTGCCCTCGCTCGACCCACAAGCGGCGAGCAGAAAGCCGAGCGCGAGAAGACCAGGGGGAGCAAAGCAACGCGGGTTCATGCCCGCCGCAGGAGCAACCCGCGGGCCACACCGAAAGGCGCACCTTGGCACAAGGTCAGAGCGTCGCGAGCAACGCGCGGGCGCTCTTTCGTGCAGCCCCGAGCACCTCGCGTCTGGCTTCGTCGGACGCTAGGGCACGCGCGATCGTGACCGCGCCGACGGACAACGACACGAGGGCGGAGGCGAGGGTGGGCTCTCCCACCTTCTCGCCGAGAACGGCGGTGAGCTCGCGGAGCGCCCGCTCGAAGACTGCCTTCGTCTCGTCGGGGGCGCGGGCGACCTCGGACGCGAGGGTGGGCAGCACGCACCCCGCCTCCGGGTGCCGCACGTGCGCGAGGCTCAGGTACGCATCGATCGCGATCAGCAGCTGCTCGCGCGAGGCTGGATCGATTGTGGCGAACCGCGCGCGGGTCGTCTCGAGCTCGGTCTCGACGATGGCCGCGAGCAGCTGGTCCTTTCCCTCGAAGTGTCGATAGAACGCGCCGCTCGTCAGGCCCGCGGTCTCGGCGAGCGCGTCGACTCCGCTCACCCCGAACCCGCGCTGCTTCGCGAGCGATGCGCTCGCGCGAACGAGCTTCTCGCGAGACTCGGCTTTCTGGCCCTTCGGGTAGCGCATCTTGACCTCGCCTGCCGATAGGATAACGATCGTTACCCAACCCGACAAGGAGCTTCCGCCATGACCATCGAGCAGACCGCCTGCATCCTCTGCTCACGCAATTGCGGGCTCCGCGTCGAGACCGAGGGCGGTCGCATCGCGAGCGTGCGCGGCGACGAGGCGCATCCCGTGTCCAAGGGCTATCTCTGCCAGAAGGCGGCGCGGCTCACGCACTATCAGGACAACGCGGATCGTCTCGATCACCCGCTCCGGCGCGAGCCCGATGGGAGCTTCGTGCGGGTGACCTGGGCGGAGGCGCTGGCGGACATCGCCAAGCGCCTGATCGGCATCCGCGAGCGTCATGGCGGGCGCGCCTTCGCGTTCTACGGAGGCGGAGGGCAGGGCAATCACCTCGGCGGTGCGTACAGCCGGCAGCTGCTCAAGGCGATGAAGAGCCGCTTCGTCTACAGCGCGCTCGCGCAGGAGAAGACGGGCGACTTCTGGGTCAATGGCCGGTTGTTCGGCGACCAACGCTGCCACACCACCGAGGACGTCGAGCCCGCGGATTTCGTCCTCTTCATCGGGACCAATCCGTTCCAGGCCCACGGCATCCCCAACGCGCGCGACACGCTACGCGATCTGAAGAAGAACCCCGCCCGCACGATGGTGGTGGTCGATCCGCGCAAGACCGAGACCGCCCGCTCCGCCGACGTGCATCTGCAGGTGCGGCCGGGGACCGACGCGTTCCTCATGGCCGCGATGCTCGGCATCCTGGTCCGCGATGGCTTGTACGACCGGGAGTTTCTCGCGCAGCGCTGCACGGGATTCTCCGCGCTCGAGGCCGAGCTTCGCGCCATTCCGATCGAGGAGTTCGTGCGTCGCGCCGACGTTCCCCTCGCGGACGTCGAGCGGGTCACGCGCGACTTCGCAAAGGCGCGTGCTGCGTGCGTGCGCATCGACCTCGGTCTGCAGCAGAGCCTCCACAGCACGCTCAACTCGTACCTCGAGAAGCTCCTGTTTCTGGTGACCGGGAACTTTGGCAAGAGGGGCACCAACAACTTCCATTCGTTCTTCCTCCCGATCCTCGGCAACACCGACGAGCGCGACGGCAAGCACCCACGTACCGCCCACCACCGGATGTTCCCCATCGCGGGCCTCTATCCGCCCAATATCCTGCCGAGCGAGATCGAGCACGACGGCGAAGACCACATCCGCGCCATGTTCGTCGACAGCGCGAACCCGGTCCTCACGGGCGCCGACACGGCAGCCTACGAGCGCGCGTTCGGAAAGCTCGAGCTCCTCGTCGTGGTCGACGTGGCGATGACCGAGACCGCCCGTCATGCGCACTACGTGCTGCCGGCCGCGTCACAGTTCGAAAAGTGGGAGTGCACCGGGTTCAACCTCGAGTTCCCGGACAACGCGTTCCAGCTGCGACACCCGCTGTTCCCGCGGCGGGCCGAGACCTTGCCCGAGCCCGAGATCTACACGCGGCTCCTCGAGGCGATGGGCGAGATTCCGCGCGCGTTTCCGGTGCTCGAACGCATCGCGGCAAACGAGCCCGCGGCGACGAAGCATGTCGCATTCCTCGCAGCGCTCGGCGCGGCGATCGCAGCCAATCGTCGGTGGGCGCCGTTCGCCGCGTCCATCGTCTATCGCACCCTCGGCCGCGCGCTGACCACGCCACGCGCGAACCCGGCCCGGGTCTCGGCCGCGGCCACGGCACCGCTCCTCGCGTTGGCGATGTCGCTCGCGAACCGGGAGCCGCAGGCGGTCCGTCGCGCGGGTCACCGCGGCAACCGGCTCACGCTCGGCGCGGCGCTCTTTCGCGCGATCCTCGACCGACCGGAGGGCACGCTGATCACGCGGCACGAGCTCCAAGACACCTGGTCGTTCGTCGCCCACGCCGACAAGCGCATCCACCTCGACATCCCCGAGATGCTCGCCGCGCTGCGGGCTCTTCGCGACGAGGCAGAGGCGACCCATCCCCTCGTGCTCCTGGCCGGCGAGCGTCGCGCGTACAACGCGAACCAGATCTTTCGCGACCCGGCGTGGCGCAAGGTCGATGCGGCGGGCGCGATGCGCATGCATCCGGACGACGCCCGTGCGCTCGGCCTCGGTGACGGCGCAAAGGCGATCTGCACGTCCGACCGTGGCGAGCTCGAGGTGACCATCGAGATCGATGACGCGCTCCGCACCGGGATGGTCACGCTCCCTCACGGATACGGCATGCGTTATCGCGGCGGCGATCCCGTCGGTCCGCAGATCAATCGGCTCACGGCGAGCGAACACTGCGATCCACTCGCGCGCACGCCCTATCACAAACACGTGCCGGTGAGCGTGCGCCCGATCTCGGCGACGTAGTACCCTCGCGGGCGATGAAGAAGACCTTCACCACGACGATCGTACGCGACGGGTCGATGTGCTTCATCCCCGTCCCGTTCGATCCACGTCCGGTCTTCGGCAAGGTTCGTGCGCCGGTGAAGGTCACGCTCAACGGCTACACCTTCCGGAGCACGATCGCGTCGATGGGCGAGGGGCCGTGCCTCCCGCTTCGTCGGAGCAACCGCGAGGCTGCAGGTCTGAACGGAGACGAGACGCTGCGGGTGATCCTCGAGCTCGACACCGAGAAGCGCGAGATCGAACCCCCCGCGGATCTCGTGAAGGCACTCCGAGCCGCGCCGCCCGCGATGGAGGGTTGGCGCGCGCTCAGCTACAGCCACCAACGCGAGCACGTCGAGGCCATCGAGCAGGCGAAGCGACCGGAGACGCGTGCGCGGAGGATCGAAGCCACCGTGCAGGCAGCCGCAGCGAAGGCGCCCAAAGTCCCCGCGAAGCCGAAACCCCGCCTGAACGCCGCGTGGCACGAAGGTCACCCGATGCCGGCGAAGGCGACGATCGAACAACGGATTGCGTGGCATCGCGAGCACGAGAAGCGCTGCGGGTGTCGTCCGATGCCGGCGAAGCTGAAGGCGATGCTCGACTCGTAAACGTTCTCAGCCATCCGATTCGACGAGGAACCTCACAGACGAAGCGACGCGAGGAACTGATCCGCGAGCACCTGGCCGTCGAGCACCCCAGACACGGTCACGTCGACGGTGCCGTGGGAGTCGTTGTCGACTCGCGCGGTGGCCTGCACGTCGCGACCGTCGCCGAGTGAGCTCGACAGCTCCCAACGTTCGCCGGTCTCCGAGTCGACGACGACGACGCGGGCATCGACCTCTCGTTCGCGCACGAATCCGACCCTGCGGACGAGCTCGAGGAACCGCGACGTGAGGGCGGTGGTATTGACGATCTCGCCGTGCGCATCGAACCGAGGCACGGTCTTCTCGGGTTCGCGGAGCCGTTCACCCAGCGCGCTCCACACCCGGTCGAGGGTGGCCACATCGGGGAAGACCCATTCGCCGGGAAAGCCTGCGCTGTGCGGAACCTCGAGCTCGTCGAGCAACCCGGCGACGAACACCTCCTGCTCGCTGTGCGCGACCTCTCCGAGGTCTTCGCACGACGTGCGATGCACCACCGGAATCACGAGGTGCGCGTCACCCGCCGATCCGACCACCCTGCGGAACGAGTACCGTCGCGTCGCAGCGAGCGGCGCGTTTCCGGTCCCGGAGAGTGATTCGGGTTTGGACATGCTCGGGCGCTCATCACCCTGAATACACTCTCTCCACGCCCGTGACGAACTCGTCCGTCACGTTGGACGGCGCTCTGACGGACGCCTGACATTCGCCAGTGGGGGCGGTCTGGGCGGAAGACGGCCGGTGGTCCGTCCGCGCATACTCGCGCCATGACCTCCCTCGCCGAACGTGTCGAGTGCCCCGAGCTGTTGGCCAAGGCGATGCCCGTCGACGAGGCGGTGAAGCTCGTTTCGTCGCGCGGAACCCTCGCGATCAGCGGGTTCACCAAGGCCGGTGAGCCGAAGGTCTTCCTTCCGGCGCTGGCGCGGCACTTCGCCGCCACCGCGAGCGACGCGAAGATCGCGCTGCTCAGCGGGGCTTCATTGGCCGAAGAGGTCGAGGCGCCGCTCGCGCCGTTCATCGGCAAACGCGGACCGTACATGTCGTCGAGCGCGTCGCGACAGTTGATTCACAAGGAGCACATGGAGTTCTCCGACGTGCACCTCTCGCACTTCGCGCGGAACCTCATGTACGGGTTCTATGGCGAGGTCGACCTCGCCGTCGTCGAGGTCTCGCGGATCCGCAAGGACGGCAGCGTGGTGCTCACCTCCTCGGTGGGCATCTCCGCCGAGGCGCTCGACCGCGCGAAGCATGTGGTGCTCGAGGTGAATACCGCCGGCGCCGACTACACCGGGTTCCACGACATCGTGCTCCCGCCGGTCCATCCGAACGTCGGCTGGCCCATCCCGATCACCAACGTCATCGATCGCGTGGGCACGCCCTACGTGCGCTTCGATCCGAAGAAGGTCATCGCGGTCGTCGAGTCCAGGCTCCCCGACTACCCCGTGTCGTTCAAGGACACGACAGAGACCGATCGCGACATCGCTCGGAACGTGGTCGCGTACCTCGAGAAGTGTCGCGACCACTTCGGCTGGGGCAAGCGGATCCCGCCGCTGCAGTCCGGGGTCGGCAACATCGCCAATGCAGTGATCGGCGAGCTGTACGACTCGCCGTTCACCCGGCTACGTTTCTGGACCGAGGTCTTCCAGGACGGGATGATGCGCTTCGTCGAGGACGACGCGAAGTTCGAGGCCGCGTCGTCGACGGCCATCTCGCTCTCGACCGAGGGGCGCCGCGACTTCGATCGGCTCGCCGCCCGGTGCCGCGAGCGCCTCGTGCTCCGGCCGATGTGGCTCTCCAACCATTCGGAGCTGGTGACCCGACTCTTCGTCATCGCGATGAACACCCCGCTCGAGGTCGATATCTACGGGCACGCCAATTCGACGCACGTCGACGGCGTGCGCGTGATGAACGGCCTCGGCGGCAGCGGCGACTTCCTCCGCAACGCCTACCTGTCGATCGTTCACACGC
>Ga0208492_1001070_pt1 | contig 19249 bp, 23 predicted proteins | sample Subbioar_CSW14AB_FD_184820 | JGI IMG/M metagenome (GOLD analysis project Ga0208492, IMG submission 184820) | Serpentinite rock and fluid subsurface biosphere microbial communities from McLaughlin Reserve, California, USA - CR12Mar_CSW14AB (SPAdes) | ecosystem: Environmental > Terrestrial > Deep... | reverse complement strand
AAGGCATTGTTTCTTAGAAAGATACATGCCGTAACCTTTAAAGGGTTTTTATTGAAATTGGTGATGTTTATTCTGGCTTTTACACTGAACAAACTCACGCCTTAACTAGCAACTTGAATTAATTAGTAACTATGCCCAGTCGCCCGATATCCTGATAACCCGATGACCCAGTATCTAGCACCTAATACCTTGTACCTCCCAAGCACCCCATTTATGATTTCCGATACTTTCTGATTCCTCATTCCTCCGTTCCTCATTTCTCTGTTCCTTAAGGCGTATTTTTGCGGTTCAAATTTGGAATAATGGCAAAGATTGGGATCAATATTGCAACGGGTAGTTTACAACAGGCTGAAATGATTGTTGGGATCGATTTGGGAACCACCAATAGTTTGGTGGCCATTATCCATCCGGAAAGTAAAGTGCCGGTAGCTCTTAAGGAGTTTAATACCAGCAGTCTGGTCCCAAGTGTTGTTCACTTTGATGCTTTTGGTAATCCTGAAGTAGGAGAAGGGGCCAAGCAGTACCTCGAAACCGATCCCGCCAATACCATTTTTAGTGCAAAAAGATTGATGGGAAAAAGCTATCGTGACGTAAAAGAGCATGCCGATCTGTTTACCTACAAAGTAATTGATGATGATACCGAGAGTTTAGTTAAAGTTCAGGTAGGCGATAAATTTTATTCTCCCATTGATCTTTCTTCTTTCATTCTCAAGGAGTTAAAGCAGCGTGCTGAACATATATTAAAGACTCCTGTCACCAAGGCGGTGATAACTGTTCCTGCTTATTTCAATGATGCGCAAAGACAAGCCACCCGTGATGCGGGTAAGCTGGCCGGATTGGATGTATTGCGAATTATCAATGAACCCACGGCGGCCAGTTTGGCCTATGGCTTGGGCGTAAATAAAACTGAAGAGAAAACCATTGCTGTTTACGACCTGGGAGGCGGCACTTTTGATATTTCCATTTTGAAAATCTCCAATGGTATTTTTGAAGTGCTGAGTACACATGGAGATACCTACTTGGGAGGTGATGATCTGGATAGGGCGATTGTTCAACATTGGATTAAAAAAGTAGGTATAGATTATAATGAATTGAAATTCAATAAAATATTATCTCAATCATTTCGATTAAAGGCTGAAGAAGCGAAGAAGTGGTTAAGTGATCATGATCGCTTTGATGCTGAGTTGAATGGAGATTTATTGAGTATTACCAGAGACGAGTTTAATAGCTTGATTCAACCCTTGATCGATCGAACCATGGACTGTTGTAAAAAAGCCATGGCGGATGCCGGACTTACAAGCAAGGATATTGATACGATTGTAATGGTAGGTGGAAGTACCCGTGTACCTGCAGTAAAAGATGCGGTAAGCTCGTTCTTCGGCAAGCCGGTAAATGATGAAGTGAATCCGGATGAAGTGGTAGCACTGGGTGCAGCAGTTCAGGCGGATATTTTGGCGGGAAACAATACTGATTTCTTGCTGTTGGATATTACCCCTTTGAGCTTGGGTATTGAAACCATGGGTGGTTTGATGGATGTATTGATTCCTAGAAATTCTAAAATCCCGACAAGGGTGGGCAGGCAGTATACCACCCAAAAGGATGGACAGAGCGGTATGCGTATTTCCGTATTCCAGGGTGAGCGTGATCTGGTAAAAGACAACCGTAAACTGGCAGAATTTAATCTAACCGGTATTCCCGGAATGCCCGCCGGTTTACCCAAGGTAGATGTTCAATTTTTAATTGATGCAGATGGCATATTAATAGTGAAAGCCAAAGAGTTACGAAGTAGAGTAGAGCAAAGTATTGAAGTAAAACCTCAATATGGATTAACAGACCAGGAAGTAGAGCAAATGTTATTGGATAGCCTTACACATGCTAAGGACGATATGGTAACAAGAGCCTTGGTAGAAGCAAGAACGGAAGGAGAACAGATACTGGGCGTAACGGAGAAGTTCATCGCTAAAAACCCGGATCTAATGACCAAGGAAGAAATGCTGACTACCGCTAATGCCATGCAAGCCCTACAATTGGCATTGACAATGGAGGATAAAAACTTGATACAGAATAAGATAGAAGAGTTAAATGAAATAACCAGGCCTTTTGCAGAGAGGGCAATGGACCAGGCCGTAGGGGCTGCGTTGAAGGGAAAGACGCTGTAATGAACTAAAAAATCAAAAATCAAAAGTAAAAAGTCAAAATTGTGATTGTAGCCTGCCTTTTTAATTTTGACTTTTGATTTTTGACTTTTTAGCCATTACTTTCTCATCTGCCTCATTCTCTCAATATACTTTCCCAAAATATCAAACTCAATATTCACCACAGTATCCTCTTTTACTTCTTGTATGCTGGTATGTTCAAAAGTATAGGGGATGATAGCTACCTTGAAGCTGTTATGGGTAATGTCAAAACAGGTTAAACTGGTTCCATTCACAGAAATAGATCCTTTCTCGATAATCAGGTGGGCGTAAGATTCAGGTATCTGGAAGCGGAATTCCCAGCTACCCGAAAGCTCTTTTCGCTCTATACAAGTAGCAGTACAGTCTACATGTCCCTGAACAATATGTCCATCCAAACGCCCATTCATCAACATACATCTTTCCAGATTTACCACAGTATCAGATTGCCAATGGGACAGATTGGTCTTTTTGAGGGTTTCCTCAATCGCTGTTACCCTGTGTTGTCCGCTGGCCAATTGATCAACGGTAAGACATACCCCTTCATGACTTACACTTTGGTCGATTTTTAATTCACCTGAAATAGGGGATGCTATCCAAAAACTGATATTGGAGCCGTTTTTCTCGAGTGAAACAACTTTTCCAATAGATTCTATGATTCCTGTAAACATGGCTGCAAGGTAGATGGATCTTTGATTTTTTGATCTTTGATTTCTTGATTTCATCAAAAAGCTGAACCAAAAATCAAGAAATCAAGAAATCAGACATCAAAAATTTCAAAAGGATTTGCATATTTATTCTGATATCTCTATCTTTGCACTCCTAAAAAACACCCGAGGAGGTATAATCGTTATGCTTATTATTGATTCAAAAGATTGCGAAAACATCGACAAGGCACTCAAGAAGTACAAGAAAAAATTCGAAAAGAGTAAGGTATTGTTACAATTGAGAGAGCGTCAGGCATTCACTAAGCCGTCTGTTAGACGTCGTGGTGAGGTGTTGAAAGCTATCTATAAGCAGCAAATCGCTAGCGGCAAGATCGAGGGATAATCACCTTCTTTCATCCGAATATATTCAGTAGCCTGAGTTTTGTAACTTTAGGCTACTTTTTTTATGTCTCAACCTGTCTATCCAGCCATACAAACCTTTTTGGATCATCTGCGCTTTGAGAAGCGTTATTCCCAACATACCCTTATTTCTTATCAAACCGATCTGGAGCAATTTTTTGCTTACCTGTCTAGTCAATTTGATAGTCCTTCCGTTTCGGAGATCAGCCCCATGTATATTCGCAGCTGGTTGGCTGAAATGAAAGAAGAAGGGATGGAAAGCCGAAGTCTGAATCGAAAAATCTCCGCGTTAAAGTCTTTTTTCAAATACCAGTTAAAAAATGGCGTCATTGCCCAGTCGCCCATGACCACCATTGTATCTCCGAAGTTGAATAAGCGTTTACCTGTATTTGTTGAAGAAAAGGATATCAAGACCTTATTTGATCATGTTGAATTTTCAGATGATTGGAAGGGGAGAACCGAAAAATTGGTCATGCAGTTGTTTTATAGTACCGGTATGCGTTTGAGTGAGTTGATCGGGTTAAAAGAATCGCAGTTAGATGCTTCTTTATCTCAGATTAAAGTTTTGGGAAAAGGGAATAAAGAAAGGATCATTCCAGTTTCACAGGAACTGGTAAAAGCCTTGCAAGATTATATCAAAGACAAGCCTGTAGCCGGTACCAAGTTGTTTCAAACAGAAAAGGGGAAATCGCTGCAACCCAGACAAGTGTATGCCTTTGTAAAACAGCATTTGACAGCTGTTACCACCATACAGAAAAAAAGTCCACATATTCTCCGACACAGTTTTGCCACACACCTGATGAACAATGGAGCAGATTTGAATGCTGTAAAAGAATTATTAGGTCATAGCAGTCTGGCAGCCACGCAGGTATACACACACAATACGATTGAAAAGCTGAAAGAAGTGTTTAAAAAGGCGCACCCGAAGGCTTGAGGCGTGGTCCATGGTCCATGGGCTATAGCTTATGGTTCATGGCGAATAGTGAGTAGCATCTGACTCGTCCAATCCCCTTCCTTACACACTATCTACCATGGACTATGGACAATGGACCATCGACCATCGTCTATAGACTATACGCCATTAGCTATGAACCATTCGCTATCCCCCACAAATCACTTCCATCCTCATACCTAAAACCTTGAATTCCTGTCAACTGTCAACTATCAACTGTCAACTTTTATTTTCCTCAAAAAATCCTGATTTTTTTCTTCTTTTTATCGGTATAAAAGATTAACTTGTAGTTACTGAAAAGAAACACGGAAATCCGTTCAATAACCTCAGCAAATAAGTTCTTTTAAATAATTTTTTCACCGATTAAACGTGAGTTGCTATGAACGTTAACATTCAAACAGTGCACTTTGATGCAGATGACAAATTGGTAGAGTATGTTTCACGTAAACTCCAAAAGTTGAACACCTTTCATGATCGAATTCTGAAAGCTGATGTGTTTTTGAAACTGGACAATGTGGTGCATACGATCAAAGACAAAATCGTGGAGATAAGAGTGCATGTTCCGAGGCATGATTTTTTTGTGAAAGCCTCCTCAAAGTCATTCGAAGAGTCATTTGACTCAGCCATGGAATCCATTGTATCACAGATCAAACGAAAAAAAGAAAAATTAGCAGCCTAAAAACTTTATGAACCCTGGTTAAAAGCCGGGGTTTTTTTATGCTGCAAGCTGTAAGCTTCAAGCTGCATGGGGCACTCAAAATCTTGCAGCGTATGGCTTGCAGCTTGCAGCTTTCCCAACTTGTTAATAACTACCCGAAAAAATTCCAATCAAAATTTTGCTGAATAAAGTTTTCCATTACCTTTGCCATCCCAAAAAAGGGTAGTTCTTTGTTTTTTCTATACCAAAAAGCTGGTCAGAGAATTGGATTTTTTGCCGCTCGAAATGACCGCTTTTAAAATAAAAAACCAATTAACTCAGTTGGTAGAGCATCCCGATGTAAATCGGGAAGGTCGCGGACCTTTAAACAAACTATTGCTGAATGATTAGGTAAAACAAGCCGAAGTAGCTCAGCTGGTAGAGCAGCTGATTTGTAATCAGCAGGTCGCGGGTTCGAGTCCCATCTTCGGCTCATTTTCATTATGCTTTTGATTTCGGTCTTAAGCAAATGAAAAGGGCAGGTTCCAGAGCGGCCAAATGGGGCGGACTGTAAATCCGCTGTCTTTCGACTTCAGAGGTTCGAATCCTCTCCTGCCCACGGAATAAAGTAGTAATGATATCATTGCTGCAGCATTCAAAAGTTCTTGAAAGCATTTGAAAAAGACTTAAGCGGGAGTAGCTCATTTGGTAGAGCGATAGCCTTCCAAGCTATAGGTGGCCAGTTCGAGCCTGGTCTCCCGCTCTTTTAGTTCTTTAAAGAAACAACAGCTGACAAAAAAACAAGCCGTTGTTGTTCAGTGGTAGAGCATCCCGATGTAAATCGGGAAGGTCGTGAGTTCTTTAAAAAAGACAACAGCTGACAAAAAACAAGCCGTTGTAGCTCAGTGGTAGAGCACTTCCTTGGTAGGGAAGAGGTCGTGAGTCCGATTCTCACTAACGGCTCAAAGTGATGTATGAAAAGTGATTCGCCGAGGCGGATAAACAATAAATAAACAAGTGGCGAAAGCCTTAGATTTTTAAAACACAACTAAAAACCGATAAAAATGTCTAAAGAGACCTTTAAGAGGGAGAAACCTCACGTAAACGTTGGTACCATTGGTCACGTTGACCACGGTAAAACCACCCTGACTGCTGCTATTACGGACATCTTATCTAAGAAAGGTCTGGCACAGGCTAAGAAGTATGATGAGATCGATGGCGCTCCTGAAGAAAAAGAGCGTGGTATCACTATCAATACTGCTCACGTAGAATATCAAACTGCTAACCGTCACTATGCGCACGTTGACTGTCCAGGTCACGCTGACTATGTGAAGAATATGATTACCGGTGCTGCCCAGATGGATGGTGCAATCTTGGTAGTGGCTTCTACCGATGGTCCGATGCCACAAACGAAAGAACACATCCTGCTTGCTCGTCAGGTAGGTGTACCTCGTATCGTAGTATTCATGAACAAGGTTGACCTTGTTGATGACGTAGAATTATTGGAACTGGTTGAAATGGAGATCCGTGAACTGTTGTCTTCTTATGGATTCGACGGTGATAACACTCCAATCATCAAAGGTTCTGCAACTGGTGCTTTGGCTGGTGAAGAAAAATGGGTTAAATGCGTTGAAGAGCTGATGGAAGCTGTAGATACTTACATTCCATTGCCTCCACGTCCAGTAGATATGCCATTCCTGATGTCTGTAGAAGATGTATTTTCGATCACTGGTCGTGGTACAGTAGCAACAGGTCGTATCGAGCGTGGTATCATTAAAGTAGGCGAAGGTGTTGAAATCGTTGGTTTGATGGATGCTCCTCTTTCTTCTACTGTAACTGGTGTTGAAATGTTCAAAAAACTGTTGGATGAAGGACAAGCTGGTGATAACGCCGGTCTGTTGCTCCGCGGTATTGAAAAGAAAGATATCCGTCGTGGTATGGTAATCTGTAAGCCAGGTTCTATCACTCCACACACTGACTTCAAAGGTGAGGTTTACGTACTGAGCAAAGAAGAAGGCGGACGTCACACTCCATTCTTCAACAAGTACCGTCCTCAGTTCTATTTCCGTACTACTGACGTAACTGGTGAAGTTACTTTGCCAGAAGGAACTGAAATGGTAATGCCTGGTGATAATATCAACCTTACTGTTAAATTGATCCAGCCAATCGCGATGGAGAAAGGTCTGAAATTCGCTATCCGCGAAGGTGGACGTACAGTAGGTGCCGGTCAGGTTACTGAAATCATCAAATAAGCTTACCCCTTGTCCCCTAAAGGGGATGTCGGAAAAGTTTATTACCTTTATAACCGCAAAGTACTTAGTTCGCTAAGTACTTTGTAGTTAATAAAAAAGACCTTTCCCCTTTAGGGGTTGGGGTTCTACGGGCATAGTACAACGGTTAGTATAGAGGTCTCCAAAACCTTTGATCTGGGTTCGAATCCTAGTGCCCGTGCTGAAATTAGTTGATGGTTAATAGACCATAGACCATGGTCAGGAAACTCGGTTTTACCATGGACTATCGACCATGGACCATAAACATAAGAACATGAACAAAATCACCACATACTTCAAAGAAAGCTATCAGGAACTGATGGAGAAAGTGACTTGGCCTACTTGGTTACAACTCCAGCAGAGTACCGTTATTGTACTGGTAGCTACTGTGATCATCACCGCATTGGTTTGGGTGATGGATTTCTCCAGCAATCAGTTGCTGAAACTGGTTTATTCATTATTCAAGTAACAGAACATGGAAGCATCAGTAGTCGATAATATCACTGTTGAAACCACAGAAGCGCCACAGGATAATACCAAGTGGTACGTTTTGCGTGTGGTGAGTGGTAAAGAGCGTAAGGTAAAAGAGTATCTTGATAAAGATATCATTCGCAGCGGCTGGCAAGAAGTGATTAAGCAGATCTTCCTTCCAATGGAAAAAGTATACAAAGTGCAGAACGGTAAAAAAGTAATGCGCGAAAAAAACTATTTCCCCGGCTACGTAATGATGGAAGTATTAGATGGTAAACTGAATGATGACATGGTGCAGCATATCAGTAATATCAGCAACGTAATGCACTTCCTGACAGATGGTAAAGGTTCTAAAGGCAATATCATTTCTCTCCGTAAGAGTGAAGTCAACAAGATGCTTGGTAAGGTAGATGAAATGAATGATCAGGGTGTTACTATGAGTGAACCATTCATCATTGGCGAAACCATTAAGATCATTGAAGGTCCGTTCAACGACTTCAACGGCGTCATCGAAGAAGTGAATGATGAGAAGAAGAAGTTGAAAGTAACAGTAAAGATCTTTGGTCGCTCTACACCTGTAGAATTGAATTATATGCAGGTTGAAAAATTAAGCTAAGATTTTTCTTTGCAAAATATTTGAAGGCTATCCATTACGGATGGCCTTTTTCTTTGTGTCTACATGAGTGGTAGTTGTCTTTTTAGCAAGTTGAGTACCTTCGAAATATCCTGTTTAACCCTTAGAACCTATGCTTACTCGAAGAATTCATTATTATTCCGGTATAACGATCGCCTTGTTTGTATCACTTCATCTGGCCAATCATGCAGTTAGCTTGATGGGTATCGAAAAGCATATTGAAGTAATGACACAGTTGAGAAAAGTTTATCGAAATATTTTTGCAGAAATACTTTTGTTAAGCGCAGCCAGCGCACAAATTTTCTCCGGTATTCAACTCTGTCGATCAAGATTCAAAATCGCAAAAGGATTTTATGAAAAGCTGCAATTATGGTCAGGGTTGTACTTAGCGATATTTTTTGTGATCCATCTATCAGCGGTAATGGTCGGTAGATTCATTTTAAAACTCGATACCAATTTTTATTTTGGGGCAGCGGGACTGAATCAATTTCCATTCAATCTTTTTTTTATCCCTTATTATTCATTGGCTATTTTTTCCTTCTTTGCTCATATTGCATCTGTTCATTACAGGAAGATGAAAGAAAGAAATAGAGATGCAAGAAAACAGTCTAGGTTAATTATAATCGTTGGATTTGTAACAGTATCTATTTTGATGTATGGATTAACCAATGGATTTAATGGGGTCGCAATTCCTTCTAAATACGGGATACTGATTGGGAAATAATTTTCTAACTTGTTCCTTGTATCTTCATTCTTGAATCTTCATCTGTTATGTCAATGCCTATTTATCCTTGTATTTGGTTCAATAATAATGCGCAAGAAGCTGCTGCTTTTTATTGTTCACTATTTAATGATGCAAAATTATTGGAGTCAAATCCAATGGCTACCCGCTTTTCGGCAGGAGGAATTTCTTTTATGCTCTTAAACGGCGGACCCAAATATGCTCCTACACCTGCTGTTTCTTATTTCGTGTATTGTGAAGCGGAAACAGAGATCAATCGATTGTATGATGCATTGAAAGAGGGGGGTAAGATTTTGATGCCATTGGACAAATATGATTGGAGTCCACGTTATGCCTGGATCGAAGATCGTTTTGGTGTGAATTGGCAATTAGATGTAGAAGCCATTAATAGTCAACAAAAGATTGTACCAAATCTCTTATTCGTTAATCAAAAGAATGGCAAAGTACATGAAGTAAGAGAGAAGTATACTGCTATATTCAAACCATCTATGCTATTGATGGATATGCCATATCCTCCGGAAGCAGGTATGCCCAACGGTAGTTTGTTATTTGCACAATTCAAACTCAATGGTTTTATTATGAATGCCATGAGTAGTACGCTGCAACATGATTATGATTTTTCACCCGGTAATTCTTTCGTGGTGGAATGTGATACACAGGAAGAGATCGATGCCTTCTGGGAAGCGTTAGGAAAGAACGGTCGTTATGATATGTGTGGTTGGCTGGTAGATGAGTTTGGTGTTTCTTGGCAAATTGTTCCATCCATTCTTCCTCAACTGATGAGTGATCCTGACAAAGGGCCTCGTGTTGTACAAGCTTTTTTAAAAATGCAAAAGTTCGATATTCAGACTTTATTGGATGCTTGAGCTTCATCAAAGACATAAGAAGCTGGATACTCCGAAACGATCCAACTTCCTTCTTTGATCTCCTCTTCTAATTGCTGTGAATCCCATCCGGCATAACCAATGAACAAGCGAATATCTTTTTCTGTGAGTGTTTGATCTTGTAAGTGCATCAATACTTGTTGAAAGTTACCGGCATAATAGATTCCGTCCATGATATGCGTACCATCATCTATTAAATCCGGACGGCGATGTAAAAAGAAAAGATGTTCTTGATCTACCGGTCCGCCAATATAAATTGGGATAGGAGGGTAATGGGTAAACTCACTCAGCTCATTCAGATTTCGCTTCAATGGGAAGTGAAGAACAAAGCCTACTGCACCTCTATCGTTATGCTCAACCAATAGGATGGGTGTTTGAACGAAATTGGGATCGTTGTTATCAGGTGTGCTGATAATGATTTTACCTAATAATGAAGTATTCTCCATAATAAAGATGATCGATCAAAAATACTGGAATTCTTTATCGGATACTGTAATTTAGTAGTTCATCAATCCACCGGAATGCAATTCTCTACGCGAATGCCTGTTTCACTTCAGCCTTTTTTTAAAGAGGCATTAGGTCTTTATACTAAAGCAATGCTACAAAAGAATCTTATAGAAGCATGGCATCAGTTGGAAAGAGCGCATGTGATTGGACAAGCGTATCCTTATCAGCATAGTCTGGTGCATTGGAAAATGTTAATTTTTGGATGTAAGATCAAAAGTGTAAAAGAGATACTGGGTCAAATACCGCGTTTATTGGTAGGAGGAGTCAAATCATTTGTAGGAACAATACCAGTAGGGAATACGGGAGGTGCTAATGTTCCGCCTATGCGATCGATGCCTATCCAACAAGAAATAAAGGAAATATTCAAGAAAGCAGGTGTGGCTATCCCTGATGAATATACTGCTACTTTTTAAGCAGCTGTTCTACAAAAGATTTGTAATGGTTGCCTACAGGAACCGATATTTCTCCCAATTCTACGGATTGATTACCAAATACAGTAATTCTGTTTTTATGTACAATAAATGATTTATGCACACGCAGAAAATTAGCAGAAAGTTCAAGTTCTAATTGTCCGATCTTGTATTTGATCATGAGCTTTTTCCCATCTGTAAAATGAATTCGGATATAATCTTTAAGACTTTCAATCAAAACAATATCTGCTTCATTCACTTGATATGTTTTTATTCCTGATTGAAGCAATAGTTGTTGTGGTGCTGAATGATTATGCGAAACTTCTGTTATGTCGCTGCTATTCCACCTTCTATAAAATTTTTCTACAGAAGCCATAAAACGCTCAAAGCTGATCGGTTTTAATAAATAATCTACGACATCTAGTTCGTAGCCATCTAATGCATAATCCCGATAAGCAGTCGTAAAAATCACATATGGTGCAGGCTTCAACATTCTGAGTAATTCTATGCCAGTCAATTTAGGCATCTGTATATCAAGGAAGAGTAAATCGACTTTATTTGTTCTAAGGAAAGCACTGGCTTCCATAGCATTTGAACAAGACCCCTTCAGTTCCAGCAAACCCGATTCATAAACATGCTTCTGCAATAATTGAATTGCTAGGGGTTCATCATCTACAATTAAACATGTTGCATTCATATAAGTGGAACCTGCATTTTTACTTCAAAGATTTCATATTTCTCCAGCACGCTTAATAAATAACGATCGGGAAACAAGATATCAAGTCTTTGCTTGAGATTTAACAAGCCTATACCCGTATCTTTATTTTCACCAGATATAAAATTATTACTGGTATCTAAAGTTAATTGATTGTTTTCAGCTTTTAATGTGATACTGAATACGATAGGTCCTGTTGTTTGTTCTGCTCCATGTTTAAACATATTTTCAATGATAGGTACCAAAAGCAGTGGTGGAATAGAATAAGATTGGTCTTTTGTGTACAAAAAATGTATACTCAAGCGATCTCCAAATCTTAGTTTGCCTAGATCCAGATAATTTCTGAGGAACTGAATTTCGTTATCTAATGAAACGTGGTTTTCATTACACCGATACAACAAATAATCGAGTAGCTGAGAAAGCCTGTCGATGGTTGGGGCTGTTTCAACAGACTGCTGAATTGCGAGTGAGTAAATATTATTGAGTGTATTGAATAAAAAGTGTGGATTTATCTGCGCTTTGAGCACATCAAGTTTGGCTCTGATTTTTTCTTTTTCAATCTCAGCATGTTTTCTCAAAATACGTTGCCTGTCAATTAATAGATAAAAAATGATAAATGGAAGTGCTCCTGAAATAATACTGATGATATAGTACTTGACTAGTATTGATAGCTGACTAACTATTTGCAGCATAGACTCCTGATCTCCAAAACTTTCCCCTAGTATTGGTTCTAGTATATATATAATTGAAAGTCTACTACATATTGCAATGATATAAATACCCGCGCATAGTTCAATAATTCCACGTATGACTCTTTTTTTATCGAGAAGGAATGGGAGTACTCTAATTGTGCTAAAATAACTGGCAGCTATTACCGCCAGCAGGTGAAAAAATACGGTAAGTCCCCTGTCAAATGTGCTGAATTGATGTCTAAGTGTATCCGATCTTTCATCGAACAGATATTGAGTAAGGTATACAATATAAATGATCAGCCAGAATAGAAGATGTAGTAAGAATCTGTTTCCTTTTTTCAATTTCATTGGATAGGTGATATTTATAAAAATAAAAAAATGTTATTGTCTAGTTAGTCATTATAGACGAAATAGCGGAAATCCAATACAAAATGATCATTTAGGTTGATCAATTGAATAAACTTTGTTTGTCTTCAATATCAGCTGTTTCGAAGAATATGCTGAAATCACAGTGAGCTAGATACGGAGATTTGTCAAAACAAGAGTATCCATGTCTATTTTTCGTGTGTTTATATTCCTTTTATTAGCAAGCAAGGCGAGTGGGCAATCTTCTCGTTATAATGGTGATCTAAAAAATATACATTCAATCGGTATTATAAAACAGGTCAATAATACAAAAGAAGTACTGCATGAAGAAATACATCAATACCTGAAAAGTCTTGCAGATACATCCCATTTCCAGGGAGTAGCCCTCATCGTAAAGGGTAATGCCATTATTCATAAGGCCGTATATGGCAATAGTAATCGGGAAAAAAATAAACCGATCAATTTTAGAACACAGTACCTGCTTGGATCGCTTAGTAAATCATTTGTAAGTATTGCAATTATGCAATTGGTAGAAGCTGGTAGATTAAACCTTTTTGAGCCTGTAAAGAATTATCTACCTGGACTCAAAGAAGACCTCGCCAAAGGATTAAATGTTCATTTATTATTGAAACATCGATCAGGACTTGCAACTAATCTTGATGCAGTAACCAAATACCAGTTAATGGAGTTGACCCCTAAGGAATTACTTGCGCTGATCAATAAAACAGAAAGGCGTAGTGAGCCGGGTATAAAATTCGAAATATCATCCTTGAATTTTATGTTGTTAGGACTGGTCATAGAGAATCTTTCCAGAAAGAATTATGAGGAATACATGAAAGAAAATATATTCAAACCTTTGCATTTATCATCAACAGGAATCAGTCATCTTTTTAGTCCTGCTCCATACAAAGCAAATGGATATAGACTTATAGAGGGCACAGTAGGGAGGATAGAAGATCTAATTTCTTATTCGTATGCAACTGCTGATATGTATTCATCAGTGGGTGATTTGTTCACATGGGGTTATGCATTACAGCATGGTTGGATGCTATCAAAGCAAAGTATGGGTCTGTTATTTGATGGTGGAGTAAAGGCAAATGGGAATTATGGATACGGCTTTCGCACCCAATCATACATGAGGGCTGATTCGCTTGCTGATCCGGGGAAACTTATCAGGCATGGCGGCGTGATGAATGGATTTTGTGCGAATTATCACTACTACGATAAAGATGATTTAACAATTATTCTTTTAAATAATTATAGAAACCTACGAATCCTTGACATCACGTTCAAATTAAAAGAACTCGTTTATGGATATGCTATTGGTCAAAGAAAAAATAAATACGATGAATAAATACTATGCAATTTTTAGTCGGCTCAGCATTGTTGGATGTTTATTATTTGGAATGCATGTAGCCGGCAGTTCACAAAATTATTCTGCTGATCATAAAGCAATTCATTCACTTTTAAGTGACTTTATGAAAGCCATTCAAACCCGCGATTCAGTTAGTATGTATTCATTCTTTGCCGATATTCCTGTAACATGGGTGGGTGTGTGGAAACCAACTACCCAAAAACAACGATTACAGAAAGATGAAAAAGCATTGGGATACAAAGTGTCTGACTATAAAACATGGTTCAGGGCTATTTCTGCTTCAGGGGTTAAAGAAGAAAAATTTCGAAATCCTGTGATTGTATCAGATGAATCGATCGGGTCTGTAACTTTTGATTATAGTTTTTGGGGTAATGGTAAAAAAGGAAATTGGGGAAAAGAAAGCTGGGGACTAATTAAACAAAATGGCGCGTGGAAAATTGCCAGTGTTTTATTTTCAATGGATCTGGAATCTATTAATCGTGAACCGGATGATAGTCATGTGATTCGTGAAATTAAGAACGAAAGGATGGAAACCTATATGCAATCCATTCTCAAGCAAACTCATTTCCAAGGAACAGTACTAGTGGCTAAAGGAGATTCCGTGATACATCATTCAGCATATGGAATGTTTGATGTTGAGAAGGGAATACCCAATACCATCCACACGCAATTTTTAATCGGGTCATTGACCAAATCTTTTGTTGCAGTTGCGGTAATGAAACTGGTAGAAGAAAAAAAAGTTGACCTCCATGAACCCATTGCCACCTACTTGCCCAACTTGAAAAAAGAGTTGGCAGACGGATTAACCATTCATTACTTAATGAAACAACAATCCGGACTTGAAACCAGTTTTGATAAGCTCACTGAGTATGAAATAATGGACATCACTCCGGCAGAATTACTTGCGATTATCAATACATCGAAAAGAAGTTTTAAGCCGGGTGAGAAATACCAGTACACGAATATCAATTTTGCTTTATTGGCTATGGTGATTGAGGCAGTAACCGGCACAAGTTATCAGCAATATTTACAACAAGCCATCTTTAATCAGGCTCAGATGCAGAATACGGGTATAGAAAGGTTGATACATGTACCTGTTAACAGGGCAATAGGATATAGAACTGTAAACGGGATATTTAGAAGGGTACATAACTCGGTTGCTTATGCTTTCGGAGCCGGAGATATCTATTCAACAACAGCCGACCTTTTGAAGTGGAAAAACCAACTGACTCGATTAAAATTGATCAATGACCAGAATCTCTCAGCCATGTTCGATGGAGCAGGAAAAGACTGGGGTTATTATGGCTATGGATTCCGGATTCAGCCTTATCAAAGTTTACAGGAAAGAAAGGGTAGTGGTGACCTTATCAGACATGGAGGTACTATGAATGGATTTATTTCCAATTTCCATTATTACCGTAACGATGATTTGACCGTTATTGTACTATCAAATTATAGGGATATTCCTATCCGTCGAATTACCTATCAGCTCAAAGAATTGGCACTAGGTTTTGGAGCGGAAGAAAGAAAAAATATATACGAAGAGTAGTTTATGATATCAGAATCTAGTTCAAAAACCATGATGATCTGTTTTTTTAGCTTTTTATGTATTTCAGTATGATATAAAACTGGGGAAGAAAGGATTATGGGTAATGTGACCAACGGCGCTCATCTTTAAAATAGATGATCTTATCTTTATATCTACAATATAATTACCTCATTCATAAATCATAAATTAAGGTAGTATGAAAAAGTTATTGATCGCCTTTTCCCTATTTCTTGCTGTAAACACCCTGAGTGCCCAACCACCACAAGTACCTGCTGATGCCGGTGCCACTTTTGGTAAAGTAACGACTGCAGAGAATGCAGTAAGCATGGAGCAATATGTGCAGTTATTGGAGTCAAAAGGGGATGGTAAGCCTTTGGAAGGAAAGATCATTGGTATCGTAAAAGAAGTATGTCAGAAAGAGGGTTGCTGGATCAAGGTGGAATCACCAAATGGTAACCTGATGGTAAAAATGAAAGATCACAAATTTGCGGTGCCGGTAGTGCTCAATGGAAAGAAAGTGGTGATTGATGGTGTAGGTACTTTAACCACTACATCCGTTAAACAACTCAAGCATTATGCTGAGGATGCAGGTAAAAGCAAAGAAGAAATTGCCAAGATCACAGAGCCGAAGAAAGAGATCGTGATTCAGGCGGCGGGGATATTGGTGTTATAAGCTGCAAGCTGCTAGCTCCTAGCTGCCAGCTAATACTGCAGTGTTAGACAACGAATGAAAAGGTGGGCATTGTAATGTCTCACCTTTTTATTTGTTGATTATCAACTATTTATAGGTTTTTTTACTAAAAGCTAGAAGCTAGTAGCTAGCAGCTCGCAGCTTTTCTGCTCTTTTTCTTTGAAATTCCCCCTCCTCTCCCTACCTTTGCCGCCCCAAAAGTTCTTTTTTCGAAAGAATGATTGAGTTTGGGAGTTCCGCCATAAGGCGAGACGTTATCACCAATTAAATCAAAAAGCAATGGCCAAAGAAATCACCGGCTATGTGAAGTTGCAGGTTAAAGGCGGACAAGCCAACCCAGCACCTCCCGTAGGTCCAGCCCTTGGTTCGAAGGGTATCAACATCATGGAGTTCTGTAAGCAGTTCAATGCTAGAACCCAAGACAAAATGGGAAAAGTAGTTCCTGTTTTGATCACTGTTTACGCTGATAAGTCTTTCGACTTCATCATCAAAACCGCTCCTGCTGCAGTTCAATTAATGGAAGCAGCTAAGATTCAGAAAGGATCTAAAGAAAGCAATCGTCAGAAAGTAGGTAAAGTTACCTGGGAACAGGTTGAAGCAATCGCGAAAGACAAGATGTCTGACCTGAACGCTTTTACCCTGAACAGTGCAATGAGCATGGTAGCAGGTACTGCCCGCAGTATGGGATTGACAGTAGATGGTAAAGCCCCTTGGGAAAACAATTAATTATTCACCTTATAAACTGTAAAAAATGTCACTGACTAAGAAAAGAAAAGTAGCAGCAGCCAAGGTGGATAAGAATAAAGCCTATTCCCTGAAGGAAGCATCTACACTTGTAAAAGAAATTAACTGTACCAAATTTGATAGTTCTGTTGATCTGCATATCCGTTTAGGAGTTGATCCTAAGAAAGCTGATCAGCAAGTTCGTGGTACTGTATCATTACCGCACGGTACTGGTAAGACCAAAAAAGTATTGGTACTCTGTACGCCTGATAAAGAAGCATCTGCAAAAGAAGCAGGCGCTGATTTCGTAGGATTGGATGAGTTCATCACCAAAATCGAAGGTGGTTGGACAGATATCGATGTGATCATCGCTACTCCGGCTGTAATGCCAAAGATCGGTAAGTTAGGTAAAGTGTTAGGTCCTCGTAACCTGATGCCAAACCCTAAGACCGGTACTGTTACCAATGATGTAGCAGCTGCGGTAAATGAAGTAAAGGGTGGTAAGATCGCTTTCAAGGTGGATAAAGCAGGTATCGTTCACGCTTCTATCGGACGTGTATCATTTGCTCCTGAGAAGATTGCTGAGAACAGTGCTGAACTGATCAATGCCATCATCAAACTGAAACCATCTTCATCTAAAGGTACTTACCTGAAAGGTGTAAGCATGGCCAGCACCATGAGCCCCGGTATCTCTTTAGACACCAAATCATTAATGAACTAATTTACCTGGTCTCGCCTGAGGCGAGATTAAAAAAGATCAGATATGACAAAAGATCAAAAAAATGAGGTGATTGAGCTCTTAAAAGAGAAATTCGCCCAATACAATAACTTCTACATCACTGATACTGAGTCTCTCACAGTAGAGCAGGTATCTAAATTACGCCGTACTTGCTTCAATAAGCAGGTTGAAATGAAAGTGGCTAAGAACACTTTGATCCGCAAGGCTTTGGAATCACTGGATGCTGAAAAGTATGCAGGTGTATACGATTCTCTGCACAATGTAACTGCATTGTTGTTCTCTGAGAATCCTAAAGAACCAGCGTTGATCATCAGTTCTTTCCGCAAAGAAAGCAATGGTGAAAAGCCTGTATTGAAAGCAGCATTCATCAACGGTGATATTTATGCCGGTGATAACAACCTGAAAGCATTGACTCAGATCAAGACGAAGAATGAATTGATCGGTGAAGTGATTGGATTGTTACAATCTCCTGCTAAGCGTGTATTGGCTGCTTTATTGCACCACCACGAGAAGCAAGCTGAAACTACAGCAAGCGCTGAGTAATTAAAATGTATTAACTGAGATATTGAATTTTCAGTATCTCAACTTAATAAAAATCAAATTTTTTTAAACCATCCGACGGATCCGCCTGAGGCGGATATGAAGCCGGAAAAAATTGAAACAAAATGGCAGACGTAAAAGCATTAGCCGAAACATTAGTAGGCTTAACAGTAAAAGAAGTTCAGGAATTAGCTGATGTATTGAAAGCTGATTACGGTATTGAACCAGCTGCTGCTGCAGTGGTAGTTGCTGCTGGTGACGGCGGTGGAGCTGCTGCTGCTGAAGAGAAAACATCTTTTGATGTTGTACTTGTAAGCGGTGGTGCAAGCAAACTGAACGTAGTTAAGATCGTTAAAGAATTGACCGGTCTTGGACTGAAAGAAGCAAAAGACCTGGTTGACGGTGCACCAAAGCCTGTTAAAGAAGGTATCTCTAAAGCTGAAGCTGACGATATCGTTGCTAAGCTGAAAGAAGCCGGTGCTGAAGTTGAAGTGAAGTAATTTCACCCACTTTAGTGTTAACCACAAAATATAGCCGCTCTTTGGAGCGGCTATATTTATGTTTCTAATATAAGATTGTGCTACTTAGATAGTTTTGATAATGGAATACTTCATTGGTGCGTATCTATTACTAGTGGTAAATAGTGGCTTACATTCATTATATCTATTGATCAAGTAATAGAAGATCTTTCATGCTATTAAAACTGAAAGGAATAATCTCCATCTTATTGTTTACCACAATTTTGGTTGGAAAAATTTGAATATCGTATGTAGGTATTATGGGCGAAAATCTTCCAGCAAACAGATTAAGCCATCCAATATTGTCCTTTTTAGATGCTTCTTTCCATTTGAATTTAATATCGTCTGTATTAATGGAAATGAATTCGATATTCTTTGATCGTAACAATGGATAGTTTGATTTTTCTTTTCTGTGAAACTGTCGGCAAGGAATGCAGCCTGACCACCAAAAATATAAAACCGTGTATTTGTTGCTTTTAATTGTAAGCTCCCCATAATTTAGTGCCACGTTTAGTTAGAGTTTTCTAAGGTAATATTTTTCTGTTTTTCCTCCCATTTGTTTGCATATCGTATTGGTGATAAATAGCCCAATG
>Ga0208492_1001069_pt1 | contig 19266 bp, 19 predicted proteins | sample Subbioar_CSW14AB_FD_184820 | JGI IMG/M metagenome (GOLD analysis project Ga0208492, IMG submission 184820) | Serpentinite rock and fluid subsurface biosphere microbial communities from McLaughlin Reserve, California, USA - CR12Mar_CSW14AB (SPAdes) | ecosystem: Environmental > Terrestrial > Deep... | reverse complement strand
GGGCGGTGCCCCGGCCGCGTCCGGGGCGCCGCGCGGCGCGAAGCCGGCCACGGCCACGAGCGCCGCGGGCAGCAGGGCCAGGGACGCGTGCAGCGGGTAGAGGACCCCCCACTGCAGAAGGAGCAGCGGGAACGTCGCGAAGCACGCGGACATCACGGCCGCGACCCCGGCGGTGATGCGGGATCCGGTGGTCGCGAGCAGGAGACCCGCGACGCCCAGAGGCCAGGCCAGGGCCGACAGCACGATGCCGAACGCGTTGACCGCGACCGGCAGCCCGATGCCGAGCTGGACGATCAGCGAGACCACGCCGTGCCAGGCCGCCGGATAGAACCCCCGCGATCCCTGCACGCCGTTGATGAGCAGCGACGACGCGTCCCCCGTGTCGACGGCCCACCGCACGGCGTTGAGGTGGAACACCGCGTCGTTGGTCTGCGAGATGGCGTCCGGCTCGCCGAACGCGCGCCCGATGAGCGCCGCGAGCACGACGGCGGCGACCGCGAGCCCTCCGAGCAGGACCCAGCGCGGGCCCGTGGCCTGAGCGGCACGCGCCGGCGGGCGGCCGATCCGCCGCACCGCCCAGATCAGAGACGCGACCGCCGCGACGGCCAGCGCGGCGGTCGGGGGGCGCCAGGGCTGCCCCACGATGCCGAAGGCGAGAGCGAGCAGCCCCACGGCGCCGAACGTGAGCGCGGGAGCGAGCGCGACGAGCGCGAATCCGCGCAGCGCCGCGGCGGCGCCGATCGCGAGCCCGGGGCCGAACAGCACCGCGGCCGCCAGGAGCACACCCGGGGCGGCGGCCAGCCACCCGTTCACGTCAGCCTTCGCTCATGGCGGCGATCGCGTCGTCGACGTCGCCGTCGAACGCGAGCTCGCCCTTGCGGATCACGACGGCGCGGTTGCAGAGCTCGCGGACCATCTCCATGTCGTGACTGACGATCACGAGGGTCTTGCCCGCCGCGATGAGTTCCTCGAACTTGGCGCGGCACTTCTCGCGGAACGGCGCGTCGCCGACCGACAGGATCTCGTCCACCAGCAGGACATCCACGTCCACGTGGATCGCGACCGAGAACGCCAGGCGCATGAACATGCCCGACGAGTAGTGCTTGACCTCCTGGTCGATGAACTGGCCGATCTCGGCGAACGCGACGATCTCGTCGTACCGCGCCTCGATCTCCTTCTGCTGCATGCCGAGGATCGCGGCGTTCAGGAACACGTTCTCGCGACCCGACAGCTCGGGGTGGAAGCCGGCGCCGACCTCGATCAGCCCGGCGACGCGGCCGCGCGTCAGGACGTGCCCGCCGTCCGGCTGCATGACGCCGGAGAGAAGCTTGAGCAGGGTCGACTTGCCCGAGCCGTTGTAGCCGAGGATCGCGATCGAGTCGCCCTCGTTCACGACGAGGTCGAGACCGTTGAGCGCGTGGAACTGCGTCGACAGCTTGCGGCCGCGGATCCAGCTGACGACCGTGTCCTTCAGCGAGTGCGCGTGATTGAGCATGAACGTCTTGCGGACGCCGTCGACGATGATGCTCGGCGTGTGCACGGGGGCGGTGGCTCTCATGATGCGTCGCTCAGAGGTCCTGAGCGAACCTCCCCTCGAGACGGCGGAACACGGCCTGGCCGATCAGGATGGTGGCCAAGGAGATGAGGGAGGCCCACAGCGTGAGCCAGCCCAGGTCGGGGTGCAGCGGGATGCCGAGCTCGGAGATCCGCCCGCGCGACACCGGCTCCCAGAACGCGTAGTGGAACAGCTCCACCGCCACGGTGATGGGGTTCAGCATGTACAGCTGCAGCAGCCAGCCGGGGAACGCGTCGCGCACCATCGTCCAGAAGTACAGGACCGGCGACGCCCACGTGACGAGCATCAGCAGCAGCTCGACGATCGGCTCGGCGTCGCGGAAGCGCACGTTCACGGCGCCGAAGAACAGCCCGGCGCCGAACGCGACCATCGCCAGGATCAGGATGCCCGCGAGGAACGCCAGCACGCTCATGACCGTGATGTTGACGATCCATCCCATGAACAGGCAGACGATCAGGAGGAGGCCCACCTGCGGCAGGAAGTGCACGAACGCGACGAAGACCGCGGAGACCGAGAACAGCTGGCGCGGCAGGTAGACCTTCCGCACGAGCGGCGCGTTGCCGACGATCGACCGCGTCGCGTTGCCGAACGCCTCGTTGAAGAAGTTGATGCCGATGATGCCGCTGAACAGGTACACCGGGTAGTTCGGGACGGTGTCGCCGAGCTTCATGAAGACGCCCATGATGAGCCAGAACACCAGGAACTGCGTGGCGGGCCGGACGTACGACCAGGTCCAGCCGAGCACCGAGTTGCGATAGCGCGTCGTGACGCCGGTGCGCACGAGGAGCTTCAGCAGGTAGTGCCACCGGAACACGTCGAGCAGCCCGCGGCTGGTGCCGGGGGTCTGGAACTCCGAGCGCGGCACGTGCGCGAACAGGTCGGGCGCGGAGACTTCGGGTTCACTCGGCACGAGCACTCATCCTAGGACAGGGCGACACGGGGAAAGCTGGATGCGTCGTCGCTTCAGAGGTCCGCGTGGACCTGCCACACGCGCTCGGCGGCCCCCGCCCAGGAGAACGCGCGCGACCTGTCCCGCCCCAGCACGCGCAGCCGGCCGGCGTCGCCCGTGAGCGAGCCGTCCGCCAGGGCGTCGACGAGCGCATCCTCGAGGCCCGACTCGGGGACCACGAGGCCGCCGTCGAGCACGACCTCCCGGTGCACCTCGGACTCCACCGCGACGACCGGGGTGCCGAGCGCCATGGCCTCGACCACGCGCCAGGGCCACGCGGCGCGCAGTCCCGTCGCAAGGAGCACGGCCGCGGCGCCCAGGACGGCCGCCCGGTCGCCCTGATCGAGCCCGGACCGCGTGCACGCGGTCCGCCGCCACCCCCGACGAGGCGGCGAGCGCGGAGACGCCCTCCTCCTGCCCCTCGGGCACGTCGATCACGACGACGTCGAGTCCGGTGGGAGCCGCCGCGCGGAAGCCCGCCGCGAGCCCGTCGGAGGCGGCGGTGCCGCCCGCCATCACCAGGTACCCGGCGGGCAGCTTCAGCTCGCGGCGGCGGGCGTCCGCGTCCGTGGGCACGGCGAAGCCGTCGGGCTGGGCGCCGGCGATCACGCGGATCCGCTCGCCGAACCGCGCGTAGACCTCCAGCCTCTCGGCCATCGCGTGAGTCGGCACGATCACCGCGTCCGCGTGGCGCGCGGCGCGGCGCAGCAGGCCCCGCTCGGCCATCGCGACGGCGCGCGGCAGCTCGTCGGGCGCCTCCCAGGCGCGCAGGTCCCACAGGGTCACGACGGTCTGGTCGTGGTCGTGCACGCGGTCGTGCCGCACGAGCGGGGCCAGCAGGGTCGGCGAGTGGATCATCCCCCCGCCGACACCGGCCACCACGCCGAGCTGCCATGCGGCGGCGGTCTCGCGGCGGCCGAGCGGGAGGCGGCGGCCGGGGGCGACGCCCGCGATGGCGGGCAGCGTGCCCGCGGGAGCGATCGCCTCGACCGCGCAGCCCGACGGCGCCGTCTCGGCGAGCGCCGCCGCCAGGCCGCGCGACGCCATCGCGAGGTCGGGGTGGGTGGCGGAGACGAGCTGGTCGAGCACGACGCGAAGGGTGACCGTCATGCCTCGAACCTTAGTCAGCCCGCCCGGGAGGAAGCCCGGGCAGACCGACCTACGGCGCGGGGGTCTCGGTCTCCTCCACGGGGTGCAGCGTCGCCGCGATCAGCTCGCGGATCGCCGGGTAGTCGGGATTCTCGGGGTCGGGCACGGTCGGCGGCGCCAGCTCCACCGTGGTGACCGGCCGCTCCTTCGCCTTCAGCCCGAGGTCCACGAAGTACGACAGCATCGACTGCGGCAGGTCCGTCTCGACCAGGTTCTGGCCCGCCTGCGCGACCGCCTGGAAGCGCGTCAGCACGACCTCGGGGGTGAACTGCGCGAGGATCGCCTCCTGCAGCTGGCGCTGGCGCTTCATGCGGTCCCAGTCGCTGGTCGTGTAGCGCGAGCGGGCGTACCACTGCGCGGTGTCGCCGTCCATGCGCTGCACGCCCGGCTCGATCCAGCCGATCGCCCACTCCTCGGCCGGCTGGCCCTCGTAGGCGGGCCCGCCGCCCTTGGGCAGGCGCTGCGTGACCTCGATCTCGACGCCTCCGAGGGCGTCGACCAGATCCGCGAAGCCGTGCATGTCGATGAAGACGTAGTACGGGATCTCGATGCCGAGGATGCCCTCGGCGGCGTCCTTGGTCGCCTCGACGCCCGGCGACGAGCCGTGTGCGGCCGCCTCCGGATAGAGGGCCGCGCCGTCGCGGCAGAGCTCGACCTCGGTGCGCAGCTGGTTGATGCCCGAGCCCCAGCCGCACTCCGGGTCCGCATGCCCCTCGTGCCCGTACGGATACAGGTCCTGCATGGGACCGGGGCTGAACGGGAAGTGCGGGAGGTCGCGCGGGATGCCCGTGATGGTCGTGGCGCCGGTCTCGGCGTGGATGGAGACGACCGAGATGCTGTCGAATCGCATCGAGTCGCGGCCCTCGCCGCTGTCGGCTCCGAGCAGCAGGATGTTGTAGTACCCCTCGCTGGGCGGCACGGTGGGCCCGCCCAGGCCGAACACCGAGCCGATCGCGTCGCGCGCCGCGCCGACCGTCCCCGCCCCGTAGGCCGCCGTCCCGCCGGAGAGCACCATCAGGACGACCGACAGCAGCGCGATCCCGTAGCGCGCGGGCGTGCGTGTCCGCACGAGGCGCACGAGGCGCAGGGTGTCGATGCCGAGCACGATCCAGAGCACGCCGTAGGCGGCGATCAGCACCTGCGCGACCGTGAGAATCACGCCGCTCACGTTCACGGGCCCGACGCGCACCGAGGTCAGCAGCCACACGACGGCGTCCCGCCACAGCAGCATCCCGAGCAGGAACAGGAGCGCGATCGCCCACGCCCAGAGCGTGGCGCCCAGGCCGAAGCGTCCGAGCCGGCGACTGCCCGCGAGCGCCTGCGCGGATCCGGGGATGAGCCAGCCCAGCACGACGAGCCACCAGCCGCGGCGGGTCATCATCCCCTCGTCCGCGAGGTCGGGGCGCCGCAGCGGACGCTGCTCGATGAGCGCACCGCCCATCGCGGGGCGCGCGTGATGCGCGACCCCGCGGGATCGCGTGGCGGCTGCCGTCACCGCACCGGTCCGCTCGTGGCCCGCGAGGTCACAGCGAGTCCTTCAGCCGGGCGTTCTTCTCCTCGACCTGGCGCTCGAGGTCGCGGGCGAATTCCTCGATGCGATCCGCGATGCCGGGGTCTGCGGCCCCCAGGATGCGCGCCGCGAGCAGACCGGCGTTGCGCGCGCCGTTGATCGACACGGTGGCGACGGGGATGCCCGCCGGCATCTGCACGATCGACAGCAGCGAGTCGAGGCCGTCGAGCGTCTTGAGCTGGACGGGCACGCCGATCACGGGCAGCGGCGTCATGGACGCCAGCATGCCCGGAAGGTGCGCCGCGCCGCCCGCGCCCGCGATGATCGCGCGCAGGCCGCGGCCGCGCGCCTCGCGGGCGTACCGCATCAGCTTGTCGGGCGTGCGGTGGGCCGAGACGACCTCGACCTCGTGCGGGATGCCGAACTCGGTGAGGGCGGCGGAGGCGTCGACCATCACGCGCCAGTCGGAGTCGGATCCCATGACGACGCCGATCAGCGGGGCGTCAGACGAATTCAGCACGCGCCCCAGGCTAGGACGAGAGCCTGGACGTTCCCGGATGCGACCCGGGAAACCACGGGGTTTCGCCCCGGAATGGCGGCATCCGCGATCGTTTCGCTCGAGTCGCCGGGCGGGCGCGCCCGATCAGGCGAAGAAGTCCGCGGCCGCGCGGGCCTCGTACGCGACGTCGTCCAGGTCGTCGCCCAGCGTGTTGACGTGGCCGACCTTCCGGCCGGGACGCGGGTCCTTGCCGTACGTGTGGATCTTCGCCGTCGGGTGCTGGGACATCGCGGCCGCGAACCGGTCGGTGAGCCCGGCGTCCTTCGGGCCGCCGAGGATGTTCACCATCACGGCCCAGTCGGCGAGCGGATCCGTCGCGCCGAGCGGCAGGTCGAGGACGGCGCGCAGGTGCTGCTCGAACTGGCTCGTCACGGAGCCGTCCTGCGTCCAGTGGCCGCTGTTGTGCGGCCGCATCGCGAGCTCGTTGACGAGGATGCGCTCGTCCGGGGTCTCGAACAGCTCGACCGCGAGCATGCCGGTCACGCCGAGGCCCTCGGCGATGGTCACGCCGATGCGGGCGGCCACCTCCATCAGCTTCTCGCTCGCGCGGGGCGCGGGCGCGATGACCTCGGCGCACACGCCGTCGCGCTGCACGGTCTCGACCACGGCGTACGCGACGACCTCGCCGCCGGGACGCCGGGCGACTTGCTGCGCGAGCTCGCGTGTGAACGGCACCAGCTCCTCGACCAGCAGCGGCCCCTCGACGGCCTCGAACCAGTCCGCGGCGGCCGCGGCGTCGGACACCACGCGCACGCCCTTGCCGTCGTAGCCCCCGCGCGGGGTCTTCACGACCGCCCGCCCGCCGTGGTCGTCGAGGAACGCCTTCAGGTCCTCCTGGCTCTCGACGGCGGCCCAGTCGGGCTGGGGCGCGCCCAGCTCAGCGAGCCGGCGGCGCATCACGAGCTTGTCCTGCGCGAACTGCAGCGCGTCCGGGCCGGGGTGGACGGCCACGCCCGCGTCGACGAGCGCGCGCAGCACGGGCTGCGGCACGTGCTCGTGGTCGAACGTGATGACGTCGACGTCCTTCGCGAACTCCAGCACGGTGTCGGCGTCGCGGTAGTCGCCGACGGAGGTCGCCGCGAGCGACGCGGCCATGCCCTCGTCCTCCGCGAGCACCCGCAGCTCGACGCCCAGCTCCACCGCGGGCGCGATCATCATCCGCGCCAGCTGTCCCCCGCCGATCACGCCGACTCGCATACCCATAGATCCTCCAAGTTGGTCAGGCTCCATCTTCGCGCATCCCGCACAACCCCGTTCGTCGCCCCGTCGGCCCCGCGTCCACAGCGTTCACTTCTGAAAAGAAAGCGCCCGATCTAAAGAAGGCTGTCCCGGTGCGCGAGGATCTGGTTCATCTCGACCTGGTCGGCGAGGACCTCTCCGATGAGAACGGCGCCAGGCACGTCCTTCATGACCAGCTGCCCCTCGACGCCGTCCGACAGCGTGAGGGTGCCGGTTCCGCGCATGCGCTGCAGGACGCTGCGGTGCGTGGCGACGGTGTAGCCCCGCGCGTGCGACATCTCGACGCGCGAGCGGGAGAGCATGCCGTTCCGGCTGATCACCCGCCGAGTGGTGATCGTGTAGGTGCGCGACAGCCAGACCGCGAACGGCAGGACAACGCCGAGCAGCACGAGCGCGCCCGCCGCCGCCAGAAGCATCCAGTCCTCGAAGGGCGCCGGGAGGTTGCCGTACAGGAAGCCGACGGCTCCCGCGACCGCGATGAGGAGCGCGGCCGACCACGCCAGGCTGCCGGCGTGACCGCGAAGCGTCGCGATGACCAGCTCGGGCGCGGGCGCGCCGGGGGGCGGCGTCACGGGACGCGAACCCGGGGTCGGCTGGCTCACCCCTCCATTGTGCCCACGGGGACCGACACGGCCCGCCGGGCGCGCCGGGGGGCTCAGCCGACGGCGCGGGCGTGCACGACGTCGCCCGCCGACACGGCACGGTCGCCGACCAGGAGGCGGCCCTCCGCGTCGAGCGCGCGGGCTCGGCCCCGCAGCGTCGAGCCGTCCGGCAGGGACACCGCGACCTCGCGTCCGATCGTCACGCAGCGCTCCGCGACCACGCCGTGCACGCCGGGGGCGCCCGACGCGGCGAGCGCGCCGAGCAGCCGGTCGAGCTCCGCGAGGTAGTCGGCCACGAGCGCGTCCTCGTCGCAGGACTCCCCGAGCGCGGCGAAGGACGTCGCGGTCGGCACCGGCAGGTCCTCCGCGGCCATCGCCGTGTTCACGCCGGACCCGATCACGACCGCATCCGGATCGCCGGTGCCCTCCGCGAGGATGCCGCAGATCTTGCGTCCGTCGACCAGCACGTCGTTGGGCCACTTCACCCCGACTCCGCGGCCCGGCAGCTGCGCCGCGACCGCGTGGGCCATCGCGGCGCCCGCGACGAGCGGGATCCATCCGCGCGCGGCGGGCGGCACCTCGGGCACGCGCACCAGCACGGACACGGCGAGCGCGGAGTCCGCCGGCGCCTGCCACACGCGGTCCAGGCGGCCGCGCCCGGCGCGCTGGTCGCGCGTGAGCAGCACCGACAGGTGTGGCAGCGACGCATCGGCGGCCGCGGCCACCAGATCCGCGTTGGTCGACCCGGTCGACTCCACCTGCCGCCATGCCCCGGCGACGCCCCGCGCCCGCTCGAACTCCATGCCGGAAGCCTAAGGTCACGCCGGACAAGGACTCCTCCGCCGCACAAGGATGATCGGGCGGCCGGCTTCCTGGTCTCACGCATTCCTCCTTGTCCCGTGCGACGGCCGACCGCTCGTCCACCGTCCGCCCTCACGGGCCGCCTTCTCCCGATCGACGCGGTGGCCGCCCCGACGGCGCCTCGCCCACGCCAGGCTCGGCCCATGGACCTGGTGCGGGAGCTCGCGGCGCGCGGCGGCTGGGCGAGCCGGCGGGCGCTCATCGCCGCGGGATGGCATCCCCGGAAGCTGCGCCAGGCGGCGCTCGAGGCAGGGCTTCCCCTCGTGCGCCGGCAGTGGCTGCTCCTGCCTTCCGCACCACCTGGAGTGCGCGAGGCGGCACGTGTCGGCGGCCGCCTGACGTGCGTCGCCGAGGCGGAGCGCATCGGCCTCTGGATCCCCCGGCGGGATCCGCGACCCCACATCGCGGTCCCGCGGAACGCGGATCTCACCCCGCGCGGCATCGCCCACTGGTCGACCGGCCCCGCTCCGGCGGCGGGCCTGCTGGTGGACCCGATCGAGAACGTACTGCATCACACCGCGTCCTGCCTCACCGAGCTCGAGACCTTCGCGATCTGGGAGTCCGCCATCCGCAAGGGGCTGATCACCGTCGACGCGATTCGACGCATCCGCTGGACGACCACCGCGGCTCGCCGTGTCGCCGCCGACGTCGGGGCCCACTCGGATGCGGGCACCGAGTCGTACCTGGTCCGGCAGTGCCGAGCGGCCGGCATCCCCTGTCGCCAGCAGGTGCACCTGTACGGCCGCGATGTGGACGCGCTGATCGGCGACCATCTCGTGATCCAGGTCGACGGCTTCGCCTTCCACTCCGACGCCGCGACGCGCACGGCCGACCTCGCCCACGACCGTCTGCTCCGGCTGCGGGGCTACACGGTCCTGCGGTTCACCTACGCCGACGTGATGCACCACTGGCCGGACGTCGAGGCCCAGATCCGGTCCGCGATGGCCCAGGGTCTGCACCTCTGACCCCGTCACCGCACAAGGAGAAGTCCACGAGACGAGGACGGATGGCGGCAGATCATCCTGGCCTCGCGCAGTCCTCCTTGTGCCGCGCCGGAGGCGGCGCCGTCGCCCCGGATGGCGACACACCACACAGGTTCCTCCGGGTCGTTGTGCGCGGCCGCCAAGGCTGGGCCGGGGTCCGCGGATAGGGTGGAACGCGTGACCGAACCCGACCTGTCGACCACCGCCGGCAAGATCGCCGACCTGCGCGCCCGCTACCACGAGGCCGTCGTGGCGGCCGAGGAGAAGGCCCGCGAGAAGCAGCACGCCAAGGGCAAGATGACGGCGCGCGAGCGCATCGAGCTCCTCGTCGACCCCGGCAGCTTCGTCGAGCTCGACGAGTACGTGCGCCACCGCACGACGGCGTTCGGCATGGACAGGTCGCGCCCGTACGGCGACTCGGTGATCACGGGCGTGGGCACGATCCACGGCCGCACCGTCGCCGTGTACGCGCAGGACTTCACGACCTTCGGCGGCTCGCTCGGCGAGGTGGCCGGCGAGAAGATCATCAAGATCATGGAGTTCGCGCTCCGCGGCGGGATGCCCATCATCGGCATCCTCGACTCGGGCGGCGCGCGCATCCAGGAGGGCGTCGTCGCGCTCGGCAAGTACGGCGAGATCTTCCGCCTGAACACCGCCGCCTCGGGCGTCATCCCCCAGATCTCGATCATCATGGGCCCGGCCGCGGGCGGCGCCGTGTACTCCCCCGCGCTGACCGACTTCGTGATCATGGTCGACAAGACCAGCCAGATGTTCGTCACCGGCCCCGACGTGATCAAGACCGTCACGGGCGAGGACGTCGGGATGGAGGAGCTCGGCGGCGCGTACACCCACAACACGCGCTCGGGCGTCGCGCACTACCTGGCCGAGGACGAGGACGACGCGCTCGACTACGCGCGCACGCTGCTCGGATTCCTTCCCGACAACAACATGGCCGAGCTGCCGGTCTACGAGACGCCGTTCGAGTGGGAGACCACGGATCCGGACCGCACGCTGGACACGGTCATCCCCGACTCCCCGAACCAGCCCTACGACATCCACGACGTGATCGGCCACCTGGTCGACAACGGCGACTTCCTCGAGGTGCAGCCGCTGTTCGCGCCCAACATCGTGATCGGATTCGGACGCGTGGAGGGCCGGACGGTCGGCATCATCGCGAACCAGCCGAAGCAGATGGCCGGCACGCTCAACATCGAGGCCGGCGAGAAGGCCTCGCGGTTCGTGCGCTTCTGCGACGCCTTCTCGGTGCCGATCGTCACGCTGGTCGACGTGCCGGGCTACCTGCCGGGAACCGATCAGGAGTGGACCGGCGTGATCCGCCGCGGCGCGAAGCTGCTCTACGCGTACGCCGAAGCCACCGTGCCGCTCGTGACCGTGATCCTGCGCAAGGCCTACGGCGGCGCGTACATCGTGATGGGCTCCAAGCAGCTCGGCGCCGACGTCAACCTCGCGTGGCCGACCGCGGAGATCGCCGTCATGGGCGGCCAGGGCGCGGTCAACATCCTGTACCGCGGCGAGCTGAAGCGGGCTGAGGAGGCGGGCGAGGACGTCGCCGCCGTGCGCACGCGCCTGGCGAACGAGTACACCTACAACGTGGCCTCGCCGTTCCTGGCGGCCGAGCGCGGCGAGCTGGACGGCATCATCGAGCCGTCGGCGACCCGAGTGGCGATCGCGAAGGCGCTGCGCGCCCTGCGCGGCAAGCGCGCGGAGCTGCCGCCCAAGAAGCACGGGAACATCCCCCTCTGATGGACGCGACGAGCGCAGAGCCGGGCGCGCAGCACCCCGCGCCCCGCATCGAGGTCGTGCGCGGCGCGCCGACCGAGGAGGAGCTGGCGGCGCTGCTCGCCGTGGTCGGCGAGGAGTACACGCGCGAGGCCGAGGAGGCCGTCGCCGAGGAGCCGCGCGTCTCGGCCTGGGAGCGCACGCAACGCCGCTTCCGCGAGCCCCTGCGCCGGGACATCCCGTGGGGTCGCTTCGCCCGCTGATCCCCATCGGGGACAAGGGGGACGGATGTCCCCCAAAGTACCTACATACAGGGCTCTCGCGTCCCACGGATACTGAGTGTGGAAACGCTTGAGCGTTAGCGTTAGGCCGACCGTCCGCTCCAGGGTAGGCGCACGGGAATCGGCCCCTGATGCGGACGGTTTTCGGGTAACCGATCCGCGACCCGGTGGGGGAGGCATCGCCTCCCCCACCTTTCTTTGTACTGACTCGCGGAGCTCGAGCCTGGGGGCGTCAGCGCGTGGGGCGCGGGACCTCGCGCCAGAGCAGCACGTCGTCCTCGTCGCTGAGGCCGTCGCCGCCGGCCGAGCGGCCGACGATCGTCAGCGCCACCTGCGGGTCCGGCGCCGACCGGATGATGATGCGGGCGGCGTCGGTGCCCTCGAGCGTGCGGGCCAGCTCGCCGCGCACCTCCTCGAGCTCCGCGTCGGTCAGGTCGTCGAGGCCGCCCTCGTCGAAGACGGTCACCGTCGCGCCCCGCAGCCGCGCGGCGGCGATCGCCTCGCGCACGTCGTCGTCGAGCAGCCGCGCGCCGCGCAGCTCGTCGCGCAGCCGCCCCTCGGCCAGGCGGGCATCCGTGCGCTCGTCGTCGGTGAGATCCCCACCCGTCTCGATCACGCGCGACAGGATGGGCCCTGCCACCGCCAGGGCGTACTGCACCCGGCGTCTGCGCTCCAGGCGCCGGACGGCCTGCGTCGCCTGCCAGGCCGACGTGGCCTGCTGCAGCGCCGCGAGGCGCGCTGTGTCGCGGTACGCGCGATCCGTGAAGATCATCAGCAGCTGCGCGAGCGTGACCCAGACGATGGACCCCACGAGTCCCAGCGACATCGCGGCCGGGAGCCCGATCGCCGCCGAGGACTCGATCGTCAGGATCGCGATGCCGATCCAGGCGGAGATCGGACGATGGCGGACGCACACGATCGTCATGACGGCCCCGACGGCGCCCAGATACCAGGTCGCGTGCGACGCGGTGCGCTGCGCCTCGTCGGTGGCGGCCGTCACCAGGAGCGGGATGATGGCGGCGCCCGCGAGCGCGATCAGCGCCGCCCACCACGGCAGCGGCCGTCCGGCCCGCGGGGCGTCGTCGTCGGGGTCGACGGGCGGCTGGTGGTCGCGGTCGACGGCCAGGAGCACCAGCAGCGTGATCGCCACGTAGAGGCCGACCGCCGCGAGCGCCACCCCGAGATCGCCGCCCTCGGGGCGGACGAGGCCGCGCACGGCGAAGTACGCCGTGAAGGCGAGCGCGATGACCTCGAGCACGCGTCGGACGCTTCTCACAGCGCCTTCTCCCCGGTCCAGGTCAGCGCCACGGTGGTGCCGCGGGCGCCCGAGACGATCGTGGCGTCACCGCCGGCCGCGGCCATGCGGGCGAAGATCGACGCGCGGATGCCGAGGCGGTCTGCCGGGATCGAGGCGACATCCACGCCGGGGCCGGTGTCGGACACCTCGACCCGCACTCCCCGGCCGGCGGGCTCGACGCGCACGGCGAGGCCGACGCCGTCGGCGTGCTGGACGGCGTTGGCGACCGCCTGGGTCGCGGCCAGCACGACGGCGCGCGCCACCCGGCCGGGCACCACGGCGTCCTGGTCGTCGTCCTCGCGCTCGACCGCGAGCTGCACCCCCATGTCGGCGGCGGAGCGCTCGATGTCGGAGGCGATCGCCGAGCGTGAGACCGGCTCGTCGCTGCCCTCGGGGTCGTCGCTCTCGGCGTTCGCGAGGCGCGTCAGGGCTTCCCGCGCCATGGACACGGCGAGCTGCCGCTCGCGGTCGGTGCGGGCGCGCTCGGCCGCGATCAGCGCGGCGAGCACGCTGTCGTGCATCAGGGCCGCGACGGCGACCCGCTCCTGCTCGGCCGCGTCGGCGGAGGCCGCGCGCGCGTACGCCAGCACGGCCTGGGCGCGGGCGGCGTCGACTCCGCCCGCGAGGCTGCGCAGCACCCACGCGACGGTGACGAAGACCCCGCCCTGGATGAGCGCGACCGACACGTCGTACCCCGTGCTGACCCAGAACTCGGGCTCGGAGCCGCCGCGGATCAGCCGGATCAAGGCGTACAGGAGCGACATCCCGACCGCCCAGGCGTACTGCCACGCGAGCGGGAAGGCGACGACCGCCCCGACGGTCGCGAGGTTGATGAGGAAGAACGTCCAGGGCTGCGCGCCGGGGTCGGGCGGGGTTCCCGTCGTGGCGATGGGCCAGAACACGAGGGCGATCGGGTAGACGATCGCGAACACGGCCGACGCGGTGCGCGCGCGATACCCGGCCAGGCAGCACACGATCATGGCGGCGAGCGCGACGAAGACCACCATGTGGAGCACGTCGTGCGCCGGGCCGATCCCGTGCAGGTCGAGCGACACCACGAACGCCTGGCCGCCGACGCCGAGGCAGCCGACCGCGACCAGGATCTGGATGATCCGCTCCATGCGGGTCGCCGTGTAGCTTCCGGCGGAGGCGACGCTGAGGCCCGCTGCGGGCAACCGGCCCCAGGCCTCGCGGAGCAGCCCCTGGGCGGTCACGCGGTCAGTCCTCCGCGGACGCGTCGACGATGCCGTCCTCCATGGCGCGGCGCAGCAGGTCGACCTTGGTGGGCGCCGGGCGGCCGACCTCGATGTACTTCATCCGCACGCGGTTCACGTTCTCCTTGGCGGTCGAGTACGCGATCCCGAGCCGGCTGGCGACGATCTTGAGCGGCAGGCCCGCGGCGTACAGGCGCAGCACCTCGCGCTCGCGCGTGGACAGCTGCGCGTCGGCGAACTCCCGGTCGCCCTCGACCGCGCTGGCCCACTCGACGTTGTTGAGGGGTTCGCCGCGCGCGGCGGTGCGCACGGCCCCGAGCACGTCGTCCAGGGGCGACGCCTTGCTCACGACGCCCACGGCGCCCGCGGCGAGCGCCTCGCGCACGGCGGCGGGGCGATCGGCGACGGAGTGGATGATCACGGCGGACTCGCCGGCCAGCCGCGTCACGTTCTCGGTGACCGTGGTCCCGTCGCCGAGCGTGAGGTCCAGCAGCACGACGTCCGCCGGCCCCGCGCCGGTGGCGGCGCGCCACGTGCAGTACTCGTTCACGCCGGCGCCCGCGAAGACGACCTCCATGCCGTCCCGCTCGAGGGCCGCGACGAGCCCGAGGCGCACGGACTCGTGATCGTCGATGAGGGCCACGCGCGTCATGGGGAGAGCCTATCGGCGCGGACGGCGCTGTCCGCGGCGGGGCGCGGCGGCCGCGCGGCGCGGACGGGGCTCACGGACCGGTGAGCGCCGGCGCGGTCTCGCGGGGCGCGGCCGCGAGCCTCGCGACGGCCCGGTCGTAGCCGATGACCAGCGCGGCCAGCAGCGCGACCGCGACGATCATCGGCAGCAGCGAGACTGCGACCCCGAGCCAGCCGCCGATCCCGGGCTCCATGAACGGATACGGGATGCGGTCGTCCACGTGCGGGAAGACGACCGCCCGCAGGATCGTGAGCAGCCCGTACGCGAGGGGGTACAGCGGCCACCACGCCACGTCGGTCCATCGGGTGCGCCCCCTCGGCCCGAACGCGAGCCAGTCGAGCAGGAAGCCGATCGGCATGACGTAATGCGAGAACAGGATCGCCACGCCCTGAGCGCCACGGCCGGATCCGGATCCAGCACCTGGTCGAACGGGTTCGCCCAGTGCGACAGCATGGCGTGCGCGATGATGCCGACGAACACCATCCAGGTCGTGATCGCGCCCCGCAGGCGCGGCGCGGGGAGGTCGGTCGTGCCGCGGTCCAGCATCGTCCACACGCCCACGACCAGGTAGCCGAGCAGGATCGCGTTGGTCACGGTCGTGAGGAACGCGGACCCGTGCGACCCGGTCATGAACCCGAAGACCGACAGCCCGATGAGCAGGCACCGGTACCAGAGCTGCGGGGTCGCGAGAACGCGGGTCACGGCCCGATGATATTCCGGATCACGGGGATCCGCCCGGGTCAGCGGGCGAGGATCGCCACGGCCTCCACGTGGTGCGAGTGCGGGAACAGGTCGAACGCCCGCAGCGACTGCAGCTCGTAGCCGGAGCCGCGGAAGTAGCCCACGTCGCGCGCGAGCGCCACCGGGTCGCACGCGACGTACGCCACGCGCGACGGGCCGAGGTCCGAGATCGCCTCGACGACCTCGCGTCCGGCGCCCGCACGCGGCGGGTCGAGGAGGGTCACGCCGCGCGTGAGCATCTCGCGGTCGAACAGGCTGGCCTGCCCGACCAGGCGGGCGAGGAAGCGGTCCACACGCGCCGTGACCGCCTCCGCGCCGAGATCGGCCAGGTTCTGCTCGGCGTGCATCGTGGCCCGCGGCTCGGACTCGACCGTCGTGAGCCGCGCTCCCCCGGCCAGCTCGCCCAGCGCGGCGGCGAACAGGCCCACCCCGCCGTAGAGGTCGAGGTGCCAGGCGTCGCTCGTGACCTCGCCCAGCGCATCGCGCACCGCCCGGTCGAGCGTCGCCGCGGCCGCGCGGTGGACCTGCCAGAACCCGCCGGCGTCGACCAGGAACTCGCGCTCTCCGACGCGCTCCGTGAGGATCTCGGGCGCCCGCGTCTCCCGCGGTGCGGCCGGGCGTCGCCCACGGCCGCGCGCCGCGCGGTCCTTCGCGGGGCGCCGGATGGTGCGCACCCCGCCGTCGGCCGGCTGGACGAGGTCGATCCTGCCCTCGGGCGCCTTGCGCAGTGCGAGCGCCACGGCCTCGATCTCGGGCGTCGCGAGGGGGTGCGACTCGACGGGGATGACGGTGTGGCTGCGCGCCGCGTACGGACCGATGCGGCCGTCCGCGTCGACGTGCAGGCTCACGCGCGTGCGATAGCCCGTGCCGTCCACGGTGCCCGTCGCGTCCGGATGGTCGGAGCCCAGCACGGCCTCCGGGCCGACGACGTCCACGTCGACCGCGCCGCCCGCGAGGCGCTCGAACGCCTCGCGCAGCACCTGCGCCTTGAGAGCCCGCTGCCGGGGCAGGGCGATGTGGCCGAAGTCGGCGCCCCCGGGCCGCGCCTCGGGGGCGACCGAGACGTCCGCCTGCGGCCAGATGTGCGGGCGGCGGTCGGGCGACGCGTCGAGCACCTCGAGCGTCTCCGCGCGCGCGAACGACTTCTTCACGTCGGTCACCCGCGCGCGCACCCGCTCGCCGGGGAGCGCGTCGGGGACGAACACCACCAGGCCCTCATGGCGCGCGACGAAGACTCCCCCGTGCGCGACTCCGGTCACCTCGAGGTCGATCGTGTCGCCGTTCTGCATCCGTCCATCCTCCCAGAGCGCACCTGCGCGGACGCCATACCCTGGTCCCCATGCAGGTGCTGCTCGCGTCGACGTCCCCCGCCCGCCTGATGCTGCTGCGGCAGGCCGGCATCGAGCCTCTGACGATGTCACCCGCGGTCGACGAGGAGGCGGTGATCGCCGAGACGGAGGCGCGGGAGGGCAGGATCCTGCCGCCGGATGAGCACGTCCTGCTGCTGGCGCGTCGCAAGGCGGCCGACGTGGCCGCGCGGGTCCCCGCGGAGCGCCCCGGGTTCGACGGGATCGTGATCGGCGGCGACTCGATGTTCGAGCTGGACGGGATCGTGCACGGCAAGCCGTACACGCCCGAGGCGGCGACGGCGCGCTGGCGGGACATGCGCGGACGCACCGGGGTGCTGCACTCCGGACACAGCGTGTTCCGGGTCGCCCCGGGCGCCGAGCCGGTCGAGGCGCACGCGGTCGCCGAGGCCGCCGTGACATTCGCGGCGGACGTGGACGACGCCGAGATCGCGGCCTACGTCGCCAGCGGCGAGCCGCTCCACGTGGCGGGCGCGTTCACGGTCGACAGCCTGGGCGGCGCGTTCATCGAGCGCGTCGAGGGCGATCCGTCCACCGTCGTCGGGATGTCGCTGTCGACCGTCCGCCGCCTGGTGCGCGAGCTCGGCGTGGCCTGGACGGACCTGTGGAACCGGACCGCGTAGGGCCCTCCTCGTAGACGACCCGACACGTTCTCGCCCTTTTCTTGTCGAGGGTGCTCAAAGGCGGATGCCCCGGCGTAGGTAGGCTGAACCCCATGCCTGCCATCGCCAAGGTGCTCATCGCGAACCGCGGCGAGATCGCCGTTCGCATCGTCCGCGCGGCCCGCGACTCGGGGATCTCGTCCGTTGCCGTCTACGCAGATCAGGACCGGGACGCGCTGCACGTGCGCCTGGCCGACGAGGCGTACGCGCTCGACGGACAGACCAGCGCCGACACGTATCTGCAGATCGACAAGATCCTGTCGGTCGCCCGACGCTCGGGCGCCGACGCGGTGCACCCCGGCTACGGATTCCTCGCCGAGAACGCCGACTTCGCCCGCGCGGTGCAGGCCGCCGGCCTGATCTGGATCGGCCCGTCGCCCGAGGCGATCGAGGCGCTCGGCGACAAGGTCACCGCGCGTCACGTCGCCGAGAAGGTGGGCGCTCCCCTCGCCCCCGGCACGCCGGGTCCCGTGGACACGGCCGACGAGGTCGTCGCGTTCGCGAAGGAGGTCGGCCTGCCGATCGCCATCAAGGCGGCGTACGGCGGCGGCGGCCGCGGCCTGAAGGTCGCCCGCACGCTCGAGGAGGTCCCCGAGCTGTTCGAGTCGGCCACGCGCGAGGCCATCGCGGCGTTCGGCCGCGGCGAGTGCTTCGTCGAGAAGTACCTCGACAAGCCGCGCCACGTCGAGACCCAGTGCCTCGCGGATGCCGAGGGCAACGTCGTCGTGATCTCCACGCGCGACTGCTCGCTGCAGCGCCGTCACCAGAAGCTCGTCGAGGAGGCGCCCGCGCCGTTCCTGACCGACGAGCAGAACGCCACGCTGTACGAGGCGTCCAAGGCCATCCTGCGCGAGGTCGGCTACACCGGCGCCGGCACGTGCGAGTTCCTGATCGGCGCCGACGGCACCATCTCGTTCCTCGAGGTCAACACGCGTCTGCAGGTCGAGCACCCCGTGTCCGAGGAGGTCACGGGCATCGACCTGGTGCGCGAGCAGTTCCGCATCGCCGCGGGCGGCACGATCGACTACGACGACCCGACCCCGGTCGGCCACTCGATCGAGTTCCGCATCAACGGCGAGGACCCCGGCCGCGGCTTCCTGCCGCAGCCCGGCCCGATCCACGTCTTCAAGACGTTCGGCGGCCCCGGCATCCGCCTCGACTCGGGCGTGACCGCCGGCGACTCGGTCAGCGGCGCGTTCGACTCGCTGCTCGCCAAGATCATCGTCACCGGCCGCGACCGCGCCGAGGCACTCGAGCGCTCGCGCCGCGCGCTCGACGAGTTCGAGGTCGCCGGCCTGCCCACCGTGCTGCCGTTCCACCGCAAGGTCGTCCGCGACCCCGCGTTCACGGCCGAGAGCGGCGAGTTCGGCGTGTACACGCGCTGGATCGAGACCGAGTTCGAGAACGACATCCCCGCCTGGGACGGTGAGCTCGAGGCGCCCAAGCCCGCCGAGTCGCGCCACACCGTGGTCGTCGAGGTCGCCGGCAAGCGCCTCGAGGTCAGCCTGCCCGACCGCATCGCGCAGGCGCCCGGCACCGCCGGCCGCCCCGCGATCGTGCCGCCGTCGCGCCGCAGCCACGCGGCCGGCGCGGTGACCAGCGGCGCCTCGGGCGACGCGCTCAAGTCGCCCATGCAGGCCACGGTCGTCAAGGTCGCGGTCGAGGAGGGCCAGACGGTCGTGAAGGGCGACCTGGTGGTCGTGCTCGAGGCGATGAAGATGGAGCAGCCGCTGCAGGCCCACAAGGACGGCGTGATCGCCAAGATCGACGCCACCCCCGGCACCACGGTCCCGGCGGGCCACCAGCTCCTCCAGATCAGCTGACGCGCGATGAGACTGGTCTCGG
>Ga0208492_1001068_pt1 | contig 19268 bp, 7 predicted proteins | sample Subbioar_CSW14AB_FD_184820 | JGI IMG/M metagenome (GOLD analysis project Ga0208492, IMG submission 184820) | Serpentinite rock and fluid subsurface biosphere microbial communities from McLaughlin Reserve, California, USA - CR12Mar_CSW14AB (SPAdes) | ecosystem: Environmental > Terrestrial > Deep... | reverse complement strand
CCCGCCTCGACCAGGCGGCGGGCCATGAGCAGCTGATCGTTCCACATGGGCGCGCCATCACCCAAGTGTTTTGACGAACCCCGGCCATAGCGCTCGCGCACGCGCGGTGGTTCTTTTTCGACATCGAGCGCTTCGAGCATCGCGCTCGTGTTGAGCACATCGAAGGCGCGGCGGTACTGCGATTCGACACCGATGCGATCGAGCGACTCCCCCACGAGATCCAGCCGCTGGCGCAGCGACTGCCGCTCTCCCAGTTCGACCCGGGTCAGGTTTTTCAACCTCATCGCGTCGAGGTCCTGGCCATCGACGCGCACCCCCTGCGACTGCCGGCCAAGGAAACCCGCGCCGGGCGAGTTGTAGGGACGATGCTGCATCGTTGGGAAAAGGTCGACAAAAGCGGGAATGAGCGGATCGACCTGGCCCATCTTGCGCGCAATGACCGAACCGATGTGCGGCTTTTTGTCCCGCTTCGCCTCGTCCATCGGGTAGCCGGTCAAGTTGTGGAAACTCGAATGCTCGTCGCGAAAGCCAACGAGAGAGCGAACGAGCGCCATCCGGTGCATGTTGCGCGCCAGGAGCGGCACCTTGTCCGTGAAGCTGACTCCCGGCAAACTCGTGGCAATCGCCTTGAATTCGCCGCGCACTTCGGCGGGCGCGTCCGGCTTGGGATCGAAAGTGTCCTGGTGGCTCAAACCGCCGGACAGGTAAACGACGATGACCGATTTATGGGATTTGACCGCGGCACCGTTCACTCCACGGGTCGCCGCCTGCAAATTCGCCAGATTTAGCGCCATCCCCGCGCCGGCCAATCCACCCACTCGCAAGAATGCTCGCCGCGGTAACTGATCGCAAAATCGAGTGGAAATCGGCGCGGCCATGAAACTGCTCCAGCGAGGAACGCCGCCAGGTGGGAAGGCCCAAGATTATGGGCATGGGTGCGGCACCTGTATTTTAGCGTTTTGCGCACCCATATGCACGGAAATATCGGCCTCAGGCAGCCTTTTTGCGGTCCCAATGTTGGGTTTTTCCCACGGGCTGCGCCCCAAATGCTTGCTCCTTCCCGTCTGCCCACTTTTCGAGGCGATTGAAACCCTCTTGAAATCGCCCCGGATCCCCCGCCAGATTGATCCGCACATGGCCCTGGTTGGCCGGACCGAACGCCTCCCCCGGGGTCAATTTCACCTGGCATTTCTCCCAAAGGGTTGCCACCAATTCCCGCGAGGATGGATTCAGATTCCAGGTGGGGAACCACAGAAAGATCCCCGCGCGCGAGGGCGTTGGCCTCATGCCAAAACCGGCCAGTTTTTGCGCGGCCCAGGAGCGGTGGTCTTCAATGCGCTTGCGAATCGCCGGGGCGACACCGGGGCTCCCCAGAAGCCTGAGCGCTGCCTTTTCCGCGGGCCAGGAGACGGCTTGCCCCTGAATCGCAACCACCCTTTGGATCGCGGCGACGAGGGGCGCGGCACCGTGCACCCAGCCAATTCGCGCACCGGCAGCCGCATGACTTTTCGACAGGCTGCCAACCGTCAGAATGCGCTCGCCCCAGCCAGGATCCGCCGCCAGCGATTGACGATGCTCTTCAGGCAGATACGCCGCATAAGTCTCGTCGACCACCACAAGCAAGTCACGCCGCTTGGCCCACCACTGCAGTTCGCCAAGGTTTTGGGGGTTCCAGATCCCTCCGTCCGGATTGTTCGGCTGCGACAAAAGCAGAACGCGCGCGCCATGGACCGCGGCCGTGAAGGCCCCGAGATTGACCTCGTGAAAGCCGTTGGCGTTGACCCGCGCGGCGACGCTACGCACCTCGGCTCCACGAAATCGCATGATGTTTTGATGCATCGGTGAGCCCGGGTCGATCATGACCACCGAGTCACCGCGATTCACAAAGGCTTCGGCGATCGCACGCAGCGCGCCGGTGGCCCCTTCCGTCACAATCAGTTCGCGCGCCGAATCAACGCGTATGCCGCGATCGCCATCGATCTGCTTGGACACTGCCTGGCGAACTTCCGCCGAGCCCCCGGGAATGGGGGGCGAAGCAAAAAAATCGCCGGTGCGCGCGACTTCGAGCATCGTCGGCATCGATTCGGGTTCGGCGCCGGAAAGATCGATACCGGAAACGCTGTAGGCAGGCGGACTCGATTCCCAGGCCTCTGCCGGGCAAGCAGATGCCAGTAATGTCCGAGCCAGGCGCGCGCTCATTTTGGCCCAGGGAAGCTCATGATTGGCGAAACCGCCCTTCCCCACCCAGCCGTATTTTGCTCCCATGCGCAGCCAGCCTTCGTGAATGCCCATGTCCAATACCTCCTTTTAAGATCCTAAACTATCTCAATTCCGTTATGCTGCCTTCTTGATTTGCGCCTCTTGCGTCCAGTCTTCGATCCGCACCGCCACCCGTGTCGAAACGCCCGATTCCTGCATCGTGATTCCCATGAGCGTGTCGGCCACCGACATCGTTTTCTTCGAGTGCGTGATGAGCAAGAATTGCGTCCGATCGCAAAACTGGCGAAGCACTCCGGCAAATCGGCCCACATTCGACTCGTCCAGCGCCGCATCGACTTCGTCCATCAAACAGAAGGGACTTGGCCGGCTGCGGAAAATCGCCAGGAGCAAGGCGACTACCGTCATTGTCTTTTCGCCGCCGCTTAAGAGCACGAGCGAGCGCATTTCCTTGCCCGGCGGCCGCGCTTGAATATCGATCGAGCCATCCAGCGGCTCGCCCGGTTTTTCCAGAATGAGATCGGCCTGACCCCCGCCAAACAACTTGCGAAAGAGTTCCTGAAATTGCCCGCGAATCTCCTCGAAGGTCGCCAGGAACATGCGCCCGCATTCGGCGTCGAGACGCTGGAGAATCTCCACAAGAATGGCCCGGGCGCCAAAGAGGTCTTCACGGTAATGGGCGATCTCGGCGCGGTCTTTTTCCAACTGTTCCAGTTGCGATAAAATCCACGGATCGCCGGGGCCGAGCTGGGCGACCTTGTGCTTGACTTCGGCGAGCTTCTTTTCGACGGGACCGATCGGTGTTTCCGCCAGTTCGTCCTTCCGCTCAGGCTCTAGGGCCTCCCATTCGGCCAACAGATCGCGATTGTCTTCCTCGCGGGTTCGCTTGAGCAGGTTTTCCAGGCGGATGTTCTTTTCCTGCAGCGCCATTTGCAGCCGGTGCTCGCGCTCGCGGCGCAAGTTGAACGCCTCCTGCACCGCTTCGCGTTCGCGTTCCTGGATTTCCCAGCGCGCATCGAGATCGGCAAGTTCCAGAACGATCGGCACCAGTTCGCGCTGAATTTCCTGGCAGGCCGTTTCGATCCGGGCTACGGCCTGACCCGCGTGCAGCGCCAGCCGCGCGGTGGTTTCCGCGCGCCGTTCCAGCTCGCCGATGCGGCCCAGGGTCTCGCCAATTTCGCCGATCACCTTGTCGCGCTGCGTGAGCGCCGATTGCAACGACGATTCGATCGATTGCAATTGCAGGTCGGCCGCCTTGAGTTTCTCGGACCAGAGCCCAAACTGCTTTTCTAGTTGATTCAATTTTTGCGCCGTAACGCTTTCGATTTTCGCGGCGCCGTCTTTGCGTTCTTCCAGGCTGGTCAGTTCCGCACGCAACGCCTCACCTTCGCGCTGCGAGTCAGCCAAAACCTCCGACCACTGAATCATTTCCTCGTGAGCTTGCCTGAGTTCGCCGCCAAGCGATTGCGCCTCGCGCTCAAGCGTTTCGACTCCAAGCTCTGATTCCTGAAGTTTTTGATGAAGCACCGCAAGGCGATCGGTCAAGAGGTCGCCCTGATATTCGAGCGTTTCGACCCGCTCATCGGCTAAGTCGAGCGCCTTTTGGGCCGCGTCAAGGCGCTTTTCCAGGACCTTTTCACGCGCCTGGGCATCGACGATCCGTTCGCGCAGCTCGCGCAGTTCGGCCTTGCGCGAAACAATCCCGGAATCGCTGGCGGCCTGACCGATCGTCAGAGTGCCGTCAGGCTCCAGGATTTCCCCGGCCAGGGTGATGAGCCGGTAGCCTGCAAAATCGGGCCGGATTTTCGCGGCGATCGACAGATCTTCCACAACAAGCGCCTGCCCCAGGAGCTTTTGCGGCAGATCGAGAAATCCGGGCAGATCGCAGCGTGCCAGGTTTTCCGCAAGCGCCACGACTCCCCGAGGAACGGGGTGGATCGCTTCCCCTTCATGCCAGTCGGAGGGAGAATCTGTTTCCAGGTGCGGGCTGCCGGGCCCCAGAAAACTGACGCGTCCAGGAAAGGGCTCCTTGCGATCGGCCAGGGCTTGAGCGAGCAGGCGATCATCGCGCACGAGCACCCGCTGCGATTTGTCGCCAAGAAGTAAATCGAGTAATGGAGCGTATTCGCGGCGCACATGGAGGAACTCGCCGGCGAGTCCGATCACCGTGTTCCAGGGGCCTGGCGCCGGCCCATCCAAAAGCGAGAACAGCTCGCGCACGCCGGATGCCAACCCTTCACGCGAGCGCTCAAGGTGTTCGAGCACTTCGGCGCGGCCGCGCGACGATTCTCGCTCCAGCCGCACACGTTGAAGTTCCTGCTGCAAGGCGACGAAATCGTTGCGCGCGATCTGAGCCTCATGCGCCGAGATTTCCAGGCCCGCGGCAGTGGTCTCGGCATCGCGGGTCGCTTCATCGAGTTCGCCCAAAAGGACCGAAATCGCCGACACCTGCTGGCGAGTTTGGGCGCGGATCTGCTGCTGGCGCTGCATCGTCCGATTGATTTCTTTTTGCAGCGACGCGAGGTTGCCCTGAGCCTGCACCATTCTGCCGGTCAGGTCGTTGCGAAGATCGAGATTTTTTAAAAGCGCCTGGGAAACTCCGCTGTTTTCCGTGGCGGCATCGCCGCGAATTTTGCGCAGTTCTTCGATCTGTTCGAGGTGGATCTTGACCTGTTCGACCGCCGATTCCCGCGAGACTTGAGCCTGTTCCTTCCCCCCCAAGAGCGTGGAAAGCGATGCGGAAAATCCGATCCCCTGACTCCAGGCCCCGGCAAGCTTTGAGCGCTCCTTGCCCAGTTCTTTTTCGCCGCGCTCAAGCTCTTCCAGAAAGCGGCCAAAATTGTTCCATTCCAAGGAACGTTCGTGGCTCCATTGAGATTGGCGATCGCGTAGCGCCTCGGCACGCACGGCAAGGTCGGCGCGGCGCTTGCGCAGTTCCTCGCGCTGGGCGCGCGAATCGTTGGGATCCGACCAGGCGATCTCGGCGACACCGTCTTCCGCGGCACGATCGGAGAAGATGCGAATTTCGCGCTGAATGACGGATAGCTCAACCAGGTCGCGCTCGTGTTTGAGCCGGTGGATTTCGGCTTGGAGTTCCAGGCGCGCGGTCGCCTTGGACGACTCCTGGCGCGCCTGGCGTAATTGCCGGTCCATCCGGTCGATCTGGGCATCGATCAGCTCGATATTCGCGCCGACCTTGTCGAGTCTTTTGAGCGTTTCCTGGCGGCGCACGCGAAAGCGGCTGATGCCGGCGGCTTCCTCGAACACATGGCGCCGTTCGTCGGGGTTGGCATTGAGCAACGCATCGACCTGGCCCTGGGCAATGATGCTGTAGGCCTCGGCGCCCGAACCAAGCAAGAGATCGCGGATGTCTTTTAAGCGGGCCGATTGGCCGTTGATTTCATATTCGGAAGTTCCATCACGAAAAAGCCGCCGGGCGATGCGAATTTCGGGCGCATCGAGCGGGAGGATCCGGTTGGCGTTATCGAAAGTGAGGGCGACTTCGGCGAGATTGAGCGGCTTGCGCGTGCGGGTGCCGTTGAAAAGCACATCGGCCATGCCCGAGCCGCGCAGGCTTTTGGCCGACTGTTCGCCGAGCACCCAGCGGATGGCGTCGACGATGTTGCTCTTGCCGGAACCGTTGGGCCCCACAATGGCGGTAATGCCGGGAGAAAGGTCGAAGACCGTTCTCTCGGCAAACGATTTGAATCCGGATAATTCCAGCCGCTTGAGCATCCGCCCTCCCTGGGGTTTTCAGGGGGCAAAGTCTGCGCCCGCATCTCCCCTTACCGGAGCGATGCGGGCGCGATTGTCGTTACTCGGGATCGTTGCCCGATTTGGCATTTCGTTTGTTCGTGGCGCTCGCCGTTTCGGGATCGTTCTTCGGCGATTTCGGATTCAAAATCCGCTCGCGCGCGGACGATCCGAACGAGCCTTTCTTGTTGGGTCCCGCGTAGAGGTTCGGTGTCGCGCCCAGGTCGTCGGCGGCACGGATGATCGAGTCGTCATTTCCGTCGCCGCCCTTGACCCGGCCTGCATGCACGAGTTCTTGCACCGAAACGGCGCGCGGCAGTGCGTCATGCCGCACCGGAAAGGGGATCGCCTTGCAGCGGTCCAACTGCTCGATCACCTCAAGCACATCGGGATACAGGGCGCCCATCGTGCCCATCGTCTTGAGCACTTCATCCAGGCCCAACCCGCTCGATTTCCGCGTGGTTTGGCCGCCCTGGCTGCTGATGCGGCTGATCGTGCACTGGTTGTCGTCATCCGCCGTGGTGATCGTGAATTCCCCGGCCAGAACCGAGAAGGGGGGCCGAAGCACCGGCTTGGGACCAAAGACCACGATTTCCGCGCGACGCGCCGTGCAGATATGGACGAGGCCCCGGGTTTCGGGCGCGACTTCGTGGAACCAGTAGGCGTCGTTGATCAACTCGCCGGCGACCGCGTCGTTGCCCTCGTCGAGGGTGCGCAGGGCCCGGAAAGCCCCATAGCGCAATTCGTCGTCGGTGTCGGAAAGGAGCAGGTCGCGGAGCTTGATCTGGCTGATCCCCTCGTCCATCGAGGCCATGGCGGCAAGGGCATAAGACCTGAGCATCGGTTGCTCGAGCGCGGCCTTGGCCAGTTCGTCGGCACCCGCGGCACTCCCCAGGTAACAAAGGCTTTCCGCGGCGCAAAAACGCACGAGGGGATTTTCATGCTTCAGAGCGCGCTTGAACGCGCCCATGCTCTCTTGCCCCAGGGCTTCCAGACGCAAGGATGCGATGACCGTGGTGGCCGGATCGATCAGGTCGTCGGCCAGCCGCTTGCGGTAACCGCTCCTGTCGGAGCCTTCACCCATGGGCACGAGGCGGACGACGCGCAGGTAGCGCGGCATGTTTAATTTGTACTGCGGTGGAACTTGCAGCGTCACCGACATCTTGTTTTGAGCGGTGGCAATCATGTTGTTACCCGACTTGCTGCTTTGAAACAGCGCATTGACCTTGTCGCTAATCTGACTGGCTTTTTTCGCCGATTGCTCCTTGGGGTTCAACAGCAAGGTGAACGGCATATCCATCATGACCTTGCCGCCCGACCAGATGCGTCCGGCCTTTTGCCGGATTTCATCGTCACCCGAGCTAAAACCGACCAGGAGAGGACCTTCAGCCTTGGCGATCGTGTGGCCGCGCACCATGGTAGCCGGGCCGGTGAAGCGCGCGCTCAAGTTGCTGGCGAAATCGTAGTTGAACAAGCCGCAAGGCCGCAAGAACCCGCCTTTCAAGCTCGTTCCCTTGGCACGAGGCGGCAGTTGCACTTCGATATCGATCGCGTCTCCCTTGCGTGCGCCGGGAGGAATGGAAGCCGAAACGAGCACGAGAGCGACATTGCTCGAGGCAAGAACTTCCTTGATGTTCTTGACGCCTTCTTTGCGCAGGTCGTCTTCAAGAATGGTGCGATTGGCGTCATTGGCGGGCTCGGCGCCGGTGCCCTCGAGGCCGATGATCAGGCCGATGCCGCCGACGGGGACCGGCTGGGCATTACCCACCGAGGTGACCTCGCCGACGGTCTGAACGCCGTAGCGGTCCTTGTCCGACTCTTCTTCTTTTTGCAGACGAGGCGTGGAAGTTTTGCAACCCGAGACAAGAGGGATGGCGCAACCAAGGCTTCCCGCCAGGGCAATCCCGGCGAAAGCGCGCAAACGAGGATGAAAAAGCAATTCCAACATGACGCCCCTCTCCCTTCCTGGGAAGAACCCGAACCAGGGTCCGGGGGCCGTAGATAACCGTGAATTCGGGCCATGTCAATTGGGAACACCGAGAGATTTCGAAGTCAATCTCAAATAAGACCGCGCCCGGAACGCGCAACGGGCCCGGGAGTTAGGTTGTCGTCCCATGAGTAGGGGCCGCTGAGTCGGAAAACTCAGCGGCCCCTGAATGGTGATTTCGCTTCCATCAAACGCTTCGTTTGATGGAACCCTACGGTTTACGCACGCGCACCGGGTAGTCGGGTCGCTTTTCGTTCGCGGGCGGTTGCTTGGCCAGTTCCTTCATGATGACTTCGATGGCCTTATCCAGTTGCGGATCCTTGCCGGCGATGATATCGGCGGGAGTTTGCTCGACGTCGATATCGGGGGCGACGCCTTCGTTTTCGATGATGAACCCATCCTTGGTGAAGATGGCGAAATTGGGCGCGGTGACGCTGCCGCCATCGAGCAGGCCGGGGAAACCGCCGATGCCGACCAGACCGCCCCAGGTGCGCTTGCCGATGAGCGGTCCCATTTTGAAGTGGCGGAACATCCAGGGCAGCATGTCGCCGCCCGAGCCAGCGCCTTCGTCGATGATCATGACGCTCGGGCCATGGATCGCCGCGCTGGGCGTGCGCCAGTCGGCGCCATGGCGGGGAGCCCACTTGCTCATCGGCTGCTTGCGCACCATGTCGATGTAATAGTCGGCGATCCAGCCGCCGCTGTTGGAGCGTTCATCGATGATGATCCCCTCTTTGTCGATCTGGGGGAAGAAGTAGCGCTTGAAGTAGGTCAAGCCCTGCGCCGCGGTGTCGGGCACATAGACATAAGCGACGCGGCCATTGGTCGCCTTGTGCACTTTCTTGAGGTTCCCCTCGATCCAGTCGAGATTGCGCAGCGGATATTCCGTGGTCAAAGGTTCGACCGTCACCGTACGGCTATCCTTGCCATCGGGGTTGGGCCCGACGGTGATTTCGATCGACTTGCCCGCGGTGTTTTCAAACAGCGAGTAGATTTCGCGAGGCGCCGCCAGGTCGGCGCCGCGCACGGCGAGCAGATACTCCCCTTCCTTGACATTGACGCCGGGGGCGGTCAAGGGCGAGCGCAAATCGTTGGTCCAGTTCAGGCCGCCATAGATTTTCTTGAAGCGGTAACGGCCGTTGGCGATTTCGTAATCGGCGCCCAGCAAGCCGCCGGGAACGGTTTTCTTTTCGTTGTTGCGCTCGCCGACGGTGTGGTAGCTATGACCGACCGCCAGTTCGCTGAGCATCCACTTGATCACCTTGTACAGGTCGGCGTTGCTCGTGAGGTGGGGCAGGAACTGCTCATATTTCTTCTTCATCGCGACCCAGTCGGCGCCATGCATGTTCGGGTCGTAGAAGAAGTCGCGATTGATGCGCCAGGCTTCGTTGAAGATCTGTTTCCATTCCTTGGTCGGTTCCACGGAAACTTCGATTTCGTCGAGTCGCAAACCCTTCGCTGCACCGGCCGCCGCGGGTGCGGGGGCCGCGCCTGGGGTTGCAGGTCCGATGAACCATGAAGTGGGGCTGGTGGCGTAAAGCATCTTGCGGCCATCCGGAGTCAGCGCATAGGCGACCACCGCGGGTTGCACCGTTTCGTCCTTGCGCTTTTCCAGGTCATAGCGATGCAAGGATCCGGTGGGAACACCAGGCCCGCCGCGGCCGGGAGCGGCCTCGGGGCGAACGATGTAGAAAATCTGGTTGGCAGGCCCTGCCTCCAGGCTGGAATAGCTTCCCACGGGAAGCGGGAAAGCGAGGATGCGCTGCCCGATCCCGTCGAGGTCGATTTTGACTTCCTTCACTTCGCGCGCACGCCGCGCGGGTGCCGCGCCTTCTTTGGGCGCATCGCCACCGGCAGCCGTCGCCGTGCCGTTATTGCCAGGCGCACGGCCAGTTCCCGTTCCGGGCGCGGGCGCCGGTGTGGGTGTCGGGGCGGGTGTGGTCGTGGCGGCCGCTTCGGCTTTCTCCTCATCGCTTTCCTTGAGGAAAGGTGAAGGAGTTTCTTTGCGCAGCACTGCAAGGTTGAGCGAATAGCGGGGCCTTTGGCTATCGGCGGAGGATTGCATGAAGCCATGCTTGCTCATGCCCGTTTCGGAGGAGCTCAAGAAATAAAGGTATTTGCCCGAGGCGTCGAACACCGGTTCCGACGCTTCGGTCAACCCGTCGGTCAGCACGAACGACTTGTTTTGCTCCACCGAGTAGACATAGACCCGGCCGATTTTCGCGGCCGAATCGTTGGTGTAGGCGATCCACTTCGAGTCGGGCGACCAGCTCGATTGCTTTTGCGCGCGGCCGCGGCCGTAAGGCGATTCGCTAATGCGTTGCTGGTTGCCGCTGGCCAGGTCCAAAAGATAAAGCGTATCGGCATTATCGTTGAAGGTGGCCTTGGTCGAATCGGGAGAGAAGACGAGGTTTTGATAAAAACCGGCACCCTTGAGGGGATAGACCTTGGGCGTTCCCTTGCCGTCCTGATTGGCGAGGTAGAGCTGGTACTCACCCGAGGCATCGGAGAAGTAGGCGATCTTCTTGCCGTCGGGGCTCCACGACGGCGCACGCTCATGCACCCCGGGAGAGTTGGTGAGGTTGCGGGCGTCTCCCTTCTCGGCGGGAACGGTGACAATTTCGCCGCGGAATTCGACCACGGCCCTGGCGCCGCTTGGTGAAATGTCGAGGGAGCGAACATACTTGGCCCCCTTGGCAAAGCGCTGGCGCAAGTCGTTCAGGTCGGTGGCGATGCCAACGGGGACGCGGGTCGTCTTGGCATTGGAGTAGTCAAGGCGATGGAGGTAGCCGGCCTGCTCTAAAAGAATATTGCCGCCGCCCACGGAAATGTCGAGCACGGGGAAATCCTTAAAGTCGGTCAACTTCTTGACGGCCTTGGTGCCCGGGTCGAACGAGTAGACGTTGTATTCCCCGTCGCGATCGGAGCGAAACAGAAGAACCGAGCCGAGCCAATTCGGGTCGAGATCGTTGCAACGGCCTTCTGGTTGGGGGATTTCCTCCACGCGATTGTCGGCTCGATTGAAAACCCAGATGCGCGAGTGGGTGCCGCCGCGGTAGTTCTTCCACTGGCCGGTCGCGTCGCGCTGGGGGCAATACGCGATCTTCGAGTCATCGGGGGAGATGCTCGCTTCGAAGCCGTGGGGAATGGGCAGTTGCGTGGGCATCCCGCCTTCGACGGGCACCGTGAAAAGCTGGGTGTGGCGATTGGTGAACACATGGCGATTCGACGAGAAGAGCACCTGGGTGCCGTCGGGAGTCCACCCGCGCACGATATCGGGGCCTGGATGCCAGGTCAGGCGCTTGGGACTGCCGCCGGTGACGGGAATCAAATAAACATCGACGTTGCCGTCATACTGGCCGCTGAAGGCAATCGATTTGCCATCGGGGGAAAAATGGGGAAAGGTCTCAATGCCGATATCGCTGGTCAAGCGGCGGGGATTGGCGCCATTGAGATCGGCGATCCAGAGATCTTCGGCGTAGACGAAGGCCATCTGCGAACTGCTGACCGCCGGGGACGAAAGGAGCCGGGTGTCCTTGGAGTCCGGCTGCGCGTTAACGCCTGCCAGCCCCTGGGCAAAAACGAGGAAAAGCCACAAACGCTTCATAAAAGATACCTCTCGACATAACAACGCATCCTATTCCCAAGGATAGAGAGTCACGAAAGGAACGCGTCGTAAATTCGCCGCCGAGAGGTCCTTACGCATCCGCCTCAACCGCCGCCAACGACTGCCCGCATGATTTGAGAGTGCGAGCCTGCCAAGAGCGGCAAAGCAGCCCCACGTCCCTTATGAGCGTTCGCTTTCATTGAGCGTCCGCTCTGGACGGGCCTGGGGCACTCGATCTCCTTAAGGATCCGATGGATCTTCATACAGCGTTGGCGACGGATCGTTTCAGTTTTTCCAGACCGGTTTTCATGACTTCGAACGGATCGAGCTTGTAGTAATTCGGATTGAAGAGCTCAAGCGACAAAACCCCTTGAAATCCGCCCTTGAAAAGCGCCCCCATCACTTCTGGCAGCGGGCATACGCCGTCGCCGGGGAAAACGCGGTCGGCATCGTTGATTTTCTCGCGCGGCGGATTGGCAGGGTAATCGTTCATGTGGAACACCTGCAAGGCCTGCGGCCCCAGAAGCTGAATCGTCTGCAGGGACGACCCTCCCTTGTGAATGTGATAGATGTCGGCCAACACGCAGGCGGTCGGGTCGCCCGAATTGAGCGCGACCTGGGCCACTTCGTGAACCCGGCTCAGATTCTTGGAGAAGCCCCACATTTCCAGTTGTGGAACGACGCCGGCATCGCGTCCCACCTTCAAGAGGGCGGCATAGCGCTCCGTCGCCGCACCCAGGTCCAGGCCTGGCTTGTTCGTCGCGCCTGCCGGTGGCGCCGCGATGCGCACGCCGCCCAGTTGACGCAGCAGGTCCATATCCCGTTTGGCTTGTTCGAGGCCTTTGTTGCGCTCCGCCTGATCGTCGACAATCCACTGCGCAAAACCGATCGCGCTGGGAACGATCATGCCCAGATCGGCAATTTTTTTGCCAAGATCCTTGGGATCGCCGCCTTCGTTCTTGTGCGTTTCGATTTCGCCGATCCAGGGCTCGATGGCGTCGTACCCGGCCTTCGCCGCCAGTTCGACGAGTTCGGCCAGAGGTCGCTTTTGCCCACGGACGGTCGCTGTGTTAAGGCAATAACGGACGGAGGGAACCAACGCGGGAGGGGACGGTGGCGCCGCCGCTGCCGCGCTGGGAAGAATCCCCGGAATCGCTCCGAGCGCTCCCATTTGGAAAATCCAATCCCGCCTTGTTGCTTGGGATTTCGGCAGGTTTCGGTCCATGGGGAATTTCCCGGGAGAGTTCGCGAGGATGGGTACTGATCTCCTTGATAGTGTACTGGCTGGCAGGTGCCGGGGCAGGTGTTTCCTGACGGGCATAGTCGGTGCGAATTCTTCTTGCGGGACTGAGCGTTTCCAGCGGTTCCGGACGAGGAAGACCCACCAGGCGAGGCGGAGGCGGGCCGTTTTCCAGGCTCTGACTCCAAAGCAAAGGCGCCTCGAAAAGGTCGTTGACCCGGTAGGTGCGGTCGTAGAAGAGGTCGCGCGGATAAACGCAGTTGGGCCAGACGCCTCGCCCCTCGAACAGGCCGCATTCAATCAGGGCGGCCGTGGTCAACTCGGAACAAAACCAGTTCGGTTTTTGGGTATGAGGCCCGGCGAACACCAGCCGGCCCAATCCGCGGCGAACGCTCAAGGGCGTTCCTTCAAAGGCAAGACGCATGAAGGCGAACGGCTTGCCTTGCTGCGAGTAGGCAAAGTTGGTCAGGGTTTTCGATTGCTCTTCGCTCAACGGTTTGCGCAAGCGGCGCACCCAGATCGAACCGTGATAGGTTTCCATCCGTTCGCGCATCTTGAGGATGAAGACCCAGTTCTCCGAATGAGGCCGCGCTTCCAGGGTGCAAAATTGGCCCTGGGCATCCTTGACGACCAGGCCGACATGGTAAGGCCTGCCGGTCCCGGCGCACCAGAAGAGCACCCGCCTGACCCATTTCTCGTCGGTGAAAAAGAGAAGGTCCCCTTCGCGGGGCTCGTATTCCATCGGATCCATGCGCTGATAGCCGGCCGACTCGGAGGGGATCCACAGATTCCCATGGGCGACGTCCGCGGCCTGGGCCGGGTCGACGCCAGCAAACAACGACCCGGCAAAGACAACGGTCCAAGCAATCATGCCTGTCTCACGGCGGCCGGGCACCCCGAGAACCTTCCCGGGATCGATTTGACCTCTTATCGGATGCGGCCAGCCGAGAGGTTGAGGAAATCTACACACGGCATGTTAACATGCGAAGACTGGGTAATTTCCGGTATCGAGCGTCGGTAAGATCCTCGCGTACACCAGCCAATACCGTCAGAAAATCGTGGATCCGATGACAATCAAACAGGTCGGTAGCGATTTCCATGGTCCGGCCCAGTTCCGCCATCGCCATCGTTGATTGCGGCTGGGCATCGACGGTTCGCGAATGGGAAGGGGACCTGGAAAACTCCGCGATGCTGGTGAAGGAGGTTCTAACCCTTTTTTAGATCGAGTAAGTCGAGTAATGTCCGCTGTTCACCCTGGGCGATCTGGTCCAGCCGCATTTTGCGCACCGTCGCGGGTTCCGCGCCCAGACCTCGGGTCGACTCGACCCATTTGCGCGAGAGATCCATGACCTGGGCCAGACGGATTTCCCCTGGCGGCGCGGCGAGCACGAAACCGTTCTTGGTCTGGTTGACGGCGTGAATGAGATCGCTTTGCGCCAAACGCTCCAAGATGGGTTCGAGCAAACTCTCGGAGATGCCAGTCGATTTCTCCAGTTCCTCGATATCGGTCACCTTGCCCAATTGAAATTTCGAAGCGATTTCGACCATGACCGCCAGCACGGTCAGAGGGTCGGCAAGCATCGTTCCGTCGGCTTGCGCGCTGAATACCCCCAGTTGCCGGCCGCCGGAATGTTGCAAAGTCGAACTGACTTGCAAGCCGAACAAGACGGCCAGCCACATCATGTACACCCAGAACATAAAGAGAGGGATAAGCCCCAGCGATCCGTAAAGCTGACTGAGCGACAGCGCGTTTTCGAGGTAAAGGCCGAGCGTTCTTTTGCCCAGTTCCAAAAACACCGAGGAGATGAACGAACCGATGAGCGCCGGGCCCACATGAACCTTGGTGTTGGGAATGAACCAGTAGACCGCGAACATCAAGACCCAAATGACTCCCAGACTCCACAACAGCCCGGCCGCGAACGAAAGCCAGAGGGAAGAGGCCGCCTCGGGTTGCCACAGTTCCAGGCGATTGCTCAAGGTGGTGCCCACAAGGAGCATCAGCGGACTCAAGGTGAGGAAAAACCAGTAGATGGGTATGCGCCGAAACCAGGACCGCCCCTGGGGCGCACGGTAGATCACATTGAAACATTCCTCGATCGTGACGACGAGGCTCAAGGCGGCATAAATCGTGACGAGCACGCCCACCCAGCCGATCGCGGCAATGTTGACGCTTTCCGCCTCGCGCACCCGGTCGCGCAGCCAGACGGCCAGCGTTGTGGTCGGCGTCGCGGACTCGCCGCTGCCATCGGGCACGAGGATCCGCACCTGGTCCAGACCCCAGAACTGAAACAGTTTATCGAGCGGCCCCATGATGTGCTGGTGCATGTCCATCGCCTTGACGAGCACCGAGGTGACCACAAGCACCGGCAGCAAACCGAAGAGCGTGCGAAATGCCAGGGCGGCGGCCATCTCCCCGGCGCGGTCATGCTGAAGCTGGCGGGCGCCGAAGCGCCCCAGATCGATCGAATAACGAATCGCCTTTTGCGAACGATTCAACTGCTGCCAGGGCAACGACAAGATTCGTTTGAAGCGCAGGATCAAAAGAGACAGGAGTTTTCCCACGCCGGCCTCGCTTCGCCTTAAATTCACATCCGCGCAAACCGTTCGATCCACAAGCGCGTAGCCATCTGGAAAGATCGCCGAACAATCGCGGCCACCCGAGTTCATCCGGTCGGCCATGCAGGGCAATAGAAAGAAATTACTTCTCTCGGCCAAGTGCCTCGAGCTTTTCCTTGATCGTTTTGAGCGTCAAATCGCCCACGACCTTTACCTCGGCGAACTGCGGGCCAAGCAGGCCGCCATCGCCCGACTCTTCGCGCGGCTTGCTTTTTTCTTCGAGGTTACGAATCCAGTCGGGGACATCTCTGCCGACGCCCCAAGGCCGCGACACCCATTTTTCCAGATCGCCCTTGAAATTGCCCAACTCTCTGGCGAACCCGTCCGGATCGTTGCCGCCTAAAAGGTGGCAAAGATCTCGCAGGCGAAACACCAGGCTTTCGGTTTCCATCGGCAGCCAGAGGCCTTCCTCAATTTCCTGCCGAATCGTCAGAATGCGCACGCCGTGGCGTTGTTCGAGCGCGTCGAGCTGCGCCGTGTACTTTTGCGCGAGCGGCTGCAACTCGGCCATGACTTCCTTGAGCCATTCATCAAGCGCATGGCGCAAGCCGGCATCGAGCATTTCCCGGTGCAAGAGATACCAGGGCTGACGATTCCAGACTTCGCGGATGAACGAGGCCTTGAGCCTCAAGAAATCGAGCAAGATATGCAGATTTTCGCCGTAGTCGGATACGGTCGTCGTCGTCTTGTAGTCCTTGTACGCCTCGTAATTCTCAACGATGGCGCGAATGACCGTTTCCAGGCGCGACGACGCGTCGGTGATGCTGATCGGCCCGTCGAGTTCGTCGAGCAGCAGGTTCTTCTCAAGCGGATCGCGCTCTCTTTCCAGGTTGCGCAAGTAGGGGCCCACGCCTTGATCGAGGATGCCGCGCAGATTACCAAGCGTCATGAGACGCGAGGGGAACAGGTCGCGGCCGAAATGGCGAATGAAGCCGCGCAAATTCTCCATCGAGCGGTCGTCGACCGTGTCGAGAATGCTCAAGCGGGTCTGGCGTCCATGAGTCAACCAGATTTCGCGAAACTTCTCCATGAGGGTCATCAGGCCGCGAAAGAGCCCGGCAGAGCGGATTTCGCGCGCCTTGGCCCGCGAGACCGATCCGAAGACGGTGCGAAAACTTTCGACAAAAGCGATCTCAAAATAGTGATGAAACTCGCTGACGCGCGGCGGCGGCAGTTTCGAGGTGACTTCGCTGCGGTGCGCCTTTTCCAGAAAGCGGATCAGGCCTGAAAAATCGCCTTCTCGAGCCAAGCGCACCAGCGTGCGCTGCACGAACCAGAGATTCATCCGCGCCTTGAGCCAGTGCTCGGGATTGCCCCCCATGGAGATGGGCTGAAAGAGCAACTCGCGGCTTAGGAGCAACTTCGACCAGGCTTCGCGATCCTTGGCCGAGCCGGTGGCAAAACCGCGCGCAAAACCAAGCGACAATTCTCGGCCGCCGGACGAATCGGCCGGGTCGTCCGCCTCGGTTTCATGGGTGTCCTCGGGCGGAGATTTCTTTGCGGGCGTTGTTTTTGCGCCAGGACCGGTCTCAATGCCCTTGGGCGCCGATCCTTTCGGTAGGGACTCGCCGGTTTTGAGCGCTGCCTGTTCGAAGCGGTCGGAATAAAGCAGCGCCTCGGTGCGGAAAACCAGTTCCCCCACCTGTTCGAGCGCCCGGGTTTTCATCACCCGGCGGCGTTCGAATTCGGTCACCGAGGAAATCTCGCCCCCGGGTTTGGGAACGGGGCTTTCATGGATCAGATTCATCAATTCGCGAAACTGGCGGCTGCGCACGGCCAGGTTGGATTTGTGGTCGCAAAGGAACGACTCGAGCCCTGGCGTGATCGCCGCATTCTCAAGGATCCAGATCCACGATTCAAACTGGCTGACATGGTGGTCGAATCCGAACAGGGCCGTTTCCAGGGAAAAGTCCGACCCGGGCTGGCCATCGTCGACGCCCCCGTGCTCATCGTCCCGGTTCCAAGGCTCGGGCTCTCTGTCTTCTTCTTCGTCGGACTCTTCCTCGTCTTCCCGTTCGCTCCAAGGTTCCTCGCCGCTTTCATCGGCTTTGGCTCCCGGTTCGCTTGGCACCAGATGGTCGCGAATCAGACCGGGAGGATCGTCAGGCATGTTCGCTTCGACGAGTTCAATCGCGCGCACCAGCAACTTGCGGTGGGCATCGAGCGCCTCGGCCGGGCTCTTTTCTTGAGGCCGCCCGCCTGCCGGCGATGGTTTTTCGCTACCCTCTGGAGGTTTTTCGCCTCCAGATTGCAGCCGTTCGCTTTTGGCTTGCCAGGCGCCAAACCAGCGTTTGGCCATGCGCGGCAAATCGCTACGACCTTCCGCGGTGCTGTGCAAATCGAAGGCATCCATCCAGTAGATCATGATGCCCAGCGCGCCAAGCAAGTCGTCGTGACCGACGAGCACATCGAAAATCTCGGCGACCGATTCCCCCGTTTCCAGGGTCGACAAGACCTTTTTCCAGAACGGCAAATCGGCGGGAATCTCGCCACGCTTGCGCCAAATCCGGATTGCCCGGGCAACCCGCAATGCACTGCGCTGCTCCGACCAAGCGTCGGGATGGTCGAGATCCATATCTCCCTTGGCCGGATATTTCCCCCACCATTCGGTCAGCTCGGCCAGAAGCTCGCGAAGGAGGCGCTGACTTTCTCGGTCCGAATCGGCCGAAGCGAATGCATAGGCCCGGCTCACTTCGCGAAAGAGCGAGGCGACCATGGAGAGCAAGTCTTCCAGCCGCGGGTCGGGCACGGCGTCCTCGCGCGCCGGGCTGATCGGATAAAGGCCCTGAAAGCCGATCAGGTTCCAGGGGTCGGCAAAGGCGCCGCAGCGGATGCCGCGTTTGAGCAGATTCAGACACCGGCCCAAAATAAGGCGCGATTTTCGACCTTTTAAAGTGCGCAGTTTCTGGCGCGCCATGAGCCGGTCGAAATGCACCGCCAGCCGCAACGATGGCACGGGCAACTTGCCGGTGCGCTCGCGCGCCAAATCCTCCAGGCCAAGCCGGGCAAACAAACGGGCCAGTTGCCTGTCTTGAAGCTGAGTCGCCCGCTGCACCGCCACCGCGCGGTTGAGCGCCTGACGCACCCTTCCAAACGGCTGCTTGAGCAACCGCGCTTCGCCTTCCAGCCGGGCCCGATGAGCGGGCGGCAGCTTGAGCATGACTTGCTGATAAAATCCATCGCGCAGCCGGGCAATCCGCGGCACGACCAGGCCCAGCGTTTTGGTGGGATCGGTCGCGCCCGGCCCCCAGCCAAGCACGCCGGAGGACATTAAAATGGTGCCGGCCAGGAGAATACCCGCTTCTTCGAGCCTCTCGCCGAAATCGGTGGGATCACCCGGACCGGGGTGATTGACATGCTCCCAAAGCAAGCGCACCAGAGTGGAACGGACAACCATCCGGTTCCAATGTCCGCGCAAGTCGACCTTCTCGGCATCCCACTCCCCGAAGAGGTGATTGGGGCGCTGGGCCGCGGGCAGCGAATGATCGAATTCGCGCAGATCCAGCGCCAACTCGCCAAGGGTCGACAGGTTGAAACCTGCTTCTTCGAGGATCTCCGGAGGGGCATTTCCAAGCCAGTGGACCGCGCGGGCGATCAACGGTCCCGACTCAATGGGGGCCACGCCCATCCCCGGCCACCACAGGGGTGCCGGCCGGTGCCGCTCGGCGGAATGGATCCTGACCTTGCGGCCCGATTCCAGCACCGGCACGGGCCGGTAACCGACGAAATCGTGGAACTCGACGAGCACCGATTTGAAAAGCGGAGCCAGGATTTCGAGCCCGGTCGTGGGCAAGATCCCCTTCGTTCCCGGCTGCAAATGTTGCGAATCGGCGGCCAGCCGGCTGGCG
>Ga0208492_1001067_pt1 | contig 19291 bp, 18 predicted proteins | sample Subbioar_CSW14AB_FD_184820 | JGI IMG/M metagenome (GOLD analysis project Ga0208492, IMG submission 184820) | Serpentinite rock and fluid subsurface biosphere microbial communities from McLaughlin Reserve, California, USA - CR12Mar_CSW14AB (SPAdes) | ecosystem: Environmental > Terrestrial > Deep... | reverse complement strand
CGGGGTCTCGCCGATCGATCTCATCCCGGATGTGCTGGCGCCGCTGGGGCTCGGCGACGACGCCGTCGCGATCGTCGGCGCGGCGATTGGCGCCTGGCGGCTGTGGTCGAGCGCGAAGCGGAAGCCGACCGACCGGGGGTGAGGGGGCCGGGGCGAGGCGGCTTCGGCTCGCTTCGCTCGCTCAGCCCGTTTCGTCTCCGCTCGCTGGCGCTCGCTCCGCTCAACGACCGGGGGGGCCGCGCTCGCTCCGCTCGACGACCGGAGGAGCTCGCTCAACCAGCAACAAAGCGGAAACGTGGCGGAACTAGGGTGGGGAGCATGAAGGTCAGCTCGATCTGGACGATCCTCGGCGTGCTCGTCGCGGTGGTCATCGCGTGGTTCACCGTCGAGCTGATGTTCCGGCTCATGTACTGGATGGCGAAGATCGGTGCGGTCGTCGTCGTAGCGATCATCGTCTTCTTCATCCTCAATTGGATCTTCAGCCGCGGAGGCGACGACTGATGGACTTCCCGCCCCTCGCGACCCGGTTCACGATCGAGCTGCCGGAGTGGATCCGCGACGAGCTCGCCGACGTGCCCGACGTCATCCCGAGCCGGGACGAGCGGATGGCGCTCGTCAACCGGCTCGCCGACCGCAACTGGCGCGAGGGCAACGGCGGTCCGTTCGCCGCGATGGTCGCCGAGACCGCGACCGGCCGGATCGTGTCGGTGGGCGTCAACGTCGTGCTCAAGACCAACATCTCCTCGGGCCACGCCGAGGTGACCGCGCTCGGGCTCGCGCAGGCCCGCCTCGGCGCGTGGGACCTCGGCGGCGAGGGCCAGGCCGAGCACGAGCTGCTGGTCAACTGGCGCCCCTGCGTGCAGTGCTACGGCGCCGCCATGTGGTCCGGCATCCGCACGCTGATCATCGCCGGCTCCGGCCCCGAGTGCGAGGACCTCACGACGTTCGACGAGGGCCCGATGATCGCGGACTGGGCCGGGGCGTTCGAGGCGCGCGGCATCCGCGTCGTCCAGGACCTGCGTCGCGACGAGGCGGTCGACGTCTTCCGGGCCTACCGCGAGGCCGTCGACGGCGGCGGCGTCACGGTCTACAACGCCCGCAACGGCGCCGCCTGACAGCCCCTTCCGGATCCGCTTCCGCCCGACTTACAGTGGGGCATGGAGAACACGACCGGAACCATCGTCGCCGTCGTCGGATCCGCGTCCGACGAGGTCCTGGCCAGCCTCGAGGGCATCGAGGGGGTCGAGACCCTGTCGCTGCGCGACTCCGACCCGGCGCTCGCCACCCATCGCATCGCCGCCGCATCGCGGCCGTGGGTCGTGCACGACGCCGACCCGCTGGAGCACGTCGCCGCGGCGTGGGTCGAGCTGTTCGAGGAGCGAGCCACGCTCGGGACGCTCGAGCTCGAGGTGCAGCAGGCGCTCGAGCACTTCGCGGGCGGGACCGCGCTCATGCCGGACTACTACATCGTGCTCGAGCCCGAGGAGGCGCCCGACACCTGGCGGCACTGGTGGTGCGGGGCGCTCGGCTACCGCGCGCCGCGCCGCGTGCTGCCGGTGCACGACGCGCCGCAGTCGTCGCTCGACGCGGCCATCCGGAACCTGCTGCGGGCCCTGCCGTCGTCGCGCCCCTGGCCGGAGCCCGAGACCTGGCTGCCGGGGCTCGCGTTCGAGATCCCGGATCGGATCGGGTTGCGGGGCCGGGTCGACGAAGGGTGAGTGGGAGGCTCAGCGGGTTTCGACTCGCTTCGCTCGCTCAACCAGCACGATGTCGGAGCGCTTCACTCGCTCAACCAGCACGAGGTTGGAGCTCGCTCAACCAGCACGAAGTTGGAGCTCGCTCAACCGGCACGAAGCGGATCAGCGCGACGACAGCGTCACCGGATCCACGATCACCCTGCGGCGGTCGCGGATCCACACCACGCCGTGCTCGCGCCGCTCCTCGCGCGTCGCGAAACGGTAGCGGTACGACACCACGCGCACCCAGCGCGGGCGCGCCCCCTCGAACGGGTCCAGGCGCAGCAGCCTGAGCAGCTGCGGGTCGGCCTGCAGCAGCTTGACCAGCAGCGCCTGGAACCAGTCGTCGAGGTGCCGCCCGAGCGGCAGGAACCACATCAGCCAGTCCAAGCGCAGGTGGTACGGCGCGTACTGGCGAGGGATGCGGCGCTCGTCGCCCGGCTTGCCCTTGAACTCGTACTCGCGCCAGCTCCCGCGGATCGGGTCGTCGTCGAGCGTGCCCTGGACGATCCACTCGATGCGCCGCTTGGTCACCGTGCCGAACGCGCCGTACGCGTTCGCGAGGTTCCAGCGGTTGAAGCTGGCGTTCATCAGCTGGTTGCGCGCGAACAGGTTGCGCGCCGGCCACCAGCTCAGCACCGCGTAGAGCGCGGTCACGGCGAGCGTGATCACGAGCCAGTACAGCGGGAGGTCATCGCTCGGTGCCCGCAGGGCCGGCACCGCGATCGCGGACGCACCGAGCACCACGGTCGACCAGTTCAGCCACGCGAAGTTGCCCGTCACGATCAGCCAGAGCTGCGTGGCGATCACGATCACGGCCGCGACCGTGCCGATCAGCTGCGGGATGTCATCCGGCAGCCACAGACCCAGGATGGGCGCGAACAGGAACCACGGCACGACCAGCTGCGCGAAGTGGTTGCCGACGACCTCGCCCTTGTGGAACCAGCGCGGCAGCAGGTGCGCCTGGCGGCTGAGCGGGCCGGGCATGGGCTGGGTCTCGTGGTGGTAGGTGAGCGCCGTGAGGTCGCGCCACTCCCTGCCGCCGCGGATCTTGATCATTCCCGCCCCGAACTCGAGGCGGAACAGCAGCCACCAGAACAGCACGATGATGGGCGTGGCGGGCGGCTGATCCTGCGAGCCGAGGAACGCTGCGAGGAACCCCGCCTCGAGCAGCAGCATCTCCCACCCGAAGCCATAGAACGTCTGGCCGAGCGACACGACGGACATGTATCCGAACCACAGCGCGAGGAAGCACAGCATCGGCACCCACGGCGGCGCGAGCTGCGGCACACCCGCGATGAGCAGCGCGGCGACGACCATCCCGCCGATCGCGAGCGCGCGCAGGCGGCGATCGGTGTACCGGATCCAGCGGAACAGCGTCGGGCGCAGCATCTTCGCGCGCCGCTCGGATGAGCGCGCCCACTCGAGCAGCCCCGGCGACGGCAGCAGGCCGCGCTCGCCGAGCAGCGCGGGGAACTGGTTGAACGTCGACAGGAACGCGATCAGGTACAGCGCGGCGATGCCCCGCTGCAGCACCTCTCGCGCGAACCAGAAGTCGACCGCCGCGAACCCGTCCACGCCGCCAGGCTAGGGCGCGGGCCGGGGGATGTCGCGGGGGTTGACGCGGCGGCGGGGCTTCGTGACGTTTCGTCTCCGCTCGCTGGCGCTCGCTCCGCTCAACGACCGGTGGGGTGGGCGCGGGAGCGGTCAGTCGACGAGGTGGGGGAGCGCGGCCTTCAGCTCCGCGAGCCACGCTCGGGCGTTGCCGTCCGAGGGGGCGCGCCAGTCGCCGCGCGGCGAGAGCGAGCCCGACGGCGCGACCTTCGGTCCGTTCGGGATCGCGGAGCGCTTGAACTGCGAGAAGCCGAAGAAGCGCTTCAGGAACACCTGCTCCCACTTCACGATCGTCTCGAGGTCGTACGCGTAGCGATCCTCCGCCGGGAACCCGGGAGGCCAGGCGCCGGCATCCGGATCCGACCATGCATGCATCGCGAGGAATGCGATCTTCGACGGCCGGTAGCCGAAGCGCAGGATGTGGTGGAGCGTGAAGTCGTGCAGCGCGTACGGGCCGATCGTGCTCTCGGTCGACTGCACCTGCCCGTCCTGCCCCGCGGGCACCAGCTCGGGGCTGATCTCGGTGTCGAGCACCGACTGCAGCACCTCGGCCTCGTGCTCCGAGACGCCCTGCTCGTCGCCGTGCGCGATCACCCAGCGGATCAGGTGCTGGATCAGCGTCTTGGGAACGCCCACGTTGACCGCGTAGTGGCTCATGTGGTCGCCGACGCCGTACGTGGCCCAGCCGAGCGACAGCTCCGACAGGTCGGACGTGCCCACCACGATGCCGCCGTGGTGGTTCGCCAGGCGGAACAGGTAGTCGGTGCGCAGGCCCGCCTGCACGTTCTCGAACGTGACGTCGTAGACCGGCTCGCCCTTCGCGAAGGGGTGGCCCATCTGGCCGAGCATCTCGGTCGCGGCCGGGCGGATGTCGATCGTCTCGATCGAGGCGCCCACGGACTCGGCGAGCTTGATCGCGTTCGACTTGGTGTGGTCGCTCGTCGCGAAGCCCGGCATCGTGTAGGCGAGGATGTCGCTGCGCGGCCGGCCCATCCGATCCATGGCGCGCGCGATCACGAGCAGCGCGTGCGTCGAGTCGAGGCCGCCGCTCACGCCGATCACGGGCTTGGGGTCGCCGATCGCGCGCATGCGCTGCATCAGGCCCGCGACCTGGATGTTGAAGGCCTCGTAGCAGTCCTGCGCGAGGCGGGCGGGGTCGTCCGGCACGAACGGGAAACGGTCGAGGTGCCGCCGCAGGCCCACGTCGCCCGTCGGCGGGTTCAGCGCGAACCGGATCGTGCGGAAGTCGGGCTCCCCCTCGGTCGCCGCGAACACGGTGCGGCGGTTGTCGTCGAACGTGCCCTGCCGCAGGCGGTCCTGGCGCAGGCGGTCGAGGTCGACATCCGCGATCGAGTGCCGCGGCCCGTCGGGGAAGCGCTCGGTCTCGGCCAGCAGGTTGCCGCCCTCGTAGATCATGGTCTGGCCGTCCCACGACACGTCGTTGGTCGACTCGCCCATGCCCGCCGCGGCATACGCGTACGCGGCCAGGCAGCGCAGCGACTGCGACTTGCAGAGGTCCTTGCGGTCCTCGGCGCGCGCGATCGTGATCGGGCTGCCCGAGAGGTTCAGCAGCACGGTCGCGCCGGCCAGCGCCGCGGTCGACGACGGCGGGATCGGCACCCACACGTCCTCGCACACCTCGGCGTGGATCGTCAGGCCGGGGACGTCCTCGGCCTCGAACAGCAGGTCGGGCCCGAACGGCGCCTCGGTGCCGGCGACGGCGATCGTGCCGCGCTGGTCGTCGCCCGGCGCGTACCACCGCCGCTCGTAGAACTCGCGGTAGGTGGGCAGGTACGACTTCGGCGCGACGCCGAGGACCTTCCCGCGGTGGATGATCACCGCACAGTTGAAGATGCGGCTGCCGCGCGCGAGCGGAGCGCCCACCACCAGCACCGGCATCAGGTCGGCCGACTCGGCCGCGATCCGCGCGATCGCCGCGTCGACCGCGTCGAGCAGCGCATCCTGCATCACCAGGTCGTCGATCGCATACCCCGACAGGCACAGCTCGGGGAACACCGCGACCGCGACCGCCTCGTCGTGGCACTCGCGCGCCGACGCGAGCACATGATCCGCGTTCGTCGCCGGATCCGCGATCGCGAGGGGGATCGTGCACGCCGCGATGCGCGCAAACCCGTGCCGGTACGCGCTGGCGAAGTCGAAGTCGGTCACGCGTCCAGTCTGGCACGCGGGGTTCGCCGGGCGGCGAGGCGCCTCATCCGGCACAACGCAGGACTCCTGACGGATCCCGGGCGGGTCGGCCGCGTCTTTCCGCGGGGCGGCCGGCGTCGCGGGGCGGCGGCTCCTGCGTTGTGCAGGGGCGGCGGCGGTGTCCGAGGCCCGGGCTAGCCTCGGAACGTGCGATACATCCCCTCCGAGAGCTCCACGGCCGGCGTCCTGACGGCGCCGCGGGTCGTGTGGAGCGCCAGCGACCTGAAGCTCGCCGCCGAGTGCGAGTTCGCGTGGCTGCGCAAGCTCGACGCGAAGCTCGGGCGCGTGCCCGAGGTCGAGGAGCCCGAGGACGAGATGCTCGAGCGCGCCGCCCGCCTCGGAGACGTGCACGAGGCGCGGGTGCTCGAGGCGTATCGCGCGGAGTTCGGTGCCGGCGTCCTCGAGATCGCGGCGACGCGGTCGGCCGACGACGACGGGATGGCCGCGGCGGTCGACGACACGCTCGCGGCCCTGGCGGACCCGCAGGCGCGGATCGTGTTCCAGGCCGCCTTCTCCACGGACGAGTTCGTCGGGTTCGCCGACTTCCTCAAGCGCGAGGACGACGGCCGCTGGCGCGTGCAGGACTCCAAGCTCGCGCGGCGAGCCAAGGTCACGGCCCTCATGCAGCTGGCCGCGTACGTCGATCAGCTCGACCGGCTCGGCATCCCGCGCTCCGACGAGGTGGACCTGCTGCTCGGCGACGGCACGACCAGCACGCACGCCGTGTCCGACCTGATGCCGCTCTTCCGCGTCCGCCGCGCGCGGCTGCGCGCGCTGATCGCCGACCGGCGGCTCGACCTGGGCGCGGCGGGGGAGGCGATCGCGTGGGCCGACCCGCGCGGCGAGCTGGGCGTCGTCGCGTGCGGGCGCTGCGCCACCTGCGAGCAGGAGGTCGTCGGGACGCGCGACGTGCTGCTCGTCGCCGGAATGCGCCCGGTGCAGCGCGAGCGGCTGCGCGCCGCCGGCATCCGCACGATCGACGACCTCGCGGCCGCCGCCGCGCCGCCGCAGGGGATGAACCCCGACGTGTTCGCGGGCCTGCGCACCCAGGCGCGTCTGCAGATCACCAGCCCGGCGGGCGTTCCGGGTCCCTCCGGGGAGACGCCGGATGCCGCACCCGCGTACGAGGTGGTGCTGCCGGAGGCGCTCGCGACCATGCCGCGCCCCGATCTGGGCGACATCTTCTTCGACTTCGAGGGCGACCCGCTCTACAGCGAGCCCGGCGCGCACGGCGCCGAATGGGGCATCGACTACCTGTTCGGTTGGATCGACATGCAGGAGCAGTACACGCCGCTCTGGGCCCACGACCTCGCGAGCGAGCGCGAGGCGCTCGAGAGGTTCTGCGACTTCGTCGCGGCGCGGCGCGCGGCGCATCCGCACATGCACATCTACCACTACGCGCCGTACGAGCCCACGCACCTGGCGGCCATGGCCGCGCGGCACGGCGTGCGCGAGGCCGACGTCGACCGGATGCTGCGCGACGAGCTGTTCGTCGACCTGTACCCGATCGTGCGCCGCGCCCTGCGCGTGGGCTCGCGGTCGTACTCGATCAAGAAGCTCGAGCCTCTCTACATGGGCGACGAGGTGCGCACCCAGGACGTCAAGGAGGGCGGCGACTCGATCCTCCGCTACGTCGAGGCGCGCGAGCTCCTCGCCGCGGGCGACGCGGCGGCCGCGCAGCTGATCCTCGACGACCTCGCCGACTACAACCGCTACGACTGCGTCTCGACCCGGCGCCTGCGCGACTGGCTGGTCGAGCGCGCCCGCGAGAGCCGCGTGCTGCCCGCCCGGCCCGACGAGCACGAGGCGTTCGCGTACGAGCCGTCGCAGCTCGCCCTGGCGCTCACCGCGCGGGCCGCGGAGCTCGGGACCGAACACCCGGATGCGCAGGCCCTCCGGCTGGCCGCCGCCGCGATCGACTACTACCCGCGCGAGCGCAAGAGCTTCTGGCAGGGGCACTTCCAGCGCCTGCGCGAGCCGCTGGCGCTGTGGGCGGACACCCGCGACGTGATCGCGGTGGACCCCGCCCGCAGCCGCGTGCTGCACGACTGGCACGTGCCGGAGGGCGGCCGCGCCACCCGCCGTGTGGTCGAACTGCGCGGTGACCTGGCCCCGGGCACGCGACTGAAGGAGGGCGTGCAGCCCTTCCTGCTCTACCCGCGACCCGCGCCGTTCGAGGCCGAGGCGTCGTCGCGCTGGATCCACGTCGGCCGCAGCGCCGAAGTGCTCGCCGAGCTCGAAGACGGCGTCGTGATCGCCGAGGGCTCGATCGGCGGCGCGACGTGGGACGAGCTGCCGATCGCCGTCACCCCGGCCGCGCCGCCGCAGGCCGGCAACCAGCAGAAGTCGATCGACGCGTGGGCCGAGACCCTCGCCATGGGAGCCGAGCTCCCCACGGATCCCGCGACCGACATCCTGCGCCGCCGTCCGCCACGCACCCGGTCGGGCGCGCTTCCGGCGTCGGAGGGCGACGACGTCGCGGCGATCGTCGCGGCCGTGCGCGACCTCGATCGCAGCTACCTCGCGGTGCAGGGCCCGCCCGGCACGGGCAAGACCTACGTCGGGTCGCACGTGATCGCGCGGCTCGTGAACGAGCACGGCTTCAAGGTCGGCGTCGTGGCGCAGTCCCACGCGGTGGTCGAGAACATGCTCGACCGGGTCGTCGCCGCGGGCGTGCCGGCGGCGCGGGTCGCCAAGGCGCCCAAGTCCGGCGCCGGCGCGACGCCGGAGCCGAGCTTCACGATCATCCCCAAGAACGGCGTCGCCGCGTTCACCGCCGAGCGCCCGGACGGGCACGTGATCGGCGGCACCGCCTGGGACTTCGCGCACGAGGGCCGCGTGCCGCGCGGCAGCCTCGACCTGCTGGTGATCGACGAGGCCGGTCAGTTCTCGCTCGCCTCGACGATCGCCGTCTCGCTCGCGTCCCCGCGCCTGCTGCTGCTCGGGGATCCGCAGCAGCTGCCGCAGGTCAGCCAGGGCACGCACCCGGAGCCCGTCGACACGTCGGCGCTCGGCTGGGTGATGGACGGCGCCCAGGTCATCCCGGCCACCCACGGGTACTTCCTCGCGCGCTCGTGGCGCATGCATCCGGCGGTCTCGGCCGCCGTGTCGGGGCTGTCGTACGCGGGACGTCTCACGTCGCACGAGCCGGCCGCGCTGCGCCGCATCGACGGCGTCGAGCCCGGCCTGCGCGTCGTACCGGTGCGGCACCACGGCAACGCGACCGAGTCGCCCGAGGAGGCCGCCGAGGTCGTGCGGATCGTGCGCGAGGTGCTGGGGCGCGCGTTCACCGACATCCGGATCGGCGACGGCGGCACCAGCGAGCCGTGCCCGCCGCGGCCGCTCACGCAGGCCGACGTGATCGTCGTCGCGCCCTACAACGCGCAGCAGCAGTGCGTCGAGCGCGCGCTGGCCGAGGCCGGGTTCCCGGAGGTCCGGGTCGGGACGGTCGACCGGTTCCAGGGGCAGGAGGCTGCGGTGTCGATCGTCACGCTCGCCGCGTCGAGCGGTCGCGACGCGCCCCGCGGCAGCGACTTCCTGCTGCTGCAGAACCGCCTCAACGTCGCGGTCTCGCGCGCGATGGTCGCGGCGTACCTGATCCACTCGCCCGCGCTGCTGGACGAGCTGCCCCGCACACCCGAGGGCGTCGCCCGGATGAGCGCCTTCGCGCGGCTGGTCGGGGCGTAGCCGGGGCGGCGGCGCCTGCGCTCAGACGGTGCCGTAGAGGCGGTCGCCCGCGTCACCGAGGCCGGGCACGATGTAGCCCTTCTCGTTGAGGCGCTCGTCGAGCGCACCCAGCACGAGCGTGACGTCGCGGCCGTCGACCTGCTTCTCGATCGCGGCGATGCCCTCGGGGGAGCCGAGGATGCAGACCGCCGTCACATCCTGCGCGCCGCGCTGGAACAGGAAGTCGATCGCGGCGCCCAGCGACCCGCCGGTCGCGAGCATCGGGTCGAGAACGAAGCACTGCCGGTCGCTCAGGTCGTCGGGCAGGCGCTCGGCGTACGTCATGGGCTCGAGCGTCTCCTCGTTGCGCGCCATGCCGAGGAAGCCGACCTCGGCGGTCGGCAGGAGCTTGACCATGCCCTCGAGCATGCCGAGGCCCGCGCGCAGGATCGGCACGACGAGCGGCCGCGGGTCGCTGATCTTCACGCCGGTCGTGGTGGTCACGGGCGTCTCGATCTCGAACGGCTCGACGCGGACGTTGCGCGTCGCCTCGTACGCGAGGAGCGTGACGAGCTCCTCCGTCAGCTGGCGGAACACCGGCGACGGGGTGCGCTTGTCGCGGAGCACCGTGAGCTTGTGGGTGATGAGCGGGTGGTCGGCGACGTGCAGGCGCATGAGAACAGGCTACCGGCCGCGCGTCTCGCTCTCCGAGAGAACGCCCGGCGGCCGTAGGCTCGTGACGTGATCCCGGATGAGCAAGACGCCCAGGCGATGACGCGCGCGCTCGCGCTCGCCGCCGCGGCCTCGGCTGCCGGGGAGGTCCCGGTCGGGGCGGTGGTGCTCGACGAGGACGGCACGGTGCTCGGCGAGGGCCGCAACCGGCGCGAGCTCGACCACGATCCGTCCGCGCACGCCGAGGTCGTCGCGATGCGCGAGGCCGCCCGCCGGATCGGCTCGTGGAACCTCGAGGGGTGCACGCTCGTGGTCACGCTCGAGCCGTGCGTCATGTGCGCGGGCGCGCTGCTGCAGGCCCGCGTCTCGCGCCTGGTCTTCGGCGCGTGGGACGAGAAGGCCGGCGCCGCCGGATCCATGTACGACGTCGTGCGCGACCGGCGCCTGCCGTACCGCGCCGAGGTCGTGGCCGGCGTGCGCGAGGACGACGCCCGGGCGCTGCTGCGCGACTTCTTCGAGGCGCGCCGCTGACGCGGCGCGAAGCCGCGGGAGGCGCGGCGATCCGACCTCCCGCCCCCCGCATAACACGTGTTATGAGCGGCGACACGCGATCTTGGCGCCAGGATCGCGTGTGCTCGCTGACAACACGTGTTGTGAGGGGCTGAGGGTGTGAGGGGCAGAGGGGTAGCGTGAGGCCATGCTGATCGCCGTCCTGTGCACGGTCTCCGGATGACCCCTGTCGCCGTGCTCGCCGGCGCGAGCGGCTTCATCGGCACGGCCCTGCGCGACGCGCTCGCGGACGAGGGCTATGAGATCCGGACGATCGGGCGATCCGGGCCCGTCCGCTGGGGCGACACGGCGGCGATCCGCGCCGCGGTCGACGGCGCCGACCTGCTCGTCAACCTCGCGGGGAAGTCGGTGAACTGCCGCTACACCGACCGCAACCGCGCCGAGATCCTGCGCTCGCGCGTCGAGACCACGCGCGAGCTGCGGGACGCGGTCGCCGCTGCCGCGCACCCTCCCCGGGTGTGGATGAACGCCAGCACCGCCACGATCTACCGGCACGCCATGGACCGCCCGCAGACCGAGAGCGACGGCGAGCTCGGGACCGGCTTCTCGGTGGATGTCGCGCGCGGATGGGAGCGCGAGCCGTGAACCTCGCTTCGCCGGCGCCCAGCGACAACCGGACCCTGATGGCGAGGCTGCGCCGCGTCGTCGGGGCGCCGATCGGGCTGCCCGCATGGCGGTTCATGCTGGAGCCCGCGATGTGGTTGCTCCGGACCGAGCCCGAGCTGGTGCTCAAGAGCCGGTGGGTCATGCCGGAGCGGCTCGAGGCCGCTGGGTACCGGTTCGCGTGGCCGGAGCTCGAGCCCGCGCTGCGCGACGTCGCGGGCGGCTGAGTCCGGGGGAGGCTTCGGGCGTTTCGACTCGCTTCGCTCGCTCAACGAGCACGGGTACAGCGACCGGTGGGGGCTCAGTCTTCGCTGGAGGCGAGGCCGCGGTGTGCCGACAGGAGCGTGACCTCGGGGCGCTCGGCCATGAGCCGCTCGGCGCCGTCCAGCACGTCGCGCACGTGCGAGGGCGAGGTGCCGACCACGGAGACGCCGATGGACGCGCGCCTGTGCAGGTCGTGCGCGCCGACCTCGGCCGCGGCGGCCTCGGTGCGGCGGCTCAGCTCGGCGACGATCGGGCGGATGACCGACCGCTTCTCCTTGAGCGAGTGGACGTCGCCGAGCAGCAGATCGAACTCGATCCAGCCGATCCACATGGCGACCCCTCCGGGGTCAGTCCGAGGACTTGAGGACGACCGCCTCGGTCGACAGCTGCTGCTGCCCAGCCGGGCGGAACACTTCCGGCTCCAGGTAGATCACGCGCGCGAACGGGACCTCGCGGCGGATGCGCGCCTCGACCGAGTTGATGTCGGCGGCGACGTCGCCCAGCGGCTTGTCGTGGGGGACCGCGACCTTGGCGGCGACCAGCAGCTCCTCCGGGCCGATGTAGAGGGTCTTGATGTGGATGAGCTTCTCCACCTCCGGGCCCTTCTCGATGGCCGCGATGATGCGGTTGAGGTCGGCCTCGGTCGCGCCCTCGCCCACCAGGAGGCTCTTGGTCTCGATGCCGACCACGATCGCGATCAGGATCAGCAGCACGCCGATGAAGAGGGTGCCGAGCGCGTCCCAGAACGGGTTTCCGGTGATCACCGTCAGGGTGACGCCGAACAGCGCGAAGATCAGGCCGACGAGCGCGCCGATGTCCTCGAGCAGCACGACCGGCAGCTCGGGAGCCTTCGCGTGCCGGATGAACGACACCCACGACTGGCCCTTCTCGCGCACGGCGTTGCTCTCGACGACCGCGGTGCGCAGCGAGAACGACTCGAGCACGATCGCGACCACCAGGATCACGATCGGCAGCCACCACCACTGCTCGCTCAGCTCGTGGGGGTGCGTGAGCTTCTCGACGCCCTCGTAGATCGAGAACAGACCGCCGATCGAGAACAGGATGATGCCGACGATGAACGCGAACACGTAGCGCTCGCGGCCGTAGCCGAACGGGTGCTCGCGGGTCGCCTCGCGCTTGGCGCGCTTGCCGCCCAGGAGGAGCAGCAGCTGGTTGCTCGAGTCCGCCACCGAGTGCACCGCCTCGGCGAGCATCGACGCCGAGCCCGACAGGAGCCAGCCGATGAACTTCGCGATCGCGAAGCCCATATTGGCGAGGAACGCCGCGATGATGGCCTTGCTGTCGCCGTGTGCGCTCATGCCCCTGAGTCTATTCACGCGGGGCCGCCGATCCACGGCGTCTTGACATCGGGCCGGACCCGCGGCGCGCGCCGTCCCTAGAATCGGAGCATGGTCGACTCGCTGCCCTCGCTCGCGTTCCTCGGTGCCGGATCGATGGGCGGCGCGATCCTGCGCGGCGTCGTCGCGAGCGGCATCCCGGTCGAGGGCGGCATCACTGCGACCAACCGCACCTCCGAGAAGGCCGCGGAGCTGGCGAAGCTCGACGGCGTCACGAGCATCTCGCTCGAGGAGGACCCGGAGGGCAATGTGCGGGCCGCCGCATCCGCTCGCGTGCTCCTCATCGGCGTGAAACCGGTCATGGTGCCCGACCTGCTTCGCGAGATCGCCCCGCACCTGCGCGACGACGCGATCGTGATCAGCCTGGCGGCGGGCGTCACGCTGCGGACGTTCTCCGCCATCCTGGGCGACGACGTCTCGACGCTCCGTTCGATGCCGAACACGCCCTCGCTCGTCGGCAAGGGCGTCACCGGGCTCGCGGCCGGGCCCGCGGCGGACGACGAGGCCGTCGCGATCGCGCGCCGCCTGTTCGAGACCGTCGGCACCGTGATCGAGCTCCCCGAGGAGCGGATCGACGCGCTGTCGACGATCTCGGGCTCGGGCCCCGCCTACGTGTTCCTGCTGATCGAGGAGCTCACGCGCGCGGCCCTGGACCGGGGCTTCTCGGAGCACGAGGCGCGCACGATGGCCGAGGGCACGTTCATCGGCGCGACCGCGCTGCTCGAGGCGACCGGCGAGGACCCCGCCGAGCTGCGTCGCCGCGTGACGAGCCCGAAGGGCACCACCGAGCGCGCCATCGCCGTGCTCGAGCGCGCCGACCTGGGCGGCATCTTCCGCGAGGCGACGTCGGCCGCCCTCGCGCGTGCCCGCGAGCTCGCGGGCGAGAGCTCGCCGACCACGGGCACGATCCCCGGCGGCAGCTGAACCGCGCCCGCCTCCGGGCGGGGCGTATGGATAGCGTGAGGATCGCGGATCCGCCCGATCCGCGCGAGTAGCGTCGCCACTCGTGGCTTCCCGTTCCCTCGTGCCGACGCGTCCCCGGGCGCGCCTGCATCTCGCCCCCGCGCAGGCGATCGCGACCGGCTTCGGCATCGCCGTGCTCGCCGGCACCCTGCTCCTGATGCTGCCGATCGCATCCGCGGACGGCCGCTGGACCGGATTCGTGGACGCGCTGTTCACGTCCACGTCGGCCGTGTGCGTGACCGGGCTGATCGTGGTGGACACCGCCACCTACTGGAGCCCGTTCGGCAAGGTCGTGATCATGCTGTTGATCCAGCTCGGCGGCCTCGGCATCATGCTGTTCGCCGCGCTGGTGGGCCTCGCCCTCGCGCGCAAGCTGTCGGTGCGATCGCGGCTCATCGCGAGCGCCGAGACCAAGGCCGGCGGCATCGGCGACGTGCGCCGCATCGCGCGCGGCATCCTGGCCACCACGCTCCTGATCGAGGCCGTCACGGCCGCGATCTTCTTCGTGCGGTTCCTCACGGGGTACGGCTACGACCTCGGCAAGGCGGCCTGGCACGCGGTGTTCCACGCGGTCTCGTCGTTCAACAACGCAGGCTTCGCGCTCTACACCGACAGCATCATGGGCTTCGTGGCCGATCCCTGGATCTGCCTGCCCATGTGCGCCGCGATCATCCTGGGCGGGCTCGGGTTCCCCGTGCTGCGGCAGCTGCACCACGAGCTGCGCCGCCCGCTGCACTGGACCATGAACACCCGCGTGGTGCTGGCGGCGACCGCGACGCTGCTCGTCGTCGGCACGGTGTTCACGACGGCCGTCGAGTGGGACAACCCCGCCACGCTCGGCGGCCTCGACCCCGCGGCCCGGGTGCTCGCCGGGTTCTTCCACTCGGTGCAGGCCCGCACCGCGGGCTTCAACTCGATCGACACGTCGCAGCTGCACGACGAGACCTGGCTCGTCACGGATGTGCTGATGTTCATCGGCGGCGGCCCGGCGGGCACCGCGGGCGGCATCAAGGTCACCACGTTCGGCGTGCTGTTCTTCATCATGTGGACCGAGCTGCGCGGCGGCACCGCCGTCAACGTGTTCGGCAAGCGACTCTCGCGCGCCGTGCACCGCGAGGCCATCACGGTCGTGATCGTCGCGATCGGCGCCATCATGGCCGTCGTGATCGCCATCCTCGCGATGACCGACCTCGACCTGGACCGCGTGCTGTTCGAGGCCGTCTCGGCCTTCGGCACGGTCGGGATGTCCACGGGCATCACGGCCGGGCTGCCCGACGCCGCCCTCGTCCTCCTGACGCTCCTGATGTTCCTGGGCCGCCTCGGCCCGCTCACCCTCGGCTCGGCCCTCGCGCTGCGCGAGCGCCACGCCCCCTACGAACTCCCCAAGGAACGGCCGGCGATCGGCTGATCCGCACGCATCGAAAGGATCCATCGTGGTCAAGTTCCTGTCGTTCGGCGAGGACGCGCGCCGCATCGCCGAGGCCGACTCCGTCGCCGTGATCGGGCTCGGCCGCTTCGGGTCGTCGCTGGCGCTCGAGCTGATGGCCTCGGGCACCGAGGTGCTCGGCATCGACTCCGACGAGGAGCTCGTGCAGTCGCTCAACGGCGAGCTCACCCAGGTGGTGCGCGCCGACTCGACGAAGCTCGAGGTGCTGCAGCAGCTCGCCATCGGCGACTTCGACCGCGTCGTGGTCGCGATCGGCACCGACATCAAGGCGTCCATCCTGACCGCCTCCCTGCTGCTGCAGATGAAGGTGCCGGTGATCTGGGCCAAGGCCGTCGACGAGCAGCATGGGCTCATCCTCGAGCAGCTCGGCGTGCACAAGGTGGTCTACCCCGAGAAGGACATGGGCCGCCGGGTCGCGCACCTGGTGCGCGGCGCCGCGGCCGACTATCTCGAGATCGACAAGGGCTACGCGATGGTCAAGACCGTCGCGCCCGGGCACCTGCACGGCATCACGCTCACGGAGGCGGGCGTACGGGCCAAGCACGGCGTGACGATCGCGGCATACAAGCCCGGCCGCGGCGAGTGGCGCAACGCCGAGGCCGACACCGTGCTGCGCGACGGCGACGTGGTGCTGGTGGTCGGCCCGACGAGCCGCGTCGAGGCGTTCGCGCAGCTGCGGTGAGGGGAGCTGTCAGCGGTCGAGGGCTGCGAAGCGCTCCACGTCGACGTTGGTGCCCGACACGATGATGAGGTCATGGTTGGTGACGACCGTCGTGGCCTCCGCATAGCGGAACGGCTTGCCGGGGCTCTTCACGCCCACGACCGTGACGTTGTACTTCGACCGCACGCCCGACTCGTTCAGGCCGATGCCGCGCACGAACTTGGGCGGGTACATCTTCGCGAGCACGAAGTCGTCGTCGAAGCGGATGAAGTCGAGCATCCGGCCACTCACGAGGTGAGCGACGCGCTCGCCGGCCTCGCGCTCGGGGTAGATCACGTGGTTCGCGCCGACGCGGGCGAGGATCTTGCCGTGCGACTGCGAGACCGCCTTCGCCCAGATCTGCGGCACCTTGAGGTCGACGAGGTTCGCCGTGATCAGGACGGACGCCTCGATCGAGGAGCCGACCGCCACGACCGCGACCTGGAAGTCCTGCGCGCCGATCTGCTTGAGCGCGTCGATGTTGCGCGCGTCGGCCTGGACCGTGTGGGTCACGCGCTCGGACCACTTCTGCACGAGGCCGAGGTCCTCGTCGATCGCGAGCACGTCGCGATCCAGTCGGTCGAGCTCACCGGCGCACGCGGCGCCGAAGCGCCCGAGTCCGATCACCAGCACGGGCGCGTCGCTGCGGATCTGCTCAACCAACGATCGGCCTCTCGACGGGCAGCGCGTAGAGCTGCGAGCGGGACGTCGCGGCGACCGCCGCGGCGAGAGTGACTGTACCAACGCGCCCCATGAAGATCGTCACGGCGAGCACGTACAGCGCGGAGTCCGGCAGCTCGGCCGTGAGTCCCGTCGAGAGGCCCACGGTCGCGAACCCCGAGATCACGTCGAACAGCACCTCGGCGATCGGCGCCTTCGTGATCTGAGCGATGACGATCGTCGCGAGCGCGACGATCGTCGCGCCCCACGCGAGGACCGCGACCGCGACGCGCTGCACGTCGCTCGGGATGCGGCGGCCGAACGCCTCGACGCTCGAGCGGCCCTTGGCCTCCGACCACACGGCCAGCGCCAGCACCGCGAGCGTCGTGACCTTGATGCCGCCGCCCGTCGACGCGGAGCCGCCGCCCACGAACATCAGCATCGAGCCGACCACCAGGGAAGAGCCGTTGAGCTCCCCGATGTCGATCACGGAGAACCCGCCCGAACGCGTCATCGCCGAGAGGAAGAATGCCTGGAACGTCGTGTCCCACGCGTCGCGCGTGCCGAACGTGCCGGGGTTCTCGTACTCGAGGGCGAGGAAGGCGGCCGCGCCGAGCACGAACAGGATGACCGTGGTCACGAGCGTCAGCTTGGCGTGCAGCGGCCAGCGGCCGGGAGCGGTCAGCTGCTTGGAGAGCGCGTAGATCACCGGGAAGCCGATGCTCCCGAGGAAGACTCCCGCCATCAGCACCGTCATGAAGAAGTAGTCGTACTGGAATGCCTCCAGGCCGCGGTCGTTGAGCGTGAACCCGGTGTTCGTGAACGCCATGGCCGCGTACTCGGGTGCGATCCACAGTGCGTCCATCCAGCCGTAGCCCGCGCGGACGATCGGCAGGTAGAGGAGCACCGCGACTGCGGCCTCGATGATGATCGTCGAGAGAGCGACGGTCCGGAGCAGCTGGCCGACCTCGCCGAGCCGCACGGCCTGGCTCTCGCTCACGGGCCCGCCGTGGGAGCGCAGCGGGTTCGTATCGCCGGCCGCGATGAGCTTGGCCCGCAGGCCCAGCTTCTTGGACACGATGAGCCCCAGCATGGAGGCGAGCGTCAGCGCGCCCATCCCACCGATGTTGACACCGACGAAGATCACGACCTTGCCGAACACCGACCAGTGCGCGGCCATGTCGACCGTCGTGAGGCCGGTCACGCAGATGGTCGACACGGCGGTGAAGAGCGCATCCGCGAACCGGGTCCGCTCACCCGCAGCCGCCGCGATCGGCAGCGACAGCAGGGCCGTGAAGATCAGGATGAGCGAGACGAACACGAGGATCGCGAACCGCGACGGCGACGACGTCGCGAAGTCTCGGAAGAAGTCGCCGACGCGATCCCAGAAGCGGTTCCATGCCTCGCGGGGCACAGACGACGCGATCGCCGTCATCGTCTGCCCCCTCGATCCCGAATCCGACCCCGGCCTGCCGGGACTGTGACATGGTACTCCGGTGCCTGCGCGGCTACCCTAGCCACATGGCGGACATCTTCGACGTGATCGCGGACGGCACGAGGCGCGAGATCCTGCAGCTGCTGCTGAGCCGATCGTCGGAGGGGGATGCAGGCACGAGCGTGTCGCAGATCGTCGCCGCGCTCGGCGTCAGCCAGCCCACGGTCTCGAAGCACCTCAAGGTGCTGCGCGAGGCGGAGCTCGTGTCCGTGCGCGAGGAGGGCCAGCACCGCTACTACAGCCTGTCGCCCGCGCCGCTCGAGGCCGTCGACGACTGGCTCGTCCCCTTCTTCGTCGAGGAGGGCGACTACGAGGACGTCGTCGACTTCAGCGCGCACCAGCTGCCCGAGCCCGCCGCCCGCGCCGCCGAGGCCGTCGGCCGCGCCGCCGCGTCGGCGAAGGTCGTCGTGCAGTCCGCGCTCAAGCGCCTCGGGGCATAGATCCCGGGCTCTCATGCCATCGGGAGAGCGCACCGCACTCGGGGGAGGCGGTGCTCTCGTTCCGCGCGGGTGCCGAACGGCGCCTCATTCCGTGCCCGGTACGCGCCTGGTCGATCCGCGCGAGGATATCGTCATCCGTCACACGGGTCACAGGGGCACCTCGGGTTTACACCAGACCCGGGATGCCCCTAAAGTGAACGTCAGTTGAAGAGGGGGAGGCTCCGTGCCCGAGATGCCGGATGTGCGGTTCCTGACCGTCGCCGAGGTCGCCGAGATCATGCGCGTGTCGAAGATGACGGTCTACCGGCTCGTCCATTCGGGCGAGCTCCCCGCCGTGCGCTTCGGCCGGAGCTACCGCGTGCCCGAGTCGGCCGTGACGGCCGCCCTGCAGCGTCCCATCGCCGACGCGGGCTGACGCCCGCAGGGCGCGCTCGCCGCATACGGTAAGCTGTCCCGAAGGCACGCTTCTGCTGTGCCCGTTCCCGGACGCCGCGGCTCGGCGTCCAACCCCCTGACATTGTGAGGTTTCCGTGGGTTCTGTCATCAAGAAGCGCCGCAAGCGCATGGCGAAGAAGAAGCACCGCAAGCTGCTTCGCAAGACTCGCCACCAGCGTCGCAACAAGAAGTAAGCGACTGCAACCACTGACGCCGGTCCCGCTTCGGGCCGGCGTTTCTGGTTTCCGGGGGGCTCTCGGCCGGGGCCTGGCGGCCGGGGCCGCCGCGGCGGACGATGAGACCGGGCCGGCCGCGGAGCGCCGGCATCGGGAGGACGCCATGAGCGACGACCGCGGGCGGGCGACGAGCCGAGCCGTCGTGCGGTGGGCGGCGGCGGGAGCCGGGGTCGCGGCCGTGGTCGCGGGAGCCGGGCTGGGGGAGCTGATCGCCGCGTGGCTCC
>Ga0208492_1001066_pt1 | contig 19296 bp, 26 predicted proteins | sample Subbioar_CSW14AB_FD_184820 | JGI IMG/M metagenome (GOLD analysis project Ga0208492, IMG submission 184820) | Serpentinite rock and fluid subsurface biosphere microbial communities from McLaughlin Reserve, California, USA - CR12Mar_CSW14AB (SPAdes) | ecosystem: Environmental > Terrestrial > Deep... | reverse complement strand
CGCGGAGTACGTCAGGTACTACCGGTTCGAGCGGAAGCACTCTTCCCTCGGTTACCTCACTCCCCATCAGTTTGAAGCCAGCACCATGGACCGAAAATAAGCAGTTGGCCTGTCCGTAAAACCGGCAGCATCCCCCCTCGCCTTGGATCAGGGGATGCAAAACATCGACGACTCCGGTCGGTGACTTCGTTGGAGGTATTAGGGCCTTCGGCGTGTCGAAGTGGGATTCGATGGAATGTCGAAATAGCGTGAGGCCCCACCATTGCGGTCTTTCTGGCGACCGCGGATTAACTTGGGAGTATCAGTTTCGTATCCGAATTCTCCTCGTGTGGGCGCAAGGTCCTCGCAATGCCGTCTTGCCTTATGCTGATAGTTCGGGCAATTTGATTAATCACTCGGTCTTGAGTGGCTCGATTGGTAGCGATTCGCCGGTGCTGGAGCAGGAAAATGGGACCGCGTTTACTCCATCGCCATTTCAATGGCGCCGTTCTCATTCGGTCCACACCCCGGACGTTGATTCAGATGAAGGCCGCTTGATTTAAATTCTACTTTTTAAATTGCTAATCTGCGCCTGACGCCCATGAACCATGACCGGGAAGGAAGGAGTGCCAATTCCAAGATGAACTTGGGCCAACGCGCTGCCGTAATGACCTGCTAATAGCTAAAAAAAAGCCCCCGGATTTCCGGGGGCTTTTACCATGTACCTCACCTCCGATGGATGTTCTTCCAACTACGCGGTCCTGCCCTATATTCCCCACCCATCAGCGACGTCAGAAAAACGCCTATGGCCGCCAAAATTCCCACGGGAAAGGACTGAAAAAGTAAGGCCACGATTGCCCCGACGAACATGGCGCCCTTGATCGCAACGCCATTCAATTTGTCTCTCGCTGTTTTCATTAACCCTCCTTGCTGGCCGCGGCCAGATTCAATGACCTAAGATGTGTGATGATCCGGCTGGCTTCAACGAGAGAAACCTGGGCCAGATCTTTCTTCCCTGTTTGTTCCTTCACCAAAGCGGATAAGAGCAGTCCATTTCGCTGCGCCAGATCCACAATCGCACCGCATTGGTTCGCCGTTGCTGGACGGTCGCATTCCATTTGGACAGGAATGCGCTTAGGAGGCACCTTGTCGTGGCTGCCTTCAGAGTTCAATTCTTCCTCCAGCGAGACTTTTGCCAATTCAAACAAACGCCGAAGGTGCTGCCGCAATCGTTCGGGGTCTTGAATGACTGAGTTTTCGACCTCGGCCTCAAGATTTACTGTTGCGCCTCGGGAGCCGAATTTGGGCAAACCAACCTTTTTTGACAGGCCCACATGAACTTTCAACATTCTGTTTCCTCCTTCGAACTGGCAGAAAAAACCTGATCAAAACGTCACAAGACGTTGGCTTCAATCCATTCAACCTCAATCTGAATAGCTGTTGATCTCTTCTCAAATCCTCCCACCTTTGGACCACCAGCCGGCCCCAAATCGACAAACCACAAGTCTCCCTCGGGTTCGACATGGCTTGCTCTCTGAACCTCCGCTGGACCCAGTTCCCCCAAGACCAGGTTTTCCTGGTAAAGTGCCAGGATATTTCCTTCAGGATCAATTCGCAGGCGCATGATCTGACTCCATTCGAACAATCCGACGACGGGGACGATTGACCATTAATCCATCCAACTCGGCAGTGACCGTGCTCAATTGGGTGGCAATGGTCTGCCTCAAACTGGACTGGTCCCTTAGATCTTGTGGTGGAACGCCCTGGATCATTTGCCGGGTTTGTTCCACTAAGCGATCCAGATCGGGACTGGAACCGATATTCAGATGCTTGAACCGGTCCACGAATTCCAGAAGGTTGGTTACCACTGAGTCCCGGAATACCTTGCGCTCACCGTCGTCCCCCGATGCGAGCCTTTCGCTCAAATGCTCCACCAGCCCTGCAAACTCGGCCAAGAAGGCCTGCTCCGCCAATTCCACAGCCTCTCGGAATTTCTCCTGCACGCGCTTCTGTTCCGTTCGATAGAGTTCGGGATCTAACCTCATCAAGTATTGGGGGGGCTGGATTTCCATGACGAACCAATCCAAGTCGAAAAGCCCATTCACCGATTCCGGATAGTCTGCCGGATCGTAAAGCCCGCCCAACCGGCGTCTCGCGTCGTCGCGAAGGTGGTTGTAGTCCTCTTGTAGTTCCTTGTTTGCCTCTTGGAGCGTCCCTTTGTGGTGAGACATGTGCTCATGAAACCGACGCAGGTCTAAGCGAGGCAATAGGCGAATGCCGTTCTCGACATAGGGCAGAGTCGAATCCATCCAAGTTCTCCTGATTTGGGTTCGAATGCCGGAGATCTTTTTCATGACGGGATGGGACTGATCCAGGATTTTCCTGGATGCAGTGATCATGCGAACGTCGAGCGATTGCCTTGTACCAAGTTCCTCCTTTTGTTGGGCGGTTAGGCAACGGGTGATCCCCATCCATTGGATCGACAATCGAACCGCTGCATACGTCCTGCTCAATTCATCCGCCGCGCGTTGGGTACTTTTTTCCATGTAAGTCTCCTTCTGATGAGAAAATAAAAAGGGCAGTCCCACCCTGGTAATCAATCCAAGGTCGGGCCTGCCCCAATGTGAATAATGCGATTGGTGGTCCCTTCACTCAATTCGGGGACGCAGCGCTGGAAATAGACCGCCGAGAGGGTGAAGATTTACTCGAATTCCCCTGGTAGATTCCCGGTTGATTCGCTGATAGACATCGGCCTTGTGCCCATTGGCGGAGATGTTCCACTGATTCATGGGCGGTCTTTGCGACTGGAACGACCAATTGGGCTGCCTCTTTCAGAGGAATCTCGAGTAAGGAAGCTAGGCGACAGCATGAGGTGATCTCTGCCCCGGTCCAATCCGTGTCCACAGGATGATCGTCGCATTCAAAAAGGCCAAAACGTTGTTTGGCTAACTCCCACACGGAGTCCTTTTCCTTGCGGTCGGGTAGGTCGATGAAGAACACCCCATCAAACCTTTCTGCCCGGGTGAACTCCGGTGGAAGTTTGGAAATGTCGTTGGCGGTTACCACCACGAAAACGTCGGACGTTTTGTCGGCTAACCAGGTTAGAAGGGTCCCGAAAATTCGCGCGGTCACTCCGCTGTCCCCTTGGCCACCCATGCCGCTAAAACCCTTCTCTACTTCATCAATGAACAAAATGCATGGGCTCATCGCCTCGGCGATTTTGAGGGCTTGGCGAATGTTGGTTTCGCTTTGGCCGACCAATGATCCCATAAGAGCACCAATGTCCAAATGGAGCAGCGGCCTGCCAGCTTCATTGCCAAGGGCCTTGGCAAAGGCCGATTTGCCACATCCCGGAACTGACAAAAGCACGATGCCTCGAGGTGGCACCGAGCCTCTGGTTTCAAGGGCTTTGGAGGCGAAAGATTTCAGAGCGTATAAGCCACCCAGGTCTCGGAATCGCTCATTGCCTTTATGAACTTTCACTAAGCCGTTCCGTGCCAAGGATTGAGCTTTGAGTTCAAAAACGGTGGCAGGTCGGATTTGGCCATGGCGTGCCAGGCTCAAGGCAAATGCCCCTTCTGCTTCTCCACGCGTCAATCCGGATGCCGCATCCAGGACCTGGCACTGAAGGAGATCAGGTAGCGGTCCACCATTCAGGTCTTCAGCAATCGCCGCCAACTGGCTGCGGTTTGGCAATTCATGGTCAATGACGACGAATTGCTTTTCCAATTCCGTGGGGATTTGCAAAACCGGGGCCAAAATGATCAGGATGCTCCGTACCGCCTTACCCTCGTGTAAGCGTTGGGAAAGGGTTTGTATGATCTCCGGGTTGCCCAGGAATTTGTGAAAATTCCTTAGGACTAGAAGACGAGTGGTCATGCCATCTAACCCGGTACCTACAAGGTACCGGGCAGCGGAAAGGGGATCGTGGGACTGGTCGATCGCTTGACCAGAGCATTTAAAACCTTCGGCAATGGACCAAGTAGTCGTTTGCCATTCCCTCGATTTAGTCAATCCATGGATTTCACGGATGGCCTCCTCCGGCTCATGAGTAACGATCCAAATCCCAGAGAAAGCGGCGCAAATCAATTCAGATAGTTTTTCTTTCAGCATGGAATGCTCCTGTGGTGTAGTTGGAATGAAAAAGGCCCCGGCGCAGTGCCGGGGCCAAAGGAGATAGGGAACCTGAATCTGATTTCAGAACACTTGCGTAACAGGTGAGTGGCATTGGGAAAACGCTTCTTCAGTCGGCGAATCCCGCAAGACCAGACCAAGGGAAGCCTGAAAAGCACGGGAAACATCACGGCAAGTCTCCCCAGAGAATCCCTGAGTCTTGAGTTGGATTTCCCCGGTGGGGGAAACGATGATTTCAATGGTTCCCTGGTTCAAGAGAGAGCCTCCAACTCGATCCTTGTCCTTTCCACCTGACGCTCCATTCGGGAAACAGCCATGTGCGCTCTGCGCAGTTTGCCTTTCAGGCGCATAAGCCTGGATGACTCCCGATCCAGTCGTTCCTCAAGCCGATCGACCTCGTCTGATTGTCTGGGGATGGCTTTGGATGGAGGGAAGTAAATCTTGCTGAAAGGAGGTATGGGATTTGTCATTGAGTTAGGCCCCCGCAACTTGGAACAAAAGACGGATAGAACCATCAGGTAGGGATTGCTCTTGGACGGAATGGCCTTGCTTGCGGCCTTCCAGGATCGATTTTTCGACAGCATAGCGTTGTGTGAAACGATGGAGGTCTTCCTGATTTCCCCAGCGCCCTTCCCAGTTGTCGTAATGCAATGTCCCCGTTGTCAGGTCGATGACAACGGGAAATCGCCAAAACGGAAGGTGGACGATCGTGCCCTCCACTTCCTTCTGAAAGACTTGGGCTTTGCCGTGAGTCGGCTCTTTCAAGCCAAGGACGTTGCAAGCGGTTTTGACCGCCTCCGAGTCACGGATCTGAGTTCGTATGGTCACCAAATGAGACATGATTCTGTCTTCTCCACAGAGAAAAGGCCTGGACCCATCAAAAAGGACCAGGCCAAGAGGGATAAGTCCCGCTCATCTATAATGACACGATTTTTGGCTGGATTTAGTGCACTTCTAAATACCAATTCAATAGCATTACTAGTAACTCAATATTTTCGCCACTATCTTGACAAGGTAATCGAAACCTCTCTAGTGGTTGGGTAGGATTCCACGATGCGCTTGATGGCGTGAGTGAGCTTTTGGTCGAATGCTTTGCTGTTGGTGATTCGGCGAATAGCGAGGGATCGCTTTGAAGACAATCCCACAGGTACCAGGAGGGAAATATGGATTTCATCGAAGAGGATGGTTTTGGTCATAGGCAAACTCCAGGGTAAGGCGATGTGAGCAGGGACTTGGTTTAATGGAAATTGCCGAGCCATGGTTTTGCCAGCGCCAACGAGTCGTTCGGACCGGCTTTCGCAAGGCTCGTCAATCAAATAGATCGTTGCATTAACCCGGGTTCGGGAAATCAATCGGTTTGTGTGAGCCAGATGTCCAAGCCGACCATGCCAGCGGCAACCATTTGGACCAAAGTTGGAAGATACTGACAGCAAAGCCCGCTCGCATAACCAAGATGCCGATCTCTCAAAAAATGGAATCGTTCTAAAAATGCAACGGCCATTCTCATTTATAATGACGCGATATTGACCTAGATTTAGGACGGACGAATCGAACCAATCCGCTGATTTAATGGATGAACCAAGAGCAGAAGAGGATTCGTTATTTTTGGGATGACGATTGGATGAGTGAAACGTTCAATCTCAAGCCGGCAGTGTCAGTTAATTTAATAACTAAAACATCAACACCTTAAAGCAGCCAAATTTTGACAATACAATAGAATAACATTGCTAGTATAATTAAAATCAATAATTTATTCCTCAAAATGCTGGGCAAAACACGAAATGTACTAGCCGTGCGTAAAGTCAAGGCATCCGAACCGAACCGCCGTATCGGCTCGCCTTTCCATTCAGAATTCGAGGGAGGACTTTTGCTCGGGCCTTCTGCATATTCCACCAGCGCGATGCCAGCGCCACCCTCGATATGGAATTTGCATTGCCAATTACATTCTGGAGGAAGACTCAAACAAACTCTGGATGCCCTGGATAGGACCTCCGTTCCGGTTAGGCCCTCTGAGCCAGGCAGGCTTAAGCACTTTTCGCGCAAGACGGTGGCAACCAACATAGGGTCGATGTGGGAAGTCGGCAAATTCAGATCGATTTCGAGTTCCAGTGGTGCCGGAACCGGACACGACTGTTGTGCATCAGCAAGTACCTTGGAAAAAACAGGTCCTGAAACAAGCACTTCTAAATCACACGGTCCCGATTGATCCCGGTGCAATCCGGCCACGACCATGACGAATCGGCCTGGTCGACCAAATGAATCGTAGCCGCCATTGCCGAATCGATAGGCAAAAGTGAAGCCTTCCCCAAGTGTGGCAAACCCACCTAAAATGGTGGAGTTTGAGAGTTGATTGGGATCTTCCGGTCGATTAAGATTCGCTACTTCATAGTAGAGTTTGTTAAGTAATTTTATATTGAGTTCTGGTGAACGCCAGCTCCAGTACGCGCCGCCTCTAGTAATATATGAAGGATCGAAAAGTGCGAGAAAAATCCGCATGATGATAAGCCAATTATTATATTAAAATAGCCAAAAACGTCCAATTCAAATACAAATTAGCCGTTATTCTGGGATATCGGCCCACGCGACAACCTCATGCTTGCTAGATACACTGTAAATCTTATTCAGCGAAAAATAGTAGTTAGTTGACTCGCCAGATTTTAAATAAAATTCTCTATTCTGTGTTTCGACTTCCTTGCCATTTTCCGTGACTTTTGCCCACACCCTCACTTTTCCCGTAGCACCATCGTTTCGAATAATACCGAATGCCACCACTCCATCATCAAAGAAAACTGCTGGTACATCTCGGCTTTCTTGCTTGACAAACGTTGCAACTGGCCGAGTTGGTTTGCCGAACAAAGCCGATCCCAGAAAACATCCTCCACCCAACAAAACGGCGATAAAAAGCGAAACCAGACTATCTTTCCCAGCAACGAATTTCCTGATTTCGGCGTGAAATTCTTTCCAAAAGTCTCCTTTTGCGGGGGAAGGCTGGCTGGTTACGACCTGCAAAGCGGCTTGCTGCTGCGCAAGGACTATGGAGGTTTCGGCTTCTTTGTCAAATTCTTTCTTCGTGTCCTCAATTTGAGCTGTCAACCAAATGATAAGTTCGCTTAGGCCTTCGGATTTAAATCCTCGTTTCGGGATCCGGCGAGGTTTCTGGCCTTTCTCAACCGCTACCGTTGTTTCTCCGACCGCGGCCACTGGAAACACGCTGACAGATTTCTCGCGAATATGAGCGTTAAATGCATAGGGAATCACCTGGGCGATCAAATTTTCCCAGCCTCCGCATTTCTTTGCAGACTGCAGATACTGATCCGCCTGTGTTAGCACTAAGCAAATACGCCTGGGGTGCCCACCTGCTGACGAGTAATCTAGAGCCGATTTGAGAAAAGCTTCGTTGACAATTCTCCGATTGGGGTCGTCGTGTCCGATGAAATCCTTCAAGTTCACCAAGAATAGGAAGATATCCGCCCCCCTACAGTATTCCGCCAAGGGCCTAAGATGCGACGGGAGCGATTCAATTGACTGAATTTCGTCATCCCCGAACAGCAGACGCATGTCCTGGCCGGCCGCATCAATGAGGCGCATCTCACCATCAAATTTTCCGGCGATTTCTAATTTCCATTTCAATTCAAATAGCTCGCCCGGAGCAGTCGATGGCGGCCATTGACCCGACTGCAGGATTTGCCAAACGCGTTCAACATATTTGAGTGTTCTTGCTCCTTGAGGATCCATCCGCAGGCTCGACGACTCTGTCGTGCTCAGCCGTTTCGCCAATGTGGTTACCAAAACGGTTTTGACCGAACCTTCTGTCCCAATAATGGCAACCAGTGGTTTTGGGGATGAACGAGGAGTAGGCTTTGGTTCCAAAGTCATTTCGCATTGTTGACAATGAACGATCTCGGGAGTTGCCGTCGCGGCAATAACCTGCCTCGCCTTGCAATTGGGACATGTTCGATGAAATTGAGGACGATCGTTTAGTGAATGGGTCACTCGTGTACCCCCAATTCCCCGGACAGGCGAATTTTGAAAGGGTTTCCTGAAACACAGTCGAGCCAACGACTCCAACTATCTGGTCGCCAAAGGGTTCTACCGGGACCTCGTCGAACACGTCGTTGCTCGCCGCACCAGGCGCCCAGATCCGCCGCGATTTGGTGCAAGCGTTCTTCAATGTCGGCGATTCGTCCTAAGTAGCCGGTGAGTTCGCGAAGCCGACCTTCCAACAGTGTGATCCCCGCTGCCTCCAAACCTGTCAAATCCCCAGCCTTACGGGCACGTAGGCCCATTAGCCCTGAAACAAAGTGAAATCGCGGCATCCTGGATGGAAACATTGAGGAACACAGTTTCTTAAATCTCTCCTTATCGGACGGTTCCCAGTCTTCTGATCCCGTAACGACAATGTCATCGCACACCTCTCCAAAAAACCGCTCGTGAAACAACTTTTCCCTTTTGCCTATGCCTTGGTCCGCCAGCACGACCCAAAAGACTTGGGCCACCTCCTCTTGTAAATACCGCTTGAGTGAAACCTCATGACTTCCCCCGGCCTCAGCGCTCTGCAGGGCTCCAAATCCAGGTGTGTCCGCAATTACCAGCCCTTCCTCTAAAAGTTGGACAGGTATTTCGACTACAATTTTGCGAACCTCCCGATTTTGAGACTCTCCCGCATCATCTACCACCGCTGCCAATCGTTCTTGAATGGCCGCCATATTCTCGCAACGCCATGTGGATCGTGTCATGCTGCGCGAATGATGGACCACTACCCGCAAATTTTCCCCATAGGAAAACTCAATCGGAACTGGTGTGCATGGACCGTTTCGACGAGGTGCTAAATCTGATCCCAGCAGTGCGTTCAACAGTGTGGATTTGCCGACATTGGAAAGTCCGACGACCGCGACAATGTACCGATCTGATGCAATCGAAAGACGTTGACGGAGGGTTGCAACTGCTTGGCCCGCTTCCGTTAGGACCGCGCGCACATCGCCATTTGATTGATAATCAGCCGATTCACAAAGCAGCATGAGAAACTCGTCAACGATGGCAATGAGCTCATCTTGCCTGTCATTCTCCAAGCCTTCTCTCCTGAGGGTTTCGTATGGTGTTTTTTTTCGCGAGGGAAGATTAAGAAGGGTATTGCGCCAGCAGGGACCGCATTTTCTCGTTAACGCCTTCGAGGCGTGCTATCTCGGGCCCACCGGGCCTGCGTTCGGAGGCATTGGTCAATACGGTTTCAATTTGAATCACTTGGCGGTCCATGCGAAGCCGGATCTCTTCCGCGATCGCCTTTCCCATGTTGCGGATGGCTTGGATGCGTTCGGTTTGAAGTTGTCGAAAGATCTTATCCAGTTGATCTTCACAGGCGTCCAGCAATTTGTCCTTCATCTTGAGTTTTGAAAGCCGCCAGGAGAGTGGCACTGCCAAAACGCCAACGCCAGCGAGAGTCCATCCCAACGGACCAGCCAAAGCAACCCATAGCGGTGCCGTGGTTAAGGCCACAGGGGTGGAAAGAGTCGCGGTTCCCGTTGCTAGAGGTGCAAGAACTTCCAAGCCCAAAACCGGAAGGAGGGCTGTCAAAACAGACGGAGCCGCAACCGTGGTTGTGGCCGCTGCTGCCGCGGCGGCATTGGCAGCGGCAATAGTTGCGGCCGTCGCAGCCCCTACCGAGGCAAATCCGAACCCTGCGGTCGCAACCGCTAGGCCTCCCACGGCTCCATTGATCGCCGTCTGGTCTTCGCGAATGCGCAATGCGACATTGCCCGTGTTCTCAAATGATAAAGCTGGGTAGCTCGCCTGAAGACAGTCACATGCTTCTTTCGCAGCCTCCTCGAATCGATACGCAACGGGGCGCAACTGATCCTCAATGGCTCTCGCAAGGATCGCTGGTAACTCTTTCGACAGGGCAGTGACTTCAGAAACCGGAGTCCGGTTGATTTTGGTCAGAACGGCATTGGTTACTGCAGTCTTCGCTTCCTTCAGGCCTCTTTCGTAGCTTTCAACGGCATTTGACCAAGCCAGCGAAAACTTGCGCTCGGCGAGCTCCCGATTCGATTCCATTGCCGACTTTCGTCTGCGCAATTCGGCCAGTTCCGACTTCAATTCCTCGGCGGTTCTTCTCCCGCTTACGATTTCGACTTCGAGCGCTTGAGCAATCGGCTGGATGGCGGACTTGACACGGGAAACAAAGCGGCTGGATAGAACTTGGCCTTTGCTTGCTTTCAGGAACGCTGAAATGTCGGCCATCATTTGGTCTACACCACTGCTTGCCAGGTCTCCTTTAAAGGCCGTTTTGGCGCTGATTCTGTACATCCGATCTACGGGAATCTTCGCTTCAGCAAGGAGTCGCAAGTTGTGGGCAATCGCGTCGGCAATGTCCGTTTCGTTCGATTCATCAACTCGGTTCACTGCGAAAAAAATTTTGGAGATGTCCGCCATTTTCATCTTTTGCAAGAGGTTGATCTCGTCCTGGTCCAATGGCATTCTGGCAGTAACGAGGAAGATGACGGCATCAGCATGAGGAATGAACGCATGGAGGATCGCGTCATGATGCTCATGAATGGACCCAGCTCCAGGGGTATCGATCAATTCGGAATTGTGATCGAGCCCTTCGAAAGGCCCTTCGACTTCCACGATGTCGACACCCTTTGAGTTTTCCTTATTGCATTCCTCCGTCACAAATTCGCGGATCTGATCAAAACTGATTTGTTCCCGCCGACTGTCTCGAAATACTACGGTGGCCTGCTCTTTGGCCGCCCATCTAAATCGGGAAATCGCGCTGGATGCTGGAAGCTTGTCAACAGGTGCAACCAAGTCGTCTTTCCGCCCGAGTATCGCATTAAGGAGGGTCGACTTACCACGTTTTGCCTTACCCAAAACTGCCAAGCAAATGCGGTCGGCCTTAAGCCCTTCAATGGCCTGGTTTACGTCTTTTATGGCTACGCTGTCATTTCGATTACCCAGGGTGCCAAGGGCCTGTTTTGCCCAGTCGATCAAGTCCTGCGGATTCCAAAGGTCCTTTATTTCCATTGATTCTCCTTAATCGGCTGTAGCCGATATGGGTGTGATGAGTGGCCATAGCGCTCCAGGAGCGGCGCGCGCAACAACAATGCCTGAGGTGAATGGCCAGACCTCTGGCTTCAAGCGCGGAAGAGTGCCGCTACGGGCCTACCTCGCAACGTCCGATGACAGCGCTTGATCCAGCATCAGGATGCGAGATTTACCAGAATGTCACTTATAGTTGATACTCTTATAGTTTACACCTGTTTACCTTCCAGGCAATGGGGAGGCCAAAGAAGAAACCTGATATACGTGAGGCGTTCGGATTCGCGATCAAGCTGCGAAGAGAGGAATTGAGTCTCACGCAAGAAGCATTGGCCGAATTGGCACAAATCAGCCGAACCTACCTCTCCGACATCGAACGAGGATTTCGAAATCCGGCCTTGGTGAATATTGATCGATTGGCGAAGGCGCTTTCTTGTACTTTGCCCGGCCTTTTTCAAATCGTGGAAACCTTCAAGGATCCCAATATCAGGCAAGGCGAAGTGGGGAAATAGACAATTCCCCGGCAAAAGCGGAATTTGGGATTGCCGTGGTACCGGGCGACTTGTAATTTCTAGTGCCTTCAGAAAAAGGGCAACGCGAACGTAATCTCAGTGCAATGCTCGACCATTTCTTGGGTTATGGGGATGATGCCGTTCCGCGCGAGATCGAAACGATCTTGAATTACATGCCAGCGAGTTCGTCAAGCAGTTCCTCTTCTAGCTCCGGCTGTGTTCCCTCCGTCGACATCAACATTACTACCCGTAAGACTTATACTCCAGACGGTGATATTGGGTCGGTCACGGCCGTCAACAGCAGGACAGGCGACCAAACAACTCAATTCATTTACGGGACGACGCTTGTCGATTCCGATATCGCAACCAGTAAATTGAAGCGCAAAGAAGTGTATCCAGATTCGTTCGCTGACGATCATGTCGTCGCGTTCGGCTACAACCGACAGCTCGCAGTCAAGCAACTAACAGACCAAATGGGAACGACCCGCCAATTCGCCCTTGACCTACTTGGTCGACTAACCCTGGATCGTGCTTCGACCTTCGGAACTGGGGTTGATGGGACGGTACGACGCGTAGAGAGAGCTTTTGACCGCCAAGGCAATCCCTACTTGTTAACCAATTACGATGCGGCTACCGGCGGCAGTGTCGTTAATCAGATCAAACGTGAATTCAACGGCCTGGGCCAGCTCATCAAGGAATGGCGGGAGCAAGCGGTACTTGCCACCAATTGCAGCATCTTTAATTCCCTGTATTAACGGACAGCGCGAAAGCCACTGCGGCGCAGCACTTGATATACGCCGCGGCCGAAAAGGAAAGTAGAAACTCCGTCGGTTTCCTATCACGCCGCCCGCAGTCCGACTTGGCCCACCTTCCACAGCACATCGCCATTGGCAGTGGAAATTACGATGCCGAATCCGGGATGGCCCTAGTCCTAGTCGAATTGTTTGTAAATTGGATTCTCGCCAGCACGGTCGAAGATGTCGCGGAAATCATTGGAGTCCTTCTACCGAGCCTGAGCGGGGGTTCGCTTGAAAAAGGGCATTTCTGACGCAATGCGGCAGGCCTTCGTCGCGTTCGCCGGGGAACACCTATGGTCAGGTGACCAGGGCGATGGGGTTCTACCCATCCTCGCCAGGTCCTTCGAGCGGCGGTCGCTGAAGTTGGGAACTCTCACCGCGTAGCGGAAATGGTCAGCTTGTATTTCGCCGTGGCCGCCGGAATGTCCTGAAGGTCATATTCGCGCTGAGCTCGGCCATTTTGCAAGTCCACCTCCCAAACACCTGGGGCGGGCGCATTGACCACGAAACGAAGTTTTTCCTTCTCTGGGGCTTGGACTCCAGCCGGGGCGCGCCGTAGGGGATCAGACACCGTGAGCCACACCACACTTCCCTGTTCGAGAGAGGCTTCTACTGTCAAAGAGCTGACCTTCTCGGGTACTTCGAAATATACAGCGCTCGTGCGAAGCCCACTCCGCTTCACCCGTCACCACCAGTGGACGGCCTTTCTCCGCCGGGAAATGGTGAGCGGCTACGATCGTTGTTGCAACTTGGTGCACCGCGGGACCGTCTGGGTCGGCCGAAAGGCGCAGAATGGCGCTGTGAACTCCTGGGGTACGCGGGGCCACGTCCACCGACAAAGACACATCCTTGTCCCGGGGTAAGGTGATGTCCTTGGACGTGGCGAACGTACCGTCGTTGCCTGTCCACATGAGATGATAGCGAACCGCCTCGTCGGGGCCGGATGAGCGGCGCAAGACAAGAGTCCGAACCTCTTTCTGCCCGGCCGACCATCCCTCGCGTTCGAACAGACCTCCGCCTTCGGATACAGGCTTGGTCCAGGGCGGGAGAGCCGTGCGCAAAGGGCCACGACTGGTGATGAGAACCGGCTGGCGCGCCTTCTTAAGTTGCTCCCAAGCTCGCGGCACGTTGACAACGCCGGAACCTTGTTCGTGGGCGCCGTACCCGTCGAGGAAGCGGGCGGACGCTCGCAGTGCCAGGTGGATTCGCTCCGCGTCGTAGGCCACCTTCTCCTGCTTCGCGGCGCTGATCAGCAAGGCCAACGCCCCCGCCGTCGCGGGATTGGAGAACGACGTCCCACGGATAAGAGCGTATCCCTTGGGCAAGTTCGGGTTTCCCGCCACCCGACATTCCATCAAGGGGCGGGAGTCGAGCGGCGAGACCGCGGCCAACCAGTAGATCGGTGCCACCACGTCCGGCTTGAGCAAGCCGTCCATCGCCGGTCCACGGGACGAGAAGCAATGCAGGTATTCTTCCTTCTCGCTGACGAGGCCGAAATTCGCAGCCCAAGTACCACGGTGGATGGACCCACCAACAGAGATGAGCCCTCTGCTCGCTCCGTCCTGTAGGGTGGATAGGTGTGGCCCCTCATTCCCTCCCGAGACGACAACCGGCTTGCGATAACGCTCGATCACGCGGTCGAGAACCCGTGTGTAAACTTCCCAGCCGCACGCTTATGTGGCAAGGGCAAAGCTGATCACATCGACATCCGGAGCCTGGGCCGCCCGGATCACGGTTTCGAGGAGGATCGACGCGGTGCCATGGACCGGGAACAGAGCGAGCCGCGCCCCCGGCGCCACCCCGTTCATCTTCCCTCCGAAGAAGCCTTTCCCAGCGAGCACGCTCGCCACGCCGGTCGTGTGGGAGTTCCATCCGACGTGGACCTGGACCGCGTGCGTTTTCTCATCCACGCTGACGGCGTAGCCCAACTTCTGGTCGGGAGGCAGGTCGTTCACCCAGGCGCCAACCTCATGACGGGTGTTGTAGTCGTGCAAGAGTTTCTCGTTCGAGAAGTCGCGGTCCTGATTGGTGTCGACCCAGACCTCGCCGGAGCGCTCGTCCCAGAGGACAGCATAGAGGTCGCTCGTTCCGGGCATGGCGGCCGGCGTCATGTACAACTCGCACATTCCCCGCTCGGACATCGCGTTGAACTGTCCGAATCGGAATTCGCCGGTTTCGCGGGGAGCGACATACCTCACGTTCCCCACTTCAAACCGGCCCGACTTCGCAGTCACGAGGGTATCCATCGGCGTCGGCATGGAATACGATTGCGCTGCCCCGTCGTCGCGAGGGGCGGCGTGAATCGCGGCAATCTTGCGCGTCGGCTTGCCGTCGAGAGTCAAGGCCGGCTCGTTCAATTCCGGGGCGAACAGGTTCGGGATGACCTCCAGCACGGCCACGGTCACCCCCCGACCGTCGTAAGTTGGATGGGTGGCGGTGACATGAACCCGCCCGCGAAGCCCCGCGGATTACGGCCCGGGTGAGCAAGGACGGCCTCCTCGTCCGCCTTGGTTCTTGCCTCCCGGCTCGCCTTCACGAAGACCTCGTATGCCGCCTCATATCTTCTCACAAGCTTTTGATATTCATCCTCGGGACTGGTCCTCTCCCCGCCATCATGGGGACTGGCGTGGGTTATGACGCCGGCCAGAATCAAGAGCGCAGGGAACACTGCGAGCCTCCTCTCGTAACATCATCTATGCTTGTCAGGGATCTCGCAGACGTTGGCTGACCCGGCGGGACGATGACAGTAACCACAGCACGGTGACCCCTTATGTGGGATCGTGTCGCATCACATTATCGCCTCCGACCATCACCCGGAGCAAGTGGTCCTCGCTCCGCGCCGACGCTCGATTGCCGCTCTGTCCCCTCGACTCGCCCTGCTATTACTCAGCGCCGTCTTGGCCAGGCTCCGGGTCACCGTAACAAGCTGGATAAGGCCGGCGAAACTCATCGACCGGTTCCAGTCCTGCCACATCGCCGACGCCGCCGCGTGGCCAGCCGGAACACGACACCCTTGGACTCGTGGAGTGCGAGGAGCGCCCGTGGCGGTGGATCGGAACTGCTGCGAGCAACGACCGGGTGAGTTTCCGCCGCAGGAGACAGGAACCAAAACATCACCGACAACAGCACGCCGACAACACCGTAGGCGACCACGACCGGGCGGTAGGCGTCGGCACCGGCCGGCCCCGCTTCATCTGCGAGTTGCGCCGCTACGCCGCCACACAGTGACTCCAAGACCATCGCCACCAGGGTGACAAGACGACTATTGAACTTTTCCTGGCCGGAGTTCAGGGCTGGGATGCCGTTTTACAGCGGCAGATGAATGACTGAAAATCTCATATGAATCTTCAATTGTGCCAAGTGAACTTTCCGAGGTCGACGTGAATTAGCCGGCGAAAACCTTTCGCCGGCACCACGTTGCGGCAATGGCCGCGCGATTTGGTAGTGCCGCTTTGTCCAAGATGCGGTGGACGAGGTACTTGACTGTAGCCAGCGTCACGGACAGTCGGCGGGCGATCTGCTTGTTGGACAAACCGGATGTCACAAGCCCGGCCACATCCCGCTCGCGTTGCGACAGCGTCACCAGGGCATCCGGACCAGGCGGCCGACCGAGGCGTAAAACAACCACCGGCTCTCCCAACTGGTAGGAAGCCTCAAAGTCGATCATGACACCCACGCCCAGCCGCTCAAGGGACTGGGCGGCCAGTTCTGACAACGGCACGGGTTGCCCGCCTCGGGCGTACATCGCTTGCACCAGACCGCGCAGGGCGGCGAGTGCTTCGGGGTCCAAAGTCGGCCAGTGACCCGACATGCCGTTGTCCTCAGTTGTCAATCCAAAGGATTATTGCGGTCGCAACTACGACGTCTTATGGTGTCCTGTGTGGCGATCAACGCTCCCCGGCGACCCGTCCCCCGAAGTAGGCAGCGGCGAGGGCCGCACGATTGGGGGAGTCCGTCTTTCGGAGGACTCGGCCAATGTGGACTTTGACTGTGGCCAGCGCGATGCGAAGCTGTCGGGCGATTTCCTGGTTGGACAAGCCCTCGGCGACAAGTCCGGCAATTTGGTACTCGCGCATCGATAAGCCTCCCAGACGTGTGTCGCGCGGCGACTCGATTGCCGCGGGCATACGCAACACGATGATCTCGTGGCCCAATACTTGTGACGCTTCAAAGTCCACGGTCACAGCGACTCCGCACGGTAAGGTCGCCGGTACACGGGCAATCGTAGCCAGCGGCACGCACGGCGTCGCCTTCATGGCCTCGACGAGTGATCGCAAGCCGGTGATCGCCTCGTGGTCGGGAGTGGGGGTTCGTGACAGCATCTCGTATACTTTAGCAAATTCGACGCGACACCGGAAGTAAAGGAGTGACGATGGCGGCCAACATGAACGCACAGAAGGTCATCGAGGATTCGTTTAAGGCAATGCAAGCCGGGCCGGCGGGCGAGGAGGCCATGATGGCTCTCTTTGCCGACGCCGCCGTGTTTGTCGAGCCGTACACCGGCTCGCGGCGGACGCACTCGGGTAAGGACGCAATCCGGGCGACATTCAAAGAGATGTGGGGGCGGCCCGGGCCACCGGTCACCATCCGGATGGACCGGCTGGACGCGGACGGAGTGGACTTGCGCGCCGAGTGGACTTGTTCGTCACCCGCATTCCCGAAGCCGATGAAAGGTTACAACGTGTTCAGAATCGGTGCCGGTGACAAGATCACACACATGGAGATCTTCATCACTGACGCGCCGCCCATGCCCGGCTGACTAGCCCCGTTGTAGTCCGCGGATTCGTTCGACTTTCGCTCATACCGATGCATTCACACCCTGTTCTGACGCCTTTCCCAATGAGGTTATCCCATGCCCCTGTCCCGTACCTGTCGAATTTTGTTCCCGGCTCTACTCCTTGTGGCTGTCGCTGACTCCGCGCGGGCGCAGCCCGATGCCAAACCGTCGCAGAGCGACATGAAAAAGCGGTTCGCGGCGATGGCGTCCGCCCCGACGGATCAACACAAGTTGCTGGCCGCGTTCGTCGGTGATTTCGACCAAGTGTCCGAGGTGTTCGTAGGCCCCGGAGAGCCGCTGAAGGCCAACAGCGCCAGCAAGGGCGAGTGGGTCATGGGCGGCCGGTTTGTCAAAGTCACGAGTGCCGCCACCAAGGACGAAGAACTCAAAGGCGATCGGCTGACGGTGTACGGCTATGACCCGGACGCGAAGAAGTTCACGATGTGGAACATCGACTCCATGGGACCGACCTCCGTGAGCGCGAAGGGCGACTACGACCCGGAGAGTAAGACGTTCACGTTCGAGGGCGAGAGGCAGCAGCCCCGCGCGGGAATGGTGCCGTTTCGCTGGGTGCTAAAGCTAGAAGAAAAAGGGTCGCTCGCACATGAAATCCAGATGAAGTTGCCCGGTGCGAAGGAATATACGACCTTCGTGAAAGTCAAGTATTCCAAGACGAAATGAAAGGCGCCGCTGCCTGTTCGACTCACGCCCGCATTCTCTCGCCCTCGTCGGGTCCCTCAAAGCGGACGAGTAAAAGGGGCCATTGTAGAATGGCATTAAGCTAATCCGCAAAGCTATTGCCCATCAGTTGCTTGCGCCATTCAGAGCGCGGCTTTTTCATCACTGGGAATTCCTTCGGCCGCCGCTTGCGGACACGCGGTTCAGCTCGACCGGAACGATCCGGGTTCACTTTCAGTGGGACCAGCTCGTCTCCCGCCTTCGAGTCGAGCAGCCAGCGTAGCGCGCCGATAGAACTGGATCCGATCGGCGGCCACTTCCTGGCGCCTTGCGGCCTCCGCCATGCCAGGCGGACCATGTTGTAGACCATCGCGTACACCGTCAGTTCCTTATGAACGCCTTCCACGCTCTTGCATTTCAAGACATCCATCTTCATCGAGCTTGCGCTCAATTTGGCGCGAAATTGACGATCTGTCGATGGTGGATCTGAAACACCGCGGGTACCCCGCGTCGTTTGAGCAGCGCGAGATGAGCGAAGGAGCAGAAGCCACGATCGGCGACCAGGACATCTCCCGGCCGCAAGGCGGGATGGACGTCCTCGACGCGCGACATCTCATGCGATCGCAACGGCGCGGCCATGACCTCCAAGAGCAGGCCGGTGCCCGCGTGAAACAGGGCCAGAATCTTGGCAACGGGGAAGCCGTTTCCCGGGGCCTGGCCTCCCGCTTGGCCGAAGTGGGCCAGCAGCTCGGGAGTGTCGGGCATGGAAAATGACGAACCGTCGATCAGGAAGGTGCGATGTCCATGCCATCGGCCGTTGGACGTTTAGGAGATGAAAGCCTTGATCAGCGTGCGAAGGATCGCTTGGTAGTCGGCCAGAGGAAGTCGCGCTCGCGCCTGACAGTGGGCCGAGTCGGTGAACGCCTTCTTGGCGAGCGTGGCGATATGTTCGAGAGCGGTATTGCCACTGAGGACCTGGAGCAAGAACCAGTGAAGGTTGGCATAGGGACAGAGGATCCCGGCTCGCCAACTGTGCCCGACTTGCTCACAGATCCGTTGGACGGTCGAGCGATTCAGAAGGTTGCTGAGGTCTTGCCGAATCCGCCGCAGCGCGAAATCAATCCGTCGATGCATCCGAGGGCCTGCTTGCCCATGGGTCGTGTGACAACGCCATGGTGCCAGGAGGCCTTCGTTTGTCTCAAGTCCATTCGAATTTTCGATTTACGGCTCGCTTAGTGCCATTCAGGACATTCTAGAATGGCACTAAGCGAGCGGTAAGCTCAAAAGGGTGCAGTCTCCCAGCTGCGCCAATTATGCGGCAATTTGAAGGCCTTGGATGGTGGAATTGGCCTGACCCCTCACTTTGGGTTCAACGGATTTCAGG